>Ga0210242_100893_pt1 | contig 25381 bp, 17 predicted proteins | sample ChrtobMeP5a_16mM_FD_155445 | JGI IMG/M metagenome (GOLD analysis project Ga0210242, IMG submission 155445) | Chrysochromulina tobin associated microbial communities from unialgal haptophyte culture, Seattle, Washington, United States - P5a_16mM | ecosystem: Host-associated > Algae > Haptophytes >... | reverse complement strand
CGGGCGCCTGCTCGCTCGTCTTGGGATCTCCGCGCAGCTCGGACAGGAGCGCGGCATCCGCGGTGGCGAGGATGGAGTGGAGTAGATGACAATCAATCTCGGTGGTGCCGAGCAGTGACGAAGCCACATGCGCACGCACGAGCTGCGCCGCGCCGCACCGCCAGACCGTTGTATGCAGCTCGGCGAGCAGCTGTGCTCCACATTTGGCCACGTTGGCGAAGAGCTGGGGGGGGCGCTCGGCGAGCTTGCTACACGGAACGAGCGACTCATGCAGCCTGTCGAGCTGCAGCATCAGCTCGCCTTGGACGAGGACTTGGAAGACGGCGACGAAGCGTGTGAGCTGCGCCGCCACCATGAAGCCGAGCGTCGAGCTGATGCCGCGCAGCCCACCGCGCCCCAAGGCGCGCTGCAACAGCGACAGCATGCGCCCTCCCACCACCTCCTTGCCCGTGGGGTCGGTCCAGCCGCCGAGCGCCTCCGCGTACACTGCGCGGCGCGGCGCGGTGAGGTAGAGCAGCTCGCGAACGAGCCGGCCAAAAAAGGAGTGCTCGAAAGCCGCCGGCGGCGCAAGGTTGGCAGCCTCGGCGGCCAGTGTGAACGTCGACTGCCATGAGTGCACCTTTTTCTTGAGGAATGCGTTGCGCTCCTGCTCGACGTAAAAGTTGAGCACGCCCGCTAGCTCCTCCTGCCACAGCTGCAGCCCGTTGATCTTGACGTAGTCCGAGATATACTCGAGAGCGAGCCGGAAGCCCTCGAGCTGTGTACCGAGCCGTGCGAGCGCCGCCTCGAGCTCGGCGGGCTTGCCCGGCTTGAAGCTGAGTCCGGACTGGAGCGCGCGTGTGAGCTGCAGGACGAGCTCCCTTCGAATGCCATCCTTGAGAAGTTCCTTCGAATCCACCTTGACGACGCCGAGCAGGGTCGTCTGCATCGCGACAGCACGCCCACCGTCAGCACCGAGGTCATCAGAGGCAAGCCGAGGTCATCAGAGGCAATCCGAGGTCATCAGAGGCAATCCGAGGTCCTCCGAGCCCATCACACCTGCATCGTGAGCACGCCCTCCGTCAGCACCGAGATGCGGTGCGTGGCGCGCGCAAGGCGATGGCGGAGCTCGAGCTGAGCCCAATCTCGCAGTGCATCTCGCTCCACCTTGACGGGGAGCTCGCGCAGCTCGTTGGCCTGGATCGTGACTACGTCGCTCAGGATCGCAAACATGTTCTCAGGGATCACCTGCATCACTTGGCGCATGAAGGTCGCCACCTGTGGGGAGGTGCGGGCGCCGTGGTGAGCACTTGCATGCAGCGCCTCCAGAGCGTGGCAGATAGTGGCAGCGCCGTGGTGAGCACTTGCATGCAGCGCCTCCAGAGCGTGGCAGAGCGAGGCAGCGCGAGGCAGAGAGCGCACCTCGGACGAGTAGTACTGCGAGACGCTCTCCTCGTCGGGCGAGTTGGACTGCTGGATGCGCACGAGCGGGCTCTCAAGGATCGAGGAGAGCTTAAGGAAGGTCGCGCGCAGCTTGAGCACCGAGAACGGGTTGCGCTGGATGCGGTTGCGCATCAGCGGCGCGTAGTCCGAGATGGCCAGCCAGGCGTAGGACATGTCGCACACCACGTCGAGCGTCACCAGCGTCGACTCGCGCACCTGTGGGGAGGGGGGCGCCATGGTGAGCACTTGCATGCAGAGCGTCACCAGCGTCGACTCGCGCACCGATACGACGCGGATCATGCGCGTGAGAAGCTCACGCGTCTCGTGCAGGAACTGCTTGAGCTGCAGCGCGGCTTCGATCTGGTGGAACTGCTCCACCTCGACGAGCGCCGCGATCAGATGATGCAGCTTGCGCCCACTCTGCACGATGTCCGACGCGTCGAGAAGCTTGACCTGCTCGGCGAGCTGGGAGAACCAGTGCTGGAGCTGCTCGTCCTTGCCGATGCGCGAGAGGATCTTGTCGCCCTTGAACGCCTCGGAGAGCTCCTGAAGCATGCTGACCACCTGCGACTTCGACTTTTCCCACATCTCCTCCTTCTTGTCCATCAGTGCCGTGTAGATCTGACGAAGCTGGTACTCGAACTGGGCCGTGTCCATCAGCACGAGCAGCAGCATCTCGGCCTCGCGACGCTCCTGCTCAGGGTCGGCGACGGGTAGCTTGCGCATGCGCGCGCGCCGGTGGAGCATCAGCCATCGGATCGTCACGTTGCACATGCGCACGCAGTGCAGCAGGTCGTTCGTGTGCTCGAGGCAGAGCTCCTCGGTGAGCACGCCCTCGGTCAAGAAATGGGCCAACTTCTTGCGGCAGTCCGACAGGTTCTGCGTGTGCTGCGCGTAGAGACGCTTGATCTCGTTGGCGTTGGTCGTGTTCGAGAGGGCGGCCTTGGCGGCCTTGTAAGGCTCCCACGCGTGCGGCAGCTCCTCGAGGAAGCCCATGTAGTACGGCACGACCCAGTACGCGTCCGCGCCCGCGAAGTGGCGGTCGACGATCTCGCGCATCGTGTGTGACTGCTCGTCGAGCACATCGGGCGCGAAGTAGAGGATGATGTAGAGCATGCGCGCCTGCGTCGCGAGCGCCGTCGAGCGGTGCTGCGGCATAGGGTACGAGGGGATCTGCGAGTACCTGTGGGGAAGAGGAGATGGCGCCGTGGTGAGCACATGCATGCGAGGCGAGGTCCACTTTAGGGTACAAGGGGATCTGCGAGTACATGTCTTCCGAGCGAAGCCTGTCGATCATCATGAGCACCAGCGCTGGCGGCATACCCAACTTGCGCACGAGGCGGTTGAGGTACTCCTCGGGGTAGCCGGGCGGGCGGCGCTGCATGCCGTTGCGATCGAGCACGTTCGACACGTAGCCCGTCCTCTTCACCAGCAACTCCATGTCTTCGATCGACTCGATCGCCGACTGCCCCTTGTGCCGATAGTAGGCGACGACGATGCGCTCGCGCACCGCGCCGTCGATGCGCGCGTCGAGGAGGAGCAGCAGGACACCATAGAGGTAGAGGCACTCGCACATGACCTGCTTGCCCTCGTCGTCGAGCAGTACGCCCTCCACTGTCTGCTGCAGGTACACGCCGTCGCGCAGGTCCGCGACAACCTTGACAAAGTCCTTGATGTAAATGTAGATCGACTGGAAGAGGTCGAACAGGCGCTCGATTCTTTTCCCGTGCACGTCCCACACCTCGCTGTCGCGCGCGATGAGCTCGGCCGACGACTCGATCTTGTGCTCGAAGAGCGCGGGCGTCTTCAGGTACGCAAAGTCCATCAGCAAGTCAGAGTACAGCTTCTGCTCGGTCTTGTCGCCCAACGCAAAGAAGGCCGGCACGTGGTCGGAGACGCGCAGGAGCTCGGCGATGAGCGCCTCGCCGCGCGCACTGAGGCGCAGCAGCACATTGACCGCCATCGGGCGTCCCGGCGCAAAACTTGACGACTATGAACGGAACTGGACGTGTGAAGAACGCGACACGACCCCCCCTTCTAGGAAAAACTGAACGTGCGCAACTGATTCAGGGCCGACTTCGGCGCTCATGTTCAGGGGCCGTCATCATCGCGCGTCTAATTTTGCGCTCGCTGGAGGAGCGCTCCACCGCCGCCGCCGTCGCCGCCGTCGCGGCCGCCGTCGCTACCGATGTCATCGCCCTTGCCGCCAGCAGAAGTGGCAGCCCTCGCCTCCAGTGTTGCACTTCTCGTGGCGCTTGGCGTGGCGATTGCTTGCCGCCGCCGGTGGCTAAGGCACACACGGTTGTTCACCGAGCTGCTTGAGGTCAATTCAATATCCATGCATACTCAAGGTTTGACACAAAGTTTGACACAAGGTTTGACATCGATGGACTCGTTGCCGCGGAGCTCCCCTCCACCTGCTCTCAGCATCGGAAACTACGAGTCCACTGCTGCAGTGCTCCTTGAGCCGCTCTCAGCATCGGAAACAACCGTGCCCCCGCTCTCAGCATCGGAAAAAACCGTGTTGTTTTCGGCGAAGCTCCCCGCATGCTGGCCAGCAGGCTTCCAGCAGGCCGATGAATTCAGGTCGAGGGTTTCGGTGAAGCTCCCCGAGGGGACCGAAGTCCTCAACCCTTTTTCGCCCAGCGTGTGCGCGGCCCCATCTTGTCCAGCGCACCGCCACCGTGTGACGATCGGCACGACGTCGATGCCGGCCGATCCGATTCAGCAGGCCGAGGGCCATGCAAGCAAGTTGAACGAGCTCATTGCTGGCTCGATCGAGCGCGCGCGCGCCAACTCGACGCCGGTGGCGCCGCGCGCTGCGGCTGAGACGCCGCCTAAACCGGCGATGTTACGGCAGCTCACGCTCGAGGTGCCCTCCCTCTCGAACACCGTGGCCGCCACGGCGTTGCTCGAGGCGGCGTTTGCGCCGCCTCTGCCCGAGGACTTGTGCAGAACACGCATCGAGAGCAGCTGCTTGCGGCTCGTGGGCAAACTTGGAAACGGCAGCTTCGGCACCGTGTACGACGCGCGCTGGTACAGGGCGAACGACATCGACATCGCCGGCGCCTCGCCGGAGGGCGCTTCGTCGCACACCACGACCTCGTCGCGCCCGCCGCGTCGCGTCGCGGTCAAGCTGCTCCACACAAAGGTGCTCGCATTCTCTCCCCAGGCGCTCCGCCTTGCATGCAAGTGCTCACCACGGCGCCCTCACCTCTGCCCCACAGGTGCTCTCTCTCCAGGTGCTCCGCAATCTGAAGCGCTCCATTCACGTGGAGTTGTGCCTCGCGCCGCACCCGAACATCGTGCGCCTGCACGGCTGGTCAGTCGAGCCCAACAAGGGGCGCGTGATGCTCGTCATGGAGTACGTGGGCGGCGGCTGTCTAGGCACACACATCAGCAGCGGTGTTGCGGCGCAGTGGACACTGGACGAGGTGCTGAACGTCGCGCAGCACTTGGCGACGGGCGTGGCTTTTTTGCACGCGCACACCCCTCCCATTGTGCACCGCGACATCAAGCCTGAGAACGTGCTCTTCGGCAAGCTCTCACTCGTCGCCAAGCTGGCTGATTTCGGCACGAGCCGCGCCATTGACGACTCGAGTATGACCGAGTTCGCCGTGGGCACCATGCTCTTCTCGTCGCCCGAGCAGCTCCGATACGCCCAGTACGACGCTGCAGTGGACGTGTGGGCGCTCGGTTGCGTGTTCGCGTGCATCGCTCGCGGCGATACTTCGCCTTGCGCGGCGGTGGACGGGTGCGATGGCAGCGTGCAGCTGCGCGAACATCTCCTCAGCGGCCGTGACACTCCGAGCGCGGCGACTCCCGTGGGCCACTGCTTGCACGAGTACGTGCGTGACTGCTGCGTGGAAGCCCCCTTACGCCCAACGGCGGCGGTCTTGAGGGAGCGGCTGTTGGCCGCCATGGAGATGAGCCGCACACCTACACCGCTTGAGAACCGACGACCCGGACCTAGCCCAAATGCAGAGGCCCGTCCGTGAGCCGTGCGCGCGTGCAACCGGGGAAATCCGGAAAATGCCGCAAGTTTACAACCCCATTTGCACACGAGTCACGACATGAAGCCGCGTACGCATTCCATTCTGCGGTGCCGCACCGGCCGGCGCGCGCGGCGGGCATGCCGGGTTGCCGGCGGGTCCGGTGCTCGCGGCTCGGAGCTAGGTGCGTGTGTGGCCACAATTCTCTCAAAACCACACCACACTCTCACACCCTGGGGCCACCCCTGCTCTGCTGGGTGCGCACCCCAGGGGGTCTTGAACTGTAGGGACAAGCCGCGTTGGCGTTCAGTCCATTGGTTCAGTCTTCAGATAAAACTCACTCACTGGGTGCGGTGGGCATGTGCCGGATCGGGATGCTCTTCGAGTGCCTGAGATCGAGTGGGAGTGCGCCATGCCCCCTTTCAATTTGTTTGCACCGGACCCATAGCGCCCGACACCACGCGTGGAAACGTGTCAAAAAAAGTTGTGTCAAAACAGAAAGCCCAAAAAAACAGCTGAAGGACCTTTGGGGCGTACGAAAGGGGATGCCGGGCAGCGCGGATCTTGACGGCGATGGCAAGGTGAGCTACGAGGAGCTCCGTGCGCTCGGCAAGGGCCGTCCGAAGGCGCCCGACGCGGGCGCCAAGGAACGCAACTCAGGCTCGCACAAACCCGGCGGTGCGGTTGACACCGACACCTCCACGCCGCGCCCCGATGGCCCGAAGCCGACAGAGCAGCAGATTATCCATGGCGCGTACGCAGGCCGGCACGTTGGCGGCTGGAAGTATAAGGATGAGCTTCTCGCGCCCGACAACAAGCTGAGGTACGACCGCGACAAAAAGGCTGTCGACGGTAACGGCGACCGCCTCTTGTCAATGTCCAACGTGCATGGCACATGGTTCAGCGAGGAGGAACTCAAGAAGCGGTGGTTCGACAAGCACAACGGGGCGCGCGATTCCATCCCCGCGGAGACCTTTTTCGAGCGCCTCTACCCGCTCGACCGGCAGACGGACGTCAACGAGGCGCTCGGCGACACGCCCGGCCTGTCATACTCTCCTTGGGAGCCGACGGAGGAGGACATGACGCCCATGTCCAAGGCGGTGGGCAGCTACGCGAGCAAGGGCGGACCGAAGAAGGCCGCCATGTATCCGCAGCCGAAGCCGCCCTCGGGCACCATGAAGGCGGCGCCTAAGCCGAAGCCCCCGCCGCCACCCCACATGTCGCTCTCGGACAACCCGTCGTGGGGCAAAGTGCGTGAAGGCGACGAGTCGGACCTGAAGCCGGACCCGGCGTGGGGCTACACTGGCAACTACTACGCGCGCCGCTTCGACAAGGGTGAGGAGGACCTCTCGATGGCCACGCGCATCAACCGGCGCCGCCAGCAGGCGATCGAGCGCCGCTTCAGCGCGAGCCCGTACGCTCACGAGATCGCAATGGACGTCATGAAACTCAGCGACGGTGTCGAGTACACGGGGCCGACGGTGTACGGCTGGCGTTCGTTCCCGCCGCAGGGCCTCGTCGATATCGACGGCGACGGCAAGGTCGACTCGCCCTTCACCGAGTCGGGTGCCTTCGCCTTGCAGAAGATCGACCCGCGCATGGCTCAGTCCATGCTCCACTGAGCGCAAGTGCGCGCGGGGGGCTTCACCTCCCCTATCCCCGAGGCCGATGCGGCGGAACGGCCGACGCGCGGCGCATAACGGCTGTAGCCTCGTAGGCGTTAACGGCTGTTAGCCCGTAGGCGTTCTCCCTCCCCCAAGACGCCAGGAGCAATTATGGTTTGAGGTGTGACGTGCTGTGTCGCGAGGCGAACGTGGGGTAGAATGTGCATCCCAGAATGGGGTACCCAATGCGCCTTCCATGTACGCATGAACGGGCCCTGCGGTTGTGTGTCTGTGTCCGGGTCGGATTGTCGTCTTTGGTGTCGGAGTCGGGCGTCGTAAAAGTTATGCGGTTACTTCGCGGAACTGGATGCCAAATTTGTTAAAAGTCTCCGAAAAGGGCCGCCACCGCTCTCCCCAGCTCACGCCAGGCTCCGACCGCGCGAGCTCGCACCGATGGAAGCCTTGATCGACGAGATGGTGTCCATCTCCCCACACAAGGGCAGATGGAAGGACCCCACCGGCAAGTTCAGGGAGGAAGACCTCCTTGTGCCTGACAACGGGATGCGCGACCGCAACGCCAGGTCGGCCGACGGCAATGGCGACCGCCTTGCCTCCATGTCAAATGTGCACGGCACGTGGTTCGACGAGGAGACACTGAAGAACCGGTGGTTCGACAAGCATAACAATGCGCTCAACACCCGGCCCGTCGCAAGCTTCCAGCAGGCTGGTGGTAAACTCTACCCACTCGATCGGATGACGGATTGTGAACCCGGCGACACTCCCGGCCTAAGCTACTCGCCATGGGAGCCGACTGTCGAGGACATGACGCCCACGTCCAAGGCGATCGGCAGCTACGCGAGCAAGGGTGGCTCGAAGAAGGGTGCCATTCCGAGGCAGAACCCCAAGCCGCTCTCGGGCACGAACAAGGTGCTGCCCAAGGTGCGTCCTCCGCCGGAGCCCCCAGCAGTGAATTGGGCATGGGGCAAGGTGCGCGAAGGCGACGAGTCGGGCGCGAGACCGGATCCGGCGCCGGGTTACACTGGCAACTACTACGCGCGCCGCTTCGACAAGGGCGAGGAGGACCTCTCGATGGCCACGCGCATCAACCGGCGCCGCCAGCAGGCGATTGAGCGCCGCTTCAGTTCAAGCCCGTACGCGAGCGAGATCGCCAAGGAGGTGCTGAGACTCAGCGACGGTGTCGAGTACACGGGGCCGACGGTGTACGGCTGGCAATCGTTCCCGCCGCAGGGCCTCCATGCGGGCCCCCGTGAGGGCCTCTAAACAATTGCCTCTAAAACCGCTCGAATGCGGTCACTGTACCGGATCGGATACTGACGCTTCTTGTCGATGCGGATGGCATGGGGTGGTCACTGCACTGGCCGGGCCCGGTCTGTTGGTTGTACCCGCTGTCTGTCATGTGTAAGTATGTCCCGTGTGGAGGCCCCACCATCGCGAATTCGCGATCGCGGCGGCACTGGTGCGTGTGCGCTGCGTAGAGAGGTGTCGGTCTATCCACCTCCGTCCGCTTGTCCTCTCAGCAAGCGATGTCAAGTCAAACAAGTACAACGTATACAGAAACAACAGACAACCCAAACAGGGGCCTAGATCGAATGTGCTCCATGGTGCTCCGGAAGCCAACCTGTGAAAGGGGGAGTCGACGGAGATGGCGGAGAGGGAATTCCCCATAGAGCGGGGGGCCTGCCGCAGGCGCAGGCGCCAACACACGCGCCCGCGCCGCGCGTCCTACACTTGACTTGACTTGTCTGACTTGACGGCCCCTGATGAGGATTCAATTGCGTCGAGTTCGGCGCGGCGCGCTCCACTGGTGCGAAAATTTTGCCTCCGCCAACCACCTCTCGACTGCGCCATGGAGCGCCAGCAATGTGCACCACCGTCGGTGATCGCCTTGGCCGCACAAAGGGCGCGCCGCGAGAGCCTTCGCAGAGCCAGCAGGAGCGGCAGCGCGGACGCCGACACGGAGCCTCTCATCACCTCCGACTCCCGCCGCAGCAGCAGCCACATGTCGCCCGGCTCGTCGCACCTGCACGCGGCACTGTGGGCGCAGTCCAAGCGCAGCCTGGGCTACTTCTCGGGCAGCCAGCATAGCCTCTCGATTCACTCGTCATCGAGCTCCAAGCTGATCATCGCACCGACCGGCATCGACCGCGTGCGCCAGCAGCTGGCCGTTGCGGTGATCGAGAGCCACTATCTGGGTGTGGTGCGCTGGTCGCCGGCGCACCTGCTCGGCGACGGATCGGCCGGTGTGCGACCCGACTGGGGCCTGCTGTGCTTCGTCGGCCGTGCCGTGCGTGGCAGCAGCGAGGTGGCAACAGCGCGCTACCTGCGCACTCCGCAGCATGTCGCGCCAAGCCGGCTGGCGCGGCTGATGGCCAAGTACTGGAAGCTGCGCCGCGCGGCGGTGTGCGTGCTCGGCAGCGGTGTCCTCGCCTCCGCCGCCGCCGCCGAGCCACCTAGCGCGCCGTCGTGGTCGCCCCACCTCGTCAGGTTGATGGCACGGGGTCTGGCGGCGGCGGTGCGCGCGACAGGCGCGTTCGTCATGTGCGCGTCCGGCAGCGCTGCCACCGCAGGCCTGAGCGCCATGCTCGTGGCGGCCGCTGCCGAGGCCGACCCGGAGCATGGGGCCGCGGCCGGATTCCCACTCGTTGGTTTCATCCCCTGGGCTCAAGTGAAGAATCGACACCGGCTGGCTGCGAACGCAGGCTCCTCCGAACCCCGACCATACCCGCTCGAGTCGGCGTCGGCGCTGCCGGCACACCATCGAGCCATCGCGCGGCACGGCCGGCAGCTCGAGCCGCACCATACGCATCTGGTCCTGCTAGACGGCCAGGCGCGCGGCGACGGCGGCGGTGAGGGTGGCGGGGGCGGCGAGGGCAACGGCGAGGAGGAAGACGGCAGTGGAGTGCTGGGCGGCGGCGGTGGCACTGAGCGCTCTGCAACCGCCGTGGCACTCGACAGCACCCTCGAGTCTTATTGCCGCATCTACGACGCCCCGTGCGCGGTGCTCGTGCTTGGCGGCGACGTGAGCACTCCGCACTCAGCGCTGATGGCCTCTGATGATTGCATGCTACGGCCTGGCTGATTGCGTCCCTCATCAGTTGAGCACTCAGCGCTGATGGCCTCTGATGCTTTTTTCTTCTGATGATTGCATGCTTCGGCCTGGATGATTGCGTCCCTCATCAGGTGAGCACTCTGCGATCAGTACTGTACGCGGTGTCGCACAAGCGTGCTGGGGTGATGCTTCTCGCGGACACGGGCGGTGCCGCGGGCGCCCTGTCCGCGTACCTCGACGCTCGGCACGCCGCCGCCGCCGCCCAGCTGCATGCGGATTTATGGGGGTCGACCTTTTCGACCGCGGAGCCCGCCGAGGTGCTCGCTCATTACGAGGGGGGTCGGTGGCTCGAGTGCATGCCGCTGCTCGAGAGCATCTGCGCCCTCGATGAGCTGAGCGGCGTAGGTCCACTGCTGAGCTGCTACCGCATCGGTGGCGCTCAACACGGCGCGATCGGGGCCGGAGTTGGCGCCGGCGCCGGCGCGGCCGGCGGCCAGGCGGGCTTGCCCCTCGAGCATCTCCAGTCGGGCTGCTTGCCCCTGGACCTCGCCATCCTTCGCGCCATGCTCCAGCGGCATGAACAAGTCGCCGCCGAGGCCACAGCCGCGCGCGCCGCCACCTCGCAGTCCACAGTCGGATTCGGTCAGGGCGGTAGCGCCGTCTTGGGCGGTAGCGCCGTCTTGGGCGATAGCGCCGTCTTAGGCGGTAGCGCCGTCTTGGGCTGTAGCGCCGTCTTGGGCGGTAGCGCGACGAGCGCGAGCCGACGGCGTGCCAGTTTCCCCACAGGTCGTACCGGCGCGCCGTTGCCGCGCGGCCAATCCAAATGGCTCATCGAGAAGCCCGTACGCGATTGCCTCTGATCGCCTCTGATTGGATCCATGATGAGATCTGATTGCCTCTGATTGGATCCATGATGAGATCTGATTGGATCTGATCGCCTCTGATTGGATCCAAGATGAGATCTGATTGGATCAGAGTGGATCTTGATGACCTCTGAATTGCTGCTCTCAATCATGCGCCTCTCTATCAGGTGCCTCTCTGTGTGTCCCTCCAACATGACCTCTCTGAGTGCCTCTCAATCCACTGCCTCTCTGAGTGCCTCTGCAGGTGAGGCTGGTGGTGCGCTGGGGTCGTGCCGATCTGATGAGGGAGCTGCTGGGCAAGATGTATGCGCGCGAGGACCTGGCAGCGGCCGTGGCGGTGGCCGCAACCACGGCAGCAGCGGCAGGGGGCCTTCGAATGCCTCCCCAGAGAGGCCGACCTGCTGCGGCCGAGGCGGTGGCGGAGGCTGTCCAGTGTGCATTGCAGTGCGCCCTCGAGCAGAGACGTGTCGCCATCGTCGCTCTGCTCCTGTCTCATCGAGCCTCTCTCAGCCAGGTCAACTTACCGGCCCTGTACACTTGTGCCAGTGTGAGCGACGCCACCGCGGCAGCGCTCGCCACCTCGGCGTCCCTCACGACACTGCGCAGCTGCCCCGTGAACGTCCGCTCGAGCTCAGCAGAAGAACAACGCCAGATGTACGAGGAGGGCGTGCTGCCTTTTCTTGTGTCGAATGCATGCACAAGCTCACCACGGCGACCTCACTCCTCTTCCCCACAGGTACGAGGAGGGCGTGCTGCCCTTTCTTGCATCGCTCGTGCCGTCGTATGAGGATGCGTGGGTGGCGCGCGGGCGGCAGGTGTGCTCCTCCGAGGTGACCACCTGCCTTGCATGCAAACGCTCACCACGGCGGCCTTACTTCCCCACAGGTGCGCTCTTCCGACGTCTTCGTATGGAGCGTCGCGGTGGGCGCGTGGGATCTCGCGTCTCTGCTTTGGCGGCGCATGGCAACTCCGGTGGGTCTGATTGGACTCTGATTCGCCTCTGATTCGCCTCTGATTCGACTCTGATTCGCCTTTGATTGGACTCTGATTCGACTCTGATTCGACTCTGTTTCGCCTCTGGTTGCCTCTTTGAGAGCCGTTCCCTGCATGCCGGTCTCATCACCTCAGGTACGGTTCGGTCTACTCGCCTCCGCCATGTGCGTGGCGATGGCCGAGCTGCCCGAAACCGACACGGCCACGCTGAACGCGCGCGCCGAGCAGTTCGAGGCGTGGTGCGCGCGCGTGCTCGACCACCTGCCTTGCATGCAAACGCTCACCACGGCGGCCTTACTTCCCCACAGGTGCGCGCGCGTGCTCGACCACCTGCCGCCCGCGGTGGCGCTCGGACCGGTAGGGGTTCGTCACCTGGCCAAGGCCGATCGTGTGTGGGGGCTCTCGCTGCTCGAATTCGCCTTCGCGGCCGAGATGAAGGCTTTCCTCGGGCACCCCCACTGCCGCGGCCTCGTGCGCACCCTCCTGCATCAGACGCGGCGGCTCGGCCTGCCCCACCACACGAGCTCCTCGGCGATCCTGATCCAGACGTTACTGTTACCTCTCGGGTAATTGCATGCCTGATTGCATGCCTGATTGCATGCCTGATTGCCTGCCTGATTGCCTGCCTGATTGCCTGCCTGATTGCCTGCCTGATTGCCTGCCTGATTGCCTGCCTGATTGCCTCTCGGGCACGAGAAGAGCCTTGAAGCCTGCACCGAGTGGCATCCTGATTGCCTCTCTCATCAGGTACTCGGAGACGCTCAGTACGTGCACCGACCTTCACTGCGCCGCGTGGCAGAAGGCGAAGCGGCGCCTTACCCTAGCCCAGCAGCGCGAGCAAGCGCCCTTGCCGTTGGGACACCATGAGCTCGCGTTGGAATTTGTGCGCGTGCCACGGGTGAAGCTGCTGCTGCGCAATGTGCTGCTCGTGGTGTACTCGTGCCTCTTTGTGCTTGTGCTGCTCACGCGCGTCGAGACGCATGCGGCCGCCGCCGCCGCCGCCCCTTCCTCGTCCTCGTTGACGCAGCGAAAGTCCGCTCTTTCGAGCAGTGGCGCCGCCATCTCCTCCTCAGCCGCCATCGCGAGTGCCGCGGCCGCCGGCCCATGGGGACGGCTGCCGTTCTGGGTGCTCGAGCCTCTCTTTCTGTGGTGGACGTTCAATTTGGTCGTCGATCACGCGTCACAGCACGCGCGTCGGCCTCGCCGGGCGCTTTCTCTCAATGGTCCCGGCACGATCCTCGAGGTCAGCACCCTGCTGCTGATCTTGCTTGCCCTCGGCCTCGCGTGGAACGCTGATCAACGGCAGCGGCTGGAGGCCGAAGCGGCGGTCCATGGCGAACGATCGCCGCCGCCGCCGCCCTCGCCCTCCCCCCCACCGCCCTCGCCCTCCAGGCCGGCGGGGGGATGGGCCGGCGTGCCTTGGGGTCGCCACCTGTCGAGCGTCGACGTGGCCGACGGCACGCAGGATGAGACCCTGTGGGGCGCCGCGGAGATTTCTCTGCTCATCCTTGGGATGTGCGCCATTCCGATGGCTATCCGTCTGCTCAATCTGCTCACTCAGCACCGCATCCTGGGCGTTCTGATGATCATCCTGAGCAAGATGATCTCTGACGTGGCGCTCTTCCTCGTCATCTTCTCGGTATGTTCCGAGGATGGTCACTGACTGCCATTCTTGACCATGAATGTTCCACTCATGAGTGCCACGTCATTCCTGAGTGCCATTCATGACCATGAATGCTCCACTGATTGCCCGTGATCGCCATTAACAATTGGCTGCTGCCGTGCAGGTCGTCGCGCTCGGATTCGGCCTTGCCTTCGTCGCCCTTCTCTCCGTCCAGGCGCCACATTGGCGCCCCATCCTCGCCTCCACCTGGCAGGCCAGCGGGACCAACGCCGCGGCCGCGGGGGCTGCTGCACGAGCAGGCAGCACCGCCGGCTCGAGCGACGGCGAAGCGGACGAGGCTGGCTGGTCGATCCTCTCGGCGCTTGGCGTGCCCTTTTGGGCGGCTCTCGGTGAGTCCTCGCTCGACACCATCGAGCAAGCGTCGCCTTGGGTCGGCCAGCCGCTGCTCTGGCTCTACGTGATGGCCTCTCAAGTGCTGCTCGTCAACCTGCTGATCGCTCGGTTGGGTAACACCTACCAAAAGTATGATGTCAATGCCGAGCAGGAGTTTGGCTTCCACCGCGTCTCCACGCTCCTGTGCGCGCGCGCCTACTTTGCTGTGCCGCCGCCCTTTTCGCTGCCGCTCTTGATGTGCACTCCCTCCGCATGGTGCCAGCCCCGAGGTCGCGCGGCCGGTGCGGATGGGTACGAGCCAAGCGACTTTGCTGCGGACTTGGGCGCTCGGACGGTGATGGGCGATCCTAATCTGGAAGGTGATCCTCACTTGGACGGCCTGGAGGAGGAGAATGAGAAGCGCGAGGTGCTCGCTGGATTGCCTCGGATTGCCTCGGATTGCCTCGGATTGCCTCGGATTGCCTCTGGTGAGCACCGATTGCCTCCCTCATCAGGTGCTCGCTGGATTGGAGCGCTTTGTCGCGGCCGATACCGCTGAGCTGCAACGCGCCTTGCCTGCCAGATTGAACCAATTGGACAGGGGGCTCGCACTGCTTGCGGACAGGCAGCTGGAGGACCGCGAGGCCGTTGAACGCATCGAGCGCGCCGTGGGCAGCGGCGGACGCGATGGCGGAGGCGGTGGCGCAGGCGGGAGTGGAGGCGGGGGTGGAGGCGGGGGTGGAGGCGGCTGCGGACGAGGTGGCAGATGCGGCAGATGGGGCGACCGTGGCAGTGGTGGCGGTGGTGGTGGCGGCGGTGGCGGTGGTGGCGACACGCTGTGGGCTTCGAATGGGTCGTCGTCCACGCCCTCGTTTAGCCGAGGCAGCGCCACGGTCGCCCGTTATAATGCGTGCAGCGTCGCGTCGTCTGGCGCCGTCTCCACGAATTCCGTCGCTCTAGGGTGTTCATCGGCACGCCCACCACCTCCCTCGCTGTCCGCGGCGTCACGCCAGCCGCCGCCTGCGGACGCAGCCGCCAGCTCCTTGCGAAAGCTGGCGCAGCGACCGAAGCCGCCGCCGCCGCCGCTGCCGCCACAGCAGCCGCTGACGATGCCAGAGCTCCTACCGCCGCCACCGAAGCCGACACCGCTGCCGAAGCCGCCACCAAAACCGCCAAAGCCGCCACCGCCGCCGCTCCAAGCTCTCGAGCCGCCGCCGCGACAACAGCTCTCTCCTGCGCCCCCACCGCCTCACTCAGCTCCCCCAGCCGCTCCGAAGATGCATGCCTCTCTCGACGCGCCAAATATGGAAGAGGCCCTCATTAGGGACGATGAGGATGGCAGGGACGATGCGGACGAGTGCGACGAGGAGGCGTACGGTGATGATGTGGAGAGCAACGTGGAGGGCTATGAGGAGGAGGTGGTGGATGAGTTTGAGCGCAGGGCTGTCAGCAGCACCGGTACCGGTAACGGCATCGGTGGCTCTGCTCGCACCGCTGTCAACCACTTCCAGCAGCAGATGAAGAGCGCAGTGCAGGCCAATCACGCGAAGGTGCTTGACCTCTTCCGCCAACGGGGGAGCGCGAACAAGCTCTTCCGTCACGGGGACGTGAAGGCTGACGGCACTGTGGGAAAGAAGGAGTTCCGCGAGACGATCGCCATGCTCGGCATCGATGATGTTCCCGCACACGAGATCGACCAACTCTTCGATTCGTTCGACAAGAGCGGCGATGGTCGTCTTCAGATCGATGAGCTCCAGAAGGTGATCTGGCGGAAGCCCGAGGCGAAGAGCGCCAGTGAGGTCCAGCGGGCCATCTGGCGGAAGCCCGGCCCGGTGGACGTGGACGCGTCTGCCGCCAACAAGATCCAGCGACAGATCAAGAGTGCCCTGTCTGCCAACCACGTCGAGGTGCTCGACCTCTTCCGTCAGTGGGACGAGAATGGTGACGGCAAACTGGGAAAGGAGGAGTTCCGCAAAGTGGTCGCCATGCTCGGGATCGAGGCTCCCGCGCACGATGCCGACCTAGTCTTCGATTCGTTCGACGAGGACGGCAATGGTTTTGTTCAGATCAATGAGCTATGGCATGCCATCCGCGACCCAGTGCAACAGCACGTCGCGCGCTTGGAGTCGGCACGCCAACCATCGAGCCAGGGTCGCCCCGGCAGCAGCTCCAGCCCTGACGGCGAGGAAGGTCAGCCCAACGAACCACCTTCCAAATTAGGGCCGACGCTACGAATGCCTATGAAGGGGCGAACGCTTGGGACGTCGTCGCCGCCTGCCCCTGCCGCTGACGCCGCTGGCCTAGCCGAGGGGCTGCCGCTGAGCCGCACCACGAGGGTCATCCGGCCTGAAGCGAGACCCGTGCCCAAGTCCGCGGCCAAGCCGGAGGTGGAGCCACTGGAAGCCTTGCCCCCTACGTGGACCTCTGATTCATGGACCGAGGAGCACGTGGTCAATTCGCTCACGATCTCGGCTAAGAAGAAGCCGCGAGATCACGAGAAGCGGCTGCCACTACGTGAGCAGCTCAGCGCGGACTGGCCGCGTGTGCTCGCGTACTTGACGAGCCAGGACCAACTTGGTACTGGGCGGCTCGCTAAGGTCGAGTCTCGTGATTGCCACTGATGACCTCTGATGGCGACCTTGATGACCTCTGATGGCGATCTGATGACATTTGATTCTGACTGATTGCCTCCCTCCTCAGGTCGAGTTCCGTCAACGGATCGCGATGCTCGGCTTCGTGGCGGAGCAAGCGGAGGTGAGCACGCTCTTCGACTCCACCTGAGTGCCACCTGATAATCACCTGAAGATCTCATTGATGATTACCTCCTGCATCAGGTGGATAAGCTCTTCAACGACTTCAAGGCCGATACGAATGGTACTGTCAGTTACCGTGATATTGGGGTCATGCTGACGCAGAAAGTGTGGAAGGGTCTGAAAGAGCAACTCAAGCGTGTCATTGGTGCAAACATCGCCAAGATGAGCGGCGACTTCCGACTCTTAGATGCCGACGGCAGCGGCGCGGTCACGAAGGTCGAATTCCGCAAGCTCGTCGCGAACATGGGGACGACGGTCACGGACGAGATGTGCGATGGCATCTTTGACGACTATGATCGGGATGGCTCGGGTGAGATGGGGCTGAGATTCGATCTGATTGATGACCAATAGGTCCGGGTTAGATGGGGCTGATTGCCTCTGATGATCATGGCCGATCGCCTCTCTGACGTCCACTGGTCGCCTCTCTCCTCAGGTGAGATGGCGTACTCCGAGTTCATCGTAGCTCTTCTGAAAAGCGCGCTAACGGCTTCGTACGGGCGCGTCACCGACTTTCTGCACAAGTGGGACACGGATGGGACAGGTACCATCCAGCGCTCCGAGTTCCAATCGGCGATTCGCGCCGCCGGCTTCGACGCTCCTGACCACGTCATCGATGAGCTCTTTGACGAGATGGACGTGGACGGCAGCGGCACCGTGGAGTACAAGGAGCTGCGACGGACCCTCGCCCCGTCCGCCAATAGCTCTCCCAAGCAGACGAGGAGCCCCACCAATGGCGTCGAAGGCGGCAAGAAGGGCGGTGAGAACCGCGGCAAGGGCGGTGAGAACCGCGGCAAGGGCTGTGATAACGGCGGCAAGGGCGGTGAGAGAGGCGGCAAGGGCGGCAAGGGCGATGAGAAAGGCGGCAAGTTTCCGATAAGGCACCTCGAGCTCGTGGCAATACCGCGCGAGGGATGCGAGGCGAGTTGCAAAGGCGCGTGCGGCGAGAGTAGCGGCGCTCAGCACGGCGCCTCGTCGCAGCGCGGCGCTCAGCACGGCGCAGCTACGCAGGCGCGGCCGTACGGTGCGGGTGGCTCGTGCTCGGCTAGCCCTGTACGAGCGACTCCCCAGATGCTGAAAAAGGCAACTGGCCCACCCCAGACGATCGGGCCGAGTACGCCGAGGGCGACGCCGGCGTTGGTGTCGATGGCCGTGCCGAGTGCGGAGCTCATCGACGCCAAGGCCCTGCTCAAGCACGCACTAGCCAGCTCGCTTAGCCGCGTGGCAGACACCTTTGCGCGATGGGATGAGGATGGCTCTGGACTGATCAGTCGTCACGAGTTCGGGCGTGCTATCGCGACGCTCAGGCTGCCCGGGCTCTCCTTCTCGGAGACGATGCCAGCTGTGACGAACCCTCTGCACGCGGCGGCGTGCGAGGCCGTATTTGCGGAGATGGACATCGACGGCTCGGGCACGATCGAGTGCGCCGAGTTAGTGCGCTTCACGCTGCGCAGTGCTCTCGACCGATCTGCCGCACGCATCGTGGGTCTACTTCGTCGCTCGGCCAACGGCGGCTCGGGTGAAGAGGGCAGCTCGGGCGGCGGCCCCAGCGGCAGCGTGGCACGTCTCGAGTTCCACAGGGCGGTGCGCACCATTGGCATCGACGCGCCCGCACTGGATCTCGACGCCGTCTTCGACGAGGCGGTGACGCCCGGGACGACGCGCGGCGCGATGGAGCGCGTCGATCTCCGCGATCTCGAATGGGTGCTCCGAATGAGAGCTGGGGAGCCGCTGCCGGCGCCCCCCGAGGCGGCGGCCTCCGACCCCTTGTGCGCGAGTGGAGGGAAGATGCCGCGCGCATCGCAGCCGTTGCCAGCTAGTCGGCAACTGTCGGGCCGACAGAGCTCTCTGATGGCGCTGCCAAATGGCGCCACCGCGAGCGCTACTGATCGGGCCGCCTCGCCGCGTCGCGTGCTGCCATCAGCCGTGACGGCTGGAGCTGCCACGCAGGCTCAGATTCTGGGCGCGCGGCCTCGCGCATCATTTTCAGTCGTGCAGGCTTAATCGTGAGGACAGTCAGCAGGTCGGGCGGGCACGTGCGTGCGCAGCTTGACTTCACTCGGCCTTGGTCTGTGGGCCAGTGCGCCAATAGCGTCCTCTCTGTACGCTCTGATTCTCTTGCGAGTCAGTCAACTGTCTCTATACTACTTTAGTCGAGTGTTATTTGTGTGTAGACCTCAACAGACACAGCGCGGCTCTCGTCTTCATTCTAGGTTCAGTATTATACTCCGGAGTATTCGCCCCGCCCGGTCGGCCGCGTGCCGGCCGCTGCGAGTCGAGTCGGCGAGCCCGGAACAAGTTAGGAACGGCGGACGGCGGCGACGCACAACGGCACGAGCGAGAGCGAGGCGTGCAGTGCAGTGGCGGGCTCGGCTGAGAGATCTTCGAGCACCGGACCCGCCGGGCACCCCAACCCAATCTCTTGGAGCACACAGATCGAGCGTTGACTGATTACTTTCATCAGCTACGACACTCGACTGGGTGCGCACCACCGCCACACTTTCATGTATGCGCCTGGGTACCCCCCTCACCACGTGTGCGCCTCCATGAGGCGCATCTTACTTACTTACTTACTCCAGGTTCAGTCTCCCCACTCCCGTCCGCGACTCAGACACGTACGACGTCACTCTCTCCGCTCCCCGTACCGCTATGCCATAGGCTGGTACATTACCACCAACCAAAGCTGTGCGTCAGGCTGCCCAGCGAGGCCAGAGGGCTGCCCAGGCACATGCACATGCCACCAAGACTGCCACTAATTAGCCCGAGGCCGAGCTACCCCGCTAGCCCTGCGCTCCACTTCTCTCGCACGTACCTCACACATGGTCCATGAAGTCATTCCTTTCAGGCTCCGACGAGCTTGACGCAGCGCCTCCCCCACAGCGACGGACGTCTTCAACGATGCTCGAGGCAGGGGACACAGCCAACAGATTTGGGGCAGAACTTGGGAGCAGACCTGGGGACAGACCTAGAGGGAGCTTGCCAGGGCGCTTGCCAAGGGACTTGGCGGTACTGCGGAGCTTGGCGGCACCGTGGATCCCTGGAACTGACTTGGGCAGCCCGCTGGGCAGCGAAGCGCGCGCCCGAGTTACCCGCTCCTGTACCGTTTCAAAACGGTACACAAGATTTGGCACTGACGCTTGGTTACGATCTGGATGCTGCTCTGGCAAGTCGACGCTCATACCATCTTCGTTATTGTCATCCTCATCAGCGTCAAACATCAACGTGGTCCTGTTCATGTTCTCAATCAGCCACTGCATCCCTGGACGCATCTCCGCTTCGGAGGATGCGATAGAGTCCCGGCTAGCGTCCCAAGTACTGAAGTTGACCAGAGAAATCTCCCGCTCGCTGACAACGCCGCCGCCGATAAAAGCGGCAGATGCAGCGGCTTTCGGATCTGCCACAAACGCCAAGAAAGCGAGGTCGCCCCTAACGGCCGCCTCCTTCGCGGCCGCTTCCCTTGTCTCGGCCGTGGCGGCCTCAAGCTCCTCAATGGCTACGGCCGCCTCCTCTTCCAGTCTCTTGAGCCTTTCGCTCTGAGCGATCTTTTGCCGCGTGAGGGTGGCGGCCTCCGTGTTCTGGCGCTCATGGTGCTCCTGTGCGACCGCCACCTCCATCTCCGACGCACCGCTTTTGCCCCAGGCGAGCGAAGCGGCAGCGGCAACAGCGGCTTTCGGATCTGTCACAAACGCCAGGAAAGCGAGGTCGCCTTTCGCGGCCGCCTCCCTTGCGGCCGCTTCCCTCGCGGCCTCTACCGAGGGTGAGGCGGAGGAGGCTGACCACCTCGTGAGGTCAAGCACGGCTGCCACCGGCTCCACCGCCGCCTGAAGCACGCTGCTTGCTGCAGGCAGCGACGGCGGCGTCGACGTCCCGTAAGCAGCTGCGATCGCTGCCTCATTGGTTGGGCGGGTGCCGCTGTTGAGCAGCGCTTCACGGCCGTTGCTCGGATTGATCACCGTTCGCTTGGTACGCCCGAAGATCGAGCGCGGTGTTCGTGTCTGCGCTGCCACCGGTTCCACGACCGCCGTCTCTGCTGCCGCCGGCTCCGTTGTCGCGTGCACGTCTTCGAGCAGTGGTCGACCTGGTGGTTGTTTGGAGTTCGGACTCGAAGCTTTCGAGAAGCCAAAGGAGATGAAAGAGCCCCACTGCTTTTCTCCGGCCATCCTTTTCTTCGCCTGACGTCCACGCCTGGATGTGCCGAAACGCTGCTTTTCTGTGGGGGGCGAAGCTGTTTCTGTAGAGCCAGTAGCTTTCGAGACTGAGCCTGCTGCCTGGCCGCCTCCAACTGAGCTCGAGCTCGCCGAGCCAGCTTGTTCAAAGTACTGCTCATCCACCTTGATGAAGCTGTCCATCCTGAGGAGCACCTCAAATGCGGCAACTTCCTCGTCGCTAAACTCCTGCTTCGTGCGCAAGGCAGCTTCGAGTCGCTTGCTAAAGATCTCAGAGCCCGCCGTGGGCTTCTCAGGACCGACTTTCGTCCAGTGCGAGCCAATGCCCACGCGTGATTTCAAGGCCGTCCTGTACCGAATCTGATTCATCTGAACCTTTTTCAGCGAGACGCCCTCGCGTTTCAGGTTCCTCTTGGTGAGGAAGGCCCTTTGGATCAGGATGGCTGCAAGATCCTTTTGTCCGGCGCCTTGCCACCGCTGTCTGGTGCGCACTTGGTGACCCCGGGCCTTGGACTGAACTTTCGTGGCCGCTCTTTGCTTCTTCCCGTATCGCTTTCTGGCCGCGGCGTTGATCTTGTTACCCGCATACTTTTGACGCATGTTGAACAAAAGGTTGTCCATGACAGCAGCGATGGCTTCGGCCTCTTCCGCCACGGACGCGGCGGCGTTGACCCCTTCGTCCATAAAAGTCTCCAAGAGGCCATCCCCAGCATCCATGCCTATCAGCGCCGCAAGCATGCTAGGGATGACCGTGAGGAAGCCTACGATGGCGATGCAGCACTCCGTGATTGACATCTCCTTCATGTTGTACACGCACCTGATCAGCTGCACCACGACGGCTTCGTAGCCCTTTTCAAGGATGGGAATGAACATCCCGAAGAGCAGCAGCAAGAAGACTGCCATTTGTATCAGCGGTTGGAGATCGAACAGCTCGGGGAAGCCCGACACAAGCAGCAGGAGCGTGCAAGTGCCCTCTGTCAGGTACTGCGCGGTGATGACAAAGTTGTCGATGCGGTCCGCGGACGGGCCGCCAAACATCGTGTACACGGCAATGCCATATTGCAGGCAGATCACCGCGAACATTTGCGCGTCGGCCTCAGGAGAGCCTGGTTCGATGACCGGGCCGATGCCCGTGAGAATCGCGATGCTCAGCTGAATGAGGAGAAGCAGCCACTCGTACAAGATGCCGCTGATTCCATAGCTACCCGAGGCGCGGTTGAGCCAGAGCATTTTATTGCCGTCGATTGCATCGCCAGGACGTGGGCGGAGGAGCACCACCGGATGGGCGAGAAGTCGCTCTGTGCGGTCAGGCTCCACGACGTCTTCCTCGGGCTTGGTCCAGTCGCCGCGTACGCGACCCACCAGGTTGAACTTCTTGCCTCGGAGTCTTTGAGGACAGCAGCTAAGGCGTATCTTCGAGACCAACCAGTACGCCGGATCATCCACCTCTGACAGATCCGCAGGCTCGAACCATTCCCAGGAGTCCGCAGAGTAATACCACCAAAAGTGAAGCAGCGTCACGAAGCCCGACAGAAAGAACAGGCCGACGACGGCGAGGATGATGAGACCCGGCCAGCGGCATTGGGCTATGGTGCACGTGATATTCGTGTCCAGCAGGAGCTCTATGGACTTCCCGACCAGCCCAGTGATGAAGACTGACATGACGAGGTTCTGCATGTTTGGAAAGACGAAGACGCCGGGAAGCGGCCTGAATGGGATGCCCTTGCCCATGGCAAACTTGTCCGGCTCGTTCTCTCTCTGCTCGTAGTATTTCTTGTTCATCCGCTTCTTCCAGTAGACCTGCGCGAACACTTGGACGGACGTGACGAGCGACATGGCCATGACGAACGTGACCAGGTTGTCGATCAGAGCGGCCAGCGTGTCCGGCGCGTCCTCGCCACACTCTGTTGCCGACCCCCCCTCCCCACCGCCTCCTTCGTTGAGCCGCCGCCGACCCCAATCGACGCAGTCCAAGAAGTCATCCGCGCTGGTTTCGTTGATGTCCGCGTTGCTGCTGGTTGCATTCTCATCGTTGCTGGTTGCATTCTCACTTAGGTCGACCAGCCGGCGTGCCAGCCAGATTGAGAGCCGTCGCCGGCTGCCGCCGCCGCCGCCGCCGGCTCCGCCGCCAAAGGCGCCAAAGGACCCCGAGGCCCATCCCATGCCACCAGCAACTCCGCTCTGCAACTCGCTCTGGTTGGCCGCCAGCCCAGAAGACGCGCTGAAGCGCTGCACTCCAAAGATGAGCGGCGCCACGCCGCCACCGGCACCGCCACCTGCACCGCCACCTGCACCGCCACCAGCCGCACCGCCCGCGGCGCCACCCACGGAACCGGCAACGGCTCCTGCGACTGCTGCAGCCACGGCAGCTGCAACCACAGTTGTCACAGCAGTCGTGACCGCGTCTACGGTTGCGGTCGCGCCGGGCGCTCGCGCTGGCGGTGGGGGTGGGAGATTGCCCCGGATGATGATGAGGCCGAGACGCGGGTGCACGTACTGGGCATACAGTGAAGATACGGAGACGCTCACGTTCACGCCGGTCGCATCAGAGAGGCTCGCGATGAGATCAGAGGTATCCATGAGCGTCACGAAAAGGTCCGCAGCCACGCCGTTGGCCAAACGCACGTTGGCGGCCATCACTGCGAGGCTCACGTCAGCGCGGAGCCCTGTGAGTGCTGAAGCCTCGACGGAGCTGTTGCGCAAGGTTGCGGTCGGGCAGCTAAAGGCCGTCGCAGGGCACGTCACAGAGCTCTGCCCCGCAACTGCCGCACTGAGCCTCTCCGGACCGGTGGTCGCATTGAGAACGTCTCCACTGGCAACAAAGGATCGATCGACTTGGAGGTTGAGAAAGTGGTTGTATAGCGGTGGCGCGCTCGGCGGGCCTGGCGGGTCGGGCGGGTCGGGCGGGTCGGGCGGCGGCCGCGGCGGCAGTCGCGGCGATGGCGGCGATGGCGGCGCTCGCGGCGATGGCGTCGCTTGCTGCAAGCGGCGGGTTGCGTTGGCGGTCGGTGCTGGCAGCATGGGCGGAGGTGGACGGGCAGGCGGCCTCGGGGGTGGATTGGCAGGCCTCGGCGGCAACCTCGGTGGCGGTGGCGACGGCGGCGGGGACGGCAGCACTGCAGTAACCTCACAACGTGTCACCTCGGCGAAGTCGCACATGGCCACATCACCGGCAGCTTGGAAGGGTGTGAGCAGGCCTTCTAATTGGCTCGGATCTTCGAGCGCGACGGCAATTGTCGACCTGCTGCCCTCGTGCACGGTGAGCCGTGTCAAGGCCGCGCCATCTGCTCGAGCGCCCGTGATTTGCTCGGCATGGGCCACTCGCGAGTCGGCCCAGCTGATAGCCAAGGTTGCGAATGCTGCCGAGGCCGCCAGCGAGAGGCCCGACGGATTGATCTCTAAGGTGACAAACGCTTCCACCCGAACCCGACTAGGTGGAATGGCTGGAGGTGGAGGGGAGGTCGGCGGCGGCGCAGGCCCGCCGAACTCGAGCACGGTGCACCAAGGCCGCGTGGTGTTGTACAGGCCCAGGCTAGCCCACTGGTCGACGACCGTCGGCCGAACGGTTGCGATCCCGGCCGTTGGCCAGACGACGCCAAAGAGGACAGGGCATGCGCCGTGAATGACGTACTCGATGGTGTGGTTCCGATTGACCACCGAGGTCGCCACCGCGGTGACGGGCGTGTACTTGCCAATGGGCGCGAGCGGGATCGCCGCACGCAGGAGCTGATCGACCTGACGAACCAACTCCTCGCGCTCCTCGAATGTCAGCAGGGCGAGACCCGACGGCGGGGGGAACGCCGGGGGCGGCGCGGGATCTGCATAATCCGGTATGTACGGCGGCAAAGGCGGAGGCGACAGCGGTGGCAAGCGTGGCGGCAGGGACGGAGGCGGTGGGTAGGCTGGAGGATGCGCTGGCGACGGCGGAGGCGACGGCGGTGGTGGCGGCGCCCGTGGCGAGCCCACTGGCGGATGAGGGGGATACAGCGGGCGAGGAGAGGGCGGTGATGGCGGGGGCGGCGGGCGTGGTGGGATGCGCGGTGGAGGCGACGGTGGGCGCGATGGGGGCTCCGACGGAGGAGGCGGGCGCCAAGGTGGCGGTGGTGCTGACGGCGGCTCTGACGGAGGTGGCGATTGACGACGGTTAATGATGACGGCAAGACCTTCGTCATTCAGCTGCAGGTGGCCAGTGAGGAACTCCTCGTAATAGCCGCCGGGGTTGAGAGGCGGAAGCGTTGGGGGCGGCGGAGCACATGGCGGCGGTGACGGCGGAGGTGATGGCGGAGGCGGCGATGGCGGCGGCTCTGGCGGAGGGGACGGTGGAGGAGGACTTGGAGGAGGAGATGGCGGTGGCGGCGAAGGAGGAGGGCTCGGCGGTGGCGACGGTGGCGGCGAGGGTGGAGGAGGCGACGGAGGCGGTGGCGAGGGCGGCGGAGAGGGTGGAGGAGGCGAGGGGGGCGGTGGG
>Ga0210242_100869_pt1 | contig 25745 bp, 15 predicted proteins | sample ChrtobMeP5a_16mM_FD_155445 | JGI IMG/M metagenome (GOLD analysis project Ga0210242, IMG submission 155445) | Chrysochromulina tobin associated microbial communities from unialgal haptophyte culture, Seattle, Washington, United States - P5a_16mM | ecosystem: Host-associated > Algae > Haptophytes >... | reverse complement strand
AGTGACTGTAGGCTGTCCGATAGCAACGTAGATCGCCTCGGAGTGCTCGGCACGCCGCTCTATGCACCTGTAGCCCACCAGCTCAGGCACATCACACTACACGGCTGACGGGATGAGGCGACCACAGTGTGTGTGGATCTTGGGTGCCTCTGTCGCACCGCGAGCTCGAAGCGGGGCGACTGTAGGCTGTCCAATAGCAAAGTAGAGCGCCTCGACATGCTCGGCACGCTCACTCGTGCACTCGTAGCCCACAGGCAAATTTCGACATTCTTGCAAAAAGAGCTTGCTCGCGTGCGCGTTATTGATGTCTTGTCGCACGAGAATGTCGACGTCGACTGAAGAGCCGCTGCGAGGTAGCACCAGAGCAGCGGGAACCGCCGTCGTTAGCGACCCGGCACGCCGCCAATGCCCCCCACGGCCACGCCGAAGGTGACGCAGAAAACATGTCGAAGTTCCATCGAACGCTTCATACACGACTCTCTGCCTCTCACATCGCGCGGAACACAATGGAGTGGGTCTTCAGAGAAATCGACCCCAAGAGCGCGGACCCGAACCAGTATAAGGGCGCACCCAATCCGTTCGAGAGGACGTGCACTGCCAACCTCTTCGCCGTCAACGTGAAGAAGTACCCCCATGCTGGCGCTGCCTTCCCTCCGCAGCAAAACGGCATCCCCTTGCGTTCGGGCTGGGCTGCTGACGGCGTGGTAAGCCGCGAGCACCTCGGACCTGCCAAGCCCCTTACTTGTCTGACACCCGGCGCACTCGTGTTGCGTTGTGCAGTACTCGCACGAGAACCATGGATGGTACAAGGATGCAATCCCTTCGCCCGAGGGCCCAGTGACCAAATTTCCGAAGTACGAGTGGCAGCACCGCCAGTTCGTTCGCCCGTCTGCTTGAAGGGTGCACGGACGCATGGAGTCACTTCCCTTGCGCAGACATCCTACGACGTGTGAAGGCAGTTGAAGGACTCCGTTGCGGTGGGACGGTGGTGTCAATTGTCGTGCTGAGCCTTGTTTCGATTCGTGTCTAATGGACTACTCTGATTTTCGTAGCCTGGAGTTGGGCGTCTTTTCTTGTGTGCGTATACGCGTCGTCGTTGTGAGAATCTAATTATGTGGAGTTGAGAGCTGTCTTAGCCTGATGCTCACACGGACGGGCCACGCCCATCTGCATCTCCGCCGGCGTGCGGGGTGGCGACGATGCGCAGACGGCCGAGCGCGCTTTCCCGCGGTCCGGAGAAGGTAAGTGCCGGTTCCCGGCGGCGGCGCCCGTCCCGTGTCCGTCCCCGAGTATTCGCGGGGCTGGGGGGCTTACAGCTTCCGCCGCATATTCGTTGCACATTCTTCGAGGTGCGCGTGTGGTGCACGAGCTTCACCAGCATCGAAAGCGAAAGAGCAGCGCGTTCATCGCGGTCGAGTTGAGCTGCGGCACGTGCAGCCCACCCCACCCGAGCGCGGGATCGCCCGTACTGACCGCGTGGTCGGGTGGCGCGATGCGGCGGCAGCGACGCGTCGTCACGGGCGCGGCCAGTGCCACCAAGCGTGTGGAGACGCCCAAGACGGCGCCCTCGGGAGGCCCCTCGGAAGGCCGGCGCCCAAGACGGCGCTGCAAAGCCTCCGCGTCGTCGCACGCCTTGAGCTTGTAGAGCCACGAGCACATCCAGCGGCGGGTGCGCGCGCGCTCGTCGCGCTGAACCTTTTGCAGCTGCAGGTACGCGTCGAAGATTCGCTCTTGCACCTCGGCGAGACGAGATTGCACCTCGGCGAGTCGAGATTGCACCTCGGTAGGGCTCGCGCCGTCTTGGGCGCCGCTGCCTGTGCGCCCGTCTAGGGGATCGTCCTCCACCACCTCGGGCAGGCAGGGCACGCCCTTGATGGGCGGACCCTTCAAGTCGTACACGGTCGCGCGGCGCGCCTTGAGCCGCCGGCCGTGTATCCGAAGTGGCGCTCGTCCAGCACGCTTGCGGCCCTGGCGCGCACCCGAGGCGCTGCAGAGCACGCACATCGGCGCCGATCGGACCGCACACGGCATGGGCTGTGCCCCGCACGCGCCGCCACAAGCGCCCGCGAGGGCGCACCGATCGGGCCGCAGTGCCGGCACCGGTCCCTCCTCAGCGGCGACGCTCGTGTTCACCGTCTGGCGCCACCAGCCGACCCGCTCGCCGCCGTACAAGCCGAAGCGAACACGCCGGTTGCCGAAGAGCAGCGGCAGGCGGCGCGCGCCCTGCGCGCTCAGGTCGACGCCTTCCAAGGACTCGTTGTAGTCAGTGGAGAGTCTCTCCCAGGCACACAGCCACGCGAGGGTGCGCAAGCGCTCGGCGCCCGTATACGCGTCGTACCTGGCATGGAGATCACGCAGCGCGGCGCGAGCAGCCGTTAGAGCCGTTAGAGCCGTTAGAGCCGTTAGAGCTCCGGGCGTCGCGTGCCCGGTACGACGCGTGTGAGCATCGGGCGTCGTTCCGGGCGTCGCGGCCGCGGCCGCGACCATCACGCCACCGTTGCCGCTGCCACCGTTGCCGCTGCCACCGTTGCCGCTGCCCCTGCTGTGCGTGCCGTCGCCAGGACCAGCCGCGGCGTGCGAGGCCTCCAAGCGGTCCAAGGTGCACGGCAGGACGGAGAGGCGCGGCGAGCCGACTGCCTTGACTTGACTTGCCTTGGGGTCGAGTCCGCCGCCGGCGGTGGCGTTGTGCTTAGGGTACACGAGGGCGGCGGCCGCGTGGTCCGAGACAGGCCGATGCCGTTCGTAGCGCGTCGCCGCGTGTAGCATGGCACTACCCACCGCCCGGAGCGCGGCGTCGGCGGCATAGAGACCGAGGTGACTCACCTCGAAGCAGCTCGGCTGGCCGGGCGCGTACGCAGGCACGCGCCAGCCAGCGCTGCCGCCCGCACCGGCGGCAGCGTTCGCGGCAAGCGTGAGCCATGCGGGCTTAGCCTCAGCAAGGTGCAAGATCATGCTCTCCTCATCGTTGACCGTGAGGGTGCGCCCCCGCAACACGAAACGCGTGGCGCCACACGGGCAAAACGTGCACTCGATGTCGACGCACGACTTGGCCTCGGAGAACGGCAGCCGTGCGCGCGACATGACCAGCCGCCCCTCGTCCGACAGGCGGGTCATCACGTCGCCCATCGACTCGAAGCCCTGCTGCACAAACGGACCCCACCACTCATCGAAGTGCGTGTACTCGGCCGTCGCAAGGGCGGCGCGCCACTTGGGAGTCTCCTCGAAGAGGCGCGCGCCCGCCGACACGCGGAACAGCGTGAAGGGGCCCCAGCACTTTTTGCGCCACGGGTTCGGGTACAGCGGCGAGATCGCCGTCACCCTCTCGCCCTCGCGGCACCGGCACGAGTCACGGTCGCCGTAGGTGTCCGCAGGCTCGCGACCGCGCGACGAGTTGAAGCACGGGGAGCGCGGATCGCGCCACGCACGCTTGGTGCACCCGTACTCGAGGCCGCGGCAGCACGCGGGCTGCGCCAGCGCGAGCTCGACAAACTTGAGCAAGTCGCCGAAGATGACGTCGAGATCAGCCCATCCCCACCACTCGTAGCCGCGTATGGCCTCAGGATAGAGCGCAGGCAGCAACGGCTTGATGTCGTTGGCCTTGTACGTATTCGTGTACACCACGGACCGACCCGTGAGCTGCGTCAGCCGCGCCTGCATGGCTGTGTACGCAATCGTCTCAAAGCGAACGTTCGGCGGCAGCACCGATGGCGGTGGAGCGTCGCCAACGACGATGAAATCGACACGATCGTTGGCCGCCATCGAGTGCAATGTGATTGGTAGCCACGGCGGCAACGGCCCGAAGAAGACGGTGCACACGACCAAGGGCCGCGCTGCCCGCACCGCCGCGGCGGCCGACATGACCGTTCACACAGCCAATGTTTAGAATTCGACACCCAAGACACCGGACCGGCGTACATACGGATGCGGTTAACAACGCACAGACGCAAGTGAATGTTTTCACACATCATCATCATTTTTCGAGGGGCCGCAAGAGCGCTGGATGCTTTTTCGAAAAGAGTCAGCGCGTTCACAGCCAAGGAGCAACATTCACCTGCAAAAACGGAATGAGCGTGAACCTGTGCGAAACTCGCTTTGAGTTGGAAACCCTTGGCTTTGTACCGCCGGCCCGCTGTCTTACTGAGAGTGGTTGGGGTGGGAGGGCCCCGGGGTCCTCGATCGACTCCTGGGAAAAGCTGGCGCCTGCGGTGGGCGATCGCTATTTTAATGTGCAGTCCCTGTACCGCCGGGGTCGTCCTTGTGGAGCTTGGAGGTCCTCTTGGTGAATTCATAAACCCTTCAGACTGTGAACGCACTCATTTTACATGTACACGTACATGAGAGCTTTACCCCACTTCACACATCACCAACCACGACGCATTCTGATCGTGCGTGTGTCCTTCGATGGGCGGCTTGCATCATGCCACAGAACTCGCGATACTCTTCCAAGGCGTGCACTTTGCGCAGTAGCCGACGAGCGCCCGGGTCCTCATCGCTGTACCGTCGAGCGTATTTGAATAAGTCTTCCGCTGAGCAATCCAACTCATCAAGACGATCCTTGATCACCAGCTCGACAAGCTCGACATACTTGTTGTAGAGTGGCGCCCATTCAAGCCGTTGCTCGGCATCGATTGAGTGTTCTGCGAACGCAAGGGCGTTGGAGTCTACGAAGTCCTCGATGATCTCATCTCGATCGATGGCCTTCAGAATACTTCGCAACGCTTCGGCAAGCACCTCGCCGTCTCCTACGGGTTCTAAATCTCCACCAAAGAAGCTGGCTGCCATCGCGCGCGTGCTGGCCATCTCTGCTGCGATCGCGCTGAGGCCGCCCGGAGGAGCCACCTGTTCATCGTGCACCTCCTCTTCATCATCGTGCTCTGAAGTCATACATCTGCCCGCAGCTGGGCACATGTGATGGCGTCCTCTCGATTTCCGCGGCCTTCATATGATTAACACCCGCGATCTTCACGTGTGTGGCCGGGGCATTAACGTGTGTAGATGTGTGAACCGATATTTTCACACCGGGATGTTCACACCGGTTTTCAAGCGAGAGGGGAACGAACTCGTGTACTCCCTCTCCCCTGTGAGCGTCGGCGAGCCCGCGGGCAGCTCGGGACCCTCAAAATGGCCATGCACACGTTCTTAGCCTTTGTTCTCAGCCGCCTGCAGGACCCATCTAAGCCCTGGCCGGAAGTAGCGACGCCCAGTCAGCTACCGTGCAAAGAGCCGATCACCCGAGCTCCCGTCAATTTTCCCTCACAATATTTGGTGGGCTTCGAGCCGGTGGTCGACTTTGTGATGGAAAGCGGCTACATCAATGTGACTGCGGAGGACTACCTCTTCTATTGGTTCACGGGCGCTACATCCGCGGCGCCGGCGGACGCGCCGGTGCTCATCTGGTCCAACGGCGGGCCTGGCTGCTCGGCGATGGAGGGTGCCACCACCGAGGGTGGTCCGATGTGGCTTTGGGACGCCAAGGCCTCGGCCAAGACGGGTTTCAGCGGTACTCTCTCGCGCAACGCGTACGCGTTCAACAATCAAGTCCATTCCATCTTCGTCGACCAGCCACGGTATGTGGGCTACTCAACCGGCACCGGCCGCAAGGTGACCTCGTCGGTCGCAGCCGGTAAGGACCTCGTGCAGTTCATCCTCGGGTGGTACCGGGCCTTCCCGGAGCACGCGCACCGCAAGTTGATCCTGGCGAGCGAATCGTACGGAGGGCACTACGTGCCGGCATGGGCCAACGCCGTGCTTGACTACAACATGGGCCGCCCGACCGCAGAGCAGATCCCACTCAAAGCTCTCTTGATCGGCAACGGCATCGTCAACGGAACCGTGCAGGGCGGCAGCTTTGGCGAGTACACCAAGGCGCAGAAGCTCATCCCCGACGGCGTGCCCACGCCCACGAGCGACGGGGCGGCGCGCACGCTCATGGCCAAGACCCTCGGCTACTCTCCCAACTTCTATGACTACCGTCTAGTCGACCAGGAGTGCTGCGGCTGCACCTCGTACAATTACAAGGAGTGGTCCGACTGGTTCTTGCGGGACGAAGTCAAGGAGGCGCTCAACGTGTGCGGCACGGCGGGGCAGGAGGCCTTTGGCGGCTGCGCGGCGGGCTGCGTAGGCCTTCCAACCTTCGACGACCACGACACTTTCTCGTACTCGGGTTCGCTGAGTCGTGCGCTGGAAGAGGGCATCGACGTGACGTTCTATTATGGCAAGCAAGACACTGCATGCAACTGGGTGGGCGCGCTCGAGATGGCGAACACGTCGCTCGTGTGGGGAGGTTCGACGAAGTGGGCGAACACGCCGTTCGCGCCGCTCAAGGTTGGGCATGCCATCACTGGGAGCGTGCGCTCGGCTTCCGGACCGAACGGGGCTAAGCTGAGCTTCTATGCCATCGATGGCGCAGGGCACATGGTACCCATGGACAACGCCGCAGCGGCCAGCGAGGCACTCTCCAGCATTGTCTGATGGCGGCGGTCTGATTGGGCCACGTGGGAGTGTGTGTGTGGGCAGGGGCGAGGATCGAAGCCGTCGGAGCAAGCCAGTGCGGGCCGCTCTCATTGTATAATGTCACGGATCGTCAGATAAGCGAGTCCAGTCCCAGCGTCTTGACGTGGCGAGCAAGGACATGCGATACCAACCGGAGACTAATGAATCGAGCTGCGAGACTCAGACTGACGAACGACGGCGATCGATCCAACGGACCGGGCGAGCGTGGTATCGAGGTGTCGCGAGACGAGTGAGCTGTGAGGAGTGTACAGTGAGCTGTGAGGAGTGTACAGTTAATTTAATCTTGGACGCTGAACGATTGTGTATGGACGCTGAACGATTGTGTATCGTGTATAACGACGTGCGGACCGCTAACGATGTGGGGTCGATCGACGATCCTCGATCGCGCGCGCATGCGGCCAGAGTTCTCCCGATACGGCACGTGAGCAACACCTAGCGGTATACCCGGTGGTACTTCAACTAAGCGGCGCTGCACGAGCCTTCGGCCTACTCTCCGCAATCACGCATCGTCTGCTAAGCAACCGGGAGCTCATGAGAGCTCACGAAGTAATCCGCTCTTGACGAGAAGTGCCGTGAACGCAGCGACGTCAGTCTCGTGCGGCATATGGCCTGAGCCACGCGTCGTCTCCAAGCTGGCCTTGCCAGGCGGCAACGCCGCGAGAAGCCGGTGGCTGTTGGCGAGCGGCACCAACAAGTCACCCTCGTCGTGCACGATCAAAATGCGAGCGCCCGCAGCTTGTAATCGCCGTAGGAGCTGCGGAACCGACGATGCATGCGCGTGCTGTGGCGTGGGTGGGAGCGGCAGTTGGCGGCCGGCGCGCCACACATTGGCGTCGATGAATGCGAGCAGCCCGTCTGTCCAATTCTTGCGCTGAGCCGCGCTCGCATACTGTGCGGCCGTGCGCGCTGTGGGGAGTCCCGAATGGAAGCTGAACGCGACATGCAGGCCGCCCTTCCAAAAGCGCGGCAAGCTCACCAGCCCAAAGATCATCGTCCGAATGGCGATCGCACCCAACGCGCCGACCGCACGAACCCATGCGAGGGCAGCAAAGAGCGCGCGCAGCCAGAGCTGCGTGGCGAGGTCGAAACGGCACGCCTCAGCTGCGCCTGCCGAGGCGGCGATGGCTGGCGCGACCAGGAGGACTGATGGGGTGCGGTGCCCACGCTCTAGCCACTCGACGGCGCTGAAGACTGCTGAGATGCATCCCATGCTGTGTCCGCAGAATACTATGCCGGCATCCCTACCGCCGCCAGCCGGAAGACCTGCACGAACCAGGGCGTGCTCGAGAGCAGCCGGCGTCACGCAGCATCCATCATGCTGCAGCGTGTACTCGTGGTGATGGTTGGGCGGCTGCGATTGTCCAAAGCCTGCAATGTCGTGAGCGCAGACGACGCCGACATCCAGGTTCGTCGCCGAGCACATGTAAGACATCAACCGCTCAAAGGAGAGACTGCTGGCTCCAAAACCGTGAGCAAAGTGGAAGTGAGTGCGTCCCCGATGTTCTTCACTCGATATCACGTTGATCAATGCCGAGCCAACAGGCAAAAGTGTTTGGCAGAGCAGCGGGTCGAGCAACAGCTCAGAAGCAACGCGATCCTCTCGGGAAGTCTCGGTCCACACCTTCTTCGGTGATGTGATATCCTCAAAAGAAGATCGAGCGCGCCTGCTAGATTTTCGACTCATGACATCGCATGCACTGTGCGTGAGATCGATCTCGGGCGTGCTGGTCGACGCTGGGTGATAGATCTCTATGCCATCACTCTTCAGCGATGCCATCGCGCCGTCGGGCTCTCCACGGGCGGCGTGGCCGCGAGGCCGACGATTCATTCTACCTCTCATAATTAATTTTGGTCTCGAGATAATTAGTGAAAGCGTAAATTGTTTTCAATGAAGGAAGTGTTCAAAGCTCGCCATCCGACGCCTAGCACATCGGCCGCGGAGCTGTGTCGAGTGTTTGTCGTGGTGAAATTTCCTTCACATCCGCTCGAGAGAGGTGCTCGCGAGCGGACCCGCTCGAGAACGGATGGTGGTGATCATGTAAGGCACACACACATCGAGTTCAAGCCGAATTGAATCTATACCTGAGCGCCGCGATCTGCTCCCATCCGCTCTCCGTTTCGCAGTAACGGCGAGATCGTGCCCGACAACGACCCCCGCGCCATCGCCCGGCGTAACCCAAAACCTGCCGCATCGACGGCGCCAGGCCAGTCCAATATACGCAATTTACATGGCGGCGGCGGCGCTGGGATGCCTCGAATGGGTGGTGCAGGCGGTGCTGGTCCCGGCCCGCTCGACCAAGTTGCTGAGGCACTTGGCATCCGTGGCCAGTCCGTTGAGATCCCGGCAATTTGGCGTCTTCCAGCGCGGAGGGTTCAGCTCATTCACATCGTTATCCTCGCACTGCTCGCGCTCTTCTTCGGCTGGCATATCCTCGCAGTCGCTGCGGTTCTGCACGTCGTCAGCGGTCTCAGCGAGCAGCAGGCGGCAGCGGGTGGCCGGCCAGCGGCAGCTGGTGGGCTGCAGGGCGGTGCGTCGCCGGGCTGAGTATTTTTGCGTGCGATGGATCTGCGAGCGCCCCCGAACCGTGGCAAGGCTTGCCCATGTCCTGTGCTGTGGGGTGTACAGGCTGCACGCCCAGCATCGAGCGTGCCTGTCTGTCTGTGACGTCCTAACCTGTGACCGCCTCTTCTGGTGTGCCTTTCTTGAGCCGCGAGCCGTTAGACGAGAGCGAGCGGTGGCAGCCGCGAGAACTCTTGATAAGCGGCTGCGTGCGGCCCTACACGCGCGCTGAAGTTTTCGGAATACGGAGAGACTTTGTATGATTTTTATGAGAAAATTTCAACCATCCACACTCATTCAGTGCCGAGACGCAGGCGCAGGTCATCCCGGCAATTCGGGCACGTCCAATGGCCGCGCTTGACGCACTCGGTGAGGCACTTGCGATGGAAGATGTGTTTGCACGGCAGCGCGCACACCGGAGAGCCGCCAAGCCCCGTCACCGCCGCGTGGAGCGGCTCGATGCAGATGGAGCACACTTCGTCCTCGTCAGTGAGCTCGCTGCCGCTGCCCACGACGACGCGACGTGCGTGCGATGGCGGATGTACAGTCTTGAAGAGCTTGAGGACGCAACGCCAGTCCTGCTGCCACGCCTTCTGAGCGGGTGCGCTCTCCACGTTGTCGCGCAGGTGCATCTGCATGAGCTCGTAGTACTCATCTTGAGGCAGCTCCGGTGGCGCAGCCGGCAGCCGGCGCGACGCGTTGCGGGCGCGGGCAGCCTCGGCAAGGAGGCTGCTGCGAGCCGGCGCCGGCGGACGCAGCACGTCGCCCAGTCCACCGCCCCACTCGGCAGCCGTCGCAGCGGGTCCGCGCGATGCCACCACCGCAGCCAAAGGGGGTGGGGGCGGCGTTGCGTGGCTGCCCACGCTCTCGCGACCCTGGCTCGCAGCGGGCAGGAGCGCCTCCACTGCCGCATCGACGGTGGAGTGGACCTCAAGGGCGGCGCGGGCTGCGGCCAAGCTGAAGCCCATGGAGACGAGCTGCGATAGAGGCTGGGGAGGCAGCTGTGCAGCAGGCAGAGGTCGGCGCTGCTGCTGCTGCTGCTGCTGCTGCTGCTCCTGCTGCTGCTGCTGCTGCTGCTGTGGCTCAAGGCATTCGTCGTCCCTGTGCCAGTCATGCATCCTCCTTCGTGGGCGCAGCATGACCGTATCGAGGCCTCCGCCCCAGTCATCCACAGTTGCTGCTCGATGAGGGCGATGACGTGTTGGGAGGGGTGGATGCGACTGTGCAGGTGGTGCAGGCACCTGTTGGCGTGCGGACCTCTGCGCCAGGACCTCATCCAGAGCCCCACCAAAGTCGGAGGCCGTGGCACGTGGCCTGCGGCTCGGTGCTGGAAGCGCCGGGCGCTGAGGCAACGTTGGTGCCTCGGATGGTAGCTCCAGCTGTTGCCTCGGCATGGAGGACAGCACCTCATCCAGTGAGCCACCCCACGTGTCCTCAGTGACATTGCGGCGCCGGCCGGGTAGTGTGCCGGTCGCAGGCGGCTCGGCATTCTGGGAACCACCGTCGCCGAAACTGAAGACACTGCGAGGCTGTCTTGGCGGAAAGGCTGAGGCCAGCGACATCGAGCGTTGCGGCATAGCGTTTGAGAAAGCGCGCGCGCGCGTGTGCTCCTGGGTGCGAGGCGCAGCACAAGCACAAGTGGTGTGTGTAGTCTGAGCAGGTACAGAAGCATGTCTGTCGTGTTTACGCAAGATTTTCGCGAGAAGACCATCTGGGGAAGACCCTTCCGATCCATTCCGTCGGCACTTTTCCGTCGCGTTGCCGTGCACCCCGACTGCACAGGCCGGTGCCTCGGAACCATGGGTGCCGCCTGCTCTTGCAAGCAGATCAAGCGGCGCGAAGTGAGTCGCGGCATGCAGCATGAGGGGGTGATCGAAAAAACGGTGGAGAACATCGAGACCAAGTCGGGCTCGACCATGCTCAAGCGCGTCAACCAGTACTGGATCAAGGGATTGCTCGGCAAGGGTGCCTTCGGGGCCGTATACCAAGCATCCGACGAATTGCGGGGCGACGTGGTCGCGATCAAGCTGATGGACAAGGGCCGGCTTCGCGAGAAAACCAAGCGGCTAGGCAAGCCGAAGCAGATTGGAAAGCCGCAGACGCAGCAGTGCACCTCGGTCTCGGAAGCCGTGCTCAAAGAGATTGCCGTGATGAAGCACGTGCGCCACCCGAACTGCATCCACCTCTTCGAGGTCATTGATGACCCGATGGGCGATCGCATCTTTCTCGTGATGGAGCTTCTCCTCGGAGGCCAGGTGATGGAGCCGGACAATCTGCCGCCTGACCAGACATACCTGGACGAGGCGGTCGCGCGGAGCGTGTTCCGCGACCTGCTGGACGGCCTCGAGTACCTGCACGCCAACGGCATCCTGCATCGCGACATCAAGCCCGAGAACATCGTCTTCTCCGAGCGACCGATGTGGAGTCGAGCGCGAGAAAAGGGTGGCCTTTTGGAGCTGACCAACACTTTGGGCACGCTGTTCAGCAGCACCAGCAGTGCGCTCGGCGCCGCCATCGATGGGCTGAGCGAGGCGACGACGAGCGCCGGTGACAGTTTCACTGGACGTGATAGACGCGCTCGGTCATCCTCGGAGAGCCTCTCGGCTGCGAATGCAGACGCGCCGCCTGCCGACGGCGCAGCCACACGGCTCCAGTCGGCGCAGAGGGCTTTTGCCGCCCGATTGCTTCGACGTCAACTGATAGCGGAGCTCAAGGCTGAGGCGGTCGCCCCGGCTGTCGAGCTCGAGCCGAATGCCGAGCCCAAGGCAGCGCCCCCGGCATCGAGCAGCACACCGCCGTCAGCACCAGGGCAGAGAGCTCAGCCGGCCCCCAGCATCAACTCCAGCATCCCCCCGTTGCCGCGCGATCTGGCAGCGGTGGCGGCGGGAGCGGCGGGAGCGGCAGCTGGAGCGGCGGCTGGAGCGGCGCCAGTGACGGCGGGGATGGTGGCGCAGCGCTCACCTTCAACACCTCGAGAGGCGGCTGGAGCGGCGCCAGTGACGGCGGCGATGGTGGCGCAGCGCTTACCTTCAACACCTCGACGCTCGAGGTTCTCCAAAGAGTCCAGCGTCCCCGATCGGCCGCTAGTGCCTCTCGCCAAGCTGCTCGACTTTGGCGTGTCGCAGCTGTGCGTCAACGTCGTGGCGAGCGAGGCGAGCGAGGCGGGCAAGAACGGCGGCCAGAAGGCGAAGCCACGCCACGACGATTCTATCCTCAAGGCAACGGGCACGCCGCCCTATTTCGCGCCGGAGATGCTCGTGGGCAAGCCCTTTCACGGGCGGCCGGCGGACGTATGGGCGTCGGGCGTGACGCTCGCGTACCTCACGAGTGGGGAGATGCCGTTCTGGTCCGACAATATGCCAGATATCTGGCGGCAGATCAAGGAGGACTCGCCAAAGCTCGCGCCGCACTTGTCGGCCGAGCTGATTGCCATATTAGGCAGGATGCTCCACAAGAACCCTCGGCAACGGCCGACGGTCGCGGAGCTACGACAGGACGCGTGGGTCACAAACAACGGCGCCGAGCCCATGCTCCAGCAGGAGCATCTGCCTCTAGACATCTCGGACGACGACATCAAGAACGCCCTGAAGAAGATGAACGTGGGCTTCACGCTCATCAAGGCCGCAGCTAAATGGAAGGCGCTGCCGGCCAAGAACAAGGCGGCGCGCTCCGCGCGCCTCGCCGACCTGAGGCGCCTGCGGTCACTGGAGCCTCTCGCGACCGAGGATGAGGAGGAACTGAGGCGATTAGAAGCCGCAGCAGCCGGTGCCAACGCCGTCGCCGAGGTCGAGGTGCAGATCGTCGGAGGCAAGCCGGCGAAGGCGCCGCGTCCCTCGCTCCTGGCGAGGATGGGCAGCAAGGGCTCGTTCAAAATGTCATCCCGCGATAGCTCACGCGAACGCGATGACGAGGCGCCGCGTCCCTCGCTCCTGGCGAGGATGGGCAGCAAGGGCTCGTTCAAAAAGTCATCACGCGAAAGCTCATGCGAACGCGATGACGAGGCGCCGCGTCCCTCGCTCCTGGCGAGGATGGGCAGCAAGGGCTCGTTCAAAAAGTCATCACGCGAAAGCTCATGCGATTACAAGGTGTGAAAGCTAAAAGTGATGCTGGGCGGCGCGGTGCATCTCCGACAAGCCGCATTGCACACGCGACATTGTCCACATAAAATTTTCACGTAACGGTTGCAAATTGGCGTGTACTACTCGTTGTATGACGAATTTTCAATTGACGATCCAGATACGGGCCCCCGCGCCCCGCATTGGCGCCCCGATCTGGATCTCGCGACCTGTGCGTTCTGTGTTGAGTGTTCTCGCCGGCGTCGAAGTATCGGATCGGTACTATATCGTAGGCGAGATCCGGACCGGTAGCCCTAATGACGAAACCCCCTGGTTGCCTAATAAAGAGATGACGAAACTATATTACTATATTAACGTAAGTCCGGCGACGACGATGCATCGACGTTGGACGTTATGATTGTAGTTCATACACGATACAGGATTGATAGCGGGAGTGAAAACGCTCATAAAAAAATGCTTGCCGTATGCCAAGTGAAGAAAGGAAAGAGCTTTCAGCTGTGTCGACTGCCATCTATGGCATCTACGATAACTGTGGTGTCGTAGAACAACGGCTCATGAACAAGCTAGAACTGTACGTGTTTTCTGCGACCTATACGTTATCGCTGTCCTCCGCCTTGACTTTACGCTGCATTAATTCTTGGCGAATCGCTTGAAGCGCCACCTTTTGACTTCGGGCGAATGCGCTGGCGCGCTTCGTTCGTGAATTGGCAAGCTGCAGCGGCACAAACTCGAGCGCCACAGCACTCTTCTGTTTCAGGTAGGAGTTGACGTATGCGCGCAGAATACCGCTCCTCTGCTCAAGGGCCCTCTGGAGAGTTGTTAGGGACTTTTCATCGCCAATGCGCCGCTCGTCCATCGGCTCCCAGAGCACGCGCGCGACGGTGCCGCCCTTGGCCACCTCCACGTCAACAACGTGGATAGCTGCACCGTTCTCGAGCCGGCGGTCCCGGACCATGCCGCGCGAAAAGGTGGCAGCGAGCGCTTCCCGAATCGTGGCCGCAGCACGTTGCTGCCGCGGGTCGGGCACACCGCGGAACAGTCGGAGCCCGTCCGTAGCAGAGGCGCAGAGACGACGAAAGACGAGTGTGCCCATCACGCGTGAAGACGACGAGTCCCGAAATAAGTCCCGAAAGATCATGACGAAACTCGTCATGCCTCGTAACAAAAAGTCTGAACACAAAAAGGGGTAACTGGTGGGTAGGTCATTCTTACACGTTGGGTCCCATGAACCGTGCTTACAGAATTCTACCTAATGTTTATTTTCACAGAATATTTATTGTGCGCACCGTCTGCACTCTGGTATCACTCTGGTGACACTACCGTACGAGGACCGGCGAAAGGAAATCGCTGCATGCACGCGCGCCTCTCTGGGCACTGAGTCAGTCCGTCAGTCTGACGGTATCAAAAGAGGATTTGGCCCAAGGAGCTTGCGATCTATGATTTACTGTGTGTTCTCTTCGACTCAATGCCACCGTTGGTAAATGCCACAGCCTTGGCCACGGCAGAGGTTCCGCAGCGTCTACTTTGACATGAGGCGCGATCCGAGAGCAAGCAGTAGCGCGCCGCACAAGACGCCAGCGCCGAACGCGAGGGTCGATTCGTTCACGGCCTTAGCGATAGCCTTGCTGGCAGCTGGCGCAGAGCCGCTACCGCCAAGGGCTGCGCTGGTCAGCTCCGTCGGACGCGTCTCGTAGAAGCGGCTCTCCAGAGGCAGTGCGAGGGCCTTGTTCCACTCAACGTCGGATGAGTGTACTCGGACGACCTCCGTCCAGCCCCCGTGGTAGTCAGCGTCCATCATTGATTCCCACCGCTCACACACTGGGTCGCTGCGGTACAGAGAGCCCGGACCCGTGGCCTCTTTCAGGTCCACGCCTGCTGTCTCGATGACCATTATCAGGCGGTCGGTACCGGGCACTCGATAGATGTGCAGTTCTGTCAAGCCCGCCTGCCGTAGGCCGGCGGCGACCTCGGGCCAGATGTTATCGTGATAGTGCAGGTACCCGTCAATTTTGCCAGGCTTCACGGTGGTGGTGAAGACGTAACGCATCGGGTCGGGCGCCGCTGCCGGCCGTACCGATTACCACTCGATAGCGCACGGCCTGTCGCGGCACGCAGGTGGAGTCGTGAACGACCGGTAAAAAGACTCCGGAGGAGCCGGGACCATAAGAGTGGGGGCGTGAACAAGAGGAGTCCGAAACCTCGCGCATTATTCACAGGCCTCTTCGGAGCCACACGAGGAGGGCGGAACCCTCTTCTCGCGAGAGCGCGCGACAGCCTCGCTAGCCTCCAATCGCGATGGACGACCTTTACGACATTGATGTCGACGCGGTACTCGGCGTCGAGCCGGAGCCTCCGCGTGAGCCGCCCGCCTCATACAACTCACGGCGCTACAAGGTCGTGTGCAAGCACTGGCTGCGCGGCCTTTGCAAAAAGGGTGACGACTGCGACTTCCTGCACAAGCTGGACCACGATCGAATGCCCGACTGCTGGGACTTTACGCAGTTCGGCGAGTGCGGCAACAAGGAGTGCCTCTTCAAGCACGTGCAGCCCGACGAGAAGGTTGATGAGTGCCCATGGTATGCGCGTGGCTTCTGCAAGCACGGCCCACGCTGCCGCAACCGGCACACACAAAAGAAGCCGTGCCCCAAATACCTCGCAGGCCTGTGCCCCGACGGGCCGAATTGCCAATTCGGGCACCCAAAGTACGAGCTGCCGTCGATGGCCGGCTCTCACGTGCCGCGTGGTACGATGACGGCCTTCGACCGCGAGATGGCGATCACGTGCTACAAGTGCTGGCAAACGGGGCACTACGCGAACCGCTGCCCGAATGCGCGCGTTCCAGGACCACTCGAGCAGAGCATGATGGGCGGGGTCAGCGAACACAGCGGCGTCAGCGTGCCGATGCAGCCAGGTGGTGCGCAGCCGCAGACCATGGAACAGATGATGATGCTTCTCGGAGCTAAGGGTGGGCCGATGAAAGCGGCGGGAGCACAGCAGCACATGGTGTTGAGTGGTGCCGGGTGACCGGACGGCGCGACCTTTCGGACACCCTCTCGCCGAGTCTTCGTGCTGGTCTCATACGCGTATGTGCACGGGGTCATACTGTGTGTGTGATAAGCCGCGAGCGTCGCGGTCGGGTCTGGTACGATTCACATAGTGATTATTGTTAGTCCACATAGTCCGGACGCGGGACGGACGGGACGCGCGGGCGGCGCGCCCGGACGTCGGCGCCACGGTATCAATGCACGGTATCCGGCACGGTACACACGGTTCGACCCTGGCCTCTCAACAGACTCAGTCTCGCGGAAGCGACCGTGACGTGTCGCTCTCTACAGGACACATTCCCATCGAGACCTCACTAATAAGCCCAGTAGCATTTCTGTACTGGTACTGCAGGTATACGGGAATCTCATCAGTCGCACACGTTCACCTTGTCCGAGTAATCCAACAGTGGAAGAGCGTTCGGCACACAGTTCAGCTGGCCGACCAATAGTGCGAGCACGCCGACGCCCGCAAGGATTGACAGGAATGAGAGGCCTTCGGCTGCGCCGAGAAGCCCAGCCGGACCAGCAGGGAGCCCAGACCCGGTCGTCATCTTCTTGAAGAGTGCTGCACCAACGAAGCCCACAACGACAAGGTATGAAATGCCCTCCACCAAACCCACGAGACCAAAAGGCCCAGCCGGGAGCCCACCACCCGTCGTGGCGACCGAATAGAGCGAGACCCACATTACGGGGTTTGCGAGCAGGCCCGCCGCGGAGGCGATCACGAGCGGCGTGGATTCGTCATCAGAGGAGCACTTCAAGCCTGCACAGCGCGGGCTCGAGGTAGAACGCACTTTCGCACGGCGGAAGGTCGGACTTGCTGGCGACAAAGCGACGTGACCCGACAGCGATAGTAAGATCAAAAACAACCTCAACATGAGGGGTCACGGCCGCGGCAGAGTCGGCAGAGAGAGCACATGCAAACACGAAAAAGGTTTTCTCGATTATCTGTGAATGTGTGTGTGTGTGAATGTTTGTCTGCTTCAAACGCAACGTGGCCGTCAGAATTCCTCACGACACAAATCATTCACGCACAAACCTCGCACTTCACAGGGGTTCGGGACCTCTGCGAACGTCTGCGACAGCGTTGTGCCGTCACAAATGAACGTGGTTGGCGCCAAGCGCTACCTGCTCGTCACGCCGTGCGACCCGGGCAACTGCCACATCTACTTTGGAGTGCAGCGGCGGGCGCTCGCGACCGCCGTCGCGCTCGCGCACATCACCGGACGCACTCTCCTCATACCACCCCCAGAGTGGTACCCCGATCAGGCGCAACAGTTTGCGAATGCCTTCATGAATTCGCCGCAAGGTCGCGTGCCGCAATTCGTGCGCTGGTCGGAGCTGTACGATATCGACCGTCTCCGGCAGAGCGGTGTCGACGCTGATGACTTCCACGACGTGAACATTGATCGCATCGACCGCGCCGTTCTGGCGACGGGAGGCGCCATGGCCAAGCTACCTGCCTCTGTGCCGAGCACGCCGAATAGCGACGACGCGCTGCTCGGTCATCTACAAGCTCATCCCTGCAAGCATGGCCGTACCGGGCTGCAGTCCAACTTCGCATTCGAATTCGATTCAGAAACCAATGCCCAGGCCGGCGTCGGTGAGTTGTATGGCCGCCACTTACGCATCGACGCGCTCCGTTGCGGTGCCCTTCCCCTGTCCCGGACTGAAACGCAGAAGGCGCTGGCTGCATGGCTGGGCGATGTCCCTATCGCCGCCGTCTTCGACGTCGGCCACCACGCACACACGATCGTGTCCGATATGAAAGTATTCGTCAAGCTCGACCAAGGTCTGAGGCCGAGCGCGCTGCTCGACCACGAGGCCGCACGCTTCATCCACGAGATGCTGCTCGCGCGCGGCGCATCCAAGTTTGCGGCGGTGCACTGGCGGCACGGCGACTATGTCCCATCCGTCTACAACATGCTCACGCCCCTCGAAAGCGTCGTCAAACGAGTGCGCAAGGCACTGAATGAGGAACTGGAGTGTCCTGACTGCCCAGTGCTCCTGATGACCAACTGCCGCAACGAGAGCGCGCTCGCCGAGCTGCGTGCCGCGCTGCCCACCCTCGTACGCTACACGCCTTTGGCGCCGCCAACGGCGGATGACTACAGGAGCTGGGCTGCGGACGATGTGGACGCGACGCCGAGGACTGTCTTTTCGGACGAGGGTCCACGGCTCCTGATCGAGCAGGCGATCGCGATGCGCGCGGACGCCTTCGTGGGCAACCCGCGCTCCGCGGTGACCGAGTTCGTCGATATGGTGCGCCATAGCCGCAACCAACAGTCGAGACCCAAAATGGAACTCTGAGAGCGCCGCGCTGGGCACCTAGGCCATACATCTCATCGGCACCCAGTGGTTGGCGATCGGTACGCGCGGCGCGACAGAGGCACCCTCCCCCGCTACTTCTCGGCCTTGAAGGGCAACACTCAGGTCACGTGCGTGGGCATGCACGCGACGGCACCGGCGGTGTTGTTAGAGTGACCCGTCCCTCCACCAGAGCTTCTCGCTATCTAGCGCGGCACGAAGCCCGGAGACCTAGAAGCAACGAGGCACCCAAATCCCAATCGAATCGAATAGGATCATAGCGGAGAGTGTATATTTCTATGTTTTGATCGTCGAGGGAAACATTACGATTGCCTGCGTACTGTACCGTACTCGAAAGTCGTCTGAAGTTCGCTGAAAAGCAGTCGGAATCCGATCGAATCGCCGGTTTCCCACCCACAGACACAACACAGACACGACACACGTGTTCGTCTCAGATGTTCATGGATTGTTCTCCCGCCATGTGCACAACCGCCACCCCAACCGCCTACGCGGCTCGAGCCTCGGCGGCCGCCGCCCTGGCCTACCGCCCACTAAAGTACGGCGTACGCGAGCCACGCGATCTGCGACGGTGCGATGGAGACCATGCGCACCTCAATCTACCGACTGCACCTTGTCGGAGGGCGGTCGTAAGGTGTGCATCTCCACGGTGCGCCGCACGCCGTACCCGGTGGCCTCGATGACGAATCTGGGGGGCTCCTGAAGGCGCGCGTTGCCTGGAAGGCGAGACTGGACAGTGACCTGCCACCAGCCACCCTCATGCTGCGCCTCCGCCGCGTCGCCAGTCTTGAGGTTGCGATGCCAGCCGGGCGGCGGCGGCGGCGGCGGCGGCCTCAGTACGGTGGCGCTCACCCACTCGCGCAGCAAGGGCGGCTCTTCAAGAGAGGTTTCGTCAGTTTCGTCCGAACCCACAGGGAATTCGTCAAAGAGGGCGTGGTACTGCACGTACGCCTCGCGTTTGGCGCCCTTGCCGCGCAACTCGAGGACGTCGACCACGAAGCGGCTGCCCTCGAGTCCCTCTTCGTGCATGATCGCCTCCGCCATCACGCCCGGCACTAGAGCCTCGCCCGGCTGCAGCGAGGGGTACCCCAGAGGCTTACTGGGCCACTTGTCGCGCTTGGGAACCTTGCGGGCTGGCGAGTTGGAGGACGCCACCGCCGGTGGCAGCTCCTCGACTGGCGCACTCTGCGCAACGGTCGTCTCCCTATCCGCATCAGCCTCTTCTCTGGATCGCTTGGCCGGCGGCGGTAGGCCCTCGTGCTCGCGCCACGCCTCCCTCAGCGAGCGCGCCTTTTTGCCCCCTGGGCCCTCGTAGGTGGTATACGTTCCCGAAGGTGCGGCATGGCGCACTCCCACCCATCCAGGGGGCATCTCCAGCGGAGCGCCGTGCAGGACTCGAACGGCCTCGCCGCTGCTGCCCTGAGGCGCGTCGTGCTTGCTCGGGCTCGGCACTCCCTCGCCGCCCTCCTCCTCCGCAGCTAGTCCAAGCTTGCGCCGGATGGCTATGAGTGAATGGAACGATTCGCCGTCGAGGGGGTCGATGACGTTGATGTCGCCCTGGCGTGCGCCCTGCGCCGTTTTCTTGCGCAGCTTGAAGCAGAGGTACCAGCCGTCGACCTCATCCGCGTCGTCCTCGAGAGCGCGCTTCAGCTCGGAAATGCGCGCCGCGAGACTGCTAAAGAGCTCCGAGGGGTTCGCGGGCCGTTGATATGCCTCCCGCGCTTCTAGGTGGAGCTGCCACGCGTCCAATGTACGTCGGCGCCAGTCCTTGCCCTCCTCTTGCCACGAGAACCAGTCTTCCCACTGGTCCGATCCATCGGGCAATTCAATGCGCGCCTGGAAGGTGCCGTCGATGAGAACGGCCAGTACCTTGGCCTTGACCCACGCAGGCGGCGCATCCTCCCCCGCCGCCACCTCGACCTCTATCTTCTCGCCCTCGAGCAGCCACACCCAGTCGTCGGGCGGTGGCTTTCTTTTCTTTTCAGTCTTTCTTTTCTTGTCGGTCTTTTCGCGCCGCCATTCGGTGCCCTCCTCTTGCCACGAGAACCAGTCTTCCCACTGGTCCGATCCATCGGGCAGCTCAATGCGCGCCTGGAAGGTGCCGTCGATGAGGACGGTGAGCACCTCGGCCGTCACCCACGCACCAGCTGCCTCGTCGCCTTCGCCCACGCGAATCTCAACCTCGACCCTATCGCCCTCGTTCAGCCACTTCCACTTCTTGGGTGGCGGGCGCGACTTCCATTCCTCCCGACGGCGCCATTCGGTGCCCTCCTCCTGCCACGTGAACCAATCCTCCCACCTGTCCGACAGGTCGGGCAGCTCAATGCGCGCCTGGAAGGTGCCGTCGAAGAGGATGGTCAGTACCTCGGCCGTCACCCACGCCGTCGTATCGCCCAAACTTACCTCGACTTCAATGCGTTCGCCCTTGATTGGAAACTGCCAGTGGGCGGGCGGCGGCGGCGGCGGCACGAGAAGAGGCGCGTTGCTGGCCTCCCCGGACGGCGACGTCTCGGGCGCCTCGACGCGTGCGCGGCCGCTATTGGCGCCGCCGCGGCGCTTGCCGCCAGGGGAGCTGGCCGAGCTGGCCGTCTTCCAATCGTCGCGCTTGCCGCCAGGCGAGCTGGCCAGGCCGGCCGTCTTCCAATCGTCGAGATCGTCGTCCTCTGCTCGGCCGAGGGCGAGCCGCCCCTCGCGGGTGAGTGGATATGTCGTGTCCTCCTGCTCAAACAGGGGCACCTTGCTATTCTTCTCCTTGCCGAGCGTGGTCACGATCGTCGCGCGGAGGGTCGACTTGTTCGGGTGCGCCTCCTGCACCTCCGGCTGGAGAGACACAAAGTCGCAGATCGCATCTCGGTCGCAGATTCCCTCTCGAAGCGCCTCGATGATCGCTGCACGGATCGAGCCTGGCTTGGGTAGCCAGCTCGCAAAGTCTGCCTGCCGGCGCTCCTCCGCCTCCGCTTCAAGCTCCGCGCGCACCTCCTCCTCGGCCTCCTCTTCGCCCTGCTCACCGTCGAGCTCAACCCACTGGCGGCCGTGCCGCGACGACGACGTTGCCCAAGCAGCACGGCCGAGGCGGCGCGCGTGCGCCCCCTCGCCAGCGACCTGCCTGCCCACCGGGATCACCATGGGCTCGTGGGCCCACATGACACGCGCTCCTGGTTCCCCACGCGCAAAGGCCTCCTCGGCCGCCTCGCGCTCCACTGCTTCCGCAGCCAGCGCAGCGGCGCGCAGCCGTTGGAAAACGCCCGTCCGCTTGAACTCCGTGTGCTTGCGTTTGAGCCGCGCCGCGCGCCGCGCGTTGCTCACAAACTCAGCTGGCGTGACCGCGGGCGGCGGCGCTTCGAGAGACAGCTGCGGCTTGATGGCGACTCTGGCTAGGAAGACGGTACCGGGTTCGAGACCTTCAGGGACCGTGGCCGAGTAACGCACGCCATCATGCAGGAAGGCTACCTTGCGGTCGGCGCGTAGGCTCGCTGGAACGAGAAGCTCCAAATCGCGCCACACGCCGTCGCCCCCAGCCCGCACTGGGGACGGCACTCCGGCAGTCGCATCCTTCTCCTCCTCGTCCTCGTCCTCGTGCTCGCCCTCGTCCTCGTCCTCGCCCGCGGCCCACTGCCTGTGGCGCTGGTAGCCCCGGCGGCCACACGTGTGAGCCTTGTGCGAACCCTGACACGCGGAGCATGCCGCGCGCGCCGCCTTGGTCGCCGCCTTAGCCACCACCTTGGCCGCCGCCTTGGCCGCCGCCTTGGCCGCCGCCTTGGCCTCGCCCTTGGCCTTGGCTGCAGCCTTGGCATCTGCCCTGGGCAACGTGCGCCTCCACTTAACCAAGGTCATGTCGAACGGGCCGTCCTCAACCTCGCCATCCCACTCCGTGGCCTCCATGAGCAGCGTGCATTTGAGACGATGCGCCTCGGGGAAAGACGCTGTGGGGAAAGACGCTCCTGGGCCGTCCGACTTACGCCCGCCCGCCGACTTGCGTTCGGGCTTCTCGGTAGTGGTCACCTTTCCCTTGCCTCTGAGCTTATTGGCGGATAGCACTTTCCCCCAATACCAGCCACCGCCGGTGCCCTCGTAGAAGATCTGCAGGCGCTCGCCTTTCTTGGGGGGCGCGCGCGTCGCCTCGTCCTCTTCCTCGCCCTCGTCCTGCTCCTCCTCCTCCTCATCATCCTCATCTTCACAATCCTTTTCCTCGCCCTCATCCTCCTCACCCTCCTCCTCCTCGCCCTCCGCCTCCTCGCCCTCGGCCTCCTCGTCCTCTCCGTGCTCCTCGCCTAGCTGCTCGCCTAGCTGCTCCTGCTCAACAGTCTGCTCACCAGCATTCACACCGGCCCAGGCGCCGCGCCCCTGGCACACATGGCCCTTTTTAGGCTGCCCGCACACCCCGCACAGGTTCGCCGCCCACTCTGTCGCACACACCATGCAGCGGAAGCGCTGGCGCCCCGTGGTGCGCTCCATGGCAGTTGCCTCGCCACCACACTCGGGGCACTCGGGCGCTTGGAGTGTAAACTGGAGAGCTTCAAGCTTGCTTCGGCGCTGGGCGGCGGACTGTGACGGCAGCTTGGCCGACGCGGCGCATACGCCCGCACGGACTGCATACGGCGAGGGCCGCTTGGCCGATGCGCCCGATGCGCCCGATGCGCCCGATGCGCCCGGGATACTAGCGAGGAAGGCGCTCGGAACCTTGTGGAAGTGGGCGTACACAATCTCGTCAGGGATACCCAACTCGAGGCGCCGCTCGAGAGAGCCCTCGAACGGGCGCTTGGCCACCGGCACGAATGAGAATGACGATCCAGCCGCGGCCGAGGGCCCCGACGCTGGCGCTGGCGCTGGCAAGAGCGGCGCCACCAGCTCTCCTTCGGCAGCAGCAGCGGCGGCGGCGGCAGCGGCGGCGGCTAGCATCCTGCGGACCCGATCTGCGCCCGGGTCGAGCCGCTCGGGCGCCTTGACCGAACGTTGTTCGCGTACGCGCCGCTCAACTTGAGGTCGCTCGCGCGGCTCGCGCGGCTGCTGCTTGCGCTGGAATGAAGGGCCGCCACCCCGCTGCACCATTCTGCCACCTCCGTCCAGCAGCCCGAGCGACTCGAGCACTTTCTTGTTCTTCTCGATGTTCTCGAGCCGCTGGCGCTCGTACGCGGATAGGCCGTTGGCGTCCACGACGGCGTCGTCGTCTGAGTCCGAGTCGCTCATGATTGGCGCGCGAGCGCGTCACGAGGGAGTCACACGTCACTTCTCGCGTCAAGGAAGGCGCCGCGCTCGTACGCGTCGTATCGGTCAACTCGCGAAGGGTCGTCTGGAACAGCTTGGAATGGGTAACTTCACATTTGACTGATGAACTTTTCATTATCATGAAACCGCCCGCGCTTCACGAGCACCTGTGCATGTAGCGGAGGTGCTGTGGTCTACCGAAGCATGTCGTTCCAGCCGAATAATGCCTTCGAGGAGAAGTTTCGCCAGTTCCTGCAGGAGCCCGAGACGCAGGAGGCCATCCGCGGCGATCAGGAGAAGGAGATCAAGATCATGAAGAAGATGGATGAGTTTGAGTCGCTCCACGAGCTGACTGGCCAGCGCGAGCAGCTTGCGGTGGCTCTGCAGGACCTCGACGCTGAGTCTCAGCGGCTCATCTACCCGATCCTCCGGCTCAAAATGGTCCAGCACATCCTCTTCGCGGCGCTCAAGGAGACGCGCAAGAATGGCACCTCATTTGTGCAGGCGGTGCGCCAGCAGTCGCTGCTGCACATGCTGGAGCGCGTGCGCGATGAGCTGAACAACGACCCCGAGAATGCGAAGCGCATTGAGGGCGAGTGGTTCCACAACATGCGTTGTGGTCTCGAGGCTGAGGCGGCGAAGATGCCGCCGCGCCAGCGGCAGGTGCTTCCCGCAACGCAGATGCTGCCGATAATCCAGTCGGGTGTGCAGCTGAGGATCAACGGGAACCACAAGTTCAAGGAGAAGAACTACCACGCGGCACTCACCATGTACATGCAGGGATGCGTCGGTTTCGAGATGTATTGCGCGACCAACGACCAGGACCAGACGCTCCTCGACGACGTACACGTGCAGATACGCAAGAACACTGCGGGCGCGGCGCTCAAGACGCGAGACTACACGCTATGCATCTTCTCATGCGACAAGGTGCTCGAGCTGCAGCCGGGAGACACAAAGTCGCTGTACCGGCGCGCGCTTGCGAACTGGCGGCTCGGTGAGGTCGAGAAGGCCTCGGCCGACTTGGAATCCATCCTCAAAGCGCGCGTCAACGAGTACAACGAGGTGGCTGAGTCGGCGACGGCCAAAAAGGCAGCTCGGAAGCTGCTGCGGCAGATTGAGGAGTCGGAGGAGCGTGCGGAGCTCGTCGAGATTCGGATGGCTAGGGCGCTCGCCTTCGAAATACCCAAGCTCGGGCTGTACGAGAAAGCTCCGGTGCCAGCGCAAGCGGAGTAGAGGCAGCCCTAACTCTGTGACATACCTAACAGCCGGGTGAAAAAATGGCGTGATGTCAAACTCTCTCGCCTCAATATCGCAGAATAAATCTACCGTTATAGATTATGTACTAGTATGAAGATATGCGTCGCACTGACTCTTCAGTGTACTGTTTATTTCGTTTCTATGGACCAAAATACGCGAACACAAATTATGCATGCAAATTGCAATGTGCACAGCAAACTCACGACTCAGGAGTCCGAGGTCTCAGCAGCCCGTGGCGGAGCGCGATCAGAGTTGTTTACATGTACAGCTCACCTTTCAGCTCAGTATGGTGTATGGAGAACCCCCTACCGATCGCGGATCGGATTCGATCGCAAGTCCAAGTGATCCGTGGTCGCTCTTCTCTCTTCAGACCGCCATCAGGTGGGTCTCCACGAGAGACTCGAGGCACGAGGGTGGGGCAATCGTCTGGGTCTGCGAGCGGTTGAATTTGTGTTCTTGACATCCATCGCGTTCGGCTTGAAGATGTAGCCAAAGACCGGGTGCGTACATGTCTAGATCATGCTTCCATGTACGCCAGCCCTCGCCCCGCTTGTGGGTTCGTTGTGGTCGCCATCGTCGCGTTGCCCTCTTTGAACAGCTTGCGAAACAGTTGCTCAAAATCGGACTCCAACATCTCATCCCGCTTGATATCCTCCGGCTTGAGTGGCGCTGTCTTAAGCGCCTTGAGTATGTCGAGGCCTGTGAGGCTGAGGGTGGCCACCACGCCAGGGTTGAGGGAGACCTTGAGCTCGCCTAGGCCGGTCA
>Ga0210242_100853_pt1 | contig 26071 bp, 17 predicted proteins | sample ChrtobMeP5a_16mM_FD_155445 | JGI IMG/M metagenome (GOLD analysis project Ga0210242, IMG submission 155445) | Chrysochromulina tobin associated microbial communities from unialgal haptophyte culture, Seattle, Washington, United States - P5a_16mM | ecosystem: Host-associated > Algae > Haptophytes >... | reverse complement strand
CTCCTCTCGCGTTCCCTGTGCACCGGCCACCTCGCCGGCAAGAGTGGCCCGGAGCTCGGGCGGCTGCTGGGCGTCGTGAGCGACTTCCCCACCGAGGCGGAGCGGCAGGCGGCGACGGAGGAGCCGCTGTACATGCAAGACGCTCAGCACGACGCCACTGCACCGCGAGCGGCCGACGCACCCACACCGCCAGCGCCCGTGTGCTGGCTCTCGACGCAGCTCGTCAACGAGGACGCCCTCGAGGACGCCCTCGCGGACGCTGACGTTCCGACGCTGCGCGCGCTCAAGGGCGTGAGCCTCGCGTGGCGCGCGCGGGCGCGGCGCGTCCTGTGCACGCGGCTGTGCGCACGCATCGGCCTGCCGCTCACGAGCAACCTCGTCGAGGTGACCGAGCTCGACCTCTCGGACAGCCGCACCACCGGTCGCCTCATCGCCGACGCGGTCGACGCATCGCGCGGGCTGCCCAACCTGGCAAAGGTGACGGGGCTGGGCGGCTTCGAGGTGGACGTGGCCGCGCTGAGGCGCGTGGCGTCTTCGGATGTATCGGAAGAATATGAAGATGGTACGCAACCGTATCCGATGGCAGGGGTGCGCGCGTGCATCCGCGGCGAGGGCGAGGCGTCGATGGAAGTGCTGCTCGCCGCGTGCATGCTGCGCGACGGTGAGGCGCACGTGCCGGTGAACGCGTTCTTCGGGGACACGTCGATGACGTCGATGGCGCTGCCCGCAGGCCTCACCAGCATCGGTAGGAGCGCCTTCGATTGCTGCTCCTCGATGACATCGATCCAGCTGCCCGCCGGCCTCATGAGCATCAGTGAGTACGCCTTCGCTAACTGCTCCTCGATGACGTCGATCGCGCTGCCCGCCAGCCTCACGAGGCTCGGTGGGGGCGCCTTCTATGGCTGCTCCTTGTTGACGTCAATCGCGCTGCCCGCTGGCCTCATGAGCATTGGTGTGAACGCCTTCTACAGCTGCTCCTCGTTGACGTCGATCGAGCTGCCCGCCAGCCTCACGAGCATCGGTGAGCGCGGCTTTTCTGGCTGCTCCTCGATGACATCGATCCAGCTGCCCGCCGGCCTCACGAGCATCAGTGAGAGCGCCTTCGAGGACTGCTCCTCGTTGACGTCAATCGCGCTGCCCGCCAGCCTCACGAGCCTCGGTGGGGGCGCCTTCCGTGGCTGCTCCTCGATGACGTCGATCGCGCTGCCCGCCAGCCTCACAAGCATCGGTGAGCGCGCCTTTTCTGGCTGTTCCTCGTTGACGTCGATCCAGCTGCCCGCCGGCCTCACGAGCCTCAGTGAGTACGCCTTCGAGGACTGCTCCTCGATGACGTCGATCGCGCTGCCCGCCGGCCTCATGAGCATCGGTGAGGGCGTCTTCTGGGGCTGCTCCTCGTTGACGTTGATCGCGCTGCCCGCCTGCCTCACGAGCCTCGGTGGGAGCGCCTTCTCTGGCTGCTCCTCGATGACGTTGATCGAACTGCCCGCCGGCCTCACAAGCCTTGGTGTGTTTGCCTTCGCTGGCTGCTCCTCGTTGACGTCGATTGCACTGCCCGCTGGCCTCACGAGCCTCCGTGGTTATGCCTTTGATGGCTGCTCCTCGTTGACTTCGATCGAGCTGCCCGCCGGCCTCACTAGCCTCGGTGTGGGCGCCTTTCGTGGCTGCTCCTCAATAACGTCGATTGCGCTGCCCGCCGGCCTCACAAGCCTCGGTGTGTTCGCCTTCGCTGGCTGCTCCTCGTTGACATCGATCAAGCTGCCCGCTGGCCTCACGAGCCTTGGTAATGGTGCCTTCTATCGCTGCTCCTCGTTGACGTCGATCGAGCTGCCTGCCGGCCTCACGAGCCTTGGTGATTATGCCTTCGATGGCTGCTCCTCGTTGACATCGATCGAGCTGCCCGCCGGCCTCACGAGCATCGGTGATCATGCCTTCCATGGCTGCTCCTTTGTCGTTGATCGAGATGCCTGGAGAGCTTTGATGACAGCACTCTGAGGTCCGCCAGAGTGCCTCCCACGCAGCGCCATCCTTTGCTTTGCACTAGCTTCTGCCATCGAAAACAATGGTCACATGGAGTGACCCTTAAGCCACATGCTGGCTACAGAGTACACATGCGGGCCTCGCACAGGGCTGGTAGGACGATTGTACCGGTATGTGCTGTGGTGCTGTACTGTATTCCATCTGTAATGAGTGCTTCTACTACCGCGACCACTACGGGAGTGTTGCTGCGACACGAGAAGTGTTGTCTTGTCTTGTCTTGAGGGGGGGGGTCTTGAAACTTGATTTCCCCACGAAGTTCCTCCAGTAACATGATGTGAGAGAGGAGGCGACGCGCCCCCGCCCCCGCCCCCAGCCGCCGCGCGCCTCCGCCCGCTCGCCATTTCCCATGCAGCACAGTGGGCCAGCGTGGTTCCGTGACCTCTTCGGCTTCGACGAGAGCAGCACGTGGGGAGAAAACGTAAACCACTTCCAGATGGATGGCGATACGCTCGTGTGCAGGACCGCTCCGCAGTTTCCAAGGCAGTTCGTTGGGCGTTTCGAGTGCCCGTCTGTCGCCGAACTGCGCAGCAAGCTGGCCGCCGCACCGGGTGCGGCGGCGCCTTCGGCTGGCCTTAGTTTCGCGCACCTTGCCGCGCCGGCGGGCGTCGGGCCGCTACACTACGAGCCGAGTAATGCCGGTGCAGTCTTCCAGGCGGCCAGTCAGTTCAACTGCCTCGAGATGACGAGCCCCAGCGTGTCGCCCGCTGCTGGCGTTGGCATCTACATCAACGACAGGACCCAGGGCCCCGCGTGTGCGCTCGCGTGCCCGGCCGCGACCGTGTATCGCAACTACCTCGTGCAGCACGAGGGCAACACAGGGCAGTACCCCGTGCAGATTGACACCCTGAAGGCGGTGGGCGTGGCCGTCGGCAACGGCGACGGGCGCTACTGGGTCATGCAGAACGGCTACGCGATGCCGGTGGGGCGCGACTCGTTGACCGAGCTCGCCGCACGCCTGAGGACGGAGCCCAACCTGGTCGAGCAGGCCGAGGCCGCGCTGCGCGTCGGCGTGCACTGGGAGACCTCGGTGGCGCCGCCGCTCGAGCACCGCGTGTGCCAAGTGTACGCGTCCGCGCTGCCCTGCGCCTACGCGCGCGGGCCGCCAGAGAGCGACTGGGAGCCCTTTGCGCGCCTCGTGCTGCGCGCTGCGTACGAGGCCACGCTCGCCGTCGGAGCTGTACGCTCCTTGGAATCTGGAGGTGCGCGCGTCAAGTGCTACCTGACAGCCCTCGGCGGCGGCGTCTTCGGCAACCGGTACGAATGGATCCGCGATGCGATCCTCGATGCGCTCGATCGGTACCAGGGCTGGCCGCTCGATGTGGTCCTAGTACACTTTGGCTCACACGTCGATGCGAACTGGGCCCAAGACTTGATACCAAGGGAGCCGGCGCTCACCACGGCGCTCACCCAGAGTGGTGGTGCCTCGCGGGGCATGGCAACCCCGCACGCTTCGATGCCATACACTGCACCGGCACTCGGATCGGCAGTCGGTGACTTCCTTCGCGGATCCAGCAGCAGTACTTTGGAACCGCGGCGATCGAGTTCAACTGGATCTTCACACCCTTCTGAACTGAATTCACGAAGGAAGGAGAGCTGCTGCGTGCCAACGCGCCAGAGCAGCTTGCCTACCCCTTCAGAGCTTGAGCAGCGCTTTGCACGCCTCGCAAACGGAGATGGAGATCACGGAGATCTGGATGATCTTCATGCTCGGCGCCAGGCAGAGCTGGTCAGTGGAGCTGGCTTTGGCACCACGCCTAGGCAGCTCAGCCGCTTTGACTATGGAGTTCGTCTTCCGAATCGGGAGCATGTCTATCACGGCAAGGAAGGCGTACGCCAGCGTGTGCTCCTGGAATGTCTCGAGCGTCTGGAAGAAGCGAGCCCCACCGCGCGCTACCACAAACTTGCCCAGCAGAACTTGCGGCGTTGGTCTCAAGTGGCTGCCCGTGCTCGTGCTGGCCTGCCGCCGACGCCAGCGCCAACGTTGAATGGCGCGTCGTGCACGGTGCGTGTCTTGCCTGGTGACTGGGGCCAGGTGACCCTCGACATGACGCGTGAGTACGGCGTGATCTTCGCAAGCCTGAACATGGCAAATGCGTACAGCCCGGGCGGCGACTACACCTTTGGCGCTGTTGCCCAGGAGGAGAACATGTTTCGCAGAACAGATTGCCACTTCTCACTGGAGTGCAACCTCATGGACATCTTCCGTGCAGACGGTCGCTCCATGTACTCGGCAGGGATGACGTCGCTCATTAGCGGCGGCAGGGGTCGCGTGTATCTGGACAAGAGACCGCGCGTGTGCATCCGTGGCCCTGAGGATAGCTCGCGTGCCGATTTGGGCTACCCATGGCTCGCTGATGACGAGGTCTTCCCTTTCTATGAACTGCGCGCCGCAGCGGTCGATTTGCGTGGAGAGCAGGCCTTCGATGCAAACGAGGCGGCGCGGCGCGTCGCCGCACAGCTCGACACGCTCATCGAGCATGGAGTGCGGCACGCCGTTCTGAGTGCCTTTGGCTGCGGCTCCTTCAGAAATCCCGCCGACCAGGTTGCCCGCATCTACCGGCAGGAGCTGCTCAAGCGTGCGACACAATTTGACGTCATCGCCTTTGCTATCTTCGACGCTGGCTACGGCCCGGATAACTTCATGCCCTTCGAAATGGTCTTTGACGGTCGGCCTGCTGGCACCACCTCGTACCCGTTCATGCGCCAAACAGAGGCCCTGCCGACATTAAGCAGCACTACGGCCGCCGTGCCCGCGCCGCCTCCTGCTGCGTCGTCCCATACTCCCCGAAACACACATCAGGTACAGGACCGTAGTGGACTAATGTCGAGCTCTCCTCTCGGGGAGATCGCATCTAGACTTATGTCGAGCTCGCCTCTCGGGGAGATCGCATCTAGACTAATGTCGAGCTCTCCTCTCGGGGAGATCGCATCTAGACTAATGTCGAGCTCTCCTTCCGCCGAGAATGCGCCATGGCCACTGACGAAGTCATCGCCGCCGCCGACTGCAGCATCGCCATCTTGCATTCTGGTCACCACTGGTGCCATGAACCCACTGCACAAGGGACACGTTGCCATGCTGCACCAGGCCGCAGCGCGTGTCAGGCAAGTTGGTTTTCATGTGTGTGCCGCATACCTGTCGCCCTCGCACGATGGGTACGTGCAGCCAAAAGCACGAAACCTCGGCACCATTGGACTGAGCGCCGCCTTCCGACTTGCTCTGGCACGAAAGGCCGTTGCTGATGATCCTCTCGTGGCCGTGGCGTCCTGGGAGGCTGAATTTCCGGGCAGCTGGCCAGACTTCCCAGCCGTGTGTCAGGCCGCGCAAACAGAGCCGCGGATCGCCTCTTTGGCCCACGTACAGCGGGTCTTCTACGTGTGCGGCACGGACCATGCGTCCAAGTGCGGACTGTGGCAAGGGAAGCGCGATTATGGCGTCGTGGTCGTGCCGAGGGCTGGCGATGCGCTCGGCCGAGAGAGTCCAAGCGACGGGGTCTACCTGGCAGCTCCGGCCGCGGGAGAGGTGGCCACCTTCTCATCTTCAGGGCTCCGTGCTGCACTTGCTCGTCATGATGAGGGTGCCATCGCGTCCATGATGTCGCCACAGGCGGCACGAATGCTCCTCCGCCCTACAGCCGCCGAACACGCGGCTTTCGCCTCAGATTACCGCCAGTTGGGCGTGGCGCCTTTGATGGCGGCCAGCGTCTCATCGCCTGCCTTTCCGGCTGAGGATGCCTCAGATTACCGCCAGTTGGCGAATCGGAGTCATCGGAGTCATTGATGGCGGCCAGCGTCTCATCGCCTGCGTTTCCGGCCGACTCGGGGGAGCCCGGGACGGCGCCCGTGCCACCTCCGAGGATGCCTCGAGCGCACCGATCGCCAGCGTCGCTTTGCCTCTCGCCATCGGTATCACTGGAAGGACACTGGAATGACATTTGAGTGCCTCTCGCCATCGGTATCACTGGAAGGACACTGGAAGGACATTTGAGTGCCTCTCGCCATCGGTATCACTGGAAGGACACTGGAATGACATTTGAATGCTTCTCGCCATCGGTATCACTGGAAGGACACTGGAATGACACATTGCAGCTGCATGCGTGACCCCGGGTGGCAGGCGGACGTGCGGAATGTGTACACATAATTCGTGACATCTTTGGCACACGTGACATCAAATGGTGCTGGCGCAGTGAGTTGCTTGTGCGCATGTGCGGCGCGTGCCTCAGCGCGTCCGCGCGATTGGCGTGTACGCGCGGCCCACATGGCAACACGCGGAGGGGGGAGGATGAAAACGCAATTCATAGCAGATATGTTGTGGGAAGAGCTGAACACTCCCCTGTGGGTCGGTCTTGTACAACCTGTGATCCTGTGTGCGTGCGTGAACGTTAACTCGACAGACGCGACAACCGGTGGCGGCGCGAGATTTTGACCTTGGGGGAGGGTTTCAACACTCAGGTAATTACCCTATGGTGTTTCTACATAGTGGGGCGCGAGATTTTGACCTTGGGGGAGGGTTTCAACACTCAGGCAATTACCCTATGGTGTTTCTACATAGTGCGGTGCTGTGCAGCTGTGCACTCATGCATGCCGTCGGAGATATCCGGAGTTAAAAACTACATTCCATGTGTGGTTTTAATCCTGGGACTTCTCTGAAAACTAAGTTGTCCATCGTACCATGGTGTACGGACTTTGTCGTAAACCCTAACGAGAATGGCCCCGGCAGAGCGATGTACGACTTTTCTGTGTGACGGCGTCCTTCTTGTAGAGCCGCCGCGCCTCCGCCCAAAGTTGCCTTGCTCGCCCCAGAAGACAACCAATCTAGCGCCTCTGTCGTTAATACTCACCGTCAGCGTCACGTTGCGCACGATATGTGCCGTGCCCCGGAGGCCGTCGGACAGCCCATGCAGGTGGGTGTGGATGGCGATCCGCTTCGCGAGTCGCGCGTGCTGGGGCGTGACAGTGAACGCGGGTTACCAGTCGTCGGGTGTGTGGATGCGGATGAGCGCTAGTGCGATGGGGTCGAGGATCTTGATAACGTTTCAGGGCGCCGCGTGGGCCGCCTGAGGCATGCTGTGGCCTGGACGGTACGGCGGGGGCTGAGGTCGGGCCGGAGGCTACTTGGGACTCCCACGGGTCTACTTGGGGGCGCCTCTTGGCTACTTGGGGGCGCCTGGGCTCGTTGGGAGCGCCTTGGCTCTACTTGGGGGCGCCTTGGCTCCGTCGTAGACCCGTGGGAGTAAGAGCCTTGTTGGCTCCGTCCACCGCCCGCAGGTGGTGCTCGAGAGCAGCGGCGAGCTCCGCTTCCACCGCGGCGGACGTGCCATTCTCCGCGAGCTCGAGGGAGCGCAGCGTGCTGCGCGCGGGCATTGTCGCGAGCGCGCGGAGCATCGAGCGTACGCCCTCGTCGCCCAGCTTGCACCCATACATGTCGAGCGTCCGAAGGGTGCGATTCGACTCGAGGCACTCCGCCATGAGCGCGCCGCCCTCGGCGCCGATGCGCCAATTACCGGTCAGGCTCAGGTCGAGCAGGCACGTGTTGTGAGCGACGAGTGCGCTGATGATGGCCACCGAGGCAACGCCAAGGCCCTGAACGGATAGGTTCAGAACGGTCGGTGGCGCGCCGGTCTGCTGGCCGGTCTGCTGCGCTGAGCGTGAGGCTCTCAGGGCGATCCTGATGAGGGAGGCAATTGAGGGAGACCTTCAAGAATGCCATGCTGGATGCCATCGGGCACATGGAGTTGGGCATGCGATCAGGGGATGGAATCAGGGGATGAAATCTGATGCAATCAGGTTCATCAGCAGCACTCACCCCTTGAGGGGGAAGATGGGCAGCGCGAAGTCGCTATCGATGCGCAGCTCCGCCAGCGTCCCATTCAAGCGGAGCGCCGTGCCGAGCGCGCGCCCGCCAATGGCGCTGAGGGCATTGCCGCGGAGGTCGAGCGACACGAGCCCATAGTCGGGTGCGGCCATCGGCATCGCGAGGACGGCCACGTCGGCATCGCTCAGCCGGTTGTCCCTCAGTCGGCCGACGACGCACGCACTCAGCATCCGTGCGAGTGCGTGGAGGGCTGTCGGCCGGTGGCTCGCGGGCAGCTCAAGCGTACACCGATCGCCGAGCAGGCAGGTCGGGAGCGGACCTGCCTCCACCTGACCGAGCCGCAGCAAGTTCTCGCTGAACGGGCGCCCGAGCGTCGCGCCGAGCAGGAGCGTCCCCGCCCACTGCGGGCCCCACTGCCACGGCGGCGCGACGCGCCCATTTAAGAGCTCGGGCAGATGGCTGACCAACGTGCCATGGCCGACTGCCTGGGCAATGAGGAGGGACTGCAGCGCCGGATGCGAGGCGGTGAGCTCGAGTGGCTGGGCTTGCTGTAGGCTGAGCACGGGGAGCTTTGTCGGCAGCTGGGCGTGCAGAGCGCACCTGTGGAGAGAGGGCGCCGTGGTGAGCATTTGCATGCAGCGGGGGAGCCTTGTCGGCAGCTGGGCGTGCTGAGCGCACCCTACCACCCATCGAAGGGACTCGGCCACGCCCGCAGCTGGAGCGCCGGCGTGCTTCACAAGAAGACGACAGGCAAGCTGCAGATGCTCCACGCGCACTACCGTGCTGCTGCTGCTGCTGCTGCTGCTGCTGCTGTCGGGCTCCATCCGCTCGCCACGGCGCTCGAAGCTCGCACGGTGCTGCTCCGCCACCTCCTGAAGCTGCTTGCCCGCCTCGGCTCGGCTCTGTCCCAATTGCGCAATCAAGAAGGCGTGCCCCAGCAGCCTCGTCGTGAGCGCCGCAGGCTCAAATTGGTCATCACCCTCCCCCTGCTCCCGCCCCCCCTGCTGCCGTACGATGCTCGGACGGACGGAGGGGGTACTGCTCTCGAGCTCGTGCGATCTCGGCAGATCTCGGCAATCTCGGGCGTTGCTCAGACGGACGGCCGTTACGCTGCTCGGACAGACGGCTGACGAAACCGTTGCACTGCTCGGACGGACGGCTGACGAAAGCCTCGGGGCGGCCGCTCGCTCGAGCACCTCGACCAACGTCGGCCAGCGAGGCTCAGTGTCGTGAGCGTCGTAGTGGCGTGCATCGCCCGTGCTGACCACTCGGTGCTTGCGGCTCGCGAGAGGGCCAGGACCTCCTTGTCTGTGATGGTCAGGGCCTCCTCCTGGTCTGGGACTGGGCGGACTTGCAGCCTGACGCTGCGGACTCTCCGGCGAATGACGCGGCTCCATTCTGCCCGCGTGCCGCTGTACCATGGCAATGACCGTCGTCAGCAGCAGCGGCGTGGACAGCAGCGAGCGCGCCTCGTCGTTGACGCGCTGCGGCGAGCGCGCCTCGTCGTCGACGCGCAGCTCAGGCACCACGACAGCGCCCGCGACGACGCGCTCATCGGGCGCCACGACAGCGCCCGCGGCCGCTGCCGCTGCTGACGGCGCAGGCGGCGCTGACGGCGCTGACGGTGATTGGGGGGGTACGAGTATTGACCGGGTACTTTCCTGGTACCTGAACTGTGCGGGTGCCACTGCGGGTGGCACCAGTGCGGGTGGCACCACTTTTGTGGAGAGGCTCTGAGCATCGAAGGGGGAAGCAGGCCAGACGGAGCGGAATGAGGTGATCAGTGACAGCGCTTGTTCCTCGATCAGGCCCCCTTGCACCATCATCTCTATCTGTAACGCCTCGGTGCACGGACGCAGGGAGACGTGCTGAAAGGTCGCCAGCACCGCTTCTCCCACGCCACTGGCCGCAGCTGCAGAGCCCTTGGTTCTTCCGAAGTCGGCGGAGCGAGCCGTCACGACCATCAGGTGGCCTTGCTGCGCGAGCACCTCGCCCACGTGCCGCCGGATGCGATCGCCCACGATGGTGCCGCCTTCATCGAGCCCGTCGATGAGCAGCAGCGCACGCCGCGCGAGCATCACCTGGCGCAGCATCATGTACGTCTCGGACCTCACGCCGTGCTCCTTGGCTACGTACGCATCGACAAAGTTCCACGCTCGCCCAAAGGCGGCGCTGTCCTCATCAAGCCAACGTGCAAGCTGAGCCACGCTGATCACAATTGGGACGAGATTCGGACCGGCGTCACCCTGCGTTCGCTGTGCCGCGAGCGTGGCGAGGGTGTGCACTGCGAGTGTCTTGCCGCCGCCCACGCCCGCCGTGAGCAGCACGTTGTGATCCGCCTCCTGAGGCGTGTCCGCTTCGCTCGTGCACCACGCCGCGTGCCGAGCATGCAACCACTCGCTGAGCGCGCCCACCGTTTGCGCCGCGCCCAAGAACTTGTGGGGGTCTTTCAAGGCTCTGTTATCGGCGCACGGGATGACGCGGATTGATAGCAGCTCGAGGCGCACACCCAGCGCAAGAGAAAGTCCCGTGGCCTGGCTGCCGCCCTCGGCACCTCGGCTATTGCTGCCGCCTCCTTCCATGAGCAGGCTCTGCAAGACCGTCTGCAAGTAGCCCAGCCGCAATGGCTCGATGGCAGCGCGTCCCACGAAGCGCGGCGCGTGATTCCACGGCGTGAGCTTGAGCGTGAGCTTGATCGGTTCGCCCCCCGCAGAGGACGGAAGCAGCAGCACATGGCCCCCGGTCGGCAGAGCGTGCGACACGGCGCAGTCCACCCACTGCCCTCGCGCAGCACTGCCCTCCTTTGACTGGAAGACCATCAACGGCTGTTCCGCGCCGTATCGGCGCAGCCCGAGGCCCCCCTTGACGCGCAGCCCTTCCGCGGCCAGCGCATCGAGGTCGAGCAGGCCCACGCTATTCTTCAATGCGCGCGCGGCCGCCATGAGCCCCGTCACGTCCGCGAGCGCGCGATGCGATTTGCTCCCCGCAGCGTGGGTCGCGTCGCGTAGCCATGTGACCTCTGGCAGCGCCTCGACCGCCGCCTTGAGCCGAGCGGACTGGAGCGTAGCCACTTCGACGAGCATCGCGTTGCTGGCGGCGAGCGCCGCCTTGGACGCCACCTCGACCATCTCCATCGCCACGGCGGCCGCCACGTTCGCAGCGGCCACGGCGGGCCCCAGCGCGGCTGTCTGCGCCTCCAGTCGCTCCTCGAGAACCCCCTGTGGTTCATCTGGCAGCGCCTCTGGCGGCGGCTGATCGCTTGGCCCATGGATGGGGCGACGCGCGTGGGTAGGGCGCTGCAGCGCATCCTTGGTGACGTCCATGGCCGCGCGCAATGCGACCACCTTCAGCTCAGCTTGGCGCGCCTCCGCGCACTTGAGCTGCAGCTGGGTCTGGTCGATGAGCTCGCCGCCAAACCCGGGCGGAGCAGCCTGCACGGCCGACTCGATTTGAGGCGGATTATCGTCCTCACCTTCGCGTACCTTCGGATACTGCTGCTGCAGGTGCCGACCGATGCGCGCGAGCACCTTCGCGTCGTGCGCCGCTTGCTTTACGGCCTGCAGCGCGCTGTCCAGCTTCTCACGCCGCGGCCACGGGTACACAGATTGGTTCGCACCATCGATCGTCAACGGATACGTCCTGATGGGCTCGCCGAGCTTGCTTGTGGCCCGTTTGAGTTTTTGGCCCGACTCGTCCACCACGCCAAGCACCCATACGCCCTCGCCTCCGCTCTCGCGCCCGCTTGCACAGTGGAAGAAGAGGAACACTTGGCCCGGGGCATAGCACAAGTACCGCGAGGGCTTGGTCTCCTCGGGAGGACGTGGCGGCTGCGGCCTCTTTGTAGGCGTCGTCAAAAGCGGTGGTGGGCTGCGCCCCGTTGGCGTGCTGAGATTCGATGGCGCACTCCAAGGCCGTGGCGCATCGCGCCACGCAGGCGTGCTGGCCGGTGCGAAGCTGCGCTCTCGCGCGGTTTGAGGCCGCGACCGTGGCGTATTGCCAGCAAGTATGAGCTTGGGTGATGATCGCCGGTGCGGGCTGATCGGCAAGGGAGGGCTCACCCAGCATGCCTCCATCGAAAATATCACCGGCCGCCAGAGACGCCCTTGGCGAAGTCCAAGGGATGATGTCCTCCCTTTGTAGCCCTGGACGCCGAGTTCGTGTTCGTTCACACCGGAGTTTTTCTCGCGCAGCGGGGCCATATCAAAAGGGGCAAAATTAATGGCGAGCGCAATCGGCCCGAGCCCGTTGTCTGTACTAGCGCGACGCGCCTTTTGGGGGATTGAAACGTCAACTCCTCGTTTGAGTCGAGGTGCAAATTCCGCAAGAGGGTGATGACGGCTGCGAGCGGCACCGCACGGCGCTCCCTCCGCGACCTGATCGCCGCGAAGCGCGCCGCGAGAGCGCCGCCACCCGCGCCCGAATGCAGCAGTAGAGGCGATGGCAGCAGCGCCCTGGGCGTCTCCGAAGCGATCGCGCGGCTAAGCCGCCGCCGCCAAAGTTCTTGGGTTGAAGGATGGTCGGCGCCGTCGGCGGCGACGGTGGTCGAGATACCCGACATGGCGTCGGTTGCGTCCTGGCACGCGTTTGCGCGGCGTTTTGGTCTGAGTTGCACGACGGAGTGTGCGCCCGAAGAAAGGCCTGCTGACGGCGGCCCGTATGCCAAGGCCTCGCGCTGCAAGGCAGTGCGCAAGGCGCTTTGCACGGACGGTTATATGGAGCTCGAGCCGTCGTGGGACACCGACAGCGCGCGCCTCGAGCGCACAACCGCCGCCCTCGACGCCGCCCTCGATGCCCTCGACGCCGCCGGACTGCCGTCCATCTTTCTGCTGGCGTTCGACGAGGTGTGGGATACGGTCGAGCGGCTGCGCATGGTTGTTGAGACGGCGCTGGGGCGCGCGGTGTCGGAGACAGGCACTCAGAGGCCATCGGCAGAGCTCAAGAAGGCAGCCACGAGAATCCAGGCGCGGGTCAGGGGCAGAGCGGCACGGCGGGCTCCCAGGATGTCCGTGGTGCTCGAGATGGCGCTCGCGCGACAGCGGCTACTGAACGCGCACTCACCCTCTCGGCACGCGGCGGAGGAGCTGGGGCGCCAAAAGCGGCTGCATGCGCTCGAGACGGCGTTGGCACTTCAACGGGAGCTCGAGCTCGAGGCCGAGCTCGAGCAAGCGCGGCAGAAAGAGGATGCGCTGCGAAAGCGCAAGGAGAAGAAAGAGGAGGAGGAGACACCACCTCCACCTCCACCTGATGATCATGATCTCAGGTACACTCTGACCTACGAGTTTGACGTTTCCTCAGTGCGACCGGGCGCTGCAGGCTGGCCCATGCGTCGGGAGCGCGCGGGAAAGGGAGCCAAGGGAGCGTTTGAATCGGCGAGCGGCCTTCCTGCACATACGACGGTCTGGCTTGCGCTGACGGAGATGTCGCCCAAGACGAGCTGCATGTACGATGAGTGCCACTGCGCTCTGCGTGTCTTGGAGTGTCTTGGAGTGCCTCTCAGTGCCTCTCAGTGCCTCTCAGTGCCTCTCAGTGCCTCTCAGTGCCTCTCAGTGCCTCTCAGTGCCTCTCAGAGTCTCTCAGAATGTCTGATGATCATGCATTCGCCATGATTGTAATCGATGACTCTTGAGTGCCACTGATGGCCCCTGTGGCTCTCCCATCAGGTATGTGCTGCCAGCACGTGCCGACCCAGGCTACAGCACTTGGTCAGCCCCCGCTTCGCCCGATCCGACGGTTGATGAGGAGGACGTCATCCACTCGGTCGTCGCCAGAGGTCATCAGAGGTTATCAGAGGCAATTCACGAGACTCACCTGGTTGATGATGAGGACATCCACTCGGTCGTCGCGGCCCGCCATCAACACATCCGTGCGTTGCCGATGCTGCCCGGTACGGCGCTCATCGGGTCGCACCGGCTGATTCATTGGGGCTCAATGCACGCAAACAGCCCCATGTATGCGAACGGCTCTGCAACAGAATGGGAGCGCCCTCGGCGGATGCTCGCCTTTGGCCTCGCAGACGCTCGCTTTGAGCCTCCCCTATTGCATGCCGACCTAATTAGGCAACGTGCTAGCCTCCGTGGCTGGCGCCCACCGCTCGGCGCGCGCCTCGCCCTTGTCGCACACGTCCTAGTCCGATCCCATTTTGAGGCGAGTCGCCTGTTGCCCCTCCGGCCACGGACCGTGCTGCTCGCGCTGCGGCTACTGCGTGAGCATGCGGGCAGCCTTGCTGACGAAGCACTCGCATGGAAATCGAGTGGGGCTAACGAAGCTCGAGGGGGGGCTGACGATGCCCTCGCATGGCACTCGGATGGGTATGGCCCCCGGCTACAGCTGACACTTATCCGGTTGTACCGCTTGCAAGAAGCAATCAGTGGTAATCAACAAGCATGTCAGCCAAAATCAGCCGGCACTCCGGTGCAGTCAGCATCGCTATCGGCGCAAGCAGCCGGCACTCCGGCGCAATCAGCGTCGCGATGGCTCATGTACGCCATGGCACAGGACGCCGCCTCAGCCTATCCCTCCTTCGACGACGCATCCGCCGCCGCCGCCGCCGCCGCCGCCGCCGCCTCCACCTCCACCTCCGCCTCCGCCTCCGCCTCCGCCTCTGCCTCCTCTGCCGCCGCCGACGACGACGCAGATTCGGTGGTGCTGATTTGGAGGCACCAAATTAGGGAGGAGCTGACTGCGCTCGTTCTGTACCTCAGGAGCCGCCGTGTGACGATCTCGCGCGATCTCGAGGCACTGCTCGAGGACAATCTCAAGGACGATCTGTCGCCGCCCCCACCCCCCGCCAAGCCGCCCCCGCCTGCCGCGGCAACGCTCGCTGGGCCTCCAACGGCACCGGCAGGTGAAGGCACACAGCCAGCCGGGCAGCTTCATCAGCCCCCCCTTGAGTTTCGTCAGCCGCGCGGCACGCAGCTGGCCGAGCAGCCGGCGGAGCTGACGCTTCAGATGCTGGCCGAGGCGGTCCAGGAGATGCGATCGCAGATGCGCGAGCTCAAGGAGGAGAATCGACGGCTGCACGACGACGTCCAGCATCGCTCACCGGTTCGTGGGACCCTGGTGGCTATCCGATCTCCCTCGGGAGCTATCTGATCTTCCTCGGGAGCTATCTGACACTTTCGTCAATCGTCAAGGCGTGGGTGGAGTGCCGAGCAAGTGAATCTGTACGATCTATGAAGCTTTCAGTGCGCCATTAGTCTTGTATTAGTCTTCTTCTTGCATTCGCTTTGCGACTCACCTGGCTCCTGTGGAGGCTGCGCTGGCAGGTTAGTGGCGGCGTGCTGGCTGTTGCATGTTTGAGACCTTTAGTGGTTACCGCTTTACGCGTTCGGTTGAGTATCGTCGGCATTAGTAAGTCACACTGTGTAGAATTATATTAGTACATAGTAGCGTAGTCGGTAGAAGCACTCGTCATTACAGATGGAATACAGTACAGCACCACACTCCACAGCACATACAATCGTCCTACCTGCTACCAGCCCTGTGCTAGGCCCGCATGAGTACTCTGAACACTCTGTAGCCAGCATGTGGCTTAAGGGTCACTCCACATGACCATTGTTTTTGATGGCAGAAGCCAGTGCAAAGCGAAAGATGGTGCTGGGAGGCACTCCGGCGGACCTCAGAGTGCTGTCATAGAAGCTCTCCAGGCATCTCGATCAAAGTCAAAGGAGCAGCCAAGGAAGGCGGACTCACCGAGGCTCGTGAGGCCGGCGGGCAGCGCGATTGACGTCATCGAGGAGCAGCCACCAAAGGCCCACCCACCGATGCTTGTGAGGCCGGCGGGCAGCTCGATCGACGTCATCGAGGAGCAGCCAGCGAAGGCGTACCTACCGATGATCGTGAGGCCGGTGGGCAGCTCGATCGACGTCATCGAGGAGCAGCCAAGGAAGGCCCACTCATTGATGCTCGCGAGGCCGGCGGGCAGAGCGATCGACGTCAACGAGGAGCAGTAAGAGAAGGCGCGCTCGCCGATGCTCGTGAGGCCAGCGGGCAGCTCGATCGACGTCATCGAGGAGCAGCCACGGAAGGCGCCCTCACCGATGCTGGCGAGGCCGGCGGGTAGCTCTATCGATGTCATCGAGGAGCAGTCGCGGAAGGCGCCCCCACCAATTCTCGTGAGGCCGGCGGGCAGCTCGATCGATGTCAACGAGGAGCAGTCACAGAAGGCGCCACAGCCGAGGCTCGTGAGGCCGGCAGGCAGCTCAATCGACGTCATCGAGGAGCAGCCATAGAAGGCGCCCTCACGGATGCTTGTGAGGCCGGCGGGCAGCTCGATCGACGTCATCGAGGTACAGCCCCAGAAGGCCCTCTCACTGATGCTCGTGATGCCGGCGGGCAGCTCGATCGACGTCAACGAGGAGCAGCCAAAGAAGGCACTCTCACCGATGCTCGTGAGGCCGGCGGGCAGCGCGATCGACGTCAACGAGGAGCAGCCACAGAAGGCAAAACTGCTGATGCTTGTGAGGCCGGCGGGCAGCTCAATCAACGTCAACGAGGAGCAGCCAAAGAAGGCACTCTCACCGATGCTCGTGAGGCCGGCGGGCAGCGCGATCGACGTCAACGAGGAGCAGTCCTCGAAGGCACCCTCACCGAGGCTCGTGAGGCCGGCGGGCAGCGCGATCGACGTCATCGACGTGTCATCGCGGAACGCGTTCGCCGGCACGCGCGCCTCGCCGTCGCGCAGCGCGCACGCTGCGAGCAGCATCTCCATCGGCGCCTCGCCCTCGCCGCGGATGCACGCGCGTACCCCTGCCATCGGATACGGCCGCGTACCATCATCATATTCTTCTGATACATCCGAAGACGCCACATGCCTCAGCGCGGCCACGTCCACCTCGAAGCCGCCCAGCCCCGTCACCTTTGCCAGGTTGGGCAGCCAGTGCGACGCGTCGATCGCGTCGGCGATGAGGCGACCGGCGGTGCGGCTGTCCGAGAGGTCGAGCTCGGTCACCTTAGCGAGGTTGCTCGTGAGCGGCAGGCCGATGCGTGCGCACAGCCGCGCGCACAGGACGCGCCGCGCCCGCGCGCGCCACGCGAGGCTCACGCCCTTGAGCGCACACAGCGTCGGCACGTCGGCGTCTGCGAGGGCGTCCTCGAGGGCGTCCTCGTTGACGAGCTGCGTCGAGAGCCAGCACATGGGCGCTGGCGGTGTGGGTGCGTCGGCCGCTCGCGGTGCAGTGGCGTCGTGCTGAGCGTCTTGCGTGTAGAGCGGCTCCTCCGTCGCCGCCTGCCGCTCCGCCTCGGTGGGGAAGTCGCTCACGACGCCCAGCAGTCGCCCGAGCTCCGCGCCACTCTTGCCGGCGAGGTGGCCAGTGCACAGGGAACGCGAGAGGAGTCGTAGAAGCTCGACGTCCACGTCGAGAAAGTGCGCGCCATGCAACAGCTGCGCGAGCTGCGCGAGCGAGCACCCCTCCAGCGCCCCGCCCTCCTCCGCGCCGCCCTCGGCGACGCGCGAGAGCGTGCGGAGCGCAGCCGCAGGCACCAGAGTGGCGAACGCCCCCTCGGCGCCGCCCGTGTCGCTCACCCAGTTGGCGAGCGCCGCCGATCGCGCCGCGGCCGAACGGGACCACGCGACCACCTCGCCCTCGGCGCTTCGCACCCTCACATCGCCGTCGTCGCCGCCGTTGACGTCGCCGCCGCCGCTGTCACCGCCGCCGCCGACCCGACGACGCTTCATGCACGTTCTGTCCTTGTGAATTGGTGATCTGGTGTTTACTCGGTCGGGGGGAAAGCGTGTGAAACTGTGAATTGAGGTTCCGTCCGGGGGTCCTGTCCTCGCTCGTGGTCGTGCGGTCGTGGCGCACGTTTTTTCCCACGAACATTCGCTGCAAGGTTGGATGAACAGTCACGATTCCCGGTTGAACGACGAGCAAAGACACCGAGGAGCCGCGGACTCCGGGACTCACACATCACACGAGAGGTTGTAGCGTTGTGGCGACGACGAACGACGAGCGCTCGAGCGGAGCGTATTACTTAATTTACGCGCGATCGTGAGCGCTAGCTTCGCCTCATTATATGGCTTCGCTTGACTCTTACTGTCCAGACTGAACACAGTCTCGATGAAGTCTATGATAACATGTGTCCCGCGACTCTGAGTGTGCGCTCGTGGGTGTTGACGACGCACCAGGGGCCATGAGGCAGCCGCCACAGCCGCCAGCACGGCCTCCTGGACCTCGGTTCGACGTGCTTTTCTCCACGCGTCCACGGCCTCGCGCGCTGATCGTCATCCGTTCCCTCGCTCTGCGCTGGGCAGGGCGGTCCGCGCCGGTCGAAGCCTAGGGCGGAATGCCAAGGGCGGGTCCAACTGAGGGAATCAGAGTCGGTGAGGTCGCTCAAAAGTCGTGGTCCTCGTGCATGCAAGTGCTCACCACGACGCTCAGAAGTCGTTGTCCTCTTCGTCGTCCTCGTCGTCCTCCTCCCCAAACTCGCCGTCGACCTCGGCGGAATCTCCGAGGCCGCCGGCGCCCTCGTGTGTGAACTCCACCTGCCCATCCGAGTCCTCGTCGTTCTCGTCCTCGCCCCCCTGACCGTCCCCGTCCTCGTCCTCGTCCTCGTCTTCGTCCTCCTCCTCCTCCTCCTCGTCGTCGAGCGGCGCCATCGCTCCATACCTGTGGGGAAGAGGGGCGCGCGCCGTGGTGAGCACTTGCATGCCGACCCGAGTCCATCAAGCGGCGCCATCGCTCCGTACATGCCACCGCCGTTGCCAAAGTCGTCGCCGCCGCCCGAGCCGCCGCGCCCGTCACGGCGCGTCGTCGCAGCACCCGGCCGCTTGATGGCCTTAGCGCGCTCGTCGCCGTCGCCGGTCATCAGTGCCTCGTCGAGCGCGCGCTCATCCACCTAATTAGGGAGAGCGGGGCGCCGTGGTGAGCACGTGCATGCAAGGCAGGGGCAGGTCATCAGTGCCTCATCGAGCGCGCGCTCATCTACCTTGGTCTGCTCACGCAGGAGATCGCAATCAGACTCATTACGAACGCAATCAGACTCAATACGATCGCAATCAGGCTCATCTACCTTGGTCTGCCCACGCAGGAGATCGCAATCAGACTCAATACGATCGCAATCAGACTCGTTACGATCGCAATCAGACTCATTACGAACGCAATCAGACTCATTACGATCGCAATCAGACTCATTACGAACGCAATCAGACTCATTACGAACGCAATCAGACTCATTACGAACGCAATCAGGCTCATCTACCTTGGTCTGCCCACGCAAGATCCGAAGCTCCTCCTCTCGTAGCCGGCGCTGCATCTGGTGCATCTGCCGATCGTTCTCGGCGATGCGCTCCTCCTGCTCAAGGGCCAAAGGCGCTCCGTTAGAGGAAATCCGAGGCAATCCGAGGCCATCCGAGGCCATCCGAGGCCATCCGAGGCAATTGACGAGACTCACCTCGAGCGCGTGGATCGCGTCGAGCTCGCTCTCGAGATACGAAAGGTTGCGCCACGCCTGCACGTACATCGAGTACTGGACGGAGAGCTCGCCCTCGAGACGCTCGTACTCGTCCATGAAGGCTGGGCGCACCGTCTGTAGCGAGGCGAGGCGCTTCTGGTGGCGGTCGAGCTCTTGCTTCCGCTTATCGATCTTCTGTTGTAGGTTGGCCTCGTCGGCCTCGAGGTTCGCGAGCATGCCGCGCATCTGCTCTGTCTGCTCGGTCACCTGGCTCACCATCTCGTGCAGCTGCCGCTGCAGATAGTCCACGTCGAAATTCTTGCCGAGCGCGCGCGACGCCGACTCCTTGGCCTCAGCGTGCCGCCCGAGCAGCTCGTGCAGCCGCGCTCCATATTTGGTAATGTCGGCGGCGAGGGAGCGGGTGAGCTTGACGTCGGCAAACTTGTGCCCGGGGCCGATGTCCGCGGGCAGCGTCTCGTCGCCCTCCTCCGCGTCCGCGGCCGCGTTCTTGTGCGCCTCATACAGAAGCTGCGCCACCTTGAGGAGCTCGCGCACGGCGAAGCCGTTGGACGAGTACAGATTCTTCAGGTTGAGCTTGACGCGCGCCTTGACGAGGAGCTGCTCGGCGACCGATTTGAGGAACGCCACACGGTCGTTCTCCGTGCGGATCTCGTCCAGGATCTCCAAGTTCTTGTCGTAGCGGTGGCACAGCCACACGAGGATGTCGGCGACGAGCTCAAAGTGGGGGACCTTGAAGTTCTCGATGGAGATGAGGCGCGGGTAGCCCAGCGTGCACATGATCTCCTTGAAGTTCCGCAGCTCGCGGAACGACATGGGAGCCCGGCGACGGCGGTGTCGGCGGCTGTGGCGAGCGGGCCAGTGCGCACAGGACCGTTGACTACCGTCAAACGTCGTCGTGAGCGCCGTCGTCGGCCACACTCACACCGCATTCGCTGCATAGACCGAGAGAGGATCATATCACCTGAAGGTCAAGAGCCGCCGCGCCAGAATGCCAGCGTTACTTGACTTGACTTGTCTTCACACGAGAGGACCCATGGGGAAGGGGCCGTCATGCAAGTCGTCCATCCGCCTCCTCATCGTCGCCGCCAAGCTGCTGGCCGCGGCACGGCCACTCATACCCGAGCCGCAGCACCGCTGCACGCGCCGAGTCGCCCTCGCCTCCTCCGCCGCCCTCGCCTCCTCCGCCGCCCTCGCCACTGCCTCCTCACCCGTTGCCGCCCTCGCTGCCAACCCTGCCGCCGGAGCCTTCGCCTCAGCGGCGCAGCAGCCTCCGTCGATTGGCCTAGGCACGTGCTGCGACGAGCCGGAAGCCGCCGCCGCCTCCGTGCGCGATGCCCTCCGCTTGGGCTATCGCCTCATAGACACCGCAGCGCACTACCCGTCCGAAGCGGCCGTCGGCGCGGCACTCGCCGATGCGCGTCAAAATCTCATCGGCGTTGACGGTGGCACCGGCAGCGGCGACGGCGGCGTGCACGTTGTGACCAAAATTTGGTTTGATTCCATGGGCTATGAGCCCGCCCTCGCCTCCGCGATGCGCAGGCGAGATGAGCTCTGATTGCGCCTCTGATTGCCTCTAATTACGGCGGGCGGGAGGAGATGCAGGCGAGATGAGCTCTGATTGCGCCTCTGATGGTCTCGATTTGCCTCTGAGGACCCCTGATGACCTCTGATTGCCTCTGATCGCCCGCCCTTGCCTCGGCGATGTGCAGCCTGGCCAACTTGCAGATGGATCAACTCGACACCCTCCTGATCCACTTCCCTGGCGCCCCGGATGCCGTGCAGAGCCCCGCCGCGAACCGCAAGATTCGTCAAGAAACGTGGCGCGCCCTCGAGCGTCTCCAGGCGGATGGACGCGTACGGGAGATTGGGGTGAGATTGTCAATGATTGCCTCCCTCATCAGCCTCCAGTCGGATGGACGCGTACGGGAGATTGGGGTGAGATTGTCAATGATTGCCTCCCTCATCAGCCTCCAGTCGGATGGACGCGTACGGGAGATTGGGCTGAGATTGGCCCATGATGACCTCTGATGACCTCTGATGACCTCTGTCAACCTCTGATGACCCTTGATGGCAGGTGAGCAATTGGTCACTTCGTCATTGGCGCGAGACGCTCAGCACGTGTACAGTGGTGCCGCAGGTCATCGACCTTGGATTGACCTTGATGGACCTTGATGGACCTTGATTGACACTCAGCGCGTGTACGGTGGTGCCGCAGGTCCTGCAGACAGAGCTGCACCCTCGGCTGCCGCAGAGCGAGCTGCTCGAGACGGCGCGCGCGGCGGGCGTGCTCAAAGTCATGGCACACTGCCCCCTCGCACACGGCGACCCAGCGCTGTTGCGGGCACCTACCCTCTTGAGGCTCGCAACGGCACGGGGCGAAGGCTGCACGCCTGCGCAGCTCTGCCTACGCTGGTCCCTCGATCGAGGGCTGGTGCCGATCCCGAAGGCGTCGTCTCGAGCGCGACTCGTCGAGAACCTCGGCGCGGCGTCGCTCGCGCCGCTGAGCGAGGTGGAGAGGGCGGCCATGGACGCGCTCGAAGCATCCGACGGGCGTGTGAGCTTCGACCCGGCGTTGATCGTGTGATTGCTTTTCAGAGACAATTTCCAGCCATTAATAACCACCACATGAATTCGAACACTCTATAGCTACGGGGACTGGCGACTGGCCATGTACAGCTGTCTCTCGGGATTCACGGTATCCTAGTTCCTACAATCACGACATATGTGTCACAACGGATCCTGTGCGGCTGGGCGGCCTTGTCGCCTGTGGAGGCGCAGGAGGGCGGTGTGCGGGGCCAAGAACCCGACGTCCATACTGGGTGAGGTTTTTGTGGTTAGTTAGGGTCAGAACCGCCTTAAATGTTCGATTTCATTCCACGTGGAACCCATGCGTGGAGCATGCCCCGTGCGTTGGGGAGATTGAGAATACACGAGTTTCATGAAACCGTGTCGCGAGCCTTCGGCGCGCACTTACAGAGTATAGTTAGGTGCAGAACCGCCAAAAAATTTGGGTGGCACCCATGCGCGGCGGGCGCTTCCTGCTGCAATTCCTGCTCGTCGGAATGGCCCTCATCCTATTCGATACCTTCTCCATCGCGCCCATGTTTGCGACGGGCGCCTCGTCGGTCAAGGTCGAGCGTCATTTGGCGCCGGAGCCCTTGGCGGACACCTCTGCCTCGCCGAGCCCTAATGCGTCAACGATCGTGGGCACGGAGCTCACCCACAGCTTCGACGACGAATCCGCGTTCCTCGTGTGCATCTCGGCCGCCGACTTGCCTCTGGCGGTCCGCCTCACGGCGTGCATCATCAACGACGGCTCGTGCCCGAACACGATGTCATGCCCGTACCTGTCCACCGCGGTCGACGGCACTGGCCTCTACCGCATCCCGGCTGGCAACTCCACCATCGACCCGTGCGCCTTCTGCCGCGGTGCCGCGAGCACGCGCGCCGGGCGTCGTGTCGGGCGTGACTCTGCCGCGAGCACGCGCGCCGGGCGTCGTGTCGGGCGTGACTCTGCCGCGAGCACGCGCGCCGGGCGCAACTCGATGACGGCCGACGACGGGCTGCGCAAGGGCGCGCGCCGGGTCTTTGAGGTCGCGCTCGAGGAACCCTTTTTCGAGGGCAAGCTCGGGGACGCCGACCTCAAGTACGAGTACTCGTTCCCGTACGGCCAGACGGATGTGAATGAGGATACGGCGGGCGACCCCGTCGAGGAAGCGGCGAAAAGGGGCGGGGTGCCTATGCGGTGGGTGGAGCGCTTCGACGGCGCACTCGTGCTGCTTGGGCTCGGGTTGCTCAGGTTCATCTTGGTTGCAGGTTACTCGGAGCAGGATCGGTGCAGACCAAACAAGCACTCCGCGAGTTGGTCGAAAACCAATCGCTCCTACCGTAACAAGTGGTTCGAACTGGCCTTGCTCGCGCACTTGGTCCCGCGCGTCGCCGACGCACAGAGCAGCGCCTACTTCACGGTCACCTCCGGCCCATGCACCGTCGATCCGAGCGCCCCGAACTGCATTCAATCGCCCAACTTTCCGTCGTATTACGGCATCAACCAGGCGTGCTCCATCACGTCGACCGCACTCGCCATTGGAAGGCCCCTGACAGCGACCTCTTTTAATACGGAGCCATTTATCGACTATCTCGCCGCCCCTTCCCACCCGTCAGGGACGTTGACGTATTTCACAGGATACTATGGGCCTTCCAATTTCATCTTGGGCCCGGGGACGATCGAATGGTGGTCAAGCCCTTCGAACAACGCCTACACCGGCTGGCGAGTGTGCGTGCCGCTGGCGTCGCCGCCGCCATCGCCGCCGTCGCCGCCACCGTCGCCGCCGCCGTCGCCGCCGCCGCCGTCGCCGCCGCCGTCGCCGCCCGACGTTGGGTTCTCCCCCTCGACCATCGCGCCGAACACACAGATCACCCTCAGCGTCCTCGGCACCTTTGCATCCCCAGGCGACACCCTCGTCCTCCTCCCGGCCGGCACGCCCGACTGCACCGGCGCCGTCCACGCCTCCTCCACCACCGGCGGCCTCGTCAGCTCCTCGAGGACCCTCGTCGTGACCTTCGGGGTGAGCGGCACGTACAAGACGTGCATCTCGCGCCTCACTGGCCCAACGCTCGACTCGCAGTTCATCTACCTCAACGGGCCTCGGCTGATCGTAGAGAGCGCCTACTTTACCGTCACCTCTGGCCTATGCACCGTCGATCCGAGTGCCCTGAACTGCATTCGCTCGCCCAACTTTCCGTCGAATTACGGCGTCAACCAGGGGTGCTCCATCACGTCGACCGCGCTCGCCATTGGAAGGCCCCTGACTGCAACCGCCTTTAGTACGGCGCCTGGTTGGGACGTACTCCGCATACCTAGCCACCCGTCGGGGACGTTGACGAGCTTCTCAGGAGGAGGCGGGCCTTCCAATTTCATCTTGGGCCCGGGGACGATCCAATGGTCTTCAGACGGCAGCGTCACCTATACCGGCTGGCGAGTGTGTTCGTATCATCTGTCGTCGCCGCTGCCGCCGCCGCCGCCGCCGCCGCCGCCCTCGCCCTCGCCGCCGCCGTCGCCGCCGCCGCCGCCGTCGTCGCCGCCGCCGCCGTCGCCGCCGCTGCCGCCGCCGAGCGAACAGAGCGCCTACTTCACCGTCACCTCCGGCCCATGCACCGTCGATCCGAACTCCACGAACTGCATTTGCTCGCCCAACTTTCCGTCGAATTACGGAGCCAACCAGGCGTGCTCCATCACGTCGACCGCGCTCGCCATTGGAAGGCCCCTGACAGCAACCTCCTTTAGTACTTGGGGTGGATACGGGCACATTCTCCGCATACCTAGCCACCCGTCGGGCACGCTGACGAGCTTCTCAGGAACAACCGGGCAAACCAACTTCCATGGAGGAGGCGGGCCTTCCAATTTCATCTTGGGCCCGGGGACGATCCAATGGAATTCACCCCAAAACGTCCCCAATACCGGCTGGCGAGTGTGCTCGTATCCGTGGCCGCCGCCGTCGCCGCCGCCGTCGCCGCCGCCGCCGTCGCCGCCGCCGCCGTCGCCGCCGCCGTCGCCGCCGCCGCCGTCGCCGCCGCCGTCGCCGCCGCCGTCGCCGCCCGACGTTGGGTTCTCCCCCTCGACCATCGCGCCGAACACACAGATCACCCTCAGCGTCCTCGGCAGCTTTGCATCCCCAGGCGACACCCTCGTCCTCCTCCCGGCCGGCACGCCCGACTGCACCGGCGCCGTCCACGCCTCCTCCACCACCGGCGGCCTCGTCAGCTCCTCGAGGACCCTCGTCGTGACCTTCGGCGTGAGCGGCACGTACAAGACGTGCATCTCGCGCCTCACCGGCCCAACGCTCGACTCGCAGTTCATCTACCTCAGCGGGCCTCGGCTGATCGTTGCGATGCCGACGTCGCCAGCGGCTGCCACGTCGGTCGATGCCCTCGCTCAACAGGTTGCCGCTCTCTCTGCCAATGTAGCAGCTCAGAGCAGTGCTCTTTCGACTCTGTCGACTCTCTCTGCCAATGTAGCTGCTCAGAGCAGTACTCTCTCGACTCTCTCTGCCAGTGTAGCTGCTCTGTCCCCTCTCTCTGCCAATGTAGCTGCTCAGAGCAGTACTCTCTCGACTCTCTCTGCCAATGTAGCCACCCTTTCGGCAGCCCTCTCTTGCGGCGCGGGCGGCCGCCGACTGGAAACGGACACGTCATTCATGCCATCAGAGCCATCGGATTCCAACTCCGCAACATCGATCGTGGACGACCCCCCGAGCCGCCGCCCAGACCTTGCCGGCACGCTCACCGCGGAGCAGCGAGCGGGGATCGAGGAGCTCGGTCAGCATTTTGGGCAGCCGGCGCTCGCGTAAGGCGATCGAGCGTCGGCATCCCACCTCCGCCTACCCCGTCCGTCGTGACATCCGCACTCGCTCTATCGGCAGCGCTGGTGCCCCGCCGTCATCTTCAGGGGAGTACGTGCCCGCTCGCCGCTCTTGCAAGCCGATGCTCCTGCGGACCGTTACCCTCGCCTACGTCGCCTAGACCGTCACCATTGCCGCCGCCGCCGCCGCCGCCGCCCTCACCGCCGCCGAGGCCACCCTCGCCGCCCTTGCCACCCTCGCCGCCGCGGCCCTCGCCCTCGCCTCCGCCACCCTCGCCCTCCTGTGCACCGCCCTTGCCGCCATACCCTCCCTTCGGCGCGCCGTCGCCGCCGCCGTCGCCGTCCCCGCCACCGCCGCCCCCGCCCCCCCCCCCCCCCCCCCCCCCCCCCCCCCCCCACCCCCCCCCCCCCCCCCCCCCCCCCCCCCCCCCCCCCCCCCCCCCCCCCCC
>Ga0210242_100839_pt1 | contig 26290 bp, 9 predicted proteins | sample ChrtobMeP5a_16mM_FD_155445 | JGI IMG/M metagenome (GOLD analysis project Ga0210242, IMG submission 155445) | Chrysochromulina tobin associated microbial communities from unialgal haptophyte culture, Seattle, Washington, United States - P5a_16mM | ecosystem: Host-associated > Algae > Haptophytes >... | reverse complement strand
CCCGGCCCGACGCCTGGCAACTGCTGCTACCATGCGGACGCGACGTGCAGCCCGGGACAGACGTGCTGCTCCGGCTCGGGCGAGTCGTACACGAGCGAGGGCAGCTGCAAACAGTACGGCGCAGTGCACGGCTGCGTGTGGGAAAACGGCGTGTGCGACATCCCGAAGTCGCTGCCCCGGGGGGGCCCGACGCCCGGCAACTGCTGCTACCATGCGGACGCGACGTGCAGCCCGGGGCAGACGTGCTGCTCCGGCTCGAACGAGTCGTACACGAGCGAGGGCAGCTGCAAACAGTATGGCGCAGTGCACGGCTGCGTGTGGGAAAACGGCGTGTGCGACATCCCGAAGTCGCTGCCCCGGGCCCCCCCGCCCCCCCCCAAGCCCGGCCCGACGCCCGGCAACTGCTGCTACCATGCGGACGCGACGTGCAGCCCGGGGCAGACGTGCTGCTCCGGCTCGGGCGAGTCGTACACGAGCGAGGGCAGCTGCAAACAGTATGGCGCGGTGCACGGCTGCGTGTGGGAAAACGGCGTGTGCGACATCCCGAAGTCGCTGCCGGGCATCCGTGCCCTCGCGCAGGCCAACTGTATCCAAATGGGAGGCGAATGCTGCGCGGCGCCCGGGGGCGACGTGCACAAGTGCCCTGTGCGGACGAGCGACTGCGAACCGATTGCCTCGTGCTGCTGCGACTGATGATACCAATGACAGATCGTGGGCAGATCGAGCTTCTTGTGCATCTTGTCAACTCGCACTTGCGATCGGTTTGAGATGGAGTATATACATACCAGGCGTCAGATGGGAGCTGTCGTGTTGTGTGCCAGAGAGGGCACCACATAGCCGCAAGTGCGTTAACGAGTGCTGTTCCGCTTTGTACCTCGCCTGTGTTGTTCCGGATTTCGTGCGTCGTGAGACCATGGCGGGTCATGTGAGTTGTTGCTATCATGTCTTGTTCAGAAGCCCCGGCCCTTACCAAGTGAAAGCATCTCAGTGAAAGATAAGGCAGGCATCGGACGTTTCGATATGACCACAACGGCGCTCTACTCTCGTCTCCGTTGGCGAAAGGTACCTCTTTGTGCTGCGCCCATGGCGCAGGAGGGGTCGGCGCCGCTGTACGCTTTCAACATCGAGGAGCTGTACGACTATGACCTGCCCAACATCCGTCGCCCGTCGGAGTCGCTGACGGCGATGGCTCAGCAGCCAATGCAAGCTTCCTTCAAAAAGGCGAAGCTCGCGAAGAGCTCCGCCGGTGCGGGCGCATCGGCGGAGGAGGAGGACGCGACGGGCGAGGCGCGGCTGAAGACGGGCGACCAGGCCGCCAACTTCTTCGCACGCAATAGCAGCCACACCCCCGTCAAGTTTGTCTACCTCAACCGCGCTCGGACGGGCGACGAGTTCCGGCCGTACGACCTGACGGTCGTGTCGCGCGATCAGACGGATCCCGAGTACTTCACCATGTCCGCGTGCGGCGTGGTGCACGTGTTCGGCGGAAGCTGGGCCTCTAACGGAAGCAAGGAGGTCCCGCCCTCCGAGTTCACGCAACTCTCGTCGTGGATGCAGCAGTCGACCTTTTTCAACGTGCTCACATCGATCCGGTTCTTCAAGAGCTTCCTTGCGGCGAAGATCTTCCGGCTGTGGCGCGCGAACGTGCGGTACAAGCTCTTCGACGCGTGCCGGCGCCAGCTGTGCAAGCGCCTCTTCTTGTCAAAGGTCGCCTTCTGCGGCACGCTGCTCGAGATCAACGCGCTGTGCTACGAGCTCCGCTCGGGAGATAAGACGCGCCTGCTCGCGCCCGCGTCACCCAATTACCTGACGATCGACGCGTTCCTCGAGGAGCAGCAGCAGCAGCAGCTGCAGGCCGCGAAGGCCTTTGAGCAGATCATCGACAAGCTGCAGGCGCTCGTCGAGAAGGTGTGCAAGGACGTCACCTCGCGTTCGCGCCTCTCGGACGATAACCCGCTCTCCGCCTCGGTCACGGGCGGCGAAGGCGAGGATGGCAAGCGTGCCCTCCCTATGAAGACGCATTCGAAGTCGATGGCGGCGGAGCGCGAGGAGAAGCAGGAGAAGCTGCGCGCGGTCAAGCAGGCGCAGGGGGAGTCGCTCATGCTCGGCGACTTCATCCGGCTCGCGGATTACATGTCCGTTTCGTCCTGCTACCTTCTCACGGTCGCCTCGAATGAGAACCTGCTGAACACGATGACGACGCCGCGCAAGAACGGGCTCTGGATCACATCGGTCGAGTACGGCGAGGACGACATGCTCTTCTCGCCGCCGCTCAAGACCTTCTCGGCCTCGCTCGTCACCATGATCGAGGCGATGATCACGAACGTGCAGACGGTGCCGCGGCTCCTCTACATGCGCCCGTTCAAGCCGTGAGTACCTCTTCTAATGCCCTCCCCTAAGAGCCTCCCCTGATGCTAATGACCTCCCTGAATGAGATCCCCTAATGACCTCCCTAATTTGGCAGGTACTTCCACTCAGGACGCATCGAGGGGCCGGACGTGTCGAAGGTGGTGCGGCACGACACTCGCTTCATCGAGGTGCAGAAGCTGCTGCAGGAGGCCGTCGCCACCGACTTCGTGCGCGCGTACGCGTACGCGCAGGAGTTTGAGATGTACCGCGTCATCCACTTTTTCGGCCAGCACTTCAACTTTGACGCGTACGCGGAGCGCCAGCAGGAGGGCACGTCGTTCAAGGAGACCGTGCAGGCGTTCAAGACAGACATGGGCCAGATCAAGAAATGGGTCATTGATCTCGAAAAGATGAAAACCTCGGGCACCGAGCGCAACCTGCACGTCGACACGAAGACGCTCAAGAACGGTCTGATGCCCATTTGCCAAGAGACGCTCAACAAGTGCCGTACGCTGCTGCTGTCGGTGGCGCGCGAGTTCTGCGCCGAGGCACTCGCGTCGTACCAGATGCGGATTCGCGACCTGTCCGAGCAGCCGCGCTCACTGCGCGATTTTGCGGACTACTGCGACAACCTCAACCGCATCCGCATCGAGCGCAACGACATGGAGGACCGCGCGATGCAGGTGAACGAGATGTACGACCTGCTCGAGATGTACGAGGTCAAGGTGCCCGCGGCGGATGCCGTCAAGAAGGATGATCTCAAGGAGGCACGAGACAAACTCACCGAGCAGACGGGCTCCGCCGACGGCGCGGTGGGTGAGAAGATGGAACAGATGGTCGCGACACTCAACAAGTCGATTGCCAACCTCAACGAGGACCTCGTGTCGATCATGGCGAGCCTCTCGACCGGCGACTACGTCGACCCGACCGTCGACCCGAAGGTGGTGCTTGAGCGTCTGCATGCGACCAAAGAGCAGATGGCCGCCATCGCGGAGAAGGCCGAGGGCTACAAGGCGATGCAAGAGACCTTCAAGCAGCCTCCGCAGGAGTTCAAGCAGCTCAACGACACGATGGGGCAGTACGAGCTGCGCATGGAGCTGTGGTCCAAGCTGGACACGTGGAACGAGATGCTGTACGCCTGGAAGGCAGTCGACTTCAAGGCGCTCAACGTCGAGGAACTGATCAAGGAGGTCGCGCAGAACTACAAGGACGCGCACAAGCTCTCGAAGCGGCCAGGTCCGAATGGGCTGCCTGACCCGGTGGTGACCATGTTCAAGGAGAGCGTCGAGGACTTCAAGGAGCAGATGCCGTGCATCCAGGACCTCGCCAACCTCGCGGTCGTGGGCAAGGACCGGCACTGGGCCAAGCTGTACGACAAGCTCGGCCAGTCGTACTACCCGGGCGCGCCCTTCACCCTCGAGCAGCTCCTCTCGTACGGCGCCACGAAGCAGGCCGAGTTCATCAACGAGACCTCGAACAACGCAAGTGGCGAGTTCGGCCTCGAGCAGCTGCTCGAGAAGATCCGCAAAGGCTGGGCCGACATTGGCTTCGTCACGCTCAACCACCGTGACCAGGCGGACATCTTCATCGTGGGCGGTATCGATGAGGTCGTGGTTCAGCTCGAGGACTCGCAGGTGGGCCTGCAGACGATCCTCGCCTCGCGCTTCGTCGGAGGCATCCGGACGGAGGTGGAGGAGTGGGAGAAGAAGCTCTCGACGCTCTCCGAGGTGCTCGACGAGTGGCTCACGTGCCAGCGCTCGTGGATGTACCTCGAGAACATCTTTGGCGCCGAGGACATCCAGAAGCAGCTGCCCGCCGAGTCGCAAAAGTTTACGAAGATCAACAAGTTCTTCATCGACCGCATGCGCAAGTGCCACGACAATCCAAACGTGATCGCGCAGGTGACCGTGCCAGGGCTCCTTGACACCTTCCTCGACGCGAACAAGCAGCTCGACGAGATCCAGAAGAGCTTGAACGACTACCTCGAGCTCAAGTGCGCCGCTTTCCCGCGCTTCTACTTCCTCTCGAACGACGAGCTGCTCGAGATCCTCTCGCAGACCCGCGACCCGTACGCGGTGCAGCCTCACCTCATCAAGTGCTTCGACGCCATCAAGCGCCTGCAGTTCGGCGACATGGAGGACGCCAAGAAGATGCTCGCCATCATCTCGGGCGAGGCGGAGGTCGTCCCGTTTGTCAACTGCCCGATGGCCGAGGGCCCGGTCGAGGTGTGGCTGATGAACATGCAGCTCGCGATGATCGAGGCCCTCTACACCAACTGCAAGAACGCGTGGCTGAGGTTGCTCGAGATTGAGTTCGTCCTCCCCGACAAGTTCTCCGAGGCGCGCATGGGCGCCGAGAACGGGCCGCTCGACCAGTGGTTCTTCGGCTTCCCGGCACAGTCGATCATCATGATCGGCCAGATCGAGTGGACGTTGGGCGTCGACATGGCGCTCACACAAATCCATGACGAGGGGAAGCCGGATGCTCTCAAGATCTACTCGGAGAAGTGGATCCAGTCGATCGGGTACATGGTCTCGATCGTACGCCGGCAGCTCAAGCCCAACCAGCGCCAGGTCATCGGCGCCAAGCTGACGCTCGACGTGCACTGCCGCGACACGAACTCCGAGCTCGTGCACAAAAAGGTCGGCTGGGTCAACGAGTTCGAGTGGCAGAAGCAGCTGCGCTACCAGTGGGACGAGGAGGTCGACGACTGCGCGCTGCGCCAGACGAACACGTACTTCCGGTACGGGTACGAGTACCTGGGCAACTCGATGCGCCTCGTTGTCACGCCCCTCACCGACAAGTGCTACATGACGCTCACGGGAGGTCTCAACCTCGGCATGGGTGGCGCGCCCGCGGGCCCCGCGGGCACGGGCAAGACCGAGACGACCAAGGACCTCGCCAAGGCCCTCGCACGCCAGTGCGTGGTCATGAACTGCGGCCCTGACCTCACCGTGCCCACGATGGGCCGCTTCTTCTCTGGCCTCGCGCAGTCGGGCGCGTGGGCGTGCTTCGACGAGTTCAACCGCATCGACATCGAGGTGCTCTCGGTGATCGCACAGCAGGTGCTCACGATCATGGAGGCGGTCAAGATGAAGGTGGAGCGCTTCATCTTCGAGGGACGCGAGATCAGCCTCAACCCGGGCTACGGCGTCTTCATCACGATGAACCCGGGCTATGCCGGCCGCGCCGAGCTGCCCGACAACCTCAAGGCGCTCTTCCGGCCGGTGGCGATGATGATCCCCGACTACCGGCTGATCGCCGAGATCATGCTCTTCTCAGAGGGCTTCGGCGAGGCGAAGCCGCTCTCGACAAAGATGACGAAGCTGTACCAGCTCTCGTCGGAGCAGCTCTCGAAGCAGGACCACTACGACTTCGGCATGCGCGCCGTCAAGTCGGTGCTCGTGATGGCGGGCGGCCTCAAGCGCGAGAACCCGCAGATTGCCGAGGACATCACCCTCATCCGCGCGCTCCGCGACTCGAACGTGCCCAAGTTCCTGTACCACGACCTGCCCCTCTTCGTGGCCATCATCCAGGACCTCTTCCCGGGAGTCACCATCCCGAATGTGGACTACGGCACGCTCCAGAAGGCCATCGAGCGCCAGATCACGCTCAACGGGATGCAGCCGGTGCCCTCGTACGTGGCCAAGGTCATCCAGCTCTTCGAGACGATGCTCGTGCGCCACGGCGTGATGGTCGTCGGCCTCACGCTCACCGGCAAGACGATGAACACGAACATGCTCGCGGCGGCGCTCTCGCAGCTCAAGCGCGACGGTGACGAATCTCCAAAGTATGAGGTGACGAAGCAGCACTGGCTCAACCCGAAGTCGATCACGATGGGCGAGCTGTACGGCGAGGTGAACACGGTGACGCAGGAGTGGTCTGATGGCATCGTGCCCTACCTGGTGCGCCTGTGCGTCACCGACGAGTCCGAGAACAAGAACTGGGTCGTCTTCGATGGGCCCGTGGACGCGCTCTGGATCGAGAACATGAACACCGTGCTCGACGACAATAAGATGCTCTGCCTCTCCAACGGTGAGCGCATCAAGCTCGCCAAGACGCAGCACATGATGTTCGAGGTGAACGACCTCTCCGTCGCCTCCCCTGCCACCGTCTCGCGCTGCGGCATGGTGTACATGGAGTACGTGTACATCGGCACTGAGCCCTACATCAAGTCGTGGGTCGAAAACGTGCTGCCCAAGCGTCTGCCGCAGCACGGCGCGCGCCTGTCTAAGCTGCTCACAAAGTACTCGCTCAAGGCGATCGACTTTGTGCGCGAGGAGTGCAAGGTGGGCATGCCCGCGCCAGACCCGCAGATCGTGCGCTCGATGTTCAACCTGCTCGACGCGACGCTGCTTCCCAAATATGGGGTGAGCCCGGGCAAGAGCGGCCTCGAGAACATGATCAACCTGTGGTTCATCTGGTGCTTCATCTGGGCCATCGGCGGCAACCTGCAGGACGCGTCGCGCGCCCGGTTCGACAAGTACGTGCGCGAGTGCGGCATCCTCAAGGAGCTCGACCCGACGTTCCCCACAGAGGGAACTGTGTACGACTACTGCGTGTCGCCCGACAATGGTGCGTTCGTCAGCTGGGCCTCGCAGACGGCCTCGTTCACGTACCAGAAGGGCATGCCCTACTTTGGGATCCTCGTGCCCACGGGCGAGACCACGTGCTTCGAGTTCCTGCTCAAGGTGCTCGTGGACAACTCGACGAACGTGATGATGGTCGGCGAGACGGGCACGGGCAAGTCGGTGCTCGTGCAGGGCTTCCTTTCGCGCCTGCCGCAGCAGTCGCCCGCACCCGGCTCCCCCGGCTTCACCTCGATCCAGGCGGCCTTCTCGGCGCAGACCGCGGCCAAGAACATGCAGGACCTGCTCGAGTCCAAGCTCGACAAGCTGCGCAAGAACCTTCTGGGTGCGCCCCCCGGCCGTCAGAACGTCATCTTCGTCGACGACATCAACATGCCCGCGCTCGAAAAGTACGGCGCGCAGCCGCCCATCGAGCTCGTTCGCCAGACGCTCGCGCAGGGCGGCTTCTACGACCTCAAGAAGCTCTTCTTCAAGAAGGTGCAGAACACGTCCTTCCTCGCCGCGTGCGGGCCCGCGGGCGGTGGGCGCAACGCGATGACGCCGCGCCTCACGCGCCACTTCAACCTGCTCTGGATCCCGACGCTCTCGTCGGCCTCGATGCAGCGCATCTTCACATCGATCCTGGGCGGCTTCCTGACCGCGTCGTCGTTCCCGCTCAACATCACCGAGCTGGGCGAGCCGGTCGTCCGAGCCACGATCCACATCTACAACCGGATGCTCGCCGAGATGCTTCCAACGCCCTCCAAGTCGCACTACACGTTCAACCTGCGCGACGTCTCGCGCGTCATGCAGGGCGCGCTCCAGATCACGCCGGCCAAGGCGCCCGACCCAGATGCCTTCCTGCGGCTCTGGGCCCACGAGACCTGCCGCGTCTTCTGCGACCGGCTCATCTCCGACAAGGACCGCACCTGGTTCCGCCACGAGATCGTCGAATCCGTCAAGACCACGTTCAGCAAGGAGTGGGACACGGACTCGATCTCCAAATTCGTCTTTGGCTCCTTTATGAACACGTCCAACGGCGTGGCCGGGATGGTCTACGAGGAGCTCGATGTCAAAAAGTCGGGCGACAAGTTCGCAGAGTGCCTGAGCGACTACAACATGAACACGACGAAGCCGATGAACCTCGTCTTCTTCACGGACGCGACCCTCCACCTCGCTCGCATCTCGCGCGTGATCACGCAGCCGCGCGGCTGCGCGCTGCTCGTCGGCGTCGGCGGCTCCGGCCGCTCGTCACTCGCGCGCCTCGCTGCCTCGATGTGGGAGATGAAGTGCCTCGGCATCGAGATCACGCGCACGTATGACTTCAACGCGTGGCACGACGACCTCAAGACCTTCATGTTCGCCGCGGGCTGCGAGAACAAGCCGACAGTCTTCCTCTTCTCCGACACGCAGATCATCAAGGAGGCGATGGTCGAGGACATCAACGGCATCCTCAACTCTGGCGAGGTGCCCAACCTCTTCGCCGAAGAGGACATGCAGAGGATCCTCTCCGCGTGCCGCCCGCTCGCCAAGGAGGCGGGCAAGGGCGAGGGGCGCGACGACATCTACAAGCACTTCATCTCCCTCGTGCGCGAGAACCTGCACATCGTCATGTGCGTCTCGCCGATCGGCGATGCATTCCGCGTGCGCTGCCGCATGTTCCCGTCGCTCATCAACTGCTGCACCATCGACTGGTTCGACGCGTGGCCCAAGGACGCGCTGCTCGCCGTCGCGAACCGCTACTTCGAAAAGGTCGACATGGGCAGCCCAGAGACCAAAGCGGCCATCTGCAACATCTGCGTCGAGATCCACTACTCGGTCGGCCAGGCAGGCGACGACTTTTTCGCGCAGCTGCGGCGCAAGACGTACACGACGCCCACCTCGTACCTCGAGCTGCTCAACCTGTACAGCACCATGCTCGGCGAACAAAAGTCGCTCGTCGCGCGCAAGATCTCGCACTACTCGGGCGGTGTGAATAAGCTCATCGAGACCAACGCGGTGGTCGACACGATGAAGGACGAGCTGACGAAGCTGCAGCCCGTGCTCGTGCAGGCGGCCAAGGACACGACCAAGTTGCTCGAGGAGGTGTCGGTCGACCAGGCCAACGCCGACGAGGTCAAGCAGCGCGTCGCCAAGGAGGAGGCCGCCGTGGGCGAGGTCGCCAAGGAGGCCCAGGCTATCGCCGCCGATGCGAAGCGCGACCTTGACGAGGCCATGCCCGCCTTCTACGCGTCCGTCGATGCGCTCAAGTCGCTGAACAAGAACGACATCAACGAGGTGAAGGCGTACAAGCAGCCGCCCGAGCTCGTCGTGCTCACGCTCGAGGCCGTGTGCATCCTGCTCGGTGTCAAGCCCGACTGGGGTGAGGCGAAGAAGCTCATGTCGGCCATGGACTTCCTCGAGCAGCTCCAGAACTACGACAAGGACAACATCGAGGAGAAGAAGATCAAGAACATCCAAAAGTACATGAAGAACGAAAAGTTCCTGCCGGAGATGGTGGGCAAGGTGTCCACGGCGGCCAAGTCGCTCTGCATGTGGGTGCGCGCGATGGATACGTACGCACGCGTTGCCAAGACGGTCGAGCCCAAGAAAGCGAAGCTCTTGGCGGCGCAGAAGCAGCTCGCCGACTCCCAGGCCATGCTCAAGGAGAAGCAGGACGCGCTCAAGGAGGTCGAGCGGCGCGTCGCCGGCCTCAAGAAGAAGCTCGACGACACGCAGCGCAAGGCCAAGCAGCTCGAGGAGCAGGAGGCGGACACGAAGGTGAAGCTCGAGCGTGCCGATAAGCTCGTGGGTGGGCTCGGCTCCGAGAAGACGCGCTGGGAGCAGCTGTGCGTGCGCCTCAACCAGGGCCAACGCAACGTCGTCGGCAATACCATCGTGTGCGCGGGCGCGATCGCGTACGAGGGGCCGTTCACGGCCAAGTATCGCAACGCGCTCAACTCGCAATGGATCTCGAAGGTCAAGGAGCTCGACGTGCTCGTCGAGGAGACGCCGGCGGTGGGCACGCCCGTCACGGCCATCCTGGGCGACCCGGTGACCATTCGTGAATGGGGCATCGCGGGGCTCCCGCAGGACAACCTCTCGATCGAGAATGCCATCTTCGTGACGCGCTCGCGACGCTGGCCGCTCATGATCGACCCGCAAAGCCAGGCCAACCGGTGGATCAAGAACCTCGAGAAGGACAATAAGCTGCGCATCATCAAGCTCTCGCAGAGCGACTTCCTGCGCACGCTCGAGTCCTCGATCCGCGTGGGCGTCCCGGTGCTGCTCGAGAACGTGCAGGAGGCGCTCGACCCGTCGCTCGATCCCGTGCTGCTCAAGCAGGTGTACAAGTCGCAGGGGCGCATGCTGCTCCGCCTGGGCGACACGGACGTCGACTACTCGGAGAACTTCAAGTTCTACATCACCTCGCCGCTCGCCAACCCGCACTACGCGCCCGAGGTGTGCATCAAGGTGACCATCGTCAACTTCACCGTCACCATCGAGGGGCTCGAGGACCAGCTGCTCGCCGACGTCGCGTCGCTCGAGCGGCCCGACCTGCAGCAGAAGAAGGAGGAGCTCGTGATCTCGATCGCGGCCGGCCGTAAGACCATCCAGGAGCTCGAGGATACAATCCTCCGGCTGCTTGCCGAGTCGAGCGGCAACATCCTCGACGACGAGGCGCTGATCAACACGCTCGACTCGTCCAAGAAGATCTCCAAGAAGACCGAAGAGTCGGTCAAGGGCGCCGAGGTGACGACCAAGGAGATCGTGCAGACGTGCGAGGCATATCGGCCGGTGGCCACGCGCGGCTCGATCCTGTATTTCGTGGTCGCCGACTTCCGCGTCATCGACCCGATGTACCAGTTCTCGCTCCAGTACTTTAAGCAGGTCTTCTGCAAGACGGTCACCGACGCGCCGCCCAGCGACGACCTCGCGGTGCGCCTGCAGACTCTCCTCGACGAAATCCTAAAGTCGATCTTCGTCAACATCTGCCGCGCCCTCTTCGAGAAGCACAAGACGCTCTTTGCCTTCCTGATCGCCGTCGGCGTGCTGCGCCAGCGCGGCGACATCACCCCCGCCGAGTGGGCCTACTTCCTCAAGGCCGGCATCGGGGTCGACGGGCTGCCCGACGCGGGCGCCGCGTCCTCGTGGATCGAGCCGCGCGCCTGGGCGATGGTGCTCGCGGCCGACGCCGAGATCGACGAGCTCAAGGGGCTGCGCAAGTCGGTCATGGCCGACTCGGCCGCGTGGGAGACCTTCTTCACGTCCGAGACGCCAGAGACGGCGCCACTGCCCGCCGCCTGGGAGAAGAAGGCGACCGCCTTCCATCGGCTGCTGCTCGTCAAGGCCTTCCGGCCAGAGAAGGTCGCGTTCGGCTCGTCAGAGTTCGTGGGCAACTCGATCGGCAAGTCGTTCAAGGAGCCGCCTCCCTTTGATCTGCAGTCCACGTACAATGACTCGTCGTCCAAGGTGCCGATCGTTTTCGTCCTCACCTCGGGCGCCGACCCGACGCAGTACCTTCTCGCGCTCGGGCGCAAGTACGACTACTCGGTCGGAGACAATCTCAAGATGGTCTCGCTCGGCCAGGGCCAGGGTCCGATCGCCGAGCGGCTGATGGCCGAGGGGCAGGGCAAGGGATACTGGGTGTGCCTGCAGAACTGCCACCTGGCCGTCTCGTGGCTGCCCACGCTCGATCGGCTGCTCGAGCAGCTTCGCGACGCGTCGGGCATCGCCGAGGACTTTAGGATGTGGCTCACCACGATGCCCACGCCCGAGTTCCCCTCGACCATCCTGCAGAACTCGCTCAAGCTCACGCAGGAGCCTCCAAAGGGCCTCAAGGCCAACATCGGCCGCTCGTACATCGACATGGATGTGAGCACGCTCGAAGGATGCGCGCAGCCGACCGAGTTCAAGAACCTGCTCTTCGGCCTGTGCTTCTTCAACGCGGTCATTCAGGAGCGGCGCAAGTACGGCGCGATCGGCTGGAACATCGCGTACCAGTGGATGACCTCCGACCTCAACTTTGCGCAGGCGAACCTCAAGCTCTTCCTCGACCAGAACCCGTCGGTGCCGTGGGAGGCGCTCAACATCATCATCTCGGACGTCATCTACGGCGGGCGCGTGACGGACAAGCAGGACGTGCGCCTCACGCGCGCCATCCTCTCGTCGTACCTCGACCCGCAGACCATCGCGCAGCCGACGACCTTCTCGTACTGCCCGCAGCTGGATGCCAAGTTCCGGTACTGCGCGCCGCCCGAGGGGCCGATCGACACGTACCGCCAGTTCATCTCGACGTTCCCGCTCGTGGACCGTCCCGAGATCTTCGGACTCCACCTGAACGCGGACATCACTTTCCAAACAAAGGAGTCCGCAGGCATGCTCGAGACCATCATCTCGCTGCAGCCGCGCACGGGCGGCGGCGGCGGCGGCAAGTCGTCCGATGAGGTCGTCGGCGAGGTGTGCGACGATCTCGTGGCGCGCATGCCCAAGAATCTCAACCTCAAGGAGGCGGGCGCGTCGACCTTTGCGAAGCTCGAGGACGGTTCGATGAATCCTCTCGGCATCTTCCTCTCGCAGGAGATTGACAAGTTCAACCGAATGATCGGTGCCATCAAGACGATGCTCAACGAGCTCCAGCGCGGCCTCAAGGGGCTCGTCGTCATGTCCGCCCAACTCGACGCCGCATACGCCAACCTCCTCTTCCAGCAGGTGCCGGGGCCCTGGGGCGAGGGCGGCAAGGGCTACCCGTCGCTCAAGCCCCTCGCCTCCTGGTACAAGGACTTTGTCGGGCGCGTCGAGTTCATGCGCGGCTGGCTCACGGGCGGACCGCCCAAGTCGTTCTGGATCTCCGCCGTCTTCTTCCCACAGGGCTTCTTCACGTCCGCGCTCCAGGCCTACGCGCGCAAGTACAAGGAGGCCATCGACCTACTCGAGTTCGTCGCGTTTGTCAAGCCGTACGCGGGGCTCGAGGACGTGCCCGCGGCCCCTCCGGACGGCGTCTTCATCCACGGCATGTTCATGGAGGGCGCACGCTTCGACCCGAAGGAGGGGTGCATGGCCGAGTCGCACCAGGGCGAGCTCTTCGCGCCGATGAACGTCCTCCACTTGATGCCCGACAAAATCGGGCCCGATCGGGCCAAGGGCAACTACGAGTGCCCCTTCTACAAGACGAACGTGCGCGCGGGCACGCTCTCGACCACGGGCCACTCGACGAACCACGTGTGCAACTTCTGGCTCAAGAGCAAGGAAGACCCACTCCTGTGGACGCGCCGCGGCACCGCGCTGATCTCGATGACCAACGACTAAACGATGAGCACGAGGGCGCAGGGCGCGCGCGCAGCCGCCCGAGTCGACACTACTGTCGGTGCACCATGCCCACGCCATGGCGTCTCGCAAATGTCACAGTTCTGTGCGTGCCGCTGGGAGCATGGGGTGGCCCGCTCCCAAAATGTGTAGCAAATAATTCCCTGTAGTGAAAAGTGCCGCGAAGAGTTCATCGTTTGGGTCACGCTACGCCTAACCCTAACCCTAACGGCGGGCTCAACTCAACGGGCAGCCTGACGGCATCTGCTTTCCGTGTTGGCCGCCACTGGACTGGAAGCGACTTGAACTTTTGGGCGATGAGCTTGCCATCGGTGGCCTCAGGCGGCACGCGCGCGCCCGCGTGCCAGCTGTACTTGTCCAGGCCATCGGGCGTATGCGTCCAGAAGACGGCGGCGAGCCCCGCCTTGGGCTGGATGCACAGCCCGACGCCCTCCGCCTCCGCGGCATCCAGTAACGGCTTTCGCAAGTGGAGGGGTGGCCACTCGATGTCTTCACTCGGGCTGAACGCCGTGATGCCGAGATCCGCAAGGCGCTCGGCCGCAAGTCGAATCTCCGAGCCCTCCGCCGCGCCGACGAGCGGGAAACGGGTCTCGCCGCCGTGCTCGATGTCATGCAGGTACAGCAGCACCGTCGCGGCGCGGAAGTGGCCGCCTTGGTTCGTGTCGATGTGAAGCGCGGTGCAGTAGCGCTCGCCGCACTCGTCGGCCGTTGAGGGACTCGTATGGCGCACCTGATGAGCGAGGCAATCAGGGGGCATCCATGATTAGGGGCAATCATGTATATATCAGTGGTGGCCGTTGAGGGGCTCGTTAGGCGCACCCCTATAGGCTCCTCATCGGCGTGTATTGGGATGCCTGTCGCTGCCGCACAGCGCTCCTCGATGGCCTGGATGATAGGATCGTCACTGGGCGAGGGCAAATGGATGGTGATCGTGCGCCCGCTGCTCGCGGCGTTAATGGCGCGACCGCTGTCCCAAGAGACAGCAGGCGTCGCCGCGGGCGTGAAGATCGCAGCGGCCTCTGCCTCGAGCGCGCCCCAGCGACTTAAGTCGAGCAGGTGCGCTGTCTCCGACGCAGAGAGGAAATTGGGGTAGAGCACCAGCCGAGGCTCTCGCTCGCTCGCTACGAGGGCACCCTGGCGCCATCTGGGCAGATCTGGCTCCGATCTGGGTAGATCTGGCTCCGATTTCGGCAGATCTGGCTCCGATCTGGGCAGATCTGGCTCCAATCTCGGCAGATCTGGGCCGATCTTGATCCGGAGATGCGCGCGAACAGAGCCGGCCGAGAGTGCTGTAATCGAGAGCTGCGGTATGAGTACAGACGGCTGCGCAGAAGAGAGTGCATGCTGCGGCACTGTGGCTGCGGGCGCCGGGGGAGTGGGCGCCTCGCCTGAAATCACGTGTGTAGTGCTGTCTTGTGGAGGCGTCAGGCGCCATAGCCTCAATGGCCCAGATGATTCAACATCCGAGTGCGTCGCGGCGGGTACGAGCCCCGCCAGATAGTCAGCGTCGAGCGGCTCTGTGACCGCCAAGCCACGTGCGACGCACAAGGCTCGAAAATGAGCCTCACGCTCGGGGTCGCGCTCCCTGAACGTGAAGAGGGCACAGGAGCGCCTGCGCTGTGAGAGCGCCATGCAGAGCGTCTGCGCGAGCGGCTCGAGTGTGTCGGGCTCGAGCAGGTGCTTGCCGTGAAAGTAGATCAAGTCGGACATCAAAACAAGGTAGGTGGCATCGCCCGCACTCATTGGTGCTGGTGGCGTGCTGCCCCAGATGAGTGGCTGTGCGTACAAGCTGGTGCACTTGCTCTTGGCCGCGTTGGCTTCTATGTTGGCGATACGGCAAGCCATGTCCGTGGCCACGTACCGTACTCCAGACCAGCGTGACGCAAGAAGTGAGCAGGCCATGGCGCCGGTTCCGGCGCCCAGCTCTAGCACCTCCTCAGGAGGAAGCGAGACGCCGGGAGGCAGGAGGCGTGCACACGCATCCTCATTGACAAGAGCTGCAAGCAGGAGGTAACTGCTGTCCCACTCTCGGTCACCTGTAGCGTCGCCGTCGTCGTCAATGGGTGAAGGCAGGAAGGTCTCCATTTCTAGAACATGAGGTGTGAAGGACCTAGAGTAGGGGTTGTGAACGGCAAGACTCGGTCCCGTGGTGATGCAATGTGGACGTCGCAGGATATGTTCACTAGAAAATTCCGCGAAGATAACGTGATCAATAACATCAATAACAATCAAGTCCATCAAAAATTTGGACCCCCCTCCATGGTCTCCATCGACTCCCTTCCACCACAGCTGGCTTCCGGAGCACATTCAGTAAGGCTTCCTTTATTCACGGCGTTGTTGTCCTCTGGCTGACATGAACTAAGTTTAGACCGCGGCGCCTGGCGCCGATGCAGTCTGTAGCCTGATACTGTAGGACATTACTCGTATTTGCGTTTGCGCCATGCGCTCCGCGGTGAGTGAGGCAGCGAAAGGTGGTCGGTCAGTCACAGGGTGGTCGACGCGTCGTCATTGCTTTGGTGCGGAATTTGCCGATACCGGTACGTACCGGTAACGAGACCCCCGAGCGGAATCGGCGCGGACGGCGAGACCCCCGACGTCACCTTCCTTCCAAGCGCCTGCGCCGACACGATGCAGTACGCATCTATGGAGAATGGAAAGACATCTCTTCTCGGCGACGATGAGCGCGCCAAGCCGACCAACCTGGTCACGCCACTCGGAGGTATGGTACGAAATGGCACCTTGGTCATCGGAGGTATGGTAATCGGCGGCGGGCTCCTGAGCACGCTCGCCTACTTCATGCAGCCCAGCGCGGTGTCGATGGCGAGCGCGCCGTCTTGCCCGAGCGTCCACACTTCGACGCCGCCGCGATTCCTCGTCAGTGGCGTGACTCCGTCGTCCCATCAGTTGCTTCGTGGCGACTGCTATCTCTTCTCGGGCTCGGGCATCCTCGAAGACTCTTACCGTCGCTATGGAGTCGAGCGCGGCTGGTTTGACCCCGCAAAGTACATGAGGCTGAGCCGCCAGGCGCTCGGCATCGCGTACATGGAGACGTGCAAGAAGTACCCGATGAGCTATTGCCCTGCCGTGGAGGTCACGGTGGAGGGCGGAGCCACTATGATCTCGTGGGGCAATACGACCGAAGGCCGCGACGGTGGCGATGAGAAGATCTTTGCCCCCCTGAGCCAGATCTCGGACCTCGGCAAGATCGGCCCGCTGCCCGTGACGGTGTGCCCCTACACACCGGTCGCCGGCCTCGACGATGACTGGAAATGCGATGGCCTCGCCGAGGCGCGTAGCAAGAATCCACTCGAGTTTAAAGTGAATTCGTGGAAGACGCACTTTGCGCGTGACGACATCAAGCGGACGCTCGTCGAGCGCGGCTACCCGCTCTCGCTGGGTCTCGGCGAGGTCAGCTCGCACTTTCACGTGCCTTGCGACGCCCGTCGGGGCTGCGACAAGGAGAAGGAGGTTTGCGAGGCGTGCCCGCACGAGCGCGTCTACGAGGGCATCACGTGCTGCATCACCATCGAGCGCCCGATGGTGAGCATGAAGGGTGCGTCGCCCGGCAGTGCTGCTCAGCCTCGCCAACTTCGTCAGCGTCATCGCCCGGCAGTGCTGCTCAGCGTGCCCAGTACGGCGCCTACACTCAGCGTGCTGCTCGTGGCGTAGGCGCCGTACTGGGCGCGTCCTCTCGGCATCCGCCCGCCCCTCCGTCTCCAGACCTCTGACAGCTCTCCACCGGGCGTGCGCTCGCGCGCGCGTGTGTGTGTGTCGCAGGCGAGTGGTTTCACCAGCCGAATGAGCCGCTAGTGCAGATTGGCGGCCACGCCATCAACATCGTCGGCTACAATGACCACTTCCGCACCGTTCGGGGCTTTGACGGAGGCTGGATCGTGCGCAACACTTGGGAGGATGGCATGGGGCGCTCGCATGGCATGCGCGCTCGCGGCTCGCACTCCGCAGCGTACTTCCTGCAAGACGTGGGCGAGCTCGATGAGTCGTACGTGTGCCCAAACCCGCACTCGCCGCGCTCCTGGATGACGTGTGGCAGTGTGGCCGAGTGCACCTCCCCAATGACGCTCATGAGCGCCGAGAGCACACGCAAGGTCTTCCACCTCAAGTGTGTCGACGATGGCTCCTCCCTGCCGACGGGCGCGTGTGAGCCTGGCGAGGGCTACTACTTCCAGAACATCACCGACTTCGGCTCGGCCGGGCTCTACGTCGCATGCTTCCTGCGCGTTCAGGGCACGGAGGCCACCTCAAAGTGCTACCCGCCGATGCCCTTTGATGACCTTCCGATGATCTTCGGTCCGACTGACGAGGAGATCAAGCGCGTGGGCATCAACGACCCGGAGGTGTGCGGCTTCAACTTCATCCCGTACGAGACGTACGAGACGCTCCAATCGCGCTTCGGGGACGTCATCGCCACTTCGTACGGCATCGAGTTGGACCGTTCGCCCGGCCCTGAGCTGCCTCGCATGCGTGTGCTCACCACAGCGCCCCATCGCTCGTTCACAGGTTCGACATCGAGTGGACTGAGCGCTCATACGCATCGCGCCGCGAGCACGGGTATGATTACACTCTCATCGAGGAGTCGACGAAACCGCTCAAGACGGTACCCGAGTACGCGCCGTCGCGCTACGACCCGAACGGCCTGTGAACAGCGGGCATGCGGCCTGTGAACAGCGGGCATGCGGGCGTGAGGGCATGTGGGAATCTTGCAAATGGCAGGGAGATTGGGAGGAGATTGCAGCCGAAGATGCGCCAGCGCTGCTTTGAGCGGCTCGGGGAGATTTGGAGAGATTTGGGAGGGTGGGTGTTCACACTTGCGTCTCCTCAGTCCGGGCTGGGATCATGCGTGAATGGCTGGGATCATGCCGACCGCCATGTTGATCCTCGAGGCATCTTTTAAGTCACCAATGAAGCATCTTGATGTGGTGGACGCGAAGCTCGATTCCACCCACGGCGCTCGGCCTCGTCTCCGGATCTCGAGCCGGCTGGGAGAGGAGGCCTCCGCCCCCACGCAGGCGGCACGGGCACCGTGGCATATCCCATACGTACAAGGTCGAGAACCAGCGGTGCAGGGCACGTCGCATGTGCACGAATCGCTTTGCGTGTGCAGCAGAGTGTGCGTAGTCCGCGGCACCGGTCGCTTTTATTAATAGACGCGCGAGAGCGAAGAGGCGCGGCGAGTCACGCGCGGCGAGACGCTCACAACTCACTGAACTCACACGTTCGGTTATCTGACTCCGGACCGGACGGTCACATCTCTCTTGGTCTCGTCGCATCGCTCTCGGCCGCTCGGCTATATGGGGGCACAGGACAACTCTATATCATTCTCTATATCCTCTATACTATATCTTACGGAGATTTAATACCTTACGGAGATTGCGACTTGACCCAAAGGGGTAGGGGAGGGTATTCTTTCTGGATTCACACACTATCCCCACCACCTGATTTTGAACTCAGTGGTTGATCCAAAGGGGTAGGGGAGGGTATTCTAAGGTATTCTTTCTGGATTCACACACTATCCCCACCACCTGATTTTGAACTCAGTGGTTGATCCAAAGGGGTAGGGGAGGGTATTCTTTCTGGAGTCACACACTATCCCCACCACCTGATTTTGAACTCAGTGGTTGATCCAAAGGGGTAGGGGAGGGTATTCTTTCTGGATTCACACACTATCCCCACCTGCCCACCACCTGATTTTGAACTCAGTGGTTGATCCAAAGGGGTAGGGGAGGGTATTCTTTCTGGATTCACACACTATCCCCACCACCTGATTTTGAACTCAGTGGCGTACCGGTAGCCCTAATGACGAAACCTATTCTCTAAACAGTACATTCTACGCGGCAAGCGCTGCGTCCTATCCGATCAATACGATTCGTCTACCACTGCACAGCGTAGAAACCCTTTGGAGCCCTTTCAACAATCCCTTTCGGCCTTGCGCACGAGATCGGTTACAACTTGGCCGACGAGCGCGCTCACAAGCTCGAAGAGCTCGCTGGCCTCGTACTTGAGATGGCGCGCCCAGAGCTCGCACCGCTCATCGTTGTGGAACTGTACGGGAACGCCCACTGTGTAGAGGTAGGACGTGTGCGGGTCGCCGCCGAGGTTGAATTGGGTGTCCTGCCCCACCTGTGGGGAAGGGGAGGGAGGGCGGCGCCGTGATGAGCACTTGGATGCGGGCGAGGTTGAAGGTTGAATTGGGTGTCCTGCCCGACATTGTACAGCCGAAACTCGCCCTGGATCGTGTGTGCCGTCGTCTCGGGCGCGTGCCGAAACTCGCCCTGGATCGTGTGTGCCGTCGTCTCGGGCGCGTGCCCAGCCTCCTCGCCCAACGTCTGCTCCCCCAGCGCGCAGTGACCCGTCCAGTGCAGCACCAGGTCCAGATCGTAATATAGTGCGCGCCGGCCGCGACGCTCTTGAATGGATGCATGCACCTGCCATCATCATCAGCAAGCCGTCAGCCATCTGCACACCACAATCAGCCACCCCCCCTGCACACCACAATCAGCACCCCCCCATGCACACCAGCTTGAGGCAAGGGGGGTTGGCGGCCGGGGCGATGGTCGGGGCAGACGCAAGTCACCTCGGAGCGCTCATCGTCCATCTCGGACGTAATCAAGGGTCATCAAGGGTCATCAATGGTCATCAATGGTCATCAAGGGTCATCAAGGGTCATCAAGGGTCATCAAGGGTCATCAGAGTCACCTCGGAGCGCTCATCATCCATCCTATCCACGACGACAGTTGCGCCCGCGCGAGCGTGTCGAAGGCCCCCCAGTCGCGCCGCCAACGCCCGGCGCGCCCAGTGGCTGAAGTCGTGCTCAGCCAAGGCCGCTGCCTTCGCCCCCTCGGCCGCCCGGGACGGCGCCTCCGCCCCGTTGGCAGGCGCCCGGGACGGCGCGAGAGGCACGCCCGCCTCGCGCCTTGCCTGCGCCACCGCTTCCCGCCTCGCCTGCCGCTCCTTGTCCTCCCGAGCCTCAGTGGCGACACGGCGTGCACACTCGAGCCGCCGTAGCTCGTCTGCCAGCAGCTTAGCGCGGGCACTGGTGGCGCTCGCGGTGGTGGTGGCACTGGTCGCGGTGGAGGCGCTCGTGGTGGTGGCGCTGGCGGTGGTGGCGCTGGCGGTGGTGGCGCTGGCGGTGGTGGCGCTGGCGGTGGTGGCGCTGGCGGTGGTGGCGCTGGCGGTGGTGGCGCTGTCGGAGGCTGCACTGCACTCGAGGCTCGATGGGTGGAGAGCCCCACGCGCCGCCTCGACTGCCCGAGACGGCGCCTCGACTGCCCGAGACGGCGCCTCGCCTGCCCGAGACGGCGCCTCGCCAGCCCGAGACGGCGCCTCGACTGCCCCAGACGGCGCCTCGACTGCCCGAGACGGCGCCTCGACTGCCTCGCCACGCGCGTGCTCCAGAGAGCGACGCATGGCCTCGATGGCCTCGTCATACCTCTGGAGCTGCTCGTACGCGTGTGCGAGTCGGTAGTGGATCTTACTCAGGGGCTCACTGCTGCGGGGCGGCGCGGCGGAGAGGGCCTCGAGCCCGGCCTGCAGCGCCTCCGCGGGCCGCTCAAGCCGCAGAAGCGCCGCCGCTGAGTTGCTCAGAAGCACGGCGCGCATCGTGCCCGAACGCGCGGCGCCCGTCGCCACCTTGTCGTCCTCGTCGTCCTCGCTAGCCCCAGCGGCGAGCGCGGCTGCCTCCTCGCTGTCGAGGAGTACGCGCGCGCGCGCGTAGCAGGCGAGCGCCTTGCTGTGCGCCCCCGCCTTGAAGTGCTCGTTGCCGGCCGCCTTGGCCTCCGCGACGGTCGCACACTGCAGCGCAGCCTCGACGTCGGCCGTTTGGATGGCATCGCGCTTCTTGATGTCGCCGACACGCTCGGCGGCGCGCACGTCCGCCTCGGTCGCACTGACACGATGGCCGTTGAGTACGCCCATGGCCTGTACCAGCCGCGGGTCGTGCTGGATCAGGCGCATGCCGCCCTCGTGTGAACTCGTGCGCAGCTTCGAAACCGCCTCGCGGAACCCAGCATCGACCACGTGTGGGCGCGTGTCGGGATGGCATGCGAGAGTCTCGAAGACATCGGACCGGCGAAAAGCCTCGAGAGGCGGTGCCGGATGACGGCGCTGCGCATGCGGAACGTGCCCGCGCCTAGTCGTCATGCTGCGGCAGTGCCCACGCCCTGCGTGATCGGATAGTTCGGGCTGACGACAAGAAGCCGCCGTGTCGGGTGGGACGGGCCCTGGACGGGCGTGAGCCGCGGAGCTTTTGTGCGGAAACAGAGATGGAACCATCAGTGTTAACGTTCACATCCCCGAAAAAACAAGAACTTGAAGATCTTTGATTTCGGTGCGGAAGAGTTGGCGGAAGGCGAGCGAGGCCGCCAGGCGATGAGTTGCCTGCGGCTGCTCTCGCTGCTGCAAGCATGGACGCTCGTATCGGCACAGGGTATTAAATTCAACCCGCCACCATCGCCTCCTAGCCCACCACCTCCAGAGGCTACGATGATCTGCACGTTCACCCCGGATGCAAGTCAGCCTGAGATCTACTATGATCTTCGTTTGGCCGATGAAGCTCTAACGGGCAATCTGCGTGTGGCCGTCAAGAATCAGGCCGGCGCCATCACCGGCGACATTTACACGCGCATCTGCAGGCCACCCACGGTGACGTGCGGCCAAGGCAGCTATGCCTGCGACTCAGCAAACCCACCGTGCATATCGAATCCAGCCGCGATCGACGTATACCAGAACGGTGCAAAGTGCGTCGCCCCGGGCCATCTGAGAAACCACGTCTGGAGTCTGCAGAATCCAAACGACATCAAAGGCGGTGCGCAAATCACATTCAGCGGTGGCGACCCTGCGCGTGGCGGCTCTGGCGGCCTGCAGCGGCAATATGTCATGCAGCTCGAGTGCGATTGGTCCGTGAACTATCCGCAGGCTGTGAGCGGGACGGAGTCCACTTCCGCCTCAGTGATCACGTACACGGTGGTGGTCCGCACGAGCGGTGCGTGTGTCCTCCAGCCGCTGCCCCTGTGGGTCATCTCGTGTGTCGTCGGCGTCGCGATTCTCCTTCTTGCCATCGGCCTGGCGGTTGGCGGTCTGGTGGTACATCTGCACCGCAGAAGGACGGCAACCCGTGCGATGACCAGCCATACTGTGGAAGTAGCGACTTCTGCGGCGCCCTTTTACGACATGCAGCCGAACACTGCCTTCCTTTCCGCTACGCAGCCATCAACAGCCATCAACACAGTCCCCGGTCTCCCCGTGTTTGGGCTCGATGGCAAACCCATCATCAACACAGTCCCCGTGACGACTCCCGTGTTCGGGCTCGATGGCAAACCCATACAAATCTGAGGGATGAGTGAGGTGGTGTATTTGAAGAGCTGCGGGGCATCGAAAGCGCTCAGGGAGCGAGGGGAGCAATGGCCCACGTGCAAAGGGCTAGGGGGGGCACCGATCGTGGTGCGGCAATAGGACATGAAATAGGACGAGTGGAACAACCAAGGTACAGCGGAACTAGTCCAACCGTACCACTCAAACACAAACTCTGCCCTCCCGCGCTCCTGGTGGAGGTGGTGTGGATGCCGGCTGCCTTCGGCTGCCTCGGCCATGCTCGGCCTCCCGGCACGGCAGCGGAACCGAACATGATACATGTATGATCGTTCCTGAAAGTCAAGTCTAAACATAAACAACTGAAGACGGAGAATGTGTCTTGACTTGACTACCACACAACCTGCATGCATAGCGATGTGAACGAAACCAAATTTGGCAGTGAACACTCTCTCTCTGTCGCAATGCTAGCTTTTTTTGCCGTCGCCCTGGCGTATCCCTTGGGCGGCGGCGTTGCCCTATTGAGACACAACGACAACGACAACGACGGCAAAGGTGGAGGACAACACCACGAGAGTCATGACAGTCCTCGCGGAGCCCATGCACCAGAACCCAGCGCTCCGTCGTTGAGATCCGTGGGCAAATACCATCGACCACAAGTGGGAGAAGACCTACAAATGTGGGAGAGGAATATTGACGACCTGCTATTTCGACGACCTGATGTACCTCTCGAAGCTCCGGCCAGCGATGACATTGACCCCGAAGATCTCGACGACCTTGACATCGACGACCTAGACCTCAAGAACAAAGGTGAAGATGTTCTCGAGGCTCCGGCAAGCGAGGACCGCGAAGGTGGAGACGATCTCGTGTCGGCGCCGCCCGCACGTGAGGCCGTGTCGAAGGCACCGATCGTGTGCGACAACGACAACGGCATCGTCAAGTGCGACTTTGCCGGCGACAAGGCAATTCCTCAGGACGAGCTTGAGCTCCAGAAGGCGGCGGACGAGAAGGCGGCGGACGAGAGGGATGCCGAACGGGCGGAGGACGAGAGAGCGGCGGCTACGAAGGCGGACGCCGAGAGGGCAGCGCGAAAGAAGCTGGCGGACGAAAAGGAGGCGAGCATGACGTTGCCGAAGCCGACCTCGCCGATCTTGGCACCACCGGCGTATGAGACCAACCATAGCAACGATTGGTACATCGATGAGCTCGACCTCGACAACAAATATGCAGACGAGCCCGAGGCTCTGGCCAATGAGGATCCCGAAGCTGGAGACGATGTCGACGACGTGGACCTCGACCGTTTCAACCACCTCGATATTGACGACCTGGACCTCAAGAACAAAGGTGGACACGACATGGGGAACACAGGTGGACACGACATGGGTCACGACCTCAAGGCTCCGGCCATCGGGGACCACAACGGCGCACACGATCTCCCTTCATCTCCGGCGCGTGAGAGCACCCCGAGTGACGGTTGGTATGCCAACAATCTGGATCTGCTTCAGCCATCGCCGCCATCGCCGCCATCGCCATCGCCGCCATCGCCATCGCCGCCATCGCCATCGCCGCCATCGCCATCGCCGCCATCGCCATCGCCTCCGCCTCCGATGCCACCGCCGCCTTCTCCACCGCCTCCTGCTGTGTCTCCGCCGCTCCCAGACAAAGATGGAGGTGACCTCATGACACCCGCGGAGAGGGCGGCGGCTGAGAAAGCGGACGCCGAGAGGGCAGCGGAGAAGGCCAGGAGGGCGGCGGAGAAGCAGCTGGCTGACGAGAAGGAGGCGAGCCTGTTATTGCCGAAGCCGGCCTCGCCGATCGCGGCCCAAGCGCCCGCGACCTCTGTCCCCCCGGCTGTGCCGGCGACGAATGGATATTGCAAGTCGTGGTGCGCGCAGCACACGGCCTCCTTTGAGGAAAAGTGCACCACCTTTGCAGCGTGCAACGCTTGTGCGGAATGCACGACGTTCAAGGCACCAGCCATGGCAGATGCGCCGACCGACATCGCCGCGCCGGCCCCAGCCGACGACGCGACGACGCCGAGCACTCCGATCACGGAGGCAGACCAGGAGGCAGCTGACCAGGCCGCAGCCGACAAGGCGGCGACTGACAAGGCAGCAGCTGAGAAGGAGGCGGCCGAGGAGGCGGCAGCTGAGAAGGAGGCAGCCGACAAGGCGGCCGCCGACAAGGCGGCAGCCGACAAGAAGGCGGCCGAGAAGGCGGCAGCAGAAGAAGCGGCAGCAGGCAACGCACTGTGCGCCGATGACCCCTCTTTCCCATGTGCCAAATGGGTCGCTTCGGGCCAGTGCCTCAGCATTCCAGTGTTCATGCACGCTAAGTGCGCGTTCTCGTGCGGCTGTCCTGCCGCGCCCGCTGCGGTCGTGCCACCGGCCGCTGAGGTCGTAGCCCCGCCCTCGTCAACCTTGCCGATACCGATCTCGCCGATCTCGCCGACCTCGCCGAGGATCTCGCCGATCTCGCCGATCTCGGTCAATGCGCCAGCCTTGACCGCGCCGGCCCCGCCAGCCAATTTCGACTTTGGCGCACCGACAAAGAACGAGGACGCACGCTCGTCGTGCATCGACGACGCCACCTTCCCGTGCGCCAAATGGTCTAAATCGGGCGAATGCGATCGCATTCCAGTGTTCATGCATGCAAAGTGCGCCTTCTCGTGCGGCTGCCCCGCCCCCGCTTCCGCCGATGCTCCGACCTCGCCGACCTCGCCGACCTCGCCGACCTCGCCGACCTCGCCGACCTCGCCGACCTCGCCGACCTCGCCGATCTCGGCCCAAGCGCCCGCGCCCTCTGTCGCCCCGGCCGTGCCCGCGACCTCTCCGACAGCGGACCAGGCGGCGGCCAACAAGGCGGCGGCCGACAAGGAGGCGGCCGACAAGGCGGCCGCGGCTGAGGAGGCGGCGGCCGAGAAGGCGGCGGCGGAGAAGGCGGCCGCTGACAAGGCGGCGGCCGACAAGGAGGCCGCTGACAAGGCGGCGGCCGAGATGGCGGCTTCCGAGAAGGCGGCTTCCGAGAAGGCGGCGGCCGAGAAGGCGGCGGCCGAGGAGGCGGCGGCCGAGAAGGCGGCGGCCGAGGAGGCGGCGGCCGAGGAGGCGGCGGCCGAGAAGGCGGCGGCCGAGAAGGCGGCGGCCGAGAAGGCGGCGGCCGAGGAGGCGGCGGCCGAGGAGGCGGCGGCCGAGAAGGCGGCGGCCGAGAAGGCGGCGGCCGAGGAGGCGGCGGCCGAGGAGGCGGCGGCCGAGGAGGCGGCGGCGGAGAAGGCGGCCGCTGACAAGGCGGCGGCCGACAAGGAGGCCGCTGACAAGGCGGCGGCCGAGATGGCGGCAGCCGAGAAGGCGGCTGTGAGGGAAGCGGCGGAGAAGGAGGCAGCTGAGAAGGCAGCGGCCGAGTTGGCGGCGGCGGAGGAGGAGGCAGCTGAGAAGGCAGCGGCCGAGAAGGCGGCGGCCGAGAAGGCGGCAGCTGAGAAGGCAGCGGCCGAGAAGGCGGCGGCCGAGAAGGCGGCGGCGGAGAAGGCAGCGGCCGAGAAGGCGGCGGCGGAGAGGGCGGCGGCTGACGAGGCGGCGGCCGACAAGGCGGCGGCCGAGAAGGCGGCGGCTGAGAAAGAGGCGGCTGACGAGAAGGAGGCGAGCCTGTTATTGCCGAAGCCGGCCTCGCCGATCGCGGCCCAAGCGCCCGCGACCTCTGTCCCCCCGGCTGTGCCGGCGACGAATGGATATTGCAAGTCGTGGTGCGCG
>Ga0210242_100838_pt1 | contig 26313 bp, 15 predicted proteins | sample ChrtobMeP5a_16mM_FD_155445 | JGI IMG/M metagenome (GOLD analysis project Ga0210242, IMG submission 155445) | Chrysochromulina tobin associated microbial communities from unialgal haptophyte culture, Seattle, Washington, United States - P5a_16mM | ecosystem: Host-associated > Algae > Haptophytes >... | reverse complement strand
TCACAATCCCGCCCGGTAGTATAGGGCAGCGAGCACCAGAGATCACACTGTGTGCTGGGAGAGACCGACCTCACTAGCGAAATTGAGTAGCCCGAGCGAGCGAGTACTCAGTACTTGTGTTGACCGAGGGGAGCGGAGCCGTCCGGCGAGACGGTGGTGGAGTGAGCGTGGGGGGACCGCGACGAAACTGAACTGAACTGAACTGAGTTACAAAGTTCTCTCTGAGCGGCCGCCCGTATCGCCGCTCGATCGAGCGCTCGTTTCGATACGACTACGAGGCCAATTGGGCTGCTGCATGGTTCCGCTCAAGCTTGAGGGTTAGGATCGGGTTTTGAGGGAGAAACCATTGACGTGACATTTGGCGAAGTTTTGACGAAACGCGAATTCCGCATTGAGTGAGGCGAGGGGGCATCCCTTGCACGTGGACGCGAGCCTGGCGCTTCTCGCGTATGCCGGATCGTGGTGGCGGCCGGGAACCGAAGAACGCGAGCCTCAGGACCAGCAAGAAGAATCCAGGCGCAAATACGAAGTCAACAAGTGTGACTAAGGTAGCAGAGTGCAAAGGTACCGTCACGAGTGCAACGCCGCCGATTCCTGGGCTGGGGTCACACTTCGACTGTGGCGTTGCACTGCTGAGTCGGCTCTTCGACAGGGACCGCCCACGGATGCTCCAGCGCGCCCGCGCCGAAGCAGAAGTGGCCGCTATCGTCTGCTGGTCTTCCGATGTCGCCAAGCAGCAAGAGCTCGCCGATCTATGCAAGGAGGACCCTTCGATGTGCTACTTTGCCACTGGTGTCCATTCGGATAACGTCGACAAAACCAACAAGAAGATGCACGAGTCGTGGCTGACAAAGACCGAGGAGCTCGCCCTGCTCCCCGCGTGCGTGGCCGTGCTGGCGTCCCTGAATCTGAACCGCGAGATCGCGACCCACTTCGCGCAAAAGTCCCTTCTTGAGAGCGCAGCGGCGCTGTGCGACAAGCTGCGCCTCCCGATGGTCCTTCACCTTGCTGGCGACGAGGCGTTAGAGCAAGCTCTGGGCGTCCTTCGCGGTCTCGGATGGCTCGATGGCGGAGGTGAGGGCAGCGAGGGCGACACACGACGCGTTCTCCTCCATGACGCACTCGTCGCGCTGAATGGGCAAGTGGGCCGCATCCGTGAGGCCACGGCCGCAGGCATGGTCCTCGGCGTCTCGGCCGCAAGCTTGGTGCACGTTGAGGGAGCGACGGACGAGGCCGCCGCAGCTGTGGACGCCATGCGAAGCTCTGCAGCCGCCGTGCCTCTCGAGCAGCTCGTCATCTGCTCGAGCAGCCCATGGGCGACGCCGCAGAATTTACCCGATGCATACCTGCGCACCATGCGCAACGAGCCGTCGAACATCCCGCACGTGATTGCGGCGCTCGCACACGCCCGGGGCATCGACGGACCGGAGGCGCGCTCGCAGTTCTCGGCCACCCTCAAGCAGAACGGCCTTCGCTTCTTTGGGCTTGACGAGGCAACTCTGGGCCGGGCCGTCGCGCAGGCGCCCGCGGAGGTGGAGGCAGCTCCCGAGGGCGTAGCTGCGCCCGAAGAGGGCGCCGCGGAGCCGAAGGTCGCTGCCGTTGACAAGGAGGCGCCTGCTGCCGATGGAGCGTCCGCGGCAAGGGCTGAGGTGGCCGCGGACGGACTGAGTGACAAGCGCCTCAGTGTCGCCGCGCTACTGGTGGAATTGGAGATTCCGCAATACCGCGACGCCTTTGCTGCCGCCGGCATCGATGATGAGCGGCTGCGCGCAATCTATCAGAGTGGCGCCGACGCCGTCGAGGAGCTGCTGATCGCCACCAAATTGCGGGGCGGCTCGGCTACCAAGGTGCGCCGTAGGCTGACGGCGGTGCCCGCCACTGGCAAAGCACCGACGCGGCATGAGAAGGCGGCAGCAGAGGCGCGCGCGGCGGAGGAGGAAGCACGGGCCCTTGCCGAGACCGCTGCGGCGGCCGAGAAGGCGGCTGGAGCGGCCGAGGCGTTGGCCAAGGCCAAAGCGAGCTCGGCCCTGTCGCCGGCGGAGGCCCAGCTGCCTTCACAGCTGCCTTCACAGCTGCCGCCATCGCGCGGGCCTAAGCCGACCGTCGCCGGCCGAGGCGCTGCGCCGCTCACCGTCGAAGAGCGCGAGGCGCAGAGGGCCGCCCGCGCCGCCGCCCGAGCTGCCGCTGGCGGCGCCAAGGAAGAGGTAGAGGTACGCCAGCGCATCGCCAGCCAGGAGCAGACGGACAACGGTACAGGTGCCGAGTCGACGGCCAACTCATTGCCACTTCCTGCGCCTCCGCCTCCGACCCCGCCTTCGACCCAGCCAACTCCAGCGCCGCCAACGCCACAAGCTCCGTATGCGCCGACTTTGGCGGAGGGAGACGACTTGTCGGCGCAGAGGGTGCGGCCGGTAATGGGGGAGGAGGAGGAGGAGGAGGACGAGGACGAGGACGAGGACGTGGACGAGGAGGAGGACGAGGACGAGGACGAGGACAACGAGGAGGAGGAGGAGAGCAATGCCGCAAGAATCGCCGCCTTGACTGTCTCCAGTGCCGCGGCGCACTTTTCGTGCCGCATCTGCCGTGCCTTCCTCTTCTTGCAAAGCGACGTGCTCAACTACGAGTTGAACACGAGCAGCCGCGCCGTCTTCAAGGAAGGAGGAGAGGACGCGCCCCTTCTCCTGCCTTCCACTCACGCCTCGTGGGGCGACGACGTTGTCGCCGCCGATGCCACCACCGCTGGACGTGAGGACGCTCAAGACGGCGCTCAAGACGGTGCTCAAGACGGCGCTCTTAGCGGCTGCCAGCCTAGACTCGTCCTCCCGCTCATGATCGGTGGCACGAATGTGGTTTGTGCCAAGTGCGGCGCGAAGCTCGGTCGGTACGGCCCCGGCGACGAGTGCGGCGGGGGGGCAACAGCTCAACTGTTGCGGATCGCCAGGGGGAAGGTCGACCTTGTGGCCGCGGCCACGAATGTCGTCTCCCTCATCGAACGATCTCGCGTCGAAGCTGAGGACTTTCAGGACGGGGATGACGAGCCCGGTGCTCGTAAGCAAGGGGCAAAGAAGAAGAAGAAGCGGCTGGTCTCGACCAAACAGCAGAGAGAGTGGGGAATGAGCCGCGACACACGTCCGACATGGTGATGGACTTTTGGAGTTGCAGAGTGTCGCGATGCGCGGCGGGCGAGTTGTGCGGGCGCTGCGGGGGCGGCGAGCTTAGAACGCGAGGGGCGGGTTGCGTTGTGTGCGAGACCCGAGCGCGATGCACTCTCGGTTCGGCGCCACAATCCCTATCCCAATAGCCAAATGCAAATCGCTCAGGCATTATTTCTGGATTCGCACACAATCCCCTACACCGGCTCGGCTTGGTACATGCTACGCTATATACTACGCCTACACGCTCGTCACTTGAGTACGGTATTGCGCGCGCGGCGCGGCGAGATTACGGATGAGAGTATCTCTCTCTGCGGATGTTGGCTCGATTGTCGCCCAGTTCGTATCGGCAGAGGGCGAGCGTGCCGGTCCGCTGCTCGACGTGTTACAACGGCTTTGATTCGGCTCGATGTCGCGCGCTGGGCACGCGTCACTGATCCGCGTCAAACGAGTGTGCATCCCGCCCGGCCTTTTCGGCGGCGCCGCCGACGACCTGGTCCCACTCGTGCTGCTGCAGGTGCAGCATGCCCATCGGAAAGACGTGCTGCGCACGCAGCTGCTCGATCAGCTCGACGACGTCCCAGACGGGGCGCTGGTGCGCCTCATAGCCCTTGAAGGCCTCGAGCAGCTGTGGTAGGTGGCGGTGAAGCCGCGCTCGCTGGAGGAGCAGCACGAAGGCGCTCGTTGGGTCGTCGTGCGCCGTGGCCGCGCGCGCCACCTCCGTGCGATCGGCGTCGTCGCGTGGCAGTGGCGCCTCCAGAGCTAGCGACGCAAGCCGTCGGCTCAACCCTGGACTCACGGCGCCACCCTCATGCAGCGCCTCCTTGTACGCCGCCTCCCACTCCTGCAGCGTCGGTAGAGGCAGCTGAAACGTAGCATTCGGCTTGCGCAGCCGGCGCGCGAGCGCTCGCAGTGGCCCTTCGAGGTCAGCATCGGACCACTGCGCATCCCCGTACTTGAGCAAGCGCTCACGATCGGCACGCGCCTGTATCAGCATGCCCTGCGCCAGCTCCTGTGCTCGCCGATGCGCGCGCCCAGCTTGGGATTGCAGCGCATCGAGCATGGCTCGCGAGTGCGCGTGAGCCTGCTCGCCAAAGTCGGCGAGCGCCGTCGCCACCGCTTTGGCTGCTGCCGGATCGCACCGCTCTGCCGCAGCAGTAGCTGTGCGCTGCAAGTCCGGCAGGTGTTCACGCTCGAGCGAGAGGTAGAGCTGCAACGTGGCTCGGTCGTGCTCCTCTCGTTCGTCCAGCTCCGCTTGCAGCTCCATGGCAAGTCGCACAAAGCGCACCGAAGAGGCGTGAGAGGCCGCCACCAAGGCCCTCTCTGCCCGTAATGCACGCAGCATCGAATACAGAACAAAGGATCCAAGGCTGATGAAGACGACAGCGCCAACGAAGACGCCACGCGACAGCATGACGCGAGGAATGAGGACGGGCTTGGCCGTCGGTGCGCGGCGTGGCGGAGGGTCATCCACACGTCTGGACGACGTCGACCGCATGTTCTCGTGACGACTAAACACACCGTGAACATGAATCCCGGATCTATATCGCAAAATTGAATCACACGACTCGAAGTGCCCTAGACGAAACATGACACGTGTTCACGCGACGCCCCCGCGTGCGCGAAATGCTCAGCGCCTCGACGCTCGTCAAGGACGCGGGGCTGATCGGCGAGCTGGCGACCTCGCTCGAAACTGAGGGGCTCGATGTGCGTCTGCTCGTGCGCTCGTCGCTCGGCGAGCGCCGTGAGGTGCTTCGCGCCATGGGCTGCAGCTTCGGGCAGATCCTCGCCATCAACCGAGTGCTTGAGGGCTATCGTGAGCGGCTCGAGGACGGCGGCCTGGTGGACGACGAGAACGATGGTAACGATAGCAACGACGACGACGACAACGATGACGACGACGACGACGACGACAAAGACGCGCACGAGGACGAGGACGATAACGACGATGAGGAGGATGCGCGCGCCGCTGCAGGAGAAGAGGAGGAGCCTGAGGCGGCAACGCCGGCCAAGGAGCGCCCGGCGGTGGTCATCGGCCCGTGGCCGGCGGAGCTCAAGGTGAGCGCGAGCCTGGCCGCGCAGCTGCAGGCGGCTGCGATGTTGCTGGGGCGCGCGGAGCCACACACCCTCAAAGCTCTGCAGGCATACCTCGGCAACGTGTGCGCGCATCCGACGCAGAGCACGTACCGCACGATCGAGCTGACGAGCCCGCTCTTCAACGAGCGCGTCTGGGGCGTGCCCGGCGGCGCCTCCATCATGCGCGCCGCTGGCTTCGCTGAGAGTCCACTGGCGCCCGGCCAGCCCGGGCGCAAGGGGATCCGTGTGCTCACCCTCGCCTCCCGCGCGCCCATCGAGCCGCTCAAGGCGGCGCTTCACGTCGTCGAGGCGCTGCTGGCGGCGGCGAGCCCGAGCGTGGCGCCAACCTCGCCCGCGCCGACCGCGTACGTTGGCTCGCCTGAGAAGCGTGCATCCGCCGCCGCCGCCGCCGCCGCCGCCGCCGCCGCCGCCGCCGCCGGTGGTCCGGGCGGCGGTGTCGCGGCAGGCGTCTCCACACCCGCCGCCACGTCGAGCAACGGCACCGGCGGCCAGTGGCTGCGCGAGGCGGCCGAGGCCGTGCGCACCGTCGACGGGCTGATCGAGAGTGCGCACACTCTCTCGTGGGATGCGGCGATCTCCTCGTCGAGCACGGTGCGCCTCAGAGTCAATCTCCATGCACGAGATTGCGTCTGATTGCGTCTGATTGCGTCTGATTGCGTCTGACTGCGTCCGTTTGCGTCTGATTGCGTCTGATTGCGTCCGAGTGCATCCCTCATCAGGTGCGCCTCGATAGCCTCTCCGTGCACGAGATCCGATGCTGCCGCGCATGCAACCAGGGCCGACTGGCGGCGCTTCTCGGCCGGCTGACGCGCACCCTCTGGGAGCTCGCCGCGCTGGACCGGACCACCCTCGAGAGCCGCGCCACCACGCGCCGATACCTCAACGCGCTTCGGATCGTCAGCCGGCTGATGCCCCTATTGCATGAAGCCGCCGACGACGGCGGCGTCCAGCACATGCTCTGGACTCCACTCGCGGTGCCGCCGATCCCGGCCGCTGCAGAGAAGCTCGCCATGCATCTCAAGGAGCGACGCTGCCTCGTGACGCTCGGCGGCTGCCTGCTACATGGAGTGCTCGCTGCCCTCTTCGTTGGTGGCTTCACTTCAGTCAAGCGCGCCGATGACGAGGAGCCCGCCGCACCCGCACCCGCACCCGCACCCGCCGCCGCTGCGCCCGCCGCCGCACCCGCCACCTCTGAGGACGGTGCCGCCCCTACACTGCCGGCAGCGCCCTCGACTCAGAACTATTGGGCTATCTCCTCGGAGAAGATGGACGAGGCGCGCTCGGCGTGCATCGAGGCGCTGCTCTCGTGCCTCTCGTCGACGCTCTACACGTCGCCGAACGCACTCGCGGCGCACCCGAACCGCATGCTGACGCTTACGCTGCACGCGCCGGAGCCGATGGGGAAGGCCCTCTTCCGCGCGCTTGTGGACGCCATCTTCTCGTACGATCCCGTAGGCTGGGGCATCCCTTACTCGGGCTCCCTGCTGGCTGACTCGCACGGCGAGGTCGCCACGCAGGCCGCCCAACTGCTCGTCGTCCTCCTAACGGCGCCGAGCCCCCTCTCGGTGCTGAGTGAACCAAAAAGTGCCGCCGGCGCCAGCGCCAGCGCCAGCGCCGCCGCCGCCGCCGCCCCGAACGCCCCTACCCCGCCCGGTAAGCCGGCGCCGCTGGCGCAGACGAAGATGGTACGCCTGCTGGGCAGCCTCCAACGGCCGGAGACGCTCGCCTTCTTGGTGAGCGGCTTTGAGCGGCTGCTGGGCGCGCGGCTGCTCGCGGAGAGCACATACCTCCCTTCAGCACTCGCCCCGGTCGAGTGCGAGCAAGAGGTGCTGCTGCTCTTGTGGGCATGCCTTACCCACAATGCCGACTTTGGTGCGACGCTCGTCGCCTCCGCGGCACGGGCTGAGATCGCCCTGGCGCTGGCCAACTTGGTCTTTGCGTGGGCACACGAGCCAGCGTCCCTCTCGATGGCCCACCTGGCGCTCCTCTGCCTGCTCCGTCTCAGCGGCGAGCTCGACTTTGGCGGTAAAGTGAACCAGCCGTGCCCACGCGCGCTGCCCACGCGGCGGCCCTACGCCGCCGTGTCGTCGGCTGGTCATCTGGGCGACCTGCTCGTTGGGTGCGCGGCCGCGGTGGTGATGACGCCTCCTACGGTGCCTCTGCAGACTGTCTACCCAGCGGCCCTCGCGCTGCTCGCCAATGTCGCGCCGCATGTCAAGCAATGGTCCGCGGCCTCCGCCGCAAACTTACTCGCGATGCTCTCGGCGCTCGCCTCGCCCGCACGTCTCTTCGCCTCTGCCGCGGCGCCCGAGCATCTGATCGCACTGCTCGAGGTGCTCACCACCTCCTTGCAGTACACGCACGCCTCCAACACAACGCTGCTTCACGCGCTGCTGCTCCACGCTCCCCTGCTGCGCTCGCTCATGACAATCAGTCCGCCTGCGCCGACCGCCGTCGCTCCGGCCGCCGAGCCCTCGGGCACCGCCGCGGGCGCCGCCGCGGGCGACGCCGACGCCGACGCCGACGCCGACGCCGCCGGCTCGCCTCCGCCGCCGCCGCCGCCGCCGCCGCCGCCGCCGGTGCCAACAACAGAAGGCGCCGCCGCCTTCGTGGTCACGGACGAGTGGCTTGCGAGCTGGCGGAGGCGGCTGCCCCTGCGATCGATCCTCTCGGTCCTCGACTACATCCAGAGGCTGCTGCCTGCGGAGCAGTTGCAAGCGCCCTCGCCGCCCGCTGCTCTGCAGACCATCTCACTCGCCGCGGCACTGCCGCCGCAGCCGCCGCTCGCCGTGCACCGCTACCTGCCCAACGAGCACAGCGAGACCTGGATGACGCAGGTGGTGTGGGGCGTGGTCTACTCGCGTAACCAACAGCTGCACGACGCACGGGCCGTGCGCCTCGTGCAGATTGTCCGGTTCGAGGAGTGAGCGTGCGTGCGGGGAGGGAGAGGAAGGAGGGGGCCAGGATGGCGAGGATCCCATCCGGGGCTTCGCGGCTGGGTGGTCGAGAATCATTCAGGACGGGAAGGCGTGGCGAGATGAGGTTGATGTTTAATGCGTATGATACGCGGGTATCTCCTCCGCGAGCGCGCGCGAGGCGGAGGAGATACCCGGGTACTCGCATAGCATCGTAGCTACCCACAGCGGTTCTATTTCCGGTATCGTATACTGTAGCGGGCGTGCGGTCGGTTGTGGGTGCGGCGACGGCGGGAGTGATGGGCGGTCCGCGCGGCGACGCGGCCGATCGCGCGACCGTCGATAATCTGCGAGACCGTGGTCCGTGCGCGAGTGCGTAACAGTTTGGTTGTCGTACGTGTCGTGTGCCGCTATACTGCTGCGCGCAAACTACGCTCTCCGCTCCGATAAACGATCGATCCGCCCGGCGGGACACGAGCGACGTGAGCCGCCCGCACCCGCGGGCGCCGCCCCTTGAAGGGCCGCCCGCCGGCGCCGCCCCGGCACGATGCGCCGCATGTTGCGCTCGGGCCTGTCTCTCCATGTGGTATATGCTCGTATGACCTACAATGACACCGAGCGGTCCCTGCGTCCTGGATGCTATTTTCATGCACGGCTATGACGAGCTTTCGAGCTCTTCGACTACGACAACACGACGCTACATCCCCCCGTTAGATCCCATCCCGTTTCTCGGCGTTCACAGGCCACGCACTGCTCATCCCTGCATACTGCATTCGCGCAGAAGCTGGTCCGATCATTGCGCTCAGATATGCACAGCCGAATCAGCTGGCGAGGAATGCCTACAGGTAACGAGCCGCCGACGAGCTGATGCGCAGAGGGCCACCGTGGAAGGCATACCCTGTTACCTGCAGGCGAGGAACCGAGCGTCTGCCGTCCGAGGACGAGTCGAGCGATAGCATCGGTGTCGGGCTGCGCTGCTGCACAAACGGGCGTCCGAAGGGGCTGCGCTCGATAGCCACAAGTGGCTTGGGCGTCGCCAGTCGTGTCCCCATGTCTTGACGGATTGTTGGGCCGACGGAATACTGGGCCAATGGCGTAGAAAAGTTGTGGCCGCTCGTGCTTCGTCCCGTGTTGCTGAAATCAACACCGACTGTCAGTTTACGCAACGCGGTAGGAGGATCCCTGAAGCGATTGTCCTCGCGTGTCCTCGTCTCGGTGGCGTCGAACATCGAAGGGACGCGACGGATTTCGTTCGGAGGCCTCGACAAAACTTGAACCGGATTTCGGGCTATCCGGTTTTTCGAGCCGGCCCTCCCATTTCACCAGATCCGACTCTACTGTGTGCTAGTGTGCCGCACTTCCCCCGCCCCCCGCCGATTAACGGTCTGTGTAATAGCAGGCTGTGTCGGCCACGCCTACGTCCATTGCGATTGCGGCCCCCGTGCTTGGGGGTCCGGAGAGCGTGCGCGTTGTGGATTTCACAGCAGCAGCACAGACGGGCAAGCCACGGCGAACTCTTTGATTCTCTGAGGAATCGGAAAGGAAACAACATCACTTGTATGAGGCTCCCTTTCGTGCCATCTCTGTCGTCGCGCACCTGCGCTCTGCTCGCCTTGTGCTGCCTCAGTGCACCGCCGACGCAGCCCGCATCCAGGAGCAAGACGCTCCTGCAGGAGCACTGCCAGAAAGTGCGAATCGCACTGCCTGAGTACTCGCTCACTGGCACCGACGGCCTGGCGCACAGGAGCAAATTCCAAGCCATGGTTATGGTGGCGAATGATACTTACACGGGCACGTGGCAGCGCTCCATCAAGGCAGCGGAGGGTTCGGCGGCGGAAATGGCTCTGCGCTCAGTCGTTGCCGACGGTGTCGAGGTTCCGAGCCCTGCGAAAGATCGCGCCAAAGCTCGGCCAAAGCTCGTGAACCCATACCCCGACGCGATCAATGAGTTGCTGAGAGTGTGCCGTGCGAACGAATGGCCCGAGCCGTGCTTCATGAGCCAGCCTCGAGACGGCGCGCAGTACGTTGAAATGCTCTCGGTGTCCGATGGCTCGAGCGAGTGGCGCTTCGAGGGCCGGAGCACGCGGCTCCGTGTGGCCCGATCGATCGCGAGCGAATCCGCGATGGCAGTGCTCCGCGACGAGCTCGCGCTGCCCCCAACAGCCGTCGGTGGCATGGCCTCGCTGCGTGGGCTCAGCGCTCGTCACGGCCTCGCGCTGCGCGCCTCCGCCAACGGCGTTCTCGTCGGCGGCAAGAGCCGGGTGCTCCGCCTGGTGCAGGGCTCTTCACATTCACAGCAGGAGGCCACGGGCCCCTCGAGCAGCGGCGTGGAGGACTGCCCCACCTGGAGTGGGCTGGGCTTGAGCGCCGTCGGCCGAGGGCTCACGCGGGCTGCCTGCCTGGACGAGGCGGCATGGCATGTGCTCGGCGAGATGCAGCGGACGGCCGTGACGGGCGCCGTGACGGGCGCCGTGATGGGCTCTCGGATGCTCGCGAGAAGCGTAGGCGCCGTGATGGGCGCAGAGAGCAAGGTGGGTGCAGTGCGTGCCCCGTACTTCCCACGCCAGCGCGTGCTCGCGACCAACCTTGTGGGCGAGACCGACCGTTGGGTGCGCGAGCATGCATTCGGCAAGCCGGGCATGAGTCGGGTGGTCGCCCTCGATACCGAGTGGCAGCCCAGTGGGGCTGAGGAGGAGGGCGTGGCGCTCGTGCAGCTCGCGACCGAGGACGCGTGCCTGTTGGTGCACGGCGACGCTGTACGAGGCTCGAGGGCACTACACGAGCTGCTACGAAGCACTACGGTGATGAAGGTGGGCAAAGATTTACGAGAGGATTGGAGGCGGCTTCGGCCGCTGCTGCTCGGGGAGACCATCATGGCCGAATGCATGCTCGGGGAGACCATCGTGCGCGAGGCGTCTGCCGCCGGGTGGGTGGAGCTTGTGAGCTTCTTGCCGCTGCACGACCAGACTGCCTCTCTCGATGAGCTCACGCGCACCTTCCTAGGGGTCGAGTATACCATGAAGGGCACTGTCAAGCACGAGGCGTGGGGCGCGTGGCCGCTACATGAGCAGATGCGGAGCTACGCGGCGGCCGACGTGTGCGTGGTGATGGACGTGCTGCAGGCCGTGGAGCGCATGCGGCGCGAGGAGGCGGAGGCTGTTGCGCTCGCCCGCGCCGGCGCCACCGCGGGCGAACGGATCGCTGACGAGCGAACGCGCTGGTTGACGGCAAAGTGCAATGGGCAAGATGAGCTTGCGTTGCCCGAGCCGAGCTAGCACGCGGCACCAGGAAACAGTTACAGTAGGTAGATCCAAGATCGTGATCGGTTTCATAGCCCGAAACGACGCGATAATAATACACGACATACCAGCACATCTCATTTTACGAGATCGATTACACGGTAACTCGAACATGCCGGCCTCCACAGACCACAGTCCACACTAGGAATATGCAATAACGGTACAGTACCAACGAAAGAATGAAGCTAACCCACACCGGTTTGGCCATTCAAATTTTAGCTCATGCGTGAAACGATGCCATCACCTCAGTACAGGGGTGGCCCCCCAACCCCATCGTCCTCGTTGTTGTTCCAGGCAAGCGCGGTACTCCACGTCGTGGAGGCAAGTGCGGTACTCCACGTCGTGGAGCGAGGCAGACGAGTCCCCAAAGGGGAGGGGGCGAGTCTCCCTCTCTCCTTGGCCTGGGCCATCTGAGACTGATTGGATGGGTGATTGGTTGGGTGTCGCGACACGTCAGCGGACTCGGACGTGTCGCGCAGGATGTTGGCGAGGAACGAGTCCACCTCTTCGAGGGTGAGGTCGCCCGACGAGGCAAGCACGAGCTGCTCCGTGTACTTGAGCGCCTCGTTGACGATCGCGGGCGCGGGCGCAGCCTCCGACGGCGCGGATTGCATGCGCTCTGCGGCGTCGCAGACACTCTGATGGTGGTCGATGCCTGGAGAGACGAGCACTTGGACGCGGTACGAGGATTTCTTGCGCGGGCTCTGCTGCTTGTTCAGGAGCACGCGCAGCACGATGTGCGTCAGATAGCTCAACTCGACGTCATGAAAGTGCGCGTGCGCCTCCTCGGAGAAGATCGATGGGGCTCCAGGCATCGCGCCCGAGCCCCAGCGCAACACATTGAAGAGAGAGTGGATGTGCGACTCGGAGGTGAAGTAGAGGCGCGTGCGCACATGCCGGTGGCGTGAGCGCACGTCCGTGCTCACCGAGTGATCGAGCTGGTGAACGCGCTCCTGCTCGTGCGTCCCGTCGGGGTCGGTGCTCGTGCCAGCGAGCAAGTCGCGGCGCAGCTTGTGAAGCATTCGCGCGCCTATGCAGATGCCAACCTTGACTTTATCGACGGGCTCCGTGCCGTACTCTTGCGGCACCACGTACGCAGCAAGCGCGCGGGCGATCGCATAGATGGGGGGCAGTGACTGCAGTCCGAGATGCTGGTTGTGCAGCATGTCGTACACCGCATTGTCGTACAGGTCCGGGATCTTGGTCGTGTCGAACTGTCCCTTTTTGGGCTTGTAGAACTCACGCTTGAGCTTCGCCCACCGGCCAAAGTGGAGCAGAGCAGTCTCGTCATTAGCGGGGCTTGGGAGCGCCGGTGCGGGCGGGGCGACCGAGTCGGGTGCGGGCGATGGCTCGGTGGCCGCATCGACGCTGTCATGCTCGACGGTGGCGTCGCCGTCGGTCGGTATCGCCGGTGCGGGTGCCGCGGCCGGCATGAGTCCGAGGATCTCGGCCTTGCTCACTGGGATCTCGGCATGATCTCCGAGGATCTCGGCCTTGCCCACCGCGTCGGCGCGCTCGCGTAGCTGCGAGGTGTACTCGTCGACCAGTCGAAGAAGCTGATGAAGGATCGTGGGCTGATGCTCGGTCGACCTCCATCCGTCCTGCGAGTCGGACTTGCACATGGGTACGCGCATGCCCGCCATCGTCGCAGCGCGCAGTGCAGCAGCTTTCGTTGAAGGCGGTGTAAGCTGCGCTGGGGAGCTGCGCTGGGGAGATATGGAAGTGTCCACCGCTACACCCTCGCCGCCCTCGCCGCCCAAGTCGCTGGCGCTAAGGACTCGGGCGGGCAGGACGATCGGCTCAGGCCGCTTCGAGAGGCGCTCAGTCGAAGTCGCGCGTGGTGGCGGACGTGCCCACGGCGACGCCGGGATGGTCCCTTGCTCGCCTTCCGTCTCTGCCGTGGGAGGCTTTGCAGCCTTGGCCTCGGCGATGCCCACGGCGGCGCCCTCGTGGCCACTGGAGAGCATTCTTTCCGAGGTGGTGAGTACGCGGTTGATCGTCGCCTTGGAAGCGTCCATGAGGGCGCGCCCGTCGGCGGGCGTCTCGTCGAGCATCTGTGTGATGGACTCGTGCTTTGAGACCAGAGAGGCGAGGATCGGCGTGAGCCGCCCTTCGAGATCGAGCAGACCCTTGGCAAAGGCGGCTGCCGTCATCTGCACGCGCCCCTCGTCCGAGGAATAAATCTTCAAGTCGTGCCGGTAGGTGGAGTGCAGCCGGAGCACGCCGTTGTTGTCCTCCGGATAGAGGGTGTTACGGAAGCGCGTGCCGAGCACCGCCGCCTGCGCCTCGCCGAGCTCAGTGAGCTCGCCACCCCACTTGAGGATGAACATCGCTTCGGAAGGCCTCTCCTCGTGCTTGTGCGCCTCTTCAGCTCCCAATCCGCTGCTCGAGCCGCCGCTGCTCTCTGCGCCGCCCGCGCCCTCGCTGCTCAACCATTGCGTCGGCTTGAGCTGCACCTTGCGGTTGATGCCCGAGAACGGGTGCGACTTGAGCACCTGCTTGACGGCGAGGAAGTACTCGAGCACGTCTTGCCCCTCGGGCGCCTCTGCCCCTGCCCCCACCCGGCCGCGCGCCTCCGCCACGAGACGGTCCACGATCGCCTCGATCCGTTCGAGAAGGAGCTCCATCAGGCGCACCTTCTTGATCTTGAGCTCGTCGCGCGCCGACGAGCCGTGCTCGGTGATCATCGACAGGAGTGAGGGCTCGCGCGTCAGGAACTTGAGCTTTTGCTTGGGCGTGCGGTCGCCGTGCCGAATGAACGCAACCACGCATAACAGCTCGCTCTGATCTGCGTCGGCTCCAATGACGGACGTGAGTGATCTGGTGACCCCACCGGGCAGACCGGCCGAAGACGTAGTGCCGCTCGGCCCCTCAATGGACGTCAGCAGGGGCGAACGTACGAGCTTAAACGCGGGCTGCGGGTGACGCGCCAGATACATGGGCGCGAGTTGCTCGAGAGTGTATTGACGAAACAGATTGGCCGAATCGTCCCAAAACCGTTGGGAGTCCTTGACGAAGCTCCAGCCGTTGACGTCGCACACGTACGAGTTGCCATTCGAGCGCAGCAGGTCGAAGCCGCACAGAGTCTGGCCGAAGGCGAGCACCACCGTGCGCGCGATCGCCTTCTCCGCCGCCGTGAGGATGACCGGATAGCGCTGCTCGAACCCCCGCACGTTGCGCATGACCTTGCCGTCGACCACAGGCGACTTGCGTGCCTCCGCGTGCGCGTATTCGCGCCCGACGGCGTACACCTTGACATCGGTGCCCTCGGTCTGCAGGAGCTCCTCGTAGATGTACGAGTTGCCGTCGCCAATGCGCGTCTGGTGCTCGTCGGGATAGTACTCCGCCGAGCGGTCCGCCACCTTGCGAAAGAGTCTCTTGCACCCGCCGCCCTGTGAGCGCGGGTAGTAGAGGCAGATGTTGTGGTCCTCGCCTGAGATGGGCTTCTCGACGAGCGGCTTGTTGATGCGCACGCCGTTGATCTCGAGGTAGTCCTCCGACTCCTCCACTGTCGTGGTGGCGGCCTCCTCCGCGTTGTACACCGTGTACGTGGGAACGGGCACGCCATTCTCTTGCAGCCGCTGGTACACCAGCCGCCGGTCGTGGAGCACCTCCTGCTCCTTCAGGTCGTTGAATACGACGATCGACGGGTGCAGCTGCGCGTAGCCTTGCGCCTTGTGCAGCGGGAAGCCCGTCGAGAAGAAGGCGATCAGTGCCTCGCAGAGCGGCCACTCCTCGACCGGCTTATGCAGAATGGTCTCCTCGTCAAAGAAAATGGTTGCGAACTCTTGCCGACCGTCAACGGCGAAGCCCGTCAGCCGGTCGAGCATCTCCATCATCGGTTTGCTCTTGGCCTTCTTGCGCATTGCACACACGCCGATTACAATCGGCCCCTTGGTCAAATCACGCTCCGGCCGCTGCAGAATGGGCGGCACGGGCGGCGTGGGCGGTGGCATGGAGCCGTGAGACCGAGAACGGCCGAGGTGCTCATCCTCACCTTCGTCTTTCATCGGCGCGCGTCGAGTGATTGCGGCTGCCTGATGATATGAGAGAGGGCGGAAGACTTTCGTCCGGGACTCAGGGGGCGTCGTAGAAAACTTGGGGTGACACCTATGATGAAAAGCTCCACGAACGGCGTCCCCCCCCTCCCCCTCCCATGTGTAACGGCCGTAGGCGCCGTACCGGTCATGTAACGGCACCGTACGTCTGTGGTCTGACACGTCTCAAACCTCTACATACACATTACACAAGTAACCGCCATGTTACTAGGTGACCGATGCGTCGGTCCTCTGAGACTTCCCGGACAATTCGCTCGGATGACACACGCACCCCGGATCGTTCAATTAGTCCGAATCTGAAACCACCGTTGTTTCCGACGGGCACTTTGAGAGGTACATGTACGAGGCCAGCATCAGCTGCCCCATAGGTCGACCGTCGTGTCAGGCCCAGCTGCTGACAACCAACCAGCCCAGTAACTCAGTAACAGTCATGCTCTACATGTATAAGTCCTCAACACTCAAGCTCATCAATCGTCAGTCGGGAGTGGGGTGGCATTCACCTCTTGCTGCGTAATGGTGTGATCGAGGGGTGTGGAATATAACCCAGCTTCCAGCCCTTGGCTGGGTGAGCAAGATCCAAATCCAATAACGCAGAGGCCAGGGGCGAAATTTTGCGTGCCAGATTTGGGGAACAAAGTTGTTTGGACCTTTTGTGTATTCTGATCATCCGCTCGACCGAAATGCCAGCGAGCAGGAGAGGCATGCATGTGGACTGTGAACTGTGTATGAAGGCCTGCGGTTCGCAAGGGGTAAAGCTAAATGGAGCTTTTAAGTCAAATTTTCTTCGCCTGCGGCGCGCAGGGACCCCCCCCCCCTCGTCATAGGTGTAGGTCTGGAAGTTTTCGCGACACCCCTCGGAACTTTACGTTCATACAAAACGAAGAGGGAAGTATGAACGTCACGATGTAAAAAAAGCTGGGCGCGCAGAGCGTGGTGCGGCTTTGTGATCTGTCGCTGCGACGGTGGAGGCGTGCCGGTGTGCGCCCACAGATGAATGTCAGTGTGTGTGTGGAAGTGTGAACTGTGACATGTGGGTCAGTGCTGTCTAGTTTGTCCTGTGGACATCTGGTCTCGCGAGTTAAAAAAGGCTACAAAGGGGTTTCCTCGCTTATGCCGCAGTGCTACGCTTGTCGGCCACGCGTTCTATGGTCTAACTAGAGACCACTAAGAGACTCTAGACATTTCTTTCGCGCGCCCCCGCGTCCAGCCACAAGAAGGAGAACCGAAACGGAAGCTACTCTGCTTTCTTGGCGTGCTTCTGCACCTCGTCCCACGCGCGCGAGAGGCGCTTGAAGGCCTCCGCGTCCGCGTTGGGGCCTCCGCTGTCGGGATGGCATGCCCGCGCCCGCTCGTGATACGCTCGCTTCGCCTCTGAGAAGGACGGATTCGCACAAAGGCCAAGCTCATCGAGCGCCCACTGATGCGGGGGGACCCCATGCTGCTGCTGATGATGCTGATGCTGCTGCTGTGACGTGCGGCTGCTGCTGCCCCTGCCTGAGGCCCCAGCACCAAACGACTCTTGATACGCACGCCGAGCCCGATCGCGTACCTCGTCGGCAGAGAGTCTTTCAGCCTGCTCCGACACCTTGCTCCAGTCCCGTGAGAACGCTTGAGCTGCTCGGAACTCGGCGCCGCCAGTCGTGAAGTCAGTCCGGCTGCCCAAGTTCTTAAAGCGCAACGCGAGGGCCGCGTATCCCGCCGCGGCACCGACCAGCGCTGCACCGCCAAGGTATGCTGCCCATCCTGGCTCTGAGGTCCCCGGCGCCTTTTCCGATGGCGCCTTGGCCGCCGCCGAGCCTTCCGCTGGCTGCTTTATCATCGTGGTCTGCAAGCTTACGCGACAGATCCGACCGAGCAGCCCGCGGGAATGTCAGCAAAGTCGCATGAAAAAAACCCCGATCGCGGCGTGTGAAATCACAGCTCACGGCCGAAGGAAATCCGAACCCTAAATATACGCGCCACCGACTCAGAATCGGCTCGACATCAGAACGGCCACCCCAATTTACCCCCCCCCAAGCTATTAAGCCGTCTTCGCCGCGACCTTGCCCGCCTCCTCGATGACCCAGTTCATGTGCGCCCTCGCCTGCATCGCTGCCGGATAGCTCATGTCACGAGGCACACTGATGCGGTCGCGCAAGTATCCGAGCGCGGCAGCCGTGGCGCGCGGCTCGAGGCGCGCCTGAATGAGTCGCTGAGCGGCTGCCTCGGGGCCTGTGTGCAAAAAGTCAAGGCAGATGAGCGCGGTCACCCTTGTCAATCTGTGGCAATCAAGTGCAGGCAACCAAGGCCATTGAAGCCGACACTTAGCCATGGGCCCCCCCCCCCCCGCTCCCCTCGCGAGCATTCACCTGCAAGCAACGCATCGACCACGTGGCGCAGCGAGGAGTCCACCAGCGGCAGCACGGCTTCGTCAAAGCTAGCCCTAGGGTCCGAGAGTGGCGCAGACACTGGTGGCTTGCCCGCTCGACCAAGGCCGCGCGCCGCAAATCGCGCCACGGCCACGTGGTTGGCGAGGAGTCGTTCCGCAGCCTCTCGCCGCGCAGCCTGGGGATCCAAGCCGAGAGCATCCGGGGGATGCAGTTCCGCCATGTCGCTGATGCCGTTCAGCGTCCATGAGCCGCCGTCGATCGTGGCCGCGTCGGCGGCAGCGTCTGGTACAGACTGGCAGCTGCCGATCTGCGGCGGGAGATCGTGCACGTGGGTGCCAGGCACCTTCGGCTGGGCGTGTCGACATCGGGGGCAATCAGGGGCAAACATAGTAGCGACACTCAGTCGCAATCACCTGCGGCGGCAGGTCGTGCACGTGGGTGTAAAAGTCCGACTGGATGTGGCGATAGGACGGGCGAGCCTCCATCGCACGAAACCAGCGTTCCAAATTGGGGAATGCGTCGTTCGCGCGCACACGGAGCCCCTTGTAGTACGGTAGGCTTGCTGCCATCCGCTCGAGAAAGGGCGCGAAGAAGCAATCGACGAGAGTCACCTCCTTACCGAGAAAGAAGGGCCCTCCTGTTACGCCCAGCTCCCACAATGAGTGCAAGCAGAGGGCACTAAGCGGGCACTCAGAGGGACTCAGAGGCACTCGGAGGCACTCCGAGGCACTCAGAGGCACTCAGAGGCACTCAGAGGTTCGTGGCGGCACCTGCAACGCCCAGCTCGCCCTCGACCCTAATTAGGATACTCTCGAGGTTCTTGCGCTGCGCCCCCTCGGACACGGACGAGGTCATCCAGCGGAACCACGCATTGAAGAGCTCACGCTCAAGACGAAAGAGTGGCTGTGTGCGGGCAGCCTGGTCGGGCAGGTAGGCCTCGTTTGGGAGCATCGGGTGCTCGGGAAAGGCCCGCTCGATGGCCATGATGATGTCATTCGACTCGCGGATCACCTGCCCATCGAGCTTGGCCACCGGGATGCCGCCCGAAGGCTGCATGGCCCAGAACCACGCTGGTTTGTCGCCATAGCAGTTCATATTCACCTTCTCGACCGTGTACGGCACGCGCTTCTCCTCGAGCGTCAGCCAAACCTTCTCGCAGTACGGGCACCAAGCAGCAGTATCGCGGTAGAACGTCACTCGCGGCTCCTGGCCGTCAGGCAGGTCGAAGAGCCGGCGCTTTGCGAGCGCAGAGGCGTGGGGCAGTCGGCCGGACTCGAGCAGCGCGCGAAAGCTCCTCTCGTCGGCTGTGGCCGCGCCCTCCCACTGCGCCTTGAGTTCCGACCAGGAGGGCGCCACGTCGACGCTCTGGCCAGACCAGGAAGAGCTGTCGGCATTTCCACGGAAGAGCGAGCTCAGAAGATTAGCTTGCGCATCGCGGGAACGGCGTGTCGGGGCAGACAAGCCGTCGAGATGGAGGAGCGGCAACACGCGAAGGAGCGAGGGCAACATATTTTTCCCGCGACCGCGCTCTTGAGACTGTGAAATACATGTACTGTGAATGTGTCGAGTGAATGTCGATCGGAAGTGTCTCCCCTTGGCTCCCCGCGCAGTGTTTTTGAACGTTATCTTGATGTCGCTCGCGCAGGTCGGACGCAATTGGCCGGTCGGTCGCTGCTTCAGATCTTGACTTCATCTCCCAATGTAAAGAAATTCCCTCCCGGTGCGTCGTGGTGCGTAATTTACTCCGTGCGACTTTGCCCGTCACACTCAGCACGCCCTCAGCACGCCCTCCAACGCGGCTCGAGGTCGAGCCGGGGACGAGGTTCGTCCGTCGCGCCTTGTTTGAGTTTGTTGTTTCGCTTGTTCGCGCGCGCACGTCGCGGCCCGGCGGGGCGCCCCCCTGGCCCCGCGCCGCTCCGCTCCACGACCATGTGTGCCATCCAGCATCCATCAAATGCGACGATCTGTGCTATTAAATACGTATCTACGACTGTGCTATTCGAGCTGCGTGTGGCGTGGTATACATCACCTCCACTGTACATGGTCGCGCTTCGTCGCGCTGTACGTCGCGTGGCCGGTTTGCCGTCGTGTAAAGCTGGACTTGACCTGCGCGTGGCTTCCGTTCAAGACCTGTAGACCCTGCATGCTTTGTCGACCGACGCGCGGCAGAGCGGGCAGGGCTGGGCGCTTCGAAGGAGTAGCTCGGAGCAAGGGCCGCACACGCACAGGTGGCCACAAGGGATGAGTGCGTGGGTGCGCTCCGCATGCAAGCAGACCGCACACTCGTCTAGGGCAGGTAGACCGGTAGCTGGACCGTCAGGAAGAGTGAGCCGTCCGGAAGCGGTAGGCGCGGAAAGGGCGGGCGCGGCCCCCTCCGCGGAAGCCCCGGCCAGTACTGCTGAGCCTCGTCCACCGCGCCCCCCGCGCCCACCACGTCCCCCGCGCCCACCACGTCCGCCACGTCCGCCAGGGTGGCCAAGCAGCAGCTCGTTCGCGCCGGCTAGGTCTTGGGCCACAGCTGTTGGCGTCGGCCCGGTTAGCGGGGAGGGATGGACAACCGGCGTGACCCAATCTGGGGGGGCGTGATCCAATCTGGGGGGAGGAGATCCAATCTGGGGGGGCGTGACCCAATCTGGGGGGGCGCTGACCACAGTCGCTGCCTGCATCGTCGCCATCTTCCGTTCCGCCAGTGCTTGCTGCTGCTGCAGCTGTTCTGCAACGCCGCTGCAACTCCACCAGTGCTGCTGCTCTGCAACGCCATTGCGGCCAGCAAGTGCCGCTGCTGCCCCTTCACTCAAGAAGACCATCTCCCGCCCGCCGGAGATGTGGAGGGCTGTGGGGAAGTGCGTTTGGCGCCCGAAAAAGGCCTTGGGTCCACCCGCGGCGCCGATCTGCTCCTTGTACTGCGAGCCGCCTGGCACGGAGTACAACTCTGAGCAGAGCTTGGAGAGCAGTGACGCGCCGCCATGCGCCACGAGCAGTGCGCGGATGGTCTCGAAGATGGAGGGCACCGAAGCTGGGGTTTCTCCTCTGCCCGGCAGGGGTGGTGGCGGTAGCGCCGCTCTCGAGCCTTGAGCGTCAGAGGCATCGAAGGCTGCTGCCGCGGACTCCTCACTCAAGAAGACCATCTCCCGCCCGCCGGAGATGTGGAGGGCTGTGGGGAAGTGCGTTTGGCGCCCGAAAAAGGCCTTGGGTCCACCCGCGGCGCCGATCTGCTCCTTGTACTGCGAGCCGCCTGGCACGGAGTACAACTCTGAGCAGAGCTTGGAGAGCAGTGACGCGCCGCCGTGCGCCACGAGCAGTGCGCGGATGGTCTCGAAGATGGAGGGCGAAGGGGCGCTGTGCTGAGCACTTGCATGCGCTGCTGAGGACTCGAAGATGGAGGGCACCGGGGCGCGGTGCTGAGCACTTGCATGCGCTGCTGAGGACTCGAAGATGGAGGGCACCGGGGCGCTGTGCCGAGCACTTGCATGCGCTGCTAAAGGCACGCCTTTCTCTTGTTTGAACGGTAGCACAAGGACATCAAACGAGTACGAGCCCGACGGAGGACGGAGCTCATCGATGACGTGCTTGGGCACGGCTAGGGCGCGTGCCGCCGCCTCGGGCGTCGTCCACTCGACGAAGCCGCATCCGCGCTCCGCTCGCACCCTGCAGCTTACGACGGCGCCGAAACGCCCAAAGTGACGAAACAGCGCCGTCTCGGCACGTGTTTGCTCACTCGGGTCGCTCATCTTGGGTAGCACGACAAACGCCTTTCGTGAGCTGACGGCGGAAGGAGGAGGCCTATCTCTACCGGTAGGCACATCTCTACTGCCGCTCGCCGAGCCTGCTGCAGCTGCCTGAGCAGCTTCTCCATCCCTCCTCCCCCCGCCAACGTCGCCGAAGGCTTCCCGTAGACTGAGCTGAATGGCAAGGGCAAGTTCCCTCGCCTCACGCTCCTCCGCAGCGGCTGCGGACTGCGACTGCGACTGCGACTGCGACTGCAACTTTGCCTGCGAGTGCGAGTGCGAGTGCGAGTGCGAGGCTGTCGCCACCCCACGGCGCCTCGGCAGCTCCTTGCGCTGAGTCCGCGTGCGGGCAGCAGCCGCAGCGGCCGCGAGCACCGCCGCTTCTTCTGCTTCGAAGTCATCCTCCTCCTCCTCCTCCTCCTCGTCCTCGTCCTCCTCGTCCTCCTCGTCCTCGTCCTCGTCCTCGTCCTCGTCCTCCTTACCGCCCACCTCTGTCTCCTTACCGCCCGCCTCTGCCTTTGTCTCATTCTCCACCTCCCTCGATGCCAGTTTGCCTGTGGACGCCTTCCCTGCTTGCCTCGTAGGCGCCGTGTTGGCACTCGACCCGCAGGCCTTCGTGGACATCGCCTCGGCCTCCGCCCACCCCTCCCTGCCTAATGGGCTGCTCAACGGGTGGCCCCTTGCCTGGTTCGTCTTCTGCTGGTTGGAATGCTTCGCCTGCCTCTCCTGCTCCTCCGCTGCCAACAACTCCGCCGCCACCCTCTCGGCCTCCGCCCGCTTCGCTAGCTGTGTCGCCCGAGCGCCATGCTGAGCGTCCTCCTGCACCGCCGCCGGCATGGACGGGATGCGTGCGCGAAAGGTGTCGCCCGCCTTTAGTCCCTCAGGAAGCACCGCCGAGTACTTGACGCCATCAACCGCAAACTCAATCTTGCGATCCGCCTTGACGCCGGCTGGAACGAGCAAGGACACTTCACTGGTCCCAATCGAGGCCCCAACGGGAAGGATCTGCTTGGGCGCCACAAGCTGCCCATGAGCGTCGTGCCGGGCGCCTCCCAACGGCTGCTCGTGAGCGCCGTACCGGGCGCCTCCCAACGACTGCCCATGAGCGCCGTGCCGGGCGCCTCCCAACGGCTGCCCATGCTTGCGTGCACGCCTTTCCTTGAGCTTGAGCAGAGCCTCTGCCCTCTCCGCCTGCGCCTGCATTCGGTCCTCTTGGTGCATGAGGACCTGCTCGTACTCTCCAAACTTTTTGGTGAACTCTCGGGTCGAAAAGAGGCCGAGGAGCTGGTAGGAGAAGGCCGCCGTGCTGTCGAGCACGTAGCCCTGCACACGTGCCAAATTGAGCTCTGCGTCGCGCGGGCAGCTCGTGGCATGTGACGGTCGGCAGCTCACACAGAACCACCTGCCGTGTGCAGAAGCGTCAAGCTCCGGAGGCGGCGTGTGGAGCCCCAGCATTGGCGAGCTGCTTCTACAGCAGCCGACACAAAGCATGTGTCCACCGGTCATCGGCAGGTGAATCTTGGCTTCGGCGTCCGGACCGTCCGCCTCGAAGCCCATCGCATCGCGTGCGAACGCACGCACCTTGGCGCTCGCCTCGTGCTTCTCGATCGCGAGCGCTCGCTCGGCGAGCGCCTTTCCCAGGAGGGCCACCCTGGCGGCACGGTCCTCACGATTCGACAGTATTTCTTCTTCCGCGAGCGCCACCGCCGCCGCCTCCAGCGCCACGAGCGGCTGCAGGTACGCCAACGAGCGCGCCGAGTGGCCGTCCAAAGCCGAGACCGGCGTGATGCGCCCGACGCACTGAAAGCAGCACGCAGTGCTGCAGTCGGAGCACGTGACCATGTGCTCGACGACGCACTCAGAGCAGACCCAGTCTTTGCACACCACACATTCCTTGTGGTACATTTCTTGACATCTTTTGCAGTAATTGAAGCAGCAGTAAGCGCAGGACGTGCTGCACGATCGGCACGTGACTTCAACGCAGCCATCGCCTTCGCAGAAATACATGCAGTCATCGCATACTTCCCTGAGGCAGTCTTCTGCGGCCAAGCCCCGCTCGAAGCAGTCGCATATTTTAGGGCAGCCCATGCTTTCGCCGCAATCGCCGCACATGCGCTTGTGATCGACTGGCGGCGCCAACATCCTGCACGGGTCCGCCACAGGCCACGGGGACCGACGATGACCGACGCAAGATTCCGATTGACGAACGCGACTTTTGAAGCAATTTTACATGTATGCATTTGTGAAACTCCAAGTCCTCCCGTGACCGCCGCTCGACTTTAGGAGATTCCAAATTCGGCAAGTTTTCAGCATGTTGTGTGGGGAAAAATCACTCTCTTGAGCAACGCCTCTTGAGTAAAAAAGCAGGCGGCAAAAGAGCCTCACCGAACACGACGGGTGCGGGGCGGAACCACAATGTATCACAAGAGAAGCATGAGCCTTGACACCGGCACGAGGGAGCATCTCATACAGTCAGTACGGTCACCCGGAAGCAGTTTTGAGCTCTCATGCAGTTCGGAGATGCTTCTCCGTATGCCCATGACTTCTCCGCAGCAGCAGCAGCAGCACGTCGTTGATGTGGAACGCATCGCTGTCGCCGTGGTCGACATGATCCAATACCGATGCACGAAGGCCATCGCCTGCTTCCTGTGGGACCTGCTGCGGTACGCGATCTTCCTCCATGTCAGCTGGATATTGGGCTGGGCACTGCTCGTGGCGTTGAACGGGTTCACGACGGCACCGCTATGCGGCAATCGTTGCACGATAGCTGACCGCGTCAACGAGACCCTGCCCTGGCACGCGCCCGATGCCTTCTTCTTCTACCTCATCCTGTACGTGCTCGTGCTGCTGCTCACCTACTACCTGGCAGCCAGGCGCTGGTTGACCGCATCACAGCACCTCGCCTCGCGGCTCCTCAAGCTGGCGGCCATCGCGCTTCTCGCGCCCGCTTACCTGTCTCATGTCTTCTGGGGGCCGGTCATCTTTTGGTATGCGAACGTGCCCTACCTCGACTTCGACCCGACGCACGCGCTCCTCGATCATCAATCCCCCCTGCAGCCACTCGCCGCGCTCAAGCTGCCCAACGGCACGATGGTCCACCTGAGGCCGAGTGATGTGGCTCTTGTGGGTAACGGCCCGCTGAGCGCCGAGCAGCGCGCGTTCCTGCGCCGGTCGGCGCCCGATCAGGTGTACCGCTTCAACGGCATGACAAACTTGCTGCCCGACGAGCCGGTTGGCCACTTGTTCGTGCGGCGAATCGATGACGTTAGCACGCAGCTGCGGGCCCGGGGCGACTCGCTGGGTAACAACGCCGAGGCGCCGCGGCATCTGAAGGCGGGAGATTATTGGGGGCTGGCGCCAGCGTTGCATCGAGCAGCCGTGATCGAATGGCTCTATGTGCCAGGCGTCGCCATCGTGCGCCAGCGCACCATGTGTAGCCGTGCCGTCCAAGCGGTCGAAGTGATCCTCTTGAATGGCACCCACCGTGATGCAGGCTTTTACTCCAACTTCTACGGCCTGCCGGTGCGCCTCGCGCGCGCCTCGCGCCTTGCGAGGGCCTGCATGCCAAGTGCTCACTACGGCGCGCCACCTCCCCTCCCTCTCAAGGTTCGAATCGCGCACTGCGAGGGCCTGCATGCAAGTGCTCACTACGGCGCCCCTCCTCCCCTCCTCTTCCCCACAGGTTCGAATCGCGCACTGCGAGGGCCTGTGCAAGGCGGCACCGCCCTCGGGGGGAGGTTCGAAAGCGCCCGGCGGTTGGACCTCAGGTTTCCTCGGGTTGCTCGAGGTCCTCGATCGGAAGCGTCCTGTCGGGCGCGTCCATCTGCTCGGAATGAACTTTGGCGCTGCGCCCAACAATCAGCATGCCACGCACGTGGAACGTCGGTTCGTGCCGAAGCGCGTCGCCCACGGGCTACGGCCTGCCCTGCATGCAAGTGCTCATCACGGCGCCCCCTCCCCATCCCTACCCCTCGCTCCACAGGTTCGTCCAGATGCTCACCGCCCACGGGCGCGTGGTGATACACCGCTCGCCATCCGCCATGTATCACTCCGAGATAGCTGCCGGCAATAAGGAGGCCTTGCATCATTTGACCTTCCCAACCAACCTCTTTGTCAAGGACACGCGGATCCAGGGCATGCGCTGCGGCGAGTGGAACGTCTGGTGGGCTCCGCAGTGGCAATGGTCACCACAAACATACTACATGGGGGTCATCCCTCTGCCCCCCTTTTTCCACCCAGGCACCACACTCAAGACGGTGGATGCGGAGGGCGATGAACTCCCGGACGACTACGATCCGCTCAATTGCACCCAACTCTCCGAACGAGTCGAAGCGCATGATCGACGGGCACGCGCACGGCAAAAGGGGACGCCCAAGACGGCGCCCGTGACGGCCTCGGCAAAGGACGGCGCTCAAGACGGCGCTCAAGACGGCGCTATGCACGAGCAAGGGCGCCGCCTGTCGATCAAGTCGAAGCTTCGTCGGATGGTACGGGCCGAGATTGAGATTGAGATTGAGATTGGGATCAAGTCGAAGCTTCGACGGATGGTACGGGCTGCTGATGGCCTCTGATGGCCGCTGGTGGCATCTGGTGGCTTCGACTTGATTGCATCGGATGACCCCTCTGATTGCCTCCCTCCTCAGGTGCGGACCCGCGGCCTGGGCATGTATGGCGCACAGCTCCAGAGCAACGTGA
>Ga0210242_100837_pt1 | contig 26378 bp, 18 predicted proteins | sample ChrtobMeP5a_16mM_FD_155445 | JGI IMG/M metagenome (GOLD analysis project Ga0210242, IMG submission 155445) | Chrysochromulina tobin associated microbial communities from unialgal haptophyte culture, Seattle, Washington, United States - P5a_16mM | ecosystem: Host-associated > Algae > Haptophytes >... | reverse complement strand
CGATCGTCAGGCTCGCACCCTCTCGATGTCGCAGGAGCTGTATGTCACCGACTTAATCACCAAGTTCGGCTCCTTCCTCGACGCGTCTGTCACTCGCACCTTTGACACGCCCATGGAGGAGGGCTCGGTGCTTTCGGCTGCGGATCAGCCTCAGATCGGCTCTGAAGCTCACGCGGCCATGGCGGCCTCTCGCGACGTTTACATGTCGCTCGTTGGTGGCTACTTGTGGCTCGCGAACATGACTCACTTCCATCTTGCCTACCCGGCCGGCCAGTTGGCCCGCTTCCTCACCAACCCGGGGTTGCCGCACTTCCGCGCCGCTCTGCGTTTGCTTGCCCACCTCCAATCTGTGGGATCCCGGCCGCTTGTGTTCGCCCCCAACAGTGCGCGAGGATTGGACACTTACGTCGACTCGAGTTGGGCGACTCGCTTCTCGGTGAGCGGCTGCCTGATCTTCTATCATGGATGCCTGTTCCACTGGTTCTCGAAGATGCAGAAGTCCGTCTCCTTAAGTTCCGCTGAGGCCGAGTATTTCGGTGCGATGATGGCGGCCAGAGATCTAATCTTCGTGCGTGATTTACTCATCGAGCTTGCCATTCCGCTTGAGGGACCCAGTGTGATGTGGTCCGATTCCAAGTCCGCTGTCGACATGTCTCGTGATCCGGTGGCGTTCAAAATGACCAAGCACATCCTGCGTGCGGCGGAGTTTTTGCGCGATCTCGTAGCTCGTCTGGTGGTTGAAGTGCGACACTTACCGGGGCGTGTGATGGTTGCCGACCTTCTGACTAAGGCAGTGGCCCGGGTCGTCTACCACGAGCTCCTTCGCCTATTCGATGCCTACGCCGCCACTGGTGTAGTGTGCCCCGATTAGTATGTGCGGCCGCATGGCTTTCGCCGCAGCCGTGAGGGGCTATCACGGGGCATGTGTATGCTCAGTGCGCCAAATCGTCCCTTATACGGAAGTACTTGTTAGTTTAGTCAGGTTTAGTCAGTAACCACTGTGGGGAATTCCCTGTGGGGAATTGATGGGTACGTGGATGTTTGTGTTTTGTTGTTGAGTGGAGCCATGGTGTCTCTTGCTCTCTTTCTCGCCGTGTTTGGCCCTGCGTCCACGCGATATCCTCCCAGACTGCGGTCGACTGGTGCGGCAGACTGGCCCTGGTTTCCTGCAGCTGCATGAAGGCTTTGTTGTTGACGCCCACATCTTCTTCGCAATACTGTACCATCCACTTGCCATCGGAGGCCCATGCGATCCATCTGTCCCCCGTCGCAAGCTTCCAAACGGGCTTCCCGTGGGCGGTGAGTTGCGGCTCCAGCAAGTAGGTGCCCAGGCACGACGCCATGCGCTCCAGCTCTCCACAAAGGCTCAATGAGGTGGGCACGTCCCCGAAGCACTTGCAGCTGGGGGCCTTCTGCCACTCCTTGCCATCATACTCCTCCCAGACCGCGGTCGACTGGTGCGGCAGACTGGCCGTCGTGTCCTCCAATTTCATGAAGCCTGCGTCTTCAACGCCCACAGCCACGCCCTCCTGTACCTTCCAAATACCAGTGGAGGCCCATGCGATCCATTTGTCTTCCATCGCATGCTTCCACACCGGCTTCCCGTGGGCGGTACGTTGCGGCGCCAGCAAGTAGGTGCCCAGGCACTCCGTCTTGTGATCCAGCTCTCCGCAAAGGCTCAACGAGGTGGGCACGCCAGTCGGCAGCAGCTTCTCGCCCCCGCCGAAGAGGGAGCTTACGCTGGTGGAACCCTGTCTCAGCATCAACTTTGCCTGCGCCAGCACGCTCACCATGGACGCCGTCGCGGGCGCACCCAGCAGCGCAGCCTTTGGCGGCAGCGTTGCCTTTTGGCCCCCGCCCAAGAGGGACCTCAGGCTGACGGATCTCAGGCTTGGCCTGAACGCGGCTCCGCGATCGGGCTGGGGCGCGGGCTCGCTGACCTCGCTGGCAGGGCTCGCTGAGAGCTCGACGGAGATGGCACCAATCCACGTATGCATCAAGACCTCGTCGTGCGGCTCGAGCTTGAAGAGGTACACCTTCTTGTACCCCTTCATCACAAAGGTCGGGACGCCGAGCACCTTCTCGACTGACTGAATATTTTCGAGGTCGATCAGGCCCCGGTCGCCCACAGGCTCGCCGTTTTGCATGCCGTCATAGAGGCACATTTTGCGCGTGTCGTACAGCACAACGTAGCGAGTCTCCCACTCGAGCTCATCCTTCGCCGTCGGGGGCTCTTCCTGACCGTACACCTTCGCGAGCTTGAGGCTGCCCGAGAGGAGCTCGAGTCCGAGATCGGCGAACGCGTCCTCGTCGTTATCGTAGTCCGAGTCGACGGACTCGTCCTCACCTGCGCCAAACGAGCTCCGACGACTCGGACGTTGTCGGAGCTCGCCTTCCACGTTCTCAGGTGGACCTGCCAGTGCAACATTTTCCGCGTAGAACCAATATTGATCTGAGTCCGGGAATTTCACCTTGAATGGCATGTTGGGGCTGCCGTCGTCCTCGATGAGGGTGCCCGTTTCGCCCAATCGATGTTCACCGCCGACGATACGCACGCTTTGCCCGACCCGTGGCCGGGGACCCGCAGCGGGGTTGCTCGCAGTCTTGTCGAGAGGAACGAGCAGGCCTGCCGAGCAATATGCTATGGTATCCGCTTTATCGGCCATATCTCGTTGGATCTGGTATGCCCCCCCGTCGATACTCAAGATCCTCACCGTGTCGCCTGCGACGATGCCTGAGGACAACTCCCTCTCGGGCACCGCCGTGATGCGGCAGAGCATCCCTTGCTCCAGCGCCGTCGTTGTTGAGGGCTCTCCCGCCAGTGCAACCTTTTCCGCGACGAACCATCTCGTTTCAGAGTCTGAAAACTTGACCTTGAATGGGACGCCGGAGCCGTCGTCCTCGATGAGGGTGCCCGTTTCGCCCAATCGATGTACACCGCTGACGATACGCACGCTTTGCCCGACCCGTGGCCGGGAACCCGCAGCGGGGTTGCTCGCAGTCTTGTCGAGAGGAACGAGCAGGCCTGCCGAGCAATATGCTGTGGTATCCGTTTTATTGGCCATCACCCGTTTGATATGGTATTCCCCATTGTCAATACTCAAGATCCTCACCGTGTCGCCTTCGACGATACCAGAGGCCAACTCCTGCTCGGGCACCGCCGTGATGCGGCAGAGCATGCCTTGCTCCAGCGCCGTCATTGAGCCCGCCGTGAAGGTGGGTGTCTTGCCCTTGACAGGCTGTGGGAAGTACTTGGACGCGCACGCGAGGCAGGCGTCAAAGTCGCAGTTCCTGCAGTCATAGGTGATGTCCCCGTTGCTGAAGTGACGGCGGCACACGTCGCAAGTATAACCCGACGACACACAGCGGTGAAACTTGAGAACGTGCTGATGCTGGGGCACTTTGACGTCATCCTCGCTTGCGAAAAGCACCAGGCCATCCTTCAACATAGGAAGATACTTTGAACCGCTCCCGTAGACGACTTGGAGCCAATTGCCATCCACTCCAACTCGATCAATTACAGTGACGCTGCTGCCGTGGGATGGGCCAAGATTCCCTGTATCGCGATCTTCCATAGAGGGTGAGTTTCGATATGCTACTCCAGCTGGATCCACACATTGCCACTTCGATCCGACCCCATTGGCTGTGGTGACAGCGCCCCCACCAGCAGGGCCCGCCGGCGCAACGTTTGCCGTGACGAACCAGCTTGTTTCCGAGTCTGAGAACTTGACCTCGAAAGGGACGCCGGAGCCGTCGTCCTCGATGAGGGTGCCCGTTTCGCCCAATCGATGTTCACCGCCGACGATACGCACGCTTTGCCCGACCCGTGGCCGGGGACCCGCAGCGGGGTTGCTCGCAGTCTTGTCGAGAGGAACGAGCAGGCCTGCCGAGCAATATGCTATGGTATCCGCTTTATCGGCCATATCTCGTTGGATCTGGTATGCCCCCTCGTCGATACTCAAGATCCTCACCGTGTCGCCTGCGACGATGCCTGAGGACAACTCCCTCTCGGGCACCGCCGTGATGCGGCAGAGCATGCCTTGCTCCAGCGCCGTCATTGAGGGCTCCTCGCCGGCGTCGAGATCATAGTCTGAGTGGACTTCCGAATTCTCGTCCTGGTCCTCGTCAACCGGCGTGGCTGAAACACGTTCGTATCCATGCGCTGCGAGACAGCGCGTATACTCCGGTGTCTCATCATTGTGTAGCAGGACAAGGCCGTCGTCCGCGATAGTGAAATTCCATGGACCAAACGTGGTAGTGGAGCCCAACCATGTGCTCAGCGGATGAGCGCCAGGCGAATTCATGAGCATGCCAAGCAATCGGCGCTCCACGTCCCCCCACGCTTCTGGATCAGTGTTTCCAGCTGACCACTCATTCAGTTCAGGTCCTGTATCACCTTGCTTAAGAAGTAGCCAGCCGTTTGAGCCCTTGTAGAGAGCAACAGCGTGACCTGTAGCGTGGTGTCGAAGCACACCTGTATCTTCGTCAGTGAGGAAATCCCATCCACTACCATTCGATGAGGAAGTCCCATCTCTGCAGACCTCCGTCATCAAATAGGAACCTATTGAGTGCGCAGCGTCCTGCGCACAACCAGAAGTGGGCATCTATGAGTGGATGCGCGCGGACACGGAGAGGAGCGCGCGCGCGCTGCGCACCAAGGAAGTGTGCAGAGAGGAAGTCGACGAGGAGCTCGCGCCCAAGCGCCATAAGCCAAGTCTTCGATCAATGGAATTCAGGTTCGTCTCTTCGTCAACCGATTTCGTCTCCCCCGGAGTTTTTGAACCAGAACCGTACCTCCGGGGACCGACCAGAGGGTCCAGAGTCCGGAACTCACAGAAGGCGCAGACACTGAAGTCGTGGGGCGAGTAGCAGGATGTGGCAGAGAGCGCTGTGGTATGTGGAGTGTGAAAGGCCGCAAGTTGAAACTTCGTGGCCTTGACGGTGACGCCTGAGCGCCCTGTGGCACTCCGCTCTCCTACGTCCTAGCACGCTCGTCTACCCTGGTCCTGCCGTCAGCCTGACCCGCCCCGCACCTGGTGGTGAACGACGTGATTTGCGAGTGGTTCTCGTGCGCGCGCGTCCCACGCAGCCAAAGGCATTCCCTCCACACAATTGCCTCCTCAAATGTCAAAACAGCCCCCCCACCACCCACGTGGCCAGGTCGCGGTACGCCCGCACGGGAGCTGGCTGGTTGAGGCTGTCGCCCATCATGGCGCCGGTCAAGCTGGGTGTGGGCGGTGGCAGAGCGGCGGCGCGGCCTGCGGGTTGCAGCCCGTATTGCAGCCGTATCGCCGCCAGGTGCCACGCCAGCTGCGGCGAGAGGTCGGCCATCTTGCCACCGCTCGCCTTGCTGCCGTCGAGGGTCTGAGAAGCGGCGCGCACTCGACGCTCCATCTCCTGAAAGACGCGCTGAAGCTGATGAGGAGTCCAATCGGCGGCAATGCCGCCACTCGCACTCGCTCCGTCGCAACCGCCGCCGCTGCCGCCCCCAGCGCCCATCACGGCGCCCCCTTGGGATCGCGCGCCCGAGGCGCCCACGACGGCGCCCTCCTTGTCCTTCTTGCCGACGACGGAGCCCAGGACGGCGCTCGGTCCGAGGCGCACGTTGGCGGCCAGCGTAACGGCCGCGGCACGAGGGAGGAGCGCGCACACGGGCGGCGGAGGGGCCGTGAGCGTCGTCGTGAGCGTCGCAAGCCCCGGGAGCGTCGTCGTGAGCGACGGGCACAGTTCTCTGCCCTTGTCGTGCACGCCCTCGTCGTTCTCGTCCGTAACGTCCGGCGGCGCCGTGGTGAGCGCTTGCATGCCCGGAAGCAGCGGGCGCGTCGCGTCGAGCCACGCGCAGAGGACGAGCAAAAAGTGGTGACACGGCTCGAAGAGGTCGGCCAGCCGGCGCTCACTCATCGTCGAGAGGCGCGCCTGACCCCCCAGGAACGGCTGTACGTCATCCCAGCGAGGGGGAGGGGGAGGGGGAGGGGGAAGGCGACTCGGCGGAGGCGCGGGCGCCGAGCCGGCGTGATTGGAGCTCGCGATCTCGGCCGCGGAGCTCGCGATCTCGACCGGGGAGCTCGCGATCTCGGCCGCGCCCCAACGGTCGAGCTCCTCGGTCGCGAGCTCGGCCGCCAGCCAGAGGGCGGCTGTGAGGCGGCCGGCATCCGCGCCCTCCCGTTCCCCAAGCACGTCGCTGAGCGCGCCGAGGGCAAGCGCATGTCGCGGCGCCTCCAAAGCGTATTGAGCCTCGAGCCTCGCCCGCGACGGCGCCTCGACCGCCGTGCCGGGCTTGTCCGCGTGGAGACCGCCCGGTACGGCGCGGAGCGTGCCCGGTACGGCGCCCGCCCCGCCCGTCACGGCGCCGACGGCGATGGCCAACGGCAGGAGCCGCGCCTCGAGCGCACGCGCCACCTGAACAGGAGGCGCTGGGCGCATGCAATTAAGGAGGCAAGCAGTGGCACTCAGTGGCACTCAGTGGCACTCACCTGAACAGACGCCGCTCGCCTCGCGCCCCCCTGCGGCAGCGCAGCCAGCGCCGCGAAGACGTCCCACGCGTGCGGGGGCGCTGTCGCGGGCGGCTGGGGCGCCGTCGCGGGCGAGTCGTGCGCCCGTGGCTCGGCATACTCGGGGATGGCGCCCGGTACGGCGCTGAGCCGTCCGAGGAGCGCACGCGCCGCGAGGGGGCTCAGATCCCAGGATGGCTCCGTGGACGAAACCGCGCCCGTGGACGAAACCGCGCCCGATGACGAAACCGCGCCCGTGGACGAAACCGCGCCGGATGACGAAACCGCGCCCGATGACGAAACCGCGCCCGATGACGAAACCGCGCCCGATGACGAAACCTCGACGGCGGACGAAACCCCGGGCGACGACGAGGCGAGTGGCGCGGAGAGGGTGCCCGCGACGACGCGTCGCAGCGGCTGGCCGGCCTGGGCATGGGCGACCAGGATCAAGGTGCCGTTGGCCGAAAAGCACGCGAGCCCGCTCGCCGCGACGCCCGACACGGCGCTCGCCGCGACGCCCGACATGGCGCTCGCCGCGGCGCCCGAGGCGCCGTTGACCGAGGGTGCGCGCGCCGTCGTGGGCGTCCCGTCGCTGAGCCTACGGCGCTTGCCGTCGGGCGCCGCGTCGGGCGCCGCGTCGGGCGCCACGACGGGCGCCGCGTCGGGCGCCGCGTCGGGCGGTGAGGGCATGCGAGGCCCCAGCCCGCACACCTCGATGGCCAGCGAGGCAGCGCCGGGCGCCGAGTCGGGCGCCTCGGCGCGGGCGCCCGCGCCGATCTCGAGGCTCGAGATCATCGAGATCATCGAGATCGCACCGCTGCGGTGGCTGAGCAGCGCCCGCTCGCCCTCCGGACTGACGCACAGCGCGGCGGGGGTGCGAGCGGCGGGGCCACAGCGTGTCGCGACAAGGTGGGAGAGCGCCATCGCGGGCGCGGAGGGGGGGGGAGCGGCGGCGGCGGCGGGGGCGAGAGCGGCGGCGGCAGCAGGGGGGGGAGCGGCGGCGGCAGCAGCTGTGCGTGTAGTGACGTCGTCGGCGGCGCTCATCACGGCGCTTATTCGGCCTGTCCATAGCTGCACAGCCGCGTCATCACTGCACGCACCCGCCGCTGTGTTGGGCGCTGGGACCGGCGCTGTGGTGAGCACCCACAAGCGCACGAGCGCGGTCGCGTTGACGCCCATCACAGCGCCCATGGGCACAGCGCCCACCGCAGCGCTGTCCGCCAGGCGTAGGGCCATATGAGTCACCGGTGCACCTGGCGCCACGTGGCAGAGGGTCATCAGCGGTCATCAGCGGTCATCAGTGGCAATCAGTGGCACTCAGCGCACCTGGCGCCACGTGGCAGAGGACGACGGTCTGGAGGCGCGCGGCGGCACCCATCAGCGCAGCTGTTGAGGACGGCAGCAGCACGCGCTCAAGCACGACCGTGCCCGCGCTCGAGATCGACGTGGTGGCGACCATCAGACTTCCGTCTCTCGTCGAGCCCGCTGTGAATGAGCCCGTTGTGAACGAGCCCGCTGTGAACGTGCACAGAGCGGCACACTGCACACCACGCTCAGCCTCCGATAGGAGACCTTCGGTGCGTCTCCAGCCGCAGGCCGCTGCATCGGGCACGAGATGGCCTTCGCCCGCACTGGCGTATGTCTCATCAGCCAGCTCAGCGCCAAAGGTCCGGCGCCAGCACAGCACGAGAGCGCCCTCGCCGCTCACGCTCACAAAGCCCTCAAAGCCCATCGGTAGGATTGTGAGCCACTCGACTGCGCGAATTGCAGCTGGCGAGTGGAAACGCGTTGCACAATGCAGCGCCTGACGATTGCCCAGCTGCACGAGTATCGATATGCTTCCCTGGCCGGCCACGGCCAGCAGGATGGTGCGGTCCGTCGGCGCCCACCGCAGCGAGTCGACCGGCTGCTGCAGTGCAGCTGTGGCGATCGACCGATTGCAACGCACGTGCAGCACGCGGATTTCGTGCCCACGCGCGATCGCCAGCAGCGGCAGCGAGGGGTGACAGACCACGCATTGCATTTTGAGCCTAAAGGCGCAAGCCTCGGCGTCCTGGGCGCTGCTGCTGCTGTGAAACACACAACGCGCGCGCTCTCCGGACCCCCAAGCACGGGGGCCGCTATCGCAATGGACGGAGGCGTGGCCGACACAGCCTGCTATTACACAGGCCGTTAATCGGCGGCGGGCGGGGGAAGGGGAGACCCTCCCCCCTAGCGCGATTTTGCGCCCACGCGCTCCTGTACGAGCCGCGCCAGAAACTTGTGGTGCCAGGTCGTGCAAGATGTGGAGTTGATTTCTCGTTTAAAGGATAACACGCCCAAGAAGACGCGCTCGCCATCACGCAATTCACGCAGGGAGCGATCCAGGGAGTCCTGGCAGCATGCCCATCACGATGGAGCGGCTGCTCGAGATCCAGAACGAGTGCATGGCCGACGACATCGAGATCCCAAGGGAGGCGACAGCGTGGGTCGAGAGCGAGGCGCGTGCCTTCTTCGAGTCTGGTGGAAACGAGCTGCCGACCATCATGGCGGGCTTTGAGGGCGCGGAGATTCATGCCTTCTATGAGATATCGCAGCGCCGCTTAGAGACCACCGACCAGGGCACCATGATGGACGCGCTCTCTGCCGCTCTATTCAAGACAACAGGCGACGAAAAGTTTAAGGTAGAGGAGAAGCCCAAGGTGGAGGACATGCGAGACGTGGGCACACGCAGGCGCGAAAAGTACGAGCCGACACTAAAGTACGCTGTACAGCAGCTTGGCGAGAAGTGGTCGCACGCCGCGGATGACGACTGCATGCCATGAAGGCTAGTGATAGAAGTTAGTCTCAACGAATGTAGGAATCCAAATCGTCGCGCTTTCGTTAATGTGGGGCATGTTTGGTACCGCCGCCCCGACCATGCCGCCCACACGCCACAGCACACTCACTCACACTCGACACCGAACTACCCTAGGCCTATTCAGGGTACTTGGACTTGTACTCCCGCTCGAGACGCGCACGCTCTTTTGCCGGTACCAAACCCTGGTTCTCGCCCCAATTGTACATGGGCCTAAAGCGCGGATCGACCAGAAATGGCCGTCCGGTGCGCATGCCCCAATGGCTCAGCCTGAGATTCATAGGACGGTGCTCGTTAGAGAGCAGAAATGACGCGTATTGCTCATCCTTCAGCTCAAGGCGCATTGCTTGGTTCAAGATTGCCATGTGATCATTCGCATCGGACGCGTTCCACCAGGTGTAGCTGGGTTTGGGTGAAGCCTCGCGTAGGGCATCGGCAAAATAGATCGTTAGACCGCCAAAAGCGCTGTGAATCCGACCGAAGCAATACTTCTTGATCGCATGGAAAGGTGCTTCATAGGGGACGAGGGCGGATAAGTCATAAGCTTGGCAGTCTTCCCGACTGTTACGGTACATGCTTTGCCCGGCGATCGCTGCGGCGCTCAGTCGGCGTCCGGCGTAGAACATCTGCAAAAAGCTGCGGATGTCCACCGAAAGGAAGTCGATGTCGACCATGACGAAAGCATCCATCGCACCCAGCAGCCTTAGCGCCCTTTCATACACGAGCTGACGCATCCGAGACAGCAACTTTACGCGAGCGAGGCAGTTTCTTCGACTTTTGGTGCAGAGCCTGACCGAAGAAAGGTTAGACTCGCCCTGGAGCAGGTCGCCCTGCACCTGCGGGTAGCGTCGTCCATACTCGGTCAAAAACTCCTTCGTCCCGTCCGTGCTGTCGTTCTCGCTGAAGAGCACCCAAAACCGAGCAAACATGGAGCCCAATCGCATCATGAAACCAAGGTTGCGCTTCATATAGTCCATCCCGTCTCTCGTAATGAAGCCAAATGCCACGCTTGAATTGCGGGCTGTAAGCTCGGCCTCCTGGTCGTGCACGTCGAGGCATTCTGTCTCTTCGCATGGCATTGGTATGGAGCTCGGCCAATCCATGGTATTGTTGTTGCTTTGCAAGTTTCTCGCTAGCTTATCGAAGTAGAAGGTTTGTAGACTGCTTGACCTCAAGCCCGCGCAAGGGTAACGTTTTTGAATTCCTTGGTAGTCCACTCCGCCTCGCTCCGTTTGAAATTCGCCGCCTTGCTCGATTCGAGCGAGTCGAGTGCACTGCTTTATGGCTTCAAAAGGAGTGATGTCCCACACGCTCACCCTTGCGCTCACGTTTGTGTCGGAAGAAGCCATGCGCGCGCGCGACATGGTCATTTGAGTTAGAGGCGGCACCCAGTTCGGCGCGCGCTACGCGCAGGCAACGGCGGTGTCGCGCGCCTCTTCGCGTTCGGGCGCTTCTCACATCGCACACGCGACGCGCGGAAGCAAAAAACGCCCGCGCGACGCGGCGGTAGAAAGCATGGTAGAAAGAGAGAGGAAAACTTCATTTAGAATTGTTACCCCCCCACTTCATTTAGAAAAACCTTCAGCTGATCGGTCGTATGTCATGGTTAGGGCGCGGAAGTGCGGTAACTTCGATTCTAGTATTCGTAAGTGTTTACCGCCAGATCGGCCTCGCGTCCGTGTACCGGCCGAGCGTCAGTGCGAGCACCGCGTCGGGCCCTTTGGTCGCGTCCGCCACTTTGGCGGCTTGTGACGCGGGCGCGTCGGCGGCGGCGGTGGCGGATGAAGACGAAAACGACGACGAAGGTGCAACCCCCGCTGGCGGGAGCATTGGACCTGCGACCGTGCCAATCAGAGGTCATCAGAGGTCATCAGAGGCCATCAGAGGTCATCAGAGGTCATCAGCGGGAGCATTGGACCTGCGACCGTGCCAAGCCGCGGCGCAAGCGGCTGAGCACCGGCGTGCTTCGGAAGTGCGCCGACGCCGCGCAACGGCTTGAGACCGAGGAGAGCGCGCACGCGATTCGTCTCCTCAACGCTCGCGGAGATCTCGCCGTTGTTCTCCACCGTGAGCATCTGAGGTATGATGCCGCCGCCGCCGCCGCCGCCGCCGCCGCCGCCGCCACCACTGCCGCCGCCGACACCACTGTCGACGCCGACGCCGACGCCGTTGGCTTGGCTCGAGCCCATTACGGCGCGCGGAGCCAGTGGAGGCGAGGGCGGCGCCGCTGGGTCCGGTCGGCGTTCCCGGTCTTCCCCGTCCTTGCGCCGTCGATCGGCGTGGCGCTCCTCGTCGTGCCGCCCGTGATCTCGATCTCGATCTCGGTCGTGATCTCGATCTCGATCTCGGCCGTGATCTCGATGCCGCCGTCGATCTCGGTCGCGGTCGCGGTCGCGGTCGCGGCCGCGGTCGCGGTCGCGGTCGCGGTCGTGGTCGCGGTCGCGGTCGCGATCGCGGTCGTGACGCTCGCGGTGCTCGCGATCGTCACGATGGTCTCGCCGCCCATCGCGCCAGTCATCATCCTCTCCGCGGTCGTGGTCACGTTCGCGGCGCTCACAGTCCCGGCTACGGTCGCGGTCTCGGTCGCGGCGCTCGCGTTTTCGGTCGCGGTGGTCGTATTCTCGGTCGCGCTCTCGGTCGCGCTCGCGTTCGTCGATTCGGCTACGCTCATGCTGCCGATCACGCCCGTCGTCCTCCTCGTTGTAAAGGCCATGTGGAGGCGGCGGCGGCGGTGGTGCGGCCGGTGGTGGTGGCGCAGGAGCAGCGCTCGCCGGTTGCTTGCTGCCGTGCTTGGCCTGAAGCTTCAGACGCTTGTACATGAGATTCTCCATCATGCGATTGGCAAAGCCATCAGCAGCCGGGTCGTCGCCGGAGGCGGCGGACGAAGACGGCAGCGGCCGGTTGGGCACGGCGGCGATCGGCGGCGGCTCTTCACGCTTTCCGTCCATCTCAGAGAGCGACCAGCGGCCGATGCGCTCGCCGGTGGTCAGCAGGAGGCCCGTGCCGGCGCTGCCCATTGGGGTCATCGCGCGCCTTGCGGAATCGAGGCTGCCGTGAAAGACTAACGGAAACCTCTTTGATCACACTGACCAAGCGCGTCAATAGCGCAGCGCACCGCGGTCAATACGCAGTGGAATCGCCTCGATCGCGACACCCACGGAACCTTGACGCGCACAGCGCACCGCGGTCAATACGCAGTGGAATCGCATCGCGACACCCCGGAACCTCCAATCCGACGGAGTACACAACTTACAAGTTTGGGAGAGACGCGGCCTGCGCTGTTAGCGGCCCCTCTGCAAGTGCCCCCATGTTCACACCACTGTGCGGTTGCACTTTCCCTTACACGGCTGCGCTCTGCCCCGCTTGTGTGCCTCGGGCAAATATGCCGCCGCCACGCTCCGACCGCCGCTCCTATCGCGACTATGACGACCCTCGCGAGGAGGAGGACCGTGGCGACTGGGTCTGGCGGGGTGGCGATCCGCGCCGCGTGGACGATCGGCGTCCCGATCCAGCCCAAGCCCGACGCCGCTCGCCGTCGCCGCCGATGTTTTTGCCACCTCCGGCCGACAAACCCTATCCGTGCCCGACCTGCAACAAGCGCTTCTCGACGCCCAAAATCCTCACGCTCCACCGTAAGGCCGTGCACGGCGAGGAGGATCCGGCGGCTGCGTCCGCGGCCAACTCGATGTCCTCCGACGAGGCGACGGCCGCTGGATGGACGACGCTCCTCGATCCGACCACGAATGCCTACTACTATTTCAACACACAGACGCAGCACTCATCCTGGACGTGGCCGCCGACGTCGAGTGACGCGCCTACGGAGGAACCGAGGCCGGCCACGTCCGTCCTCGAGACCATAGGGGATGCCCTCTACGCCAGCGGGCCGGCGATGTGGAAAGCCATGACGGGCGAGGCGAAGCCAGCCGTGGCCGCCGCCTCCGCCTCCGCCGCCGCCGCCGCCGCCGCGACCGCCTCTGCCGTGTCACCGGCCGCAGCCGCCGCAGCCGCAGCCACCGCAGTCGCCGCTGCCGCTGCCGCCGCCGCCGCCGCCGCCGCCGCCTCAGCGCCAGGCACCAACCCGGTAGGCTTCTATCCAGGGCTGGCGAACTACTGCTACCCAGGGCCGGCTAGCCACGACTACCCGGGGCAGGTGATCACTATGGATACTTGGAATCCCTTTGGACCGATCTACGGGTGCCCCGGCCCAACAGCCACGCATGCAGCCACGCATGCAGCCACGCATGCCTACAATGAGGCCTCCGCTGCTGCCGCCGCTCCCCCGCCCGACCCATCTGCCACTCGCGCCGCCCCACCCCGCGCCGTATCGAGCGCCGCACTGCCCGCCGAAGATGGGATGGAGGAATCTCGTCTGGGTGGCAAGGAATCTCGTCTGGGAGGCGAGGAATCTCGTCTGGGAGGCGAGGAATCTCGTCTGGGAGGCGAGGAATCTCGTCTGGGAGGCAAGGAATCTCGTCTGGGAGGCAAGGAATCTCGTCTGGGTGGCGAGGAATCTCGTCTGGGAGGCGCGCCGCCGCCACCTAAGCACGCGGACCGCGACGGCGGCGATGGTGAGCGTGGCGACGGCGATGAGCGTGGCGATCAGCCTTCGAGTCGGCCGTACCGGTACGAAGCTGAAAGGCGGGACTTGCCTAATATGGATCAGCCTTCGAGTCGGCCGTACCGGTACGAGGGTGGCCGGCGAGAAGACCTTCGTGCCCCGCTGTCAAGTCAAGTCAAGCCAAGCCAACCGCCGCCGCAGCCGCCACCAGTCGGCATGAGCGAGCGCCGTATCGAGCGGCGGAGAGAGCCGCCATCACCAACCTTGCCTAATATGGACCGTGGCCGACGGGAGGAGATGCGGCGCGACGAAGATGAAAGGCAGGACTTGCCTAATATGGACCGTGGCCGACGGGAGGAGATGCGGCGCGACGACCGGCGCCGTGAGGACTACCGTGACGAACCTCGGGATGACCGGCGCCGTGAGGACTACCGTGACGAACCACATTTGCGCCCGGGAAGACCCTCGACTGACAGGCGAGACGACCGACACGACGAGCGGCACGACGAGCGGCGCGCTTGCAGATATGATGATCGACGCGACGAGCGGCGCGATGATGGTGACCGATATGATGATCGCGGTGGCGATCGGGCGGGTGGCGATCGAGGTGGCAATCGAGGTGGCAATCGAGGTGGCGACCGGGGTGGCGATCGGGGTGGCGACCGTAGGCGCGACGAGCGATACGATGACCACCGCGACGAGAGGCGCGACGACGGGCGTGACTATCGGCGCGATGAGAGGCGGAACTTGCCTAACATGGACAGGCGGGATGACCCGTACCGGTACGAGGACCGTTACGATGAGCGGCGCGAGGAGCGGCGCGATGAAGATGAGAGGCGGGACTTGCCTAATATGGACAGGCGGGATGACCCGCGTCTGACGAAACCGCCGCCACCGCCGCCTCCACCGGCGCCACCAAAGGGACCGCAGGCCAAGGCAGCCACGGGGGCTGCGTCGACTGCGCCACGGGCGGCCGCAGAAACGTCTCGGTCGGTACCGGTCTACCGGTCGGCTGTCGAGTCGCACTACGACGCCCAGGCCAACCTGAGCGTCCCGCGCGGCGCCCACATTCAGCAGCGCAAGGATGGGCCGCTCATCAAGTACAAGGAGTTCGCCAACAGTGTGAAGCGGCGCATGTTCGCAGAGTACGCACGAGGCGTGCGCTCACTCGTAGACCTTGGCTGCGGGCGCGGCGGTGACATTAGCAAATGGCGCGACGCGGGCGCCCAGCACGTACTCGCCATGGACCTGTCAGCCTCGCAGCTCGAGGACGCCCGTCGTCGCGAGAAGTCGGGACACGGCGGTGACAAGGGCGGCGGCAAGGGTGGTGGCGGCGGCAAGGGTGGCGGCGGCAAGGGTGGCGGCAAAGGCAGCGCGGGCGCCGGCGGCGATGACGAAGCCACCAAGATCGTCTGGGTTCAGGGCTCGCTCCTCGACGCACAGCTCGAAGTCAAGCTGCGCCCTATGCTGCCCGACCCTACGGCTGGCGCCGACGCCGTTGCGATCATGTTCGCGGTGCAGTTCGCCTTCGACTCCCGTGAGCATGCTGACGCCCTGCTGCGTACTATCTCTCAACTGCTCCGTCCCGGCGGCGTCTTCTTTGGCACCGCGCCCGATGGCGACGCCATCCGTGCTCAACTCGGCGCGAGCGACGAGTTCCATCTCACGCCTCCGGAGCATCCGTTTGCATTGCTGCTCCGCATGCTCCCTAAGCCAGCGCCGCCCGATGGCAGCGGCGGCGGCGGCGGCGGCGGCGGCGGCGGCGGCGACGGCGGCGGCGGCGACGGCGGCGGCGGTGGCGGCGGCGGCGACGGCGGCGACGGCGGCGGCGGTGGCGGCGGCGGCGACGGCGATGGCGGTGGCGGTGAGAGCGCGGGCTCAGCCGTCGAGTCCCTCGGTGTGAAGGGCAGGGGTGAGAAGGGCTCAGCCGTCGAGTTTGGGCAGCCTCTGATCTTTTCTCTCGAGGATACAGTCACCAACGGCACGGACGCGAGCGGCTGCATCGAGTTCCTCTGCCATCGCGCGGCGCTCACGGAGCTCGCCGCAGCTCACGATCTCCACCCGATCGAGATGTGCTCTCTGGCTGACGCGCGCAAGGCGCGTGGGCACCCTAGTGAGGCACTCTCTGAGGCAGAGCGGCAGGTGGCCTCTCTCTACTATGCCTTCGCCTATCGGAAGGGCAGCGGCAATGGACTCACCTCTGCCCTTCACACCTCTGCCCTTCACACCTCTGCCCTTCACACCTCTGCCCTTCACACCGAGGGGCTCACGTGTCTTGCCGCACCCTCGGCCGTCGCTGACGGCGCTGCCGATGGCACCAGCGCCGTGTCGGGCACCAGCGCCGTGTCGGCGGCGGCGATCGAGCGCTCGGGGTTCGTCACTCTCAAGGCTTCGGTTGACGCCGCCTCGGACGCAGCCAAAGCGATTCGCGCGGCACGCTTCGGAGGCGCGCCGTCACGAGCGCCGTCAGCTGACACGAGTGCGGCCCCCGCCGCGGCAGCGCCACGAGGTGGTGCCACGACGGCGCGAAACGCCACTACGGCGCGAAACGCCATTACGGCGCGCAGTGCCACGACGGCGCGAAGTGCCACCTCGGCCGCAGCTGGAGCGAGCCTCGCGGCTGCGCTCGCTGATGAGGGGTCCGAGCTCGCCAGTGCGAGATCGGGCCGAGATCGGGGCGAGATCGCCAGTGCGGTGACGGCGGATGAGCCCGAGGACGACGAGGAGACCCGCGAGCGTCGTGCCGAGCGTCTCATCTCCATTCGCTCCGCTGGAGGCGACGCCCGGGACGACGCCCATACGGCCAACCGCAAGCGTGCTCGCGCGCCAGGCGACGAGGGCGGCGGCGGCGGCGCCCAGCAAAGCGCGCGAGGCGACGAGGGCGGCGGCGGCGACGACGTCGTCGGCGACCTGCGGCAGAAGCTCACCGGTCGAGGTGGAAGAGGTCGTGGCGGCGGAGGCGGCGCTGGCACTGGCGCTGGCACTGGCGCTGGCAAGGACAGCAGCGGCGCCGGCGCTCCCGACCTGCGGCAGATGATCGCAAGCAAGCGGAGCAGCCACTAAGGCGCCCACGATCAACGCCCACCACAGCGCGCGAGCGGAGCAGCTAATGAGGCGCCCACCACAGCGCGCGAGCGGAGCAGCCTATAAGGCGCGGCTGAACGGCCACGATGGCAACGCCCGGGGCAACGATGGCAACGGGGAGGCAACGTACACACTCCCTCTGAGATCATCCCGAGATCGACTCGGCGACGGGGAGGCAACGTAACACATCTCCCTCTGAGATCATCCCGAGATTCGCCTCTCGGTTCGGTCAGAGCCCAGCTCTGGAGCCCAGTCCTGTTGAGAGAGCGAGTACTTCGATTCACGCGTGCGCAGGTTGTCCATCGACTCGAGCGGGCTGGACCATGGCATGGCGTGCACGCGTCGCGCGATCTCGCACCCCTCGGTTGCAGCGAGGGTGGACTCAGGTTCCACAGGGTCTCTCACGTCCGGGCCGCACTGCCAAGCCTGCGGCACGGCGGTCGGCTCCTGGTGCTCCCAGCGAGCGCTCATGCCTCATCTGAGATCTGTCAGCCTGTGCTCAAGAGAAGACTATTTTTGTCTCGCTCAGAATCTTAGGTGAAAAAAGAGGTGGAAGTGTGAAGGTGCACATCACACACATCCGCGCCGACGGTACGTCCAAGTCTGACCCATCACGACGAGCAGTGCATGCCCAGGTGGACCCAAAAGAAAATTCGTTCCTTCATCGGCTGTGTGCTATCGAGAGAGAAGTGTCACTTGCCGCGGAGGCGTCGCACCGCTCAGTAGTGGAGGGCGGGCTTGGTCATCGGGCCCGACAGGTGGTGGCGCGCGCCGAGCTGCAGCCGCTGCGCGAACTGGGTGATCGCCGACGCCTCGCGGCCGTGCCACATATCGGGATGCTGGAGCTTGCCGCACGCGGCCTTGTAGGCCTTGAGATCGAGGCCCCAGCCGATATCGGACATGACGGTGGGCGGGAGCACGTACTTCTCCTCCGGGTGGTACTGCGAGCGGGAGTGTTTGTGGTGCGCCTCGCGCAGCTGATTCGCCGATCGGAACGACGCCGAGCGCGATGGGTGGATCGAGTCGTATGGCGACCAGATGGGTAGGAAGTGGTTCTCACATTGGGAGGCGCGGTGCGAGCCGTCGAGCGTCGCGTCGCGGAGCGTCGGGACGCGCTCAAGCAGGTCGAGGGGCTCGACCGGCAAGTTGAGGCTCGCGCCGATTTTGGTGGACGAGACTTCCAGGGACCTCGGGTCATACCCGAGCGCGATGGTGGTGCCCTCCTGATCGGGTGCTACGCCCACGTGCGCGTACTTTTTGGCGATAAAGTCGGCGGCAGGGGAGTTGTAGCTGCGGGCCTCGCGGGCCATGCGCGTCTGCGTCTCAATCGCGTCCAGGTACGCCGCGCGGGTCTCCGACTTGGACTTTTGGTACGAGGAGTCCAGCGGCGTCGAGGCGACTGGAAGGTAGTCGGGCTTGGGGCCCATCTGCGCGGCGATCCAGTTGGAGGTCTGCATCACCGCCTTGCGCGCCTCGCGGTCCTTGTACATCTCACCCGGCGTCTTCAGGCCATCCATGCCAGCCGTGTACGGCATGGGAAAAACTCACGCGCAACAGACGCTTTGAGTTTTTTTCACAGACTCAACTTCGAGCCGCTGTGAGTTGTTTCGGAATCTCGAATATTAGGAGCTCCCAGCGTCCAGCCTCTGCAGAAATCATCCTTCAAGTTGAAGCTCTACATGTACAAGTTCTTGATTACCCTCGTCATTTGTGTCGAGGCTATTAAATGGCCGCTATGTCTAGTCAAGTGGTCGCGCGCTCGCTGGTGATGGCCGATGCTCGAGCCCACAGCGCTTAGACACCTGTCGGCCTTGCTCCCTCGTCACTCATACGTCTCGTGATCTCGAATCCTACCGTCGTAGGGCGTGATGTTCGAGCCGCCCACGCTGACGCTCGTCTACTCTGTGGACGGCAAGCTGCGCAAGCGGACCATGCCTGTGCGCAAGCTGCATGGCGACTCCGATCCTGTGAAAATCGCGACCGCTCTCGCAGCGGCGCATCCGAGCCTTCTCGCGCCGCACATAGTCTCGGCCGCGCAGCTCGAGCGCCTCGTTCGACGGCTGATCGAGCACCGGCGCAAGCAGGTCCAGGAAGAGGACGAGCGCGAGCGCGAGCGGCAGCGCGAGCAGATGCCGCCGCAGTTCAGCGGCAACGGCAGCAGCGGCGGCGGCACGAATCGCACCATCGCCGCCGTCGATGACGCCGATGCTCCGGCGCCGTCGGCCTCGACGGCGGCAGCGGAGCCGCCAACGGCCAAGCCGCCAACGGCCAGTATGGCTGCTGGTACCTCGGACTCTGGCGACACGCCATCGGCTGCGCCGGCCGCCTCCGAGACCCCCCGCCCGCTGCAGTCGCTCTCCAAGCCCGGCTCCGCGCCGCTGCCACGGCTGCAGCCGCTCGCCGTGCCGCAGCCGCAGCCGCCGCCGCAGCCGCCGCCGCCGCCGCCGCCGCAGCCGCAGCCGCCGCTGTCGTCGGGCTTCGATGAGGCGGAGGAGTTGGAGGAGGTTGAGGACTTTGAGGATGACTTTGAGGAAGAGACATCCCCCGCGTCCTCGCCGCCCAGCCGAAGCGCCGTGTCGAGCAGTGCCAAGCCGCCGCCCATCTCGGGTAGCGCCGTCTTGAGCAGCGCCAAGCCGCCGTCCACCCTCTCAAGTGGGCCGCCTCCCGAACGAGCTTCGTTCGGCACGAAATCATTCGGGACTGCCGCCGCGACGGCTGCCTCTGCCGCCGCGACGGCTGCCTTGAGTCCGTCGGCGCGAAAGGTGACGACCGTGACGCCGCCCAGCCCACAAAGCTCGCTCAAGTCGACGCTGCAGGCGTACGAGGAGGACCTCTCCTCGTCTGCAGGCGAGGGTTCCCCACAGGAGGAGACCAGAGCCGCGTGCATGCAAGGCGCGTCCGCGGCCGCCACTGGCAGTCTCGGGCGGCCTCTCGGGCGGCCGGGCGCGACGGCGGCGGCGGCGGCGGCGGCGACCGATGACGTCGACGACATGGACGACGTGGACGACGACGACGTGGACGCGCTGCTGGATGACTTGATGGATGAGAGCGACAATGTGAAGCCCAAGCCCAAGCCGAGCAGCACGCAGCCGGTGGTGGCATCAGGTTCGTCAAATTCGTCAGGTTCGTCAGCGCCGCCGGTGGTTACGTCGCGCATCCCGCGCCTTGATGCGGCGGCGAACGGGCACCGCACAGTGCCGCCGCCGGCGGCGCCCAACACGACGCCTCCCAGCAGCAGCGGCGGCGGCGCCACGGGCGCTGCGGCAGACGAGCCGACGGCCGTTGCCAAAGTAGGCGCCCTTCTCGCGCAGCTGGGCGGCGACGGCGGCGACCTGCAGTCCGTGAGCGAAGAGGCGCTACTAAGGGCGAAGCAGGCGATGGAGGCGACCTTTGAATCGAATCGGCTCCGACCGGGCGACCCTGGCTACGTGCACGACAAGCGGGTGCGTGTTATTCTCTCGCTTTCCCTCACCCCCCACCTGCCTCTGCCCTTCTTCTCCCTCTCATCGCCTTCCTTTATTTGGCAGGTCGAGCCTCCCACAGAGGTGGAGGCGAACGCTTGGGACGACGAGCTTGAGGACTTTGAGTCGGAGGAGGAGGACGACCCATTTAAGGCCGCACTGCTCGGGCTGTGAACCGCGAGGTGTGAGCGCCTCTCCTCTTGACAAAGACGTGCCAGTTGGTTGTTCATGTTCATGCGCTGTGTGTGCGAGAGAGATGCCCATGCCCATGCGCAATGGCCCGTGCGGCATTGCCAAAGGCCATTGCCAAAGGCCATTGCCGCCGCATGAGGATGAGCATATTGCCGCCGAATGGGCAATTGGGCAAATGTGATCCCAGTTGCATCCCTTAGATCGCGCGCCGCGGGGTGCCGGGGGCTGGGGGGGGGATGCTGCGCCGATCGAGCTCGCAACGTGCAACGGATTGTCTCCGGCGGCCAAGTGACTCCACCGTCTCCACAGTTGTCAGCGCAGTTGAACTTCGGAGTTTCGCGACGAGAGGCGGCGCTGCTTAGGTAGATCATACCGATGAATGCTGTACTAGTTCGGTTCCGTGCGGGGATGCGGGATCCGGGGAATCCGCGAGTGCGACGGGAATGCGCAATGCCAGAGCAAGTCTTTCAAAGAGAGTCATCGCGGCGCGCGGTCATACACATATTTCGGCTCGCTCATAACGGCACCGCGGTGCACATACACGATAACTGTGTAGTAAGTCAACACCGCCGAGTCGCAAACCTTTTACGTTTAACGTCTCACCGGTTGCAAGCTCTCTCAGGCCGGCCCGCATCAGCGCACAGCACCAGGGGCGCACGCCACCGCCTGTGCAGGGAGAGCACAGCGCATCAAGCCGACCGCCGCGCGGATGCTCGCTTCGCGCCATTTCTCAGCGCCGCCGCTCGCGCTTGCTGGCCCCTCGAGGTGCGCCAGGAGCGACGCGGCGAGTGCGGCGATGATCGGCGGGCAGACCGCATTCCCGATCATGCGATACGCCGCACGCCGTCGTGCCGCCTCACTGACGAAACTTGGCGGCGGAGGGAAAGCGGTGCCTTCATCGGCGCGCGGCCCTCTGAGAGGGTCAGCCGGCGGGAGCGTGGAGTCAGCCGGCGGGAGCGTGAAGTCAGCCGGCGGGAGCGTGAATGCCTCGGGGAAGGCCATGATCCGAAGGCATTCTCGGACCGTGAGGAGCCGTGGGAGGCGAGGAGCAGTTTGGGGTCGCAGCTGAGAAGCGCCTGCACTCACGTCGTGCCCATAATGAGAGACAATCGGGGCTGCCTTTTGGTCATCCCAGAGGAGGACGGAATGCAGACCGCGCTTGCTACACGCGGAGCGAAGCCCCTCAAATTGGCGCGACGAGAGTGTGCCTGCCTCCATATCTGACTCCGACACGTCCCCGAAGACGACATTCAGCTCGGGCAGTCGAGGGAACTCGAAGCCATCGAACACAAAGTCATCCGTCGCAGCCTCCGGCGTCGTGTTGGGCGACGGTCCCATCGCGTGCTCAAGATGGCGCTGCTCACGGATGCCCACAAAATAGAGTCGCCGCCGACGCTGCGGTGTGACGGGCGCCGAACTCACCACCTCCCATCGGACGGCGTAACCGACGGCACGCAGCGCGCTCACCACCGCCGTCAGGCTGCTCCCTCCTTCGCTAGTGAGCAGGCCTGGAACATTCTCGAGCAGAAAGGCGCGGGGGCGCGCCTCGCGCAGGAAGCGCTCGATCTGACGAAAGAGCTGCCCCTTGGGATCGGCCAGCCCCGGCTGCAGACCCAGCGCGGAGAAGGGCTGGCATGGGAAGCCTCCGACCAATAGGTCAACGCCTTGAAATGGAGCGAAGTCGAGCTGGTGCACATCTCCGGCGATGAGATTGGCGTCCTCGCCAAAGTTGTGCACGTACGCCTGGCAGCACGCGGGGTCCCACTCGCTGGCGAGGACGCACCGCCCACCAATGGCTTCCAATCCGATGCGAAAGCCGCCGATGCCAGCGAAGAGCTCGCAAAAGGAGAACTGTTGCTCGTCGCCCACGCCGGCAAGGTGACGGACGTGCTCGAGCGCCGCAGCTAGCGTCCTGCACGCGCTCACAGGTAGCGGCGCAAGCGCGTGCGAGGAGCTGAACGGTCGCTCCGGCTGCGGATGCATGCAGCGACGCACTCTATTCGCATCGCATGAGCACAGACTGTGCATAAGCGCGCAGCGTTCCGATCTGTGCTCATTGGACTTGAGTGCAGAGGCACCATTTTGAGTGAGCCAGATCAAGCGTGTGTCCTTCGAGTCACTGCGCCAAACCACGGAGCCAAGCCTGTTCCCTCGGTGCCAGCGCCGTGGCGTCCACGAGTGAGCGGCAAGAAACTCCAAGACTTGCTGCACTGAACCGCATGGCACTTCAAGAACCCATTGCAGTCCATCATGCAGCGATTCTACGTCCGCTATCTCATCAAGGGAAGCGTGCTTGCCCATCGCGTCTCTAGCGGTGCCAGCGTCGGCGGCAGCTAACGTCCGAGGCCGGAGAGATGATCCGGCTGTCAGACCGCTTATGACGGCAGGCAGGCGCTCTTGGGACCTGACATCGTTTGTTCGGATCATTTCGGATCGTGTGAAATTGCATGTTCGGCTCGTGAAGACCGAGACGACTCTCATTCGTCCGTCAATTCACAACACACCAACACGTACGAACGAAATCGCGCACACGTGAAGAACAACACCTCGTATGTGCGCACACTGACCGCTAGCACAAGTCGCCACACACCGGGTCAACCCCGGGGGTCTGCGACCCGTGCAACCACCTCGCCTGGTTGGCGTGTGGACCGTGCCGGACACACATACAACACACGTACAGGTGCAACGTGACCTGGCCTGGCAACCGTTTCACACATAAAGGTGTGAAACTACAGAAGAACAGAACCCAACTGCAGAGCGTCGGCTACAGCCAGGAGACCACGCCGCTGCTGTGCCATCGACCATCGACCCGGCCGCTGCTATCCAAGCCATCGCTCCTGCCGTGTTCAGAAGTTGTACTGGCAGGTACTGGCATGCGCTGAGTTGCCGACCGCCCGGATGCCGCCCGGCCCATTGTAGTCGGCTAAGCAGAGCCAGCAGAACTCCGCGCCGCAGCCTCCCGCCTCCTTGCGGCACGTGATGTGGTCGCACCCTCCGCTCTTCTCGATGCCGTGCTGGCACTTGGGGCATCGTTTCACCGCCGACGAGTTGACATACTGAAGCAGCCCCACTTCTTCCGACTCTCTGGCCGCGGCATCGTACTCTTCGCAGGACTGGCCCTCGTGGAGCGGGCAGTTGTGGTGTAGGCACGTCTGGTGGCGGCATGAGGAGCAACGCATCCACATGCCGCGCAGCCCGCCTGGCACAGCCTTGCCAGCTCCGGCGCCCGGAGTCTCCTGCCCGGAGCCGCATTCAGGATGGGCGCACCACATGAAGTCTGGCATCTGCTGAAGGCAGCGCCGCATCGCCTGCATGCGTAGCATGCGTCGCACGTGAGGAGCACGAAGAAGGGAACGGAGTTGCATGCAGGCGGACAGGGCGGGGGGCATGCAGGGCATGCGGGGTGCGCAGATGCGGGGTGTGCGGGGGAGAGGAGTCGGCAGCGCACCAGCAGGTCGAAGCGTTCGAAGTGCTCCGATGTCGCGAAGTGCTGGATGTCCGCGTGGGTGAGCAAGGCCGCGCACTCATTGTGCGGGCAGCGGATCTCAGAGTTGCCCTTCTGGTTCACTTCGGCTTCTATGTGGCGTCGCGTGCATGAAAAGCAAATGCGGCGCGGGTGCTTGCAGCCCGGAGTGATGGATCGAGCGCGCCACTCAGTGCGCATATGCACGTCTGCATCCTCAGCGCAGATTTCGCAGGTCGCGCCGTCACTCGTCGCAGCTAGGATGTCAACCATCCGATGGAGCTTCATCCGACGCGCCAAGTCGAGGGCCGTGCCTCGGTACTCACCACTCCGTCCGACAATGCTCACGTCGGCGCCCTTGGAGATGAGGATTTGGACGCACTCCACATTACCGCTTTTGACGGCCTTCATGAGCGGCGTGCTGCCGTCCTCGTCCTTCACGTCGACGTCCTCCTTGGAGAACGCGCGGTTCGCGAGGAGCTTCTCAAGCTCATCCTTGTCACCGGAGAGAGCCACTGAGTGGATGCCACTAGGGATGCCATTAGAAACCCGCACCTCCTGCCATGCGAAACTCTGATCCCACCCGTCGGGCTTCACCTTCAGCGGCTCTACGGAGACCACTGTGCCGACCTTCCAGTCCTCGCCGTGGTCGCGGCACTCGACGCGCTCATCGAGCTTGAACACTCCCGGCATGGTCTGAGGATATTCCGAGCGAGTTCGAGCACTGAGCTCGCTTTCTTTTTATAGAGCGTGAACGTTTCATTTCCGCGGAGGCAGGACGGGCGTGGTTTCTTTCTAACAAGCCTCTTAGAGCAAAAACACACAACAAAGCAGCGGGTGTGCAAACACCCTGATGATCGTAGAGGGCAACGGAGCGACATTTACTTCGCCATGCGCTGCTTGCGGAGCTCGTCGTCGATCATCGCGCGCTTGACCTTCGCACGCTTCATAGTCCCTGCGAACGAGGCCGGGTCAGGGGACGGTCAGCGTCGAGCCAGACGAAGGATGCCTACAACAGTCGTGCGGTCTCGCAGCAGTTGCATGAATCGTGAGGCCGGCGATCTGATCCAGACGGTCGTTCCAGACACGCACGCACAGCGAGCAAAGCGCTCGATGCCGCTTGTTCGGTGTAGCCGTCCGGATGGGGACGCCGCCACCTCCTCCTCCGCACGCCGCCGACGTACGCACGCCGCCGACGTGACGCTCGCCGTCTGCATCCCGTCTGCACAATACCGGCGGCCTGGTCGTCGCCGCAATCGCGTCCATCGCCTTGCATTGGCGTCGCGAGCTGGCGTACCGTCTACGTGCCGCGAGCACGCCCGTGGCTCCGAGAGCCCGCGGCGCGCAGGGGCAGGGAGGCGCGCGAATGGGGATGAGGCACGCACCAAGCTTGTGTTTCAGCAGCTTCATCGCGCGCTTGTCCCTTCCGACCTTCATCAACTCCATGCACCGCTTCTCATACGGCGAGAAGCCCACCACCTCCCGAACGACCTCCTTCACGAAGGCCACGCGCTTGTTCAGCTTGCCCTTGCGGTACGACGGCTTCGGCTTCATGATCAGCTTTGTGGTAATCTTACCGCGGTTCGCGTTCTCAGCGACCATGCCAAATGCGATGCCGGTCTTGGTGTCCGTCTTGGCGGACTTGCCCGGGTGGCCGGTGGTGCCAGCAAAGCGCGTGGGAGCCGACATGGCTGCTGCGAACGGACAGGGCAGGCAGGACGAGGTGAGTCCACGCTCGGAAATGGCAACCTCAGAGCATTTGGCCTGTGCCGACGGTAGCCGAGGTCCTCAGCGGCCTGACTTGGCCGGCCAGAGCAGTACAGGCTAGCCGCACTGCAGACCATGCCGTTAGGCGTGTTCTCCTGCCATCTCACAGGGCGCATGGCAGGCGGCCAAGCGCGACATTGCACAGCATCCAAGACTCACTCTGTGTTCAGGCAGTCGACGTCGTGCCCCTTGGCGAGCCTACAAGTTTTTCCCCACAGCACGCATAGCACTTTACGGGAACGTGCGTTGTCCTGGGCGGGGGCACGATATCGTGAAATCCCACGATATCGTGGGCGCGCCCACGATATCGTGCCGGCACGATATCGTGAGCCCGCCCACGATATTGCTACGCGAGTACGATATCGTGCTGCGATCGTGTTATCGTGTGTGTGTGCGATATCGTGCGCGGGGCGCGATATCGTCGGTGCGCGCGATATCGCGGGTCCGCGTTGTAATATCGTACGCTTCCTCACGATATCGTGGCCGGGGCGTGGTATCGTGCCTACCCGCGTTATCGTGAGCGCGA
>Ga0210242_100822_pt1 | contig 26604 bp, 11 predicted proteins | sample ChrtobMeP5a_16mM_FD_155445 | JGI IMG/M metagenome (GOLD analysis project Ga0210242, IMG submission 155445) | Chrysochromulina tobin associated microbial communities from unialgal haptophyte culture, Seattle, Washington, United States - P5a_16mM | ecosystem: Host-associated > Algae > Haptophytes >... | reverse complement strand
TCGTCGAGCGCCGCCGAGCGCGCCGCGGCCACCGCCGATGCCAGCTCCGCCGCCGCCGCCTCGCTCGCGGCCGTAAGCGCAGCAGCGGCGTCCGATGCGGCCTCCGCCCTCGCCTGCGACGCCGCCGCCTCCGCCGCAGCGACTACCGCAGACTCCTTGTCCTTCTGCGCCGCCACAAAGGCCGCCCTCAACGCCGCCTTCCGCTCCTGCTCCGCGGCCGCTCGCGCCGCCGCGAGCGCCTCCGCCTTCTCCTTGGCAGCACACAGCCTCGCGGCGTCCAGTGCTGACGCAAGCTCGGCTGCCGCCGCCTCGCTCGCAGCAGCTTGCATTCTCGCTACCTCGGCCGCGGCGGCCGTGGCGGCTTGCACCACGGCCGTCTCGACGGCCCTCGCCACAGCCGCCTCCATCTCCTGCTCTGCCACCTCCCTAGCCGCCGCCAGCGCGGACCCTCTGTCTTGCTCCACGGCAGCAAGAGCTGCCGCCTTCTCCTCCGCGGCAGATGCACGCATGGCCTCCAAGGCTGACGCAAGCTCGATCGCGGCTGCCTCGCTCACAGCCGCACGCCCCGACGACACGGCCGCAGCTACAGCCGCGCTCGACTGCAACGCAGCCGTCTCGGCCGCCGCCGCAAGTGCCGCGTCCCTCTCCACCTCCGCCGCTGCACGAGCTTCACGAAGCGCAGCTTGTTTCTCGAGCTCAGCAGCCTCGAGCGCCGCCCTCTTCTCCTGTGCCGTCCCCGCAAGTAGCTCAGATAGTGCGGTCGCTGAGGCAGCCTCGACCGCCGAAAGCGCCGCCATCTTGTCGTCGAGCGCCGCCGAGCGCGCCGCGGCCACCGCCGATGCCAGCTCCGCCGCCGCCGCCTCGCTCGCGGCCGTAAGCGCAGCAGCGGCGTCCGATGCGGCCTCCGCCCTCGCCTGCGACGCCGCCGCCTCCGCCGCAGCGACTACCGCAGACTCCTTGTCCTTCTGCGCCGCCACAAAGGCCGCCCTCAACGCCGCCTTCCGCTCCTGCTCCGCGGCCGCTCGCGCCGCCGCGAGCGCCTCCGCCTTCTCCTTGGCAGCACACAGCCTCGCGGCGTCCAGTGATGATGCAAGCTCTGCTGTCGCTTTGCTCATTGCAGCATGAGTAACCGCCGTGTCTGACGCGGCCGCCGCCGTCGCCTGTGCTGCCGCCGACTGGGCCGCAGCCAGCACCGCAGCCGCCTTGTCTGCGTCTGCTGCCTCTCGAGCCTCACGGAGCGCTTTCTCCTTCTCCTGCGTCGCTGCCTCGTGCGCCGCCGCCAGCGCCGCTGCCTTCTGTTCCTCCCCTGTTTGTTTTGCCTCCTCAACGGCAGCTCGCTTCGACTCGTCTGCAGCTGCCCCCGCCTTTTCCAGCGCCGACTGCACTGCCGCCACGCGCTCCTCCGCAACCTGGGCAGCGGTTAGGCGAGCTGCATCCGCCGCCGCCTTGCTCGCTGCGGCATGAGAGGCCTCCGCTTCTGCAGCGGCCGCAGCCGTCGCCTGTTCTGCCGCAGCCTCGGCCGCAGCTTCGGCCGCAGCCATCTCCGCAAGCCAACGCGGCACGGCGGTCGCCATCGTCGCCGCAGTCTGGCGCTCTGCTGCTGTTTCATGAGCAGCCGTCAGGTCCGCCTCGCCCGCGCCCTCGATCTCGCCCTCGATCTCGCCCTCGATCTCGCCCTCGATCTCGCCCTCGATCTCGCCCTCGATCTCGCCCTCGATCTCGCCCTCGATCTCGCCCTCGATCTCGCCCTCGATCTCGCCCTCGACCTCGCCCTCGACCTCGCGGCCTGCCGCCAGGGCAGCCTCCACGCGATTGGGTCCAGGCTTGGTACCATCAAGGGAAGCCTCCCACTTCTGCAACCCCTGGGCCACTTCATCGCCGGCAGCGTGAGCCGTGGCGTCCGATTCCCACTTCTGCAACCCCTGGGCCACTTCATCGCCTACCTCATCGCGAGCAGCGTGAGCCATGGCGTCCGCCATGGCGTCCGATGGCGTGCTCGACGGCAACGGAGGCATCAGTACCGCGAGTGCCGCGAGGTGGCCTTCGAGCTCTGCAGCACTGCTCGTCCCCGCCCAGGGCCCTGCTCGAACGCCAACACCCTCGCCGCCATCCGGGAAGGCGTATTGGGGATGGCGTCGCTTCATGTGGGCGTGTAAGAAGGCGTCGGTTGTGAAAGCTTTCCGGCAGAGTATGCACCGAGGCAAGCGGCTCTGCTCTGCCTCAAGTTCCGCCGCACGGAGGAGCTGAGCAGACTGCTGCGCGGCCAATAAGTCGGCCGTCACCATGCCCTCCATCTCGGCCTGGAGCTCGTGCAGCGCCTCGTTCAGTTCCTTATTCTGCTGGAACGGCACCCAGTTTGCCGGTTCGGGGGGCGGGACGTTGGCCGCCTCGGCATCTGCCTGTGCCTTGGCTGCAGCCGCAAATGCAGGCCCCGCGGCTGCCGCAAATGCAAAGGCCGCTTCGGATGTCAGCCTCTTTGTCTTCTCTTCTGGCGTCTCGATCTGCAGCAGGTTGCGAATAGAAGACCATGCGTTCTTGAGCGCATCCCCACTGTTCCGTGCCATTGACCCCGCGCGGCCGCCGCGAGATTCGCTAACCAACCAAGGAAGGCTGCGGCACCCACTCTCTCTTCCTCTCCGGCGTCTGGTCTACCGGTCAGCACGATCCTGCGGGGGCAAAGGCGGCGCAAAGTGGCACAAGGTCTCTTTCCGGGCCGTTAATTTTCTTCCAAATTTAGCACGTTGCTTGCATGCATCCATGTGGGATATCAGCTCCCCCGGGTGTCTTTTTACAGGGATACATGTATCAGCAACCAGCCTCACCCCCGCAGAGAAGGTTTTCGTGGACTTCGAGATTCGATCTCGCGCCGGGCGCCGTTTGTACACATGTCTAAGGGGGTAGGTCAGACCTACCCCCTTAACATGTCGAGCCCTCCTCACGCTTGCGTCGAAGAGAGAAGCGATGCCGCCATCCGAGAGAAGCGGGGGTTTTGTTCCTGTTGACAGTCAGCTCCGCCGACGCGTGCCGAATGCGAGCTTCGACGATGGTGACGACGACGACCAGCCGGAGAGTCGTGCCATGAGACGGAAGCCAGGCGGCTTGACGAGCATGCTGCGCGGCCCGATTGTGCTGCTCGTGTGCCTCACCGTGCTGCTGCTGCTCCCGCTGGGGAACAGTGCACCTACACCTCTCGAGAGACGACCGCCGATACGCTCCGTACAGCTCTTCCGAAAGCCTGACTTATCCACAGGCCAGCTCATTCCCGTCGAAGAGGGCATGAGCGTTATACGTTCGCAGACACAGCCCTTCTCCATCATAGCGGCTGTTGGGCCCACGCGCACGGGGAAGAGCTCCATCCTCGGGCGCGCCTTTTTGCGCGGCGAGCACGAGAACCTCTTCGAGACGGGCAACGGTATCCAGTCGCACACCGGCGGCGTTTGGATCGCGAGCGAGCCGGTGGTGCTCACGCCTCCAAACGGTGGCCCACCGGTGCGCGTGCTGCTCATCGACACCGAGGGCTTCTCCGGCGTGGGGAGCGTCACGAGCCGCACGTACGAGGCCAACCTGTTCGGGATGGTGTACCTGATGTCATCGGCCGTCATCTTCAACTCCATGTTCCCGGTCGACGCCTCCATAGTGGAGCGTATGAACTCATACGGTCGCAGGACACTCGATGTCATCGCCGAGCTCAACGACTATGACGTGGCCTTGAAGCGCCTGACGCCCAAGCTTGTCTGGAGCGTGCAGTCCTTCAACCTGCACAACCTGTACAACTCAAATATGAGCGCAGCCGATCTGCTCGGAGACCTTAAGAACACGTCCCGCAGGGACCCGCATGCCGCCGCCGCGACTGGCAGCTACTCGCCTGGGAGTACCATCAAATCCACCGCCGCCACGGCGGTTCTCGGAGGACAGAGTGCAGCCGCCGCGAGCACCTTTGTGCTGGATACACTATTCCGTAGCACGGAGCTCATCCCAGTGCGACGTCCGCACTCGGACGACGAGGTGGTGGCCAACCTCGGCCGTTACTCGAGCTCAGTCTTGAGTCAAGCGTACCTGCAGGATGTGGCTCGCGTGCGCGATGCGACCCTCGATGGGATCCTGCCCGCCCACCACTGCCGCAACCAGAGCCGCGCGAGCATCCCGCTGTTCCCGAAGCGGTGCGGCATCGAGACGTACACAGGGGCCGAGCTCGTGACGGCGCTCGCCAATTGGCTCAGGTACGGCCACGTCATCGACCCTTCGGAGACGGATGAGGCGCTCAACGCGACGGCTGCCCTCATCGAGTTCGAGGCGGAGCATGATGCGTGGTTCCAGCGTGAGTGCGTGAAGCTGGTCAACCTGCTGCGCTCGCGCATGCAGAACGGGTTCGATTTGTTGGGCAGCTCTGCTAATGCGTCGGCCGTGCATGCAAAGTCGGAGCAGGCGCTCAAGCAAGTGCTCGGCTTTGCAAAGTTCTTGCCGCGAAAGGCGATGGCGCGTGGGGTGGAGCTCTCGGTCTTTTGGCATCTGCCGGGCAAGGTAGCCACGTATATTGAGACGGCGACGAAGCAGCAGGTGACCCAGTGCACCGAAGAGCTCTTCCAGGTGAAGCGTAACGTCGAGGCGATGCGTAACGTCGCGGCCCGGGCAGCCATGCCCACCGTGCAGGCACCTGCAGGCGTGCCGGGCGAGGCCATGAAGATGGTGCGCAAGAGCGATGCGGTGACCTTCGAGAAGGCAACACCGCAACGCCTCGCGAAGTTGCGCGCGCACGCAACGCGAATTCAGGGCGATGACGTCAAGCTGCAGCAACGGATTGGGAAGGCGCACGAGGAGTGCTTCGTCGTCTTCGATTGAAGCGTTCGACTGAGCGAGATAGCAGCGAGATAGCAGCGACTCCGGCGACAGGATGGCAGTCGGCATAATCATGACGCTTGGCAGGCACACCAGCATGCAGGCGCGTCTCGACGCCCCGACATGCCACATGATACAGTGCCACTGATTTTTAATGTGCCCATATTCCGGCCCTGTCGAGGCAGGGGCACTAGGCAGCCCGCACTCTTTTTTCTTTGCACAACCGTACAGCCTGTACTCTATGCGTAGATCGTACTACCACGATCTTCGTTCGTTCGACGTCGTTCCCAGCACCGCGGGCGGCCACAGCCACCCCACGTTCGGACGTTGAGCGCCCGGCCGCGTCGTTTTGCCTTAGCGGCGCGGCACGCCGCGCACGCGCCGCCCCGCCGGGCGGACGTGAACGTCGTAACATCGTCTTTCTAGGCTCACCGTTCGGGAAGGTCGACCGACAACACCTTACCCTGGCAGCGGACTACTTGATGTTATATAATATTGTTATACGAGTACATCGTTTATGCGAGACGCGCGCGCGATCACGCGCCATCCACGGTCCATAGCAACGCACATGCAATTCGCAGTGCCTTGTGTCAACGGGCAGACTTGGGAGCTCGGTAACTCGGATTCGACGGAACCGGAAGGACCATGCTCACGTCCAGGGCCGCTTGCCGCCCCATATTGAGCACGGTCACGTACCACTCCTTGTTGGGCATGCCGGAGGGGCGCACATGGGCTGCCTGCTTGGCCTTCACTTCCGCCTCCGCCGCCGCCTTCGCCCTTGCCTCGGCCGCCTTTCGCGCTTTGGCTTCCTCGGCCGCGGTGCGCTTGGCTACCTCCTCAGCACGCTTCGCGTCCTCGGCCGCCTTCTTCTGCGCAGCCTCGGCCAGCTTCGCCTCGGCGGCGGCCTTGCGCTTCTTCTCAGCCTCCTCGGCCGCCTTGGTCTCGGCTGCCGCCTTGGCCTTCGCTGCATTTGCCGCCTCCTGCCCCTTGCGATCCTCCTCCTTGCGCTTCTCGTCAGCCACCTTTCGGGATTCGTCAGCCACCTTTCGGGATTCGTCAGCCACCTTTCGGGTTTCGTCAGCACCCTTTCGAGCCTTGGCTTCCTCTGCCCCATGGTGCTCAACTCGGCGCTTGCCTCCATCTGCACGCTTCACCTCCTCGGCGGACTTGTGCTTCGCGTCCGCCAAGGCCGCCTCGGGCGAAGCCGCAAAAAGGCCGCCCCAGCCCCAACCGCGCGTCGGCGACCAGCCGGCTGCAGCACTGGAGGCACCTAAAATCGCCGATGGCGTCGGAACTGGCGGTGAGAAGGGTGAGGCCTCCTCCTCCTCCTCCTCCTCCTCCTCCTCCTCCTCCTGAAAGCGCTCGAGCGCCTCGAGCTCGGCTATGGTCAGCAGGTGGCCGTCAGCCATCTTCCGCAGCAGCTCGTCGAGGTCGGGCGTCGCCGTCGCATTCGGATCGGAAAGGTCCTCAGCCAATCCGGCCAGCTGATTGAGCCGGTCATTCCAACTGCCACTGGCCACCGGCACGCTGTAGTATTCGTCCTCCGCCGGTGCCAGACGAGGTCTGGCCACCGGCACGCTAGCCACCGGCACTGTTCCCGCTCGCGGTTTCGTAGCGCGTACAGCCTCCATGGGCCCAACACCGTAACTGGCGGCCGAGCGGGTTGCGTTTGAAGAGCACATTGAGTATGGTAGAATGGTCGGATCTCTCGCATGGTCCATGCCATAGGCCTTCTCAAGGTCCGCCTCGGCAGCCTCAAAGGCCTCGACTGCGAGAACGGCGGCTACTCTCCGACGTTCCCGCTCGAGAAAGTTGTCGGCGTCGACTGGCCCAAATAGCCTCAGCTCCTCGAGTCGCACACGGAGCGCGTTCCTCTCCGCCTGCAGTTCTAGCGCGGTGGCGTAGTCTTCTCGATCACCCGCGGCGCGCATGCTCCGCGTGAGCTCATCAACGCGCCGCGTCAGCTCCACCACCGAAGGCCCAGACTCGGTGGTCGTTGGCAGCGGAGCAGAAGGTGGCAAGGCCGGGGCTGTCGCATTGGCAAGGTAAACTGTTTCGTCCTTCTCCTTCCTGCTGCTGTTCCTGCTGCTGCTCTTCCTGCTCGGTGAATCCTTCTTCTTGGGGGATTTGGCGTCGCCGCTCGCCGCGGTGCCGCCCTTATTAGCCTTCTTCTTCATCCAAAGCCCGACCCTCCACGATTTTGGGCGCTGCCGCCGTCGCGAGCACTTTTTTGGTCGTTTAGAAGTACAGCCTTTTGTACGCGCGTGATGCGAACCACTGGGACCTGTGCTGTGTGGTTTTGAGAGGGTCTCGCCGCTCCGGTCGAAATACCAAGCACGCGTAGCGCGAACAGAAGCGCGAGTGGTGCGTCGATTTTAGAAGCGCACGATTGGCGGCGGCGACGCGGCGCCGCGCAGTTACAGGAAGGCTGGTGCCCAGTGAATCGCAACATGACGACGAGCCACTACCGCTTCACTCTAACTGCACACCAACGAGCCGCTGGCCTCGCGCACGTCGGCACTGACGCTGCACATGGCCGGCTCTTCGAAAAGCTCGACCGCGGTGAAGGAATTAGCGTCGCCGTGCTCGGCGCCTCGGTCGCCCAGAATGGCGGATGCTTCACACAGCCAGGCCAGCGGTGCATGCTTCGGAATGGTCGCGTAAATGACACGCTATCTTGGGGAGAACCGCGCGTCCGCCAATTCAAGGGCTTCCTTGTGCGCTGGTTCGAGTGGTTGGAAACGACCTGGCCGCAGCCGCATACCCTGTACAACTCGGGGAGGGATGCCTCGTCTTTGAGCTCGCTGACGCCGTGCCTGGCAAGCCATCTTCCAAGCAATGGTGCAGATCTGTTGATCGTCGAGGCGGGCAGTATGTTCCTCTCGCACAGACCCGCCATGATTGAGCAGCTCGTGCGAGCGGTCGCCTCGATGCGAGTGCCTCCAGCTGTCGTGTTCGTCACAGTGCACGTGTGGTGCACTTTCGGCGGCAGCATTCGAAAGAAAACGGACGGCTTCAACATGCGCTCCCTGCCGTCGCGGCATTACGACTTTTTCCAAGGAGCATACGGTGCCCTTGCCAACGCCAGCGAAGCCGAGCTGACGCAGCCCGAGTTCATCCGTCAGTGGCAACGTCGAACACTCGGCGCGAATAGCACTACCAATATGTACTGGAGACTCGTGGATGACCTCGAGGATGGCATCAATGATCTGTGCCGGCAGTACCGCATGAGCTGCGTCTCGATGCGTGACGCGCTGTCGAGCGGCTTCTACGGAGGCTGGCCTGGCTTTGAGATCGGCGACATTGCAGGTGACTGTCTGCACCCGTCGCATGGCCGCCTCGGCACAGACTACATGACCGACATGCTCGTGCACTGGACCTCCGAGGCCAGCGTGCGTGCGCGAGCCGAACGCGTGCCCGCGCTGACGAACGCCGCGGCCAAGGATGACACCGTGATTGCGCCAACCTTAGAGCGGCAAGCTCTGAAGCTCTCTTCCCCAATCGATTCCTCACCGGCGCTACCTTCACCACTTTTTCAGCGTGATTGGGAGCGCCCTGAAGGGGAGGTGGCTGCGTGTTACGCACTCAAGGATGCGGCCGCAACGTATGTGGATCATAGCCGTGGGGAAGCGCTGCTACCGTGGCGCACGGCTATTTGCTCTGAGGATGCGATTCGATCCGCTGCCAAGTCCACCCCCGGGAGATCGATGGACAGGCTGCTGTCGCTGTGCAACGCGCCGAACGCGACCTTCCCTACCCAGTGTACTACGCCAGGCTCGCGCGCTGCCCTCCCCGCTGCCACCACTTCGCCCTTGCCCACGTTGCCCACGTGGTCGTACTGCCCATATGACGAGCAGAGCCACAAGTTGTCGCCGGGCGTCTCCGCCTTCCGCGCTGGTGCTACGCTCCTCGTCGACTTGCCCACCTCATGGCTCCCGCGCTCGAATGTATCGCAGTGGATTCCGTTCAACTTGACATTGCAATACCTTGTCTCGTGGCAGCCGGACATGGGCACCGCATGGATCAGCTGCCTTGCCCAGTGCGCGTGTGGCGAGCACAGTTCATTGGGGGCGCTTAGGCCCGAACGCCTCTCGAATGTCGGTGTCCTCTTCTCCGCTCGGCGCTTGTCCTCGGTGCGCAACGCCACCATCTTTGTGGAGAGGACCATCCCGATCCGCTTCCAAGCGCCGAGCGCAGGGCAAAGAGCCGAGTGCTTGCTTGCCATCCGGATGCAAGAGGGAGCTCATCAGGATGCTCGCGAGAAGGGGGCATCTGTCGGACAGACCGCAGAGCCTGAGGGCGAGGCACGGCCAGCCCGTTTCAAGCTTCGTGACGTGGTGCTGTCCACTCTGAGGAGCCCTTGTCAACACAAGGGCATGGCTAAGTTCCTGGCGATTCGCAACGGCCTGAAATGTGCGGACGAATCGTCGATATTGTAGGCGGAGCAATGCATGAGGGTAAGACGTAAGTGCGAGCGATGCGTGCTTTGCGGGGGTTTATGAGTCGTTTCACGAATAGCGGATTGTTTACAATTGATTGTTTAATTCGATTCTTCTGTTTAGTGTTTTTCAAACTAACTGTGCGGACGCGTATCCGTAACCGTATGCCGCGCAGACGACGTAGGAACGCTGCTCGGCGAGCATGCCTCGCGAGCCGCGAATTATCGTATGGTGCCTTTGTATCGCCACGCACGATCCATCGGGCTTCGAGGTACTTTGGCCATTCCAAAATTGGCATGGTCCGCGTCTGACTCTGAGTACTGAGAAGTGAGAGTTGGTCCGGTCCTTGAGGTTCGCGACCGGGTCTCGGTGTCGTGTGTATGTTCAGGGTGGAGGGTGGGAAACTTCCTGTGGGGAAACTTGTGGGTGTCCGCGCCCGGGATCCGTCGGCGTCTGTCCCGTGTGTGTCCCGGCTCCCCCCGGTGTTTTCTAACCGGGAGGGAAGTGCCGTAGCCGGGACGGGCGGCGGTTTCGAGGATCTCCAAATCCAAATCTCCCAAGAGGTGGGTCGCCGTTGCAATTGAAATTATTGAAACACCGTGCGCGCGCCGCGCGTATCTCGACCCGTTGAAACGCCGCACACACGTCCGAGTCAGGTCCGGAGCGGTTTCAATGCCGCCCATCAAACGACAGCCGAGCCAGGGGAAGGCGACATCGCCCACCCGGAAGCCGGGCGCCGCAGATCACATCAAGCGTAATTCGATGGTTACCAATGGTGCGTCCGACGGCAAGCTCAACGAGCTCTCCAAGCTCAATGCCACTAAGGTTGACGTGCAGACGACCAAAGAGATCCGCGAGGAGTTGGCAAGCGCGGGCGTCGATGTCCTTGCGGGCGCAGAGCTTCTGGATATGTCGCACAAGTTCGCCGAGTGGGTCAGTAACTACCGGTACAAGATGGGCAAGGATTCGCACGGATGGGGAAACCTCTTTAGAGAGTTGGACGTCGATGGATCCGGAGACGTGACCTACGACGAGTTGCAGCGGGTGGTGCGCAAGAGGCTCGAGATCACGCCGCAACAGTTGTCGGAGCACCAGCTCAAGGCATTGTGGTGCGCGCTGGATCCCAACGATAGCAACGACTGTAGTACGGACGAGATGGCCGCATTCTTCAAGCTCGCCGAGCGTGACACTGAGCGGTCCGGCCAGATCTACAAGCGCCAGGCCAAAAGTTTCACCGCGGCTGGCGCTGGCGACACGAAGCTGAAAGAGCTGGCCGAGCTCAACCAGCAGATAGAGTGCCAGCCAACCACTGAGATGCGCGCAGAACTTGAGCAGGCTGGCGTGGCCTTTCCCGACGACGCTGAACTGCTGTCGCTCTCGCACAAGTTCACCGAGTGGGTCGGCGAGTACCGCTACCGCGAGAGCAAGGATAACCACGGCTGGGCTAGTCTCTTCCGCGAATTTGATGAGGATGGCTCAGGATTCATCACCTGTACGATGCACTCTCACGCCGGCCGCGCTCGCGTTCCGACGCCTGCACCTGCACTCGCGCTTGTGGTGCTGACAGTTCCTGCTCCTCTCGACTCACGCCCATCCCTGTCAGATGACGAGCTCCTGGACACCGTGTATGGAAAGCTCCTCATCAAGAAAAAGGATATGCCCGAGGCAAACTTGAAAGCGCTGTGGTGTGTGCTCGATGCGGACGATTCGAATCAGGTGTTGGCGGACGAAATGGCTCGGTTCTTCAAGCTTGCAGAGAGGGACAAGGACTACACGGGCCCTGGCGCGAGGCGCCAGGACGCGAATTTCACCATGGCCGCACGTGGCTTTGAGATCGATAAGGCATTTAAGGAGTTATCGAAAAATCGTGCGCTCGAGCCACCGCCAACAAAGGAGCTCAAGCAGGAAGTTGAGGCCGCTGGCGTCGCTATCCCGGCGGGTGACGAGCTGAAGGCGTGGGCTGAGAAGCTTATCAACTGGATCGAGGACTACAGGACCGATCAGCAGCTCGGTGTGTCGCACTCGTGGAACAATCTTTTCCGCACCGTCGACGAGGACGGCTCTGGCTTTGTGACCTTCGACGAGCTGCTGAGATGCGTCCGTGGTCGGTTGCGCGTCCGGCCCAAGATGATGTCGGACTTGAAGGTGAAGGCAGTATTTTGCGCTCTGGACTTGGACGAGTCCAACCAGGTTCTCGCGGATGAGTTCGCAAAGTTCTTGAAGCTTGGCGAGCATGTGCTTGAGGAGCGCCAGAAGGCCGGGCTGACAGCGCGAAAATGGAGCACGAGTGGCGCCGGCGACGAGAAGTTGAAGGAGCTCGCCCAGATGAACATGGAGCTCGACTGCACGCCAACGAAGACTCTGCGCCAGGAGCTCGAGGCAAAGGGTATTGAGTTACCCGACGAAGATACGCTGAATGTGCTGTCAGTAAAGATCACCACCTGGCTCGAGGACTATCGATTGAAGCAACGACTTGGCGAGGCGACGGGCTACGGTGTTCTCTTCAGAACGATCGACGAGGATGGCTCAGGGTTTGTTACATACGACGAGCTGTACAACGTGCTACGTATCAAGCTGGGCATTCGGCAGAAGACCATGGCAGAGGACCTCATCAAGGCGCTGTGGTGTTCGCTCGATCTCGACGACTCGAACCAGGTGATGGCAGATGAGATGGCGAAATTCCTCCGCCGCGCTGAGAAGCATGGAGTCAAGGCCCCGGGCCTCAAGCAGTGGAAGTCCGGACACAAGAAGAGCGCAGCGGACGATTATAAGGAGTTGGCTGAGGCCGGCATCAAGGTTACACCAACGCTTGAGATTCGGCAGGAGCTCGACGCCCTAGGCATTGAGTTGCCAGGGGATAAGCAGCTGACCGAGTTGGCCAAGAACCTCACACAGTGGCTCAAGGACTATCGTCAAAAGGAGCGGCTGGGCGACGGCGGTGGCGGCTGGCACGTCTTGTTCAGGACGATCGACAGAGATGGATCTGGTTACGTCACCTACGACGAGCTGGTGGACGCGATCCGTTCGAAGCTCAACATTAAGAAATCGGTCATGTCGGAAAATAGCATCAAGGCATTGTGGTGCACGCTGGACTTAGACAACAACAACCAGGTCGTGGCAGAAGAGATGGCCAGATTCCTCCGCCGCGCCGAGGTGAAACAAGTTCGGAAGAACGTGAGCACGATCGTTCGGCCGAGCTCACGCGAGGGCCAGCGGGCGGGCGCCCCCGCCGCCGCTCCTGCCCCAGCACCGACTCCTGCTCAGGAAACTCCAACGACCACATCGCCAGCAAAGGCAAAGGCCATCTACCCGCCCCTGGAGCGTCCGCTCGTGCCACCGGTTGGCAAGGGCATGCCCGAGAAGCCGAGCATTGTGCGCCGCAGGCTCATGGCAGCCGTTTTCAGCACAGACGGCCGCTCCAAGTCACCTCAGCGACAGGTTGAGGCGCAGTTCTTGATGTCCGATTACAACGCTAAGTACAAGCGCCGCATGCTCAACGAGATGCGGCAGACGCTGCTCTCCACGCCGATCCCCGAGGATAATGGCAGCCGGATTGGTGGCGGCCGGGTGCTGCCACTGTACGAGTCGGAGCGTCTCATTAGGAAGATGGAGCTCCGGGATAACACGACGCTGGCGCAGTGGCAGTGGCCGAACCCGTCGGTCTTCAATAAGCGCGGCATGACGGCTTCAGCGAGTGCCGTGAGCCTCAGCCGACCTTCCTCTACCTACTTTACTGAGTTCATGGGCCGAGGAGACGTGGTGCCCACTCCGTCTCGACCCAAAACGGCGCTGGAGGCAGCGTTCACCCTTCAGACAAGCGCCTCGGCTGCCGCATTTTGACGATCATGAACGACGTGCTGCACATGATTGGCTCTTAGATGAGGCACGAGCATTGACGGTGCCGATCATGCGCTGAGCGCTGAGTTGTGTGTGGTATGCACTACCATGAGCACGTGATGCGCGGGATGGCTTGTGTTGAGTGTATGATGCATGTGGCGAGCGCGATGATGAATGCTGTGTGACGTGGTGAGGCTGCGCGATGATCTTATGGGTGGGTGGCAGGTGCGAGTGCGCAGGCCGTCCTGTGCGGCCTTTGGCCGCGGCGGTCCACACCAGTGGATGGTGGAGCGCGCAGTCGGAACAGGTGACCTCTCGACGTCACAGTGACCGGACCTGAGCGGAGCCGGAGCTGAAGGGCAAGGGGTGCGAAACGAATGAAGCGTGCACAGCGCGGTCCGTAGCGCACAGGCCCGACACGCCGCCACACGGATGCGACATCATGTCACAATGTCACAGTGTCTCGCGTCGTTGATGATCCGATTGGATGCGATGCCGATCGGATGCGCGATGGCTCGGTCTGGCGCTCGGCTCGGACGGTGACGCTCCGGGTCCGGCCGGGCCATGACGTGCGAGCTGCGACGTGGATCGTGGTTCGGCCCCTGGCGCGGGTGCGAGCCTCGTGCGTCGAGGAGATACCATCTAAGGTTCTTAAATAAGGAGGGGACGGGAACACATAGGATTTCGCCGGCCATGTCGCATGTGCATGTCCCACCGGTGCTTTGACTGCTGTACGCGGTACTTCCGTACTTGCGTACTAACCTGACCGACGGTCTCGCAGGGCCTCACGCGTCACGGGGCGCAACGCGCCACGCCTCGCGTCGTGACGAGATGCGGGGCGCGCAGGGTGAACGCGCTATCTCCGGTCTCCTCCACACGGCACGCAGACACGCGCACCGGCGCATCGTCCAGGCACTCGACTACAGAACAGATCGCTGTACGCTTTGACTCGCGAACACATTACCATCCGTATTTTGCGGCCGTCTCTTTCTTCGACTTCATGCTCTTCGAGCTCCGGAGCGCCACGTCGCTCGCCTGTGCTGCCGCCTGCGCCGCGAGCGAGTTGATCTGGTGCTTGCGCTTCTGCAGTGAAGAGGGCTGGTACTGCTGCACCACGTCGCCGGAGGTGCGGCTCCAAAAATTGGCCGCGATTTTGGTCTCTTGCGGCGGCGGCGGCGCAACGAAGTCGTACTGGCGCGACTGGCCGATGATCTTCCGGAGCGCTGCCGGATCAACGTCGACAACCCGGCCATTGCTCAGGTCGTAGCCGCCGTAGCCCGCGACCGCCTCGTCGTACCCCTCCACGGCACTGTCAAGGCTGTCGACGGGCGGGCCGCGCGCTGGGCCTGCTGGCACGTCGTACGAGAGTCCGACGTCCGGCGCGGCCGTGAGCGCAGCCGAGGACAGTCCAGTGCATGCGGGCGGCGCGCTCTCGTAGAGGCTCGTGTGCACCGTCGGACGCAGCAGCTGCGGCGCGGCCGTGGGCGCCGCTAGCTGACTGCCACTCGCGTGGGCATATGGCTCGTCAGCCGCGGTCGTCAGTCCCGGTTCCTCCACAGCCCAGGTGGCGCCACTAGGACCGGCGCCGCCGATTTCGGCCGGAGATGCCGATGGCGCAGCCGCTGCGGCCGACGCCTTGCGCACGAGCGGTTTCGCATTTGCAAAGAGCGAGCTCGCACTCTTCACCCCGACCTTGCCAGCATTCTTGGGTGCGGGAAGGAGCGAAGACAGCGCCGACCAGCCGCCGCCGCCCTTCGGAGCGCTTTTGCCGGCATCGGGCTCGATTGCCGCGGGTCCTCTGTCGAAAAAGTCCGCAGGCAGCTTCGCCGCCTCCTCAAAGGGCAGGGCCACATCGTGCTTTTGCAGCAGCGCTTGCAAGTCGACCTCCTTGCGGGGCCTCTTTGCTGGGGGGGCCGCGGTTAGAAGAGAGGTAGATGCAGCTGGTGGTGCCACAGGCACGGCCGGCGGCGCGCTGTCGGCGCCCGGCTCGTCGTCCTCACTGTCGGAGTAGGCGACCAAAGACCCTTTCTTCATGTTTCTCGCTCTTTTCACAAAAAGGTCAGCTCAATAATCGTGAAGAAAGCGGTCAGCCAGAAACGCTGCCAAGAGCGATGAGGAGTCTCACTCGCTCTCAGATCACCCTGACGAAGAGGTCAGACGCGAGTTCACATGTAGCGCCACAAGCACTCCCGATATTGTTGGTCGGGCGTGGAGTGAAGGTGGGTCGAGTCGTCGCTCAACCAAATCTCGCGCCCGCGTCCATAGAGAGGGCGCAGCACATACTCCTCTGGGATGGGCTCCGGTGGGGGATCGAAGCGCTCGTACTCGACCACCGCGCCGTGCGTCTCGCCCTGCGTCGGGCGCAGCGGGTGGGAGAGCTTCACGTGCGACGAGAAGACGCCGCCGCCCTCGTACCCATTCCGGCGTGGGAAGCCGAGCAGCACCGTGAGGCTCGAGATGCCTGCGTCCTGGTGCCAGCTGTGCTGCACGCGTCGCTGAAGTGGCACGATGTCGATGAGCGATCCGTGCGGCCGCGAGCCGCACAGCGCGCCCAAGCCAAGGACAAAGTCTCGTCCGTTGAGGTCTAGGCCGTGTGCCTGAAAGGCTGCCGTGAACGCCGCGCACGCATCTCCAGCAGTGGCCGCACGTCGCCAGCTGACCATGCACGCCGCATCCAGCCCTGTAGCCGCGGCGTATTGCTTCTCGCTCCATGCCGCTGGCACCGTCGGCAAGAACAAGTCTTGCCTCAACGCATATCGCAGTGCTGTGCGGAGCTCAGAGTTGCCTTCCCACGCCTCGCCGAGGCCGACGCCAGGGAACACGTCGTCTAGTGAAGCATGATAGCCGTGTGAGGTGCACGCCGGCGCACCAGGTAATCGCAGACGCGGAGGCACGTCCCAGACTGGCACGTCCTCCACCTCTGTGCCAGGCAGCACAATTGGTGCTGCGGCCGCAGGACCAGGCGCGGGCTGAGCACTCCGTGCGGGTCGTCTCGTGCGACCCTTGCGCATGGCGTTAAGCTTGGCGGCAACTGCATCATCAGTAAGCGGTACGTTCGCGCAGGCGCCTGCGACGGCTGTGGCAGCGGAGAACACAATAACTCGCATCGAGGTGTCCGATCGCATCGAAAAATGCGATTTCGTCACCTCGTCAGCTCAGAACGACGCTTTTTCGACCGCTGACACACGAAACACTGCCAAACAGGGGTCGTGAACACGTTTATTTGACCGCGGCCACGGCCGCGGTAGTGCACTGCATCGCCTATGTTCCACCCGCCTTGACGGGCGCTGCCGCCTTGACGGGCGCTGCTGCAACCTGAGCCTTCTCGAGCTGTTTCCTGAGCTCCGCTATGCTCTTCGCTATGTTCTCTGGCGTGTCATCTAGAGCATCGCCCAAGTCCGCCGCCGCCTTCATGGGCACCGTCGCAGCCTTCTCCACCCGTCGCTTGAGCTCTGCTAGGTCCTTTCCCACCCTCTCCGCCTCAGCTCGGTCCGCCGCCGCCCTCATCGGCGCCCCAGCTGCCTTCTCAGCCTGTGCCTTCTCTAAGACAACAAGGTCGGCGGCTGCTTTGGCCGCCTTCGCCTTCTTTAAGGTCTTCTCCGCAGCCGCCTGCTTCTCGGCGGCCACGCGCTCGGCCACAGCCTTTTGGGCTAAGGCCTTCTCCGCGACTGCGCTCTCGGCCGCCGCCGCCTCTGCTGCGGCCTCGGCTACGGCGGCCGCCTTCGCAGCTTGCTCGGCCATCTCCGACTTGAGAACGGCGACCTTCTCTGCTTCAGCCTTCTCCACCTCCGCCCGAGCCGCCGCAGCCTCGGCCGCGCTGATCTTTTCCATCTCCATCTTCTCTGCCGCGGCCGCTCTCGTGACGGCTTGCGTCGAGGCTGTCTGCTCGGCCGCCGCAGCCTCGGCCGCCGTCTCCGCGTCTTTCGCCTTCCGCACGAGCTGCTCGGCCGACAATCGCTCCTTGAGGGCAATCTGTGCTAACGTGTTCTTGGCGTCCACATTCTCGGGCTTCACCGCATTCTCCATGGCGGTCTTATCGGCGGCCGTCGTCAGTGCCACCGTTGCCGCGCGCGCCGCCACCTGCTGGTCGACGGCGGCCTTGTCGGCCGTAACGGCCTTCTGCGCCGCCACCCTCTCCGCCACCTGCTTCTCCGCGGCTGCCGCGGCTGCCGCTGCCTTGTCTGCAGAGAGTGTTGCGGCCGCCGACTGCGCTGCCGCTGCATTCTTGGCCACCGTCTCAAGCGCCGCCACCTTCTCTGCCGCCAACTTCTCCGCCCGTGACCTCTCAGACTGAGCCTTGATCGTTGCTTGGGCGGCGGTCGCCTTCTTGTCCGCCGCCACCTTGTCCGCCGCCGCCTTCTCCAGCGCTGCCTGCTCCGCCACTGCCATGGCCTCTACCAGCCGCACCTCTGCCAGGCTCTCGGCCGCCGCCTTCTCGGCCGCCGCCTTCTGCGCGTCCGATGCCGCCGCCGCCGCCGTCTGCATCTTCGTCACCACCCGTTGGAACGCCACATCAGCCGTGACGAAGTCGTTCGCGTCGACCTTCGTGAGGGCGGCCAAGCTTGTGAAGAGGATCCCGATGGCCGCCGTGGTGAGCGTGGCAGGGCCCACCATCGTCCACAGATCCAGCGCATCTGTCTCGAGCTGGCGGAAGACGCGATTGTTGCGCACGTAGAAGGCTCCGATCGTCAGGGACGAGAGCACGATGACGGCGGTGACTGGCAACGAAATCGAGCTGTCGAAGACCGCCCACGTCTTCAAAACGGTCGCGAGCAGAATGGCGGCAATGCCCAGGTCGAACGCGGCGCGTGCGGTGCGCCACTCGGCGCCGTACTGGGTCGTCAGCCGCCCCAACGCGGTGTCTCGGATGTTGGGCTTCTCGTCCGTTCCGAAGCGGACTGTGCCATAGCTGCCATCGGCCAGCCGGTAGAGGAGCTGTTGCGAGACCACGACGCAGATGAGCATGAACCCAAACGTGGCGACGTCGAGCACCACGAACGCCTGCAGTAGGTCGGAGTCCGGGACCGGGCGAGACGTCGACACCGACGAGGCGGCGCTCGTGACGCGAGACTCGGAGATGATCAGGGTACCGGGCAGGTTGAGAGCGCCGAAGGCGAAGGCAGCGAACAGGGCAGCACTGGACTTGAGCTCTCCGACGATGTTCATCGCGCGCTCTGGGGTTTTGGGGAACTCCTCGACAGGCAACAGCGGCCGCGCCCCCGGTAAGATTGGCTCTCTGATGCGGTCTGCCAGTTGGTCCATCTGAGCACCCAGCGTGCGCAGCCCGCTGGCCAAGGGGCCACCGAACGAGTCGAACCACTCCTGAGAGCGTCCCGTGTCGATGGGCAGCTGGGACGTCAGCTGACCGCGCAGGCGGTCCAAGCGGTCCAGGATGGCCTTTTTGGCATCGTCGACGGAGACCCTGTCGAATGAATCCAAGCGATCCTGGAAGCCTTTTCTGGCCTCGTCCATGGAGACCCTGTCAAGCACGTCCCGATCCAGGATGACTTGCTTGGCCTCCTCCACGGCCCTGTCGAACTCGTCCAAGCGATCTCGGATGGCGTTTTTGGCATCGTCCAAGGAGACCCCGTTGCGCCCGTTGATTGCTTTTATGTACTCTGTGTATTCGTTTGACAGGGGAGGCGTGGGCGAAGCGTCTGCTGTGGGCGCAGCGTTCGGTCCAGCCTCATCAACGACCACGGGCGGCTCAGGACCATTGTCTGCCGGACGCACTTTACTCTCCTCACGCGACTTGAGGTACTCTGCGTATGTCATCGGCTGATTGCATTTCAGAGCAGTCGTGCGGGGGAAAGAGGAGCTCCTCTTGAGAAGGTAGCGTGTCGGCGAGGCTTCCCGTCTCAGCGTCGGAAGGTTATGGACGTAATGAGGGAGGCATGACGACTGGTGTACGCCGGAAAAGCTGATGCTGCCAAGAGCAAGGAGGAGCGCCATCGAGAAGCGTGTGCAATCTTCTCCAGATCCAATCTTCCCAAAGTTGGCATTCAACTGGAGTCGTTTGCATACAATTGTACGTGTCACCACACGTACATGTAACACGTAAATTGGCCAAACCGGGGTCTGCTTCGACGTTGACGAAACTGTGTTCCGCGGCATCTCCGATCACAATGCCGACGGACAAAAAACCCACGAGAACCGTCCTCACCGTGATCGCGGCGCTTGTGGTTCCAATCCTAGCCTTGGACAATGGCCTCGCGCGTAAGCCTCCGCTCGGCTGGAGCACATGGCTCACATGCGAGGACGACAAGGAATGCGGTCACGACGTGTGCAATGAGGCGGAGGTCAAGGCGTCGGCCCTGGCACTTCAGTCAAATGGCATGCAAGCTCTCGGATGGCACTACATTGTGCTCGACGACTGCTGGGCGTATGCGCGCAACACGACGACGGGCCGATTGACCTGGGATGCGTCGCGCTTTCCCTCCGGTATGCCTGCGCTCGTCGAGTGGATGCACGAGCGAAACTTCCTGCTCGGCTTGTACACGTCGGCGGGCAATGAGACATGCTCGAGCGGCGGGCGCCCGATCACGGTGCCGGGCTCGCGTGGCCACTACGATGTGGACGCCCAGACGTTTGCAGACTGGCGTGTAGATTACGTCAAGCTCGACTGGTGCGGCGACGTGAAGCATGAGCCCTGGGTGGGCCCAAGCGCCCATCACGAGTTCGCCACAGCTATGAACGCGACCGGCCGACCCATGATACTTGAGGTGGTGGCGGGGTACTTCTTCACGGGTCCTGCACAGGTGGCCAGCGTGGCCAATGTGTGGCGCTTCTGCGAGGACCACCACGACAGCTGGAAGTCGACCGCAGAGAACGTCCTGTGCCGAGAAGACCAAGGTGCACGAAGCAGCTTGCCAGGCGGCTGGGGATACATGGACGTGCTCACCACGGGCGGCGCGGGATGCTCGCTCGCGGCGCACTGCCCCGGCCAGACCGAGGACGAGTATCGCACCGAGTTCGCCATCTGGACCCTCACGCAGTCGCCTCTCATGATCGCAACCGACGTGCGCAACATGAGCAGCTTGGCACAAGCCACGCTTCTCAATGCGGAGATTTTGAGCGTGCACCAGAGCACCGCCACGCTTCCAGGCCGGCGGCTGGCCACAGCAGCCGACGCGTGCGCACTGCCGGCACTCTGTGCCGTTTGGGGGCGCGCACTCAACGCAGCAGGTACCACCTGGATCCTTGCTCTCGTCAATCTCGACAATATCTCTGTGCAGGAGGTGAGCGTCAGTTTCGCCGACCTCGGCTGGAATGCATCGGCGATGGCGGGTGCGCTTGTTCGCGACCTGTGGGCACGGCACGATTTGCCCGATGCAACGGGGGGCAAGGTGACCGCAAGGGTGCCCACGCACGGCACTGCGCTGCTGCGAGTCGAGCGCATTGGCAATCGTGATCCATGAGTGTTGTGGTGTTGACACGACCCAGAAGAGGTCCTTAGGAATCCTAGAGACGGCCAGTGCGGAAGCGTTACCGCGAAAACTGAGCCGACTCGATGCATTCTCGGACTCAAATTGCCCTTCAAGACCCACGTGAGCCATGTCTCGTGTCTCGAGGCGCCGTCGAGGGGCTGTCACTTTTATAAAGACTTTAACGCGACGTTATACACACGTACTGCCTCCGGCAACTCGAAATACGGGATGGTCTCGCAGTACTTCGTTGCGCGCGCGTGCTGGCCAACCTGTCGATGTTCCATGGCCTCAGCCTGCCTCCCATCGCATCTCGCCCCGCCCCAGCTCGCAATTGATGCCGCTAAGATGCCGCGTTCTGACTACTGACTTAAAACCCAGGACGACCGGCCCGCGGCCGGAAAGTTCTGCTACGATTATATTACAATTTCGTACAAGCAACAAGGGACCCACAACTGACGACAGAATTACATTTTTCTGATGAACCACATCCGCCACCGGCAAGCCGCACGCACCAGATTGCACAGTGACCAGAAACGGATGCAATAAAGCCCGGCGGGCGCGCAGCACATCGCGCCACCCTCAAAGCACGCGACTCAGTGGACTCGCACACAGACAGTCACACCTTCAGCTTCACTGGGAGCCAGTGCAGTGCACGAACGCACTCGGAGCTCGTTCACTGGAGACGGCGCTCCAATTGACATGCGATCTCAAGAGATCTCACGAGATGCTCACACTCTTGCCATCGCCCTTGTTGCCCATATCGCAAGCGTCCGTCATGGTTTGCGTCACCACCACGGACTTGGTGAGCGTGTCGAGGCTCTTGCCCTCCTCCTTGGAGTACGCCTCGACCTGCGTCTGAATCCAGTCGTACGTGTACTTGAGGCCCTCCTTGAGCGGCGTCGTCGGCGCCCAGCCAAGCACCTGCTTGATGAGCGTATTGTCCGAGTTGCGGCCGCGTACGCCCTCTGGCCCGGGGATGTGCTTAATCGGGAGCTGCTTGCCCTTGAACTCGAGGACCATCTCAGCCATCTGGTTCATGGAGACCATCTCGTCCGAGCCGATGTTGAGCGGCTTCTTGTAGTCGGAGACCATCAGCCGGATGATGCCCTCGACGCAGTCGTCGATGTAGCAAAAGGAGCGGGTCTGCAGGCCATTTCCCCACATCTCGAACTCAACCGTCGAGGTGATCGCCTTGCGGCTGAAGGCGGCGGGAGCCTTCTCGCGCCCGCCCTTCCACGTGCCGAGCGGGCCGTAGATATTGTGGAAGCGGCCGATGCGGCACTCCATGCCGAAATCCGCATCGTAATGCATCAGCAGCTCCTCTGTCATCAGCTTCTCGAGGCCATATGCGTCCTGCGGCTGTGCGGGCCACGCGTCCTCCTCCTTGAGGCCGCTCGCGCCTCCGAGGTTCTCGTCGAGCTGCTTATACTCGGGGTAGATGCACGCGCTCGACGCGTACCAGAAGCGCTTGACGCCTGCCTTGCGCGCCGCCTCGGCCACATTGAAGGAGATCATGGTCGAGTTGTACAGGATGCGGCTGTGGTTGGACTGGATGAAGCCCATGCCACCCATGTCGGCTGCGAGGTTGAAGCACCACTCGCAGCCCGCGACGGCCTTCTCGCAGGCGTCGGCGTAGCGCAGGTCGAGGTTGACGAACTCGTCGCAAAACTCCTCCGGCTTCATGTACTCGTTCTCCTTCCAGTCCACGGCACGCACCCAGTGGCCCTCCGCCTTGAGGCGGCGCGCAAGGTGCGAGGCGATGAAGCCGCCTGCGCCGGTGACACAGATCTTGATGCCGGACGGAAAGTCTTTGGTGAATTTGCACTCGGACACGGGGGGGAGCACCATGTTTTGCTACTACGTAGGTCGGAGTTCCGTCTGCGGAGCGTGGTCGGGGGCGCAATGTGAGATATGTAGGGAGAGTGGATGTGGGCATACACCGCACGTGAGTGAGGTATGCAAAAGCGCTGCTCTTCAGCCTTGCTCGCGCTCAGGCGTATGAGAGTCATCAATTCCTGGGAGGGCGGGCGTGCGCACTCAGGGTGGAAGCGCCGAGGTGCGTCGCTCCTGCTTCGAGGTCGCTTCACAGTAGTTTCAGTGAATGCACTCTGAGAGCAAGCAAGCAAAGCAAGCAAGTGAGAGAAGCGATAGTGTGAATAGAACTAAAGTGTGAATTCGGAGAGGGGAAATTCAAATCGATCGTCACCGCGCGCCAAAATTTGTCGTTCAATGACGTTCCAATCTCATGTGCGGTCACGACTCTCAACGTCCACATTCTACTTGCAAGAAATCAAAATCAAAACAGAAGAAAGAATTGAGAAACGAGACCGCGAGGGGCTCGACGGCGTAGCAAACTCGAGGACACACGGTTTTTGTGGCCTCGCCTCGACAGACACGTCGCGGCTCGCGCCCGACTTCTCATCGGCGCAACTCGTGCTGGGCGCGTAGGCTGCGCCTGGCGCCCTCGACGAGCCCGCCGGCGCCGGCGCCACCCTTCAAGCTGCCATTGAGCGCAAACTGCAGCATGACGTCGATACCGTCCGAGACAATCTCATGCGCGGCCCACGCCACGTTGAGCGCCTCGGCCACCGCCGACGCGTCTGGCAGCAGCGAGTCGGCTTTGGCGCCGCCGCCCGGTCCAGGCAGCTTCTCAGCGAGCCCTGGAGCGGCTCGGATCGCGGCACGCCACGGGCTGCCGCGCGGGTCCGTAGCGAGGTACCCGTCGGCATCCAGCAACTTGTGACGTCGCAAGGCCTCGTGAATCTCCGTGGCTGTGGACAGCGTGAGACCCTCTATGCGTTCGGTGAAGAAGGCGGCCGTGGGCTTCTGCGCGCGCACCTCCAATTGGTCCGATCCGGCGGCGGCGCCGCTCGAGTTCCGCAGCTTGCGCACGCACTTGTTTACCATGCTCGCCGTGCGCTGGTCGCGTGGCATGTGCACAAAGAGTGTCGGTGGCATAGGCTCGGGCAGCATCGGCGGTGGAACGGCCATGATCTGGGAGATCACAGCGCGGAAGCGAACCGTTCCGGCGAGCAGCAGCACGAACGCGCCACCCGAGGACGCGCCCAGGGCCACCAGTGGCAGCGCTGCCAAGTTGTGTCGCTCACGGAAGGCTGTGAGGGCCTTCTGCACGATGGGACCATCGGTATCGATGTCCCAGCAGCGCGAAATCAACCGATCTTGCGAGGAGATCGCGATGACTGCGAAGCCTGCGCGAAGGGCTGCCTTTACGATACGCACCTCCTCGGGAAGGCCAAGGCACTGCGGCGCCGCGCTGGTCGGCGCCCAGAAATCAGTGGCACTGTGCTGGCAGCCGTGCGCTAAAAATAGAACGGCTCTAGGACTCGTGGCCGGAAGCTCGTACATAGCCTCCGCCCCAGCGAGAAGTTCGTATGCGGGTCCGGCGGCCGACGTCGTCACGGCGACCATGACGAAAGTCATAAACAAAGTTGAGCAGCCTGTCATCGCGACCCTTCACCTCCGTGGGAGTCCGTGGGTGCGCACCAAGGTGCGTGAAAACTTTGGACTCGAGAGCCGTGTTGAGCGCCGCGTCATTAAACCGACGCCCCCCAAATAGAGTTTATGGACACGTGGTGTCGCGCCCCTCGAGTGCCGCGCATGGACGCCCACGGCGGCCGCTTCGGGGGTTCGATCTCACGCGCGATCCTTCACGCAAGGTCGCATTTTCTCGCCGCTTTGTTCTATCGCGCGATCGATTTCCTCCATGAGCGACGACTTCCTGCACATCGGCGACTTCATCACCGTCTACGATGACGTTTCCGACGGCTATGTAGGCGCGCACGGCATATCGAGTAACCAGGTTGCAATGCGCGAGGTCAGCGACCCTTTACACCCTAAGCTCGTCGCCAAGGAGGCCGTGTTCGTGCTGCTCCAGCAGCACAACTACGCAAGCTACCGGCAGATGCGCTCTTTCCTCGAGCGTGAGGGGTTGAGTGCGCACGCTGCCCTGTCTGATCCGCGCTACCGGCAGCTGTGCGACGCGGTTGACAGCGAGCGGGCCCACAATCGCCAAGAGTTCAACCAAACGTGTGGGCGCGAGGTGCGCTATGGCATGATCGTACAGCTGCAACAGGAGAGCTCGCACAAGTACCTGTCCGTCTCGCGCCAGCCGGCCGAACTGAACGCCGATGGCCGGCGCGTCGTCCTCGACGCGGAGGCGGCCGAGTCGGCGTGGGTGCGCATCATGCCAAGGCTGCGCGTGCATTCGGAGGGAGAGAAGGTGCATGTGGGCGATCCGGTGACGCTCGAGCACGTACAGACTGGCTTGCGATTGATGGTGGATCAGCGGCTGCCGGATGGGCGCTGTGAGGTGATTGCCACGCAGCAGGCGCTCACTGGCTTCAAGCTCAACCTGTTCCGCCTCCACGACGACGACGCGTCGGCGCACGACACGCTGCTCGGCTCGCAGCCTGTGCGTCCCGTCCCAAAAAGGAAACCTCTTCGGCTCGGCATGCAAGTGCTCACCCCGGCGCCCCCCCCCCCCCTCCACCCCTCTCCCCACAGGTGCGACTCGTCCACAAGGAGGCCTCGGGTCATCTCGGCCTCGACCGAGAGCGCGTCGAGAAGGGCGCTCCCGCGTACATAACGAATGCCGACGCGATGGGCGCGTGCTCCTCCAACTGCGTCTGGCAACTGGTACCGATCGGGCCCGCGACCTCTCACGCGAGCTCTCACGCGACCTCCACTCTCCCCCGCTTGCCTCGCTCGCCCCGCTCGCCCCGCTCGCCCCGCTCGCCAAGCTCCAGACTCGTCGCCGCGTCCGACTCACGCGTTTCCTTCAGGTCAAGGCCGATCTACTCGACGGCTCCCGCTGTGCATGGACCGACCAGGTGCGGCTGCGCCACGTGGGCACCGACTGCGTGCTGAGCGTCGTGCTGAGCGCCCGGAGCGCGAGCGGCGCCGTGCTGAGCGCCGGGAGCTCGCGCGAAACGTCGCGCCGCTCGCGTTTGACCTGGGATCTCGCGCGCCAGATCTCGCGAGATCTCGATCGGAGCGAGAGTGGTGGGTCCGCCGGCGACGACTCTGCACGGGAGGAGGCACGCTCGGCTCCTCCCTTTTTGCGCCGGAAGACGAGCCGGTCTGCCTCGCGCAGCACCTTCCTTGTTGAGCAGGACGACGAGATGGTCGAGGTGATCCCCACGAGCGATCTCACCTCCGAGCTCAGCCTCTTCGAGCTCGTGCCTCAGTACCAGGCGACGAAAGGGCACGTGGGCCTCCTCCAGCTGATGCGCATTCGACACGTGGTCACAGGTTATTGGCTGCACTGATGGCCACTGATGACCGCTGATGACCACTGATGACCACTGATGACCACTGATGACCACTGATGACCGCTGATGACCTCTGATGACAGGTTATTGGCTGCACTGCCCGCCGGCGATGGCGCCGGCCGCGGCCGAGAGGGACGAGGTCGCGGGGGGGGCGGCGGGCGCGGGGGCGTCCCGCGAGCCGTCGCAGCCCTCACAGCTGACCAATCTCCGGGCGACGCGCGTGATGCGTGATGAGGACGTCTTTGGTCTTGTGGCCGTCGAGCGCGCCGAAGAGGCCGACATCCACTTTGCAAAGGACATTTCCGAGAAGCTTCGTGCCTTCTGGGGGGCGCCGTCTTGGCAGCCATGCGCCCAAGACGGCGCCCTGGCCGAGCGCGCGGCGTGCGATTTCAAGCCGCTCATCCATCTGCTCTCCGAGTTGATCGTCTTTGTGACCTCGACGGACGAGATCGACCCACTCAAGCGCGAGGGGCTGCCCATCTTTTCCCGCCAGACGCTGTTGCGCGAGCAGGGCGTCGTTGAGCTGGTGCTCCTCACCCTGATGACCTCTGATTGCCTCCCTCATCAGGTGCTCCTCACCCTGATGACCTCTGATTGCCTCCCTCATCAGGTGCTCCTCACCCTGATGACCTCTGATTGCCTCCCTGATCAGGTGCTCCTCACCCTGATGACCTCTGATTGCCTCCCTGATCAGGTGCTCCTCACCCTGATGACCTCTGATTGCCTCCCTGATCAGGTGCTCCTCACCCTGATGACCTCTGATTGCCTCCCTGA
>Ga0210242_100815_pt1 | contig 26749 bp, 18 predicted proteins | sample ChrtobMeP5a_16mM_FD_155445 | JGI IMG/M metagenome (GOLD analysis project Ga0210242, IMG submission 155445) | Chrysochromulina tobin associated microbial communities from unialgal haptophyte culture, Seattle, Washington, United States - P5a_16mM | ecosystem: Host-associated > Algae > Haptophytes >... | reverse complement strand
GCTGGCCCCGGGGTGGGCGGTGCCGGTGAGTGCGCCGGGGTTGGCGGTGGGAGCGTGGCAACGGGTGGTGGCGGTGGTGGTGGTGGTGGTGGCGGCGGTGATGTGGGAGGTGAAGAGAACGTGGGTGGTGGCGCGGGCGCCGATGGGGATGGCGGTGGAGGTGGCGGTGGGGGTGGAGGCGAGGGCGGTGGGGGAGGCGGGGGGAGGGGTGGGAGGAAGGCGAACATGAGCGGGGTGAACTGCGGCGGGCACGAGCTGGTGGGGCTGTGTGGGCGCTTGGGTCGGCGACCGGTGGCGGCGGCGGCTGCGGCCTCGGCGGAGCCCGCGATGGCGCCGGCGGCGGAGGTGGCGATGACGGCGGCGGCGGCGGCGGGGAGCAAGGTGGCGACGGAGGGGGAGAGGGTGGCGGTGAACGCCACAGTGGGGTTGTGGGCGATGGAGGGAGGTGGTGCGAGCGGATCAGGCTTGACAGAGGATGTGGCGGGAACTGCCGTTGGGGTGGGGGCGGCAGGCGGACTACTGCTTCACGGTCGACGGTCGTCGCATGCTGTATGACGTAAAACGGATCTCCTTCTGTCCGAGTCGCTACTGGCCTACGGTCGCGGTGGCCTCTAGCCGTGGAGGGCCGCTTGAGTACAGGGCATCTTCCGTTCGTGCGGAGTATGAGGCAGCGGCTGCCGCACTCGACGCGTCGTCGACGCGACGGCACGCTCGCCGCCCTATGGGCCGCCCACGTCCACGGCCTCGCCGACCTCCCCGGCACCGTCCTCGACGACGACGTGGACGAAGACACCGTCGACTATGACGGCGTCCAACCCGCCGGTCCGCCGACCATGCCCGACCTCCAAACCGTCGCCCGCAAATCCGCCTTTCTCGCCCACCAAGCCGAGGCGCTCGGAAGGGTGCGAAGCAAGCCAACGGCCTGCGATCTGGGCGGCGTCCCCAGCCTCCAGCCACGCGTGTCTCCGAGGGTCCGTCCTGGGAAGAGCGAGCATGAGGACATCGAGGCGCCGAGCCGCTGCTGCCTCCCGCTGGGCCGTGATGGCGTGCTGCATCCGGTGCTGCGCGGGCACCGTCTCGGCCGGGTGGCTGAGCAAGCCAGGCGACTGTGTGACATCCACCACGCCATCGACCTCCTCCCTAAGAAGAGCCCATGCATCCGAAAAGGCGTGGCCCAAGTCCGAGTCTGAGGCGAGGAGAGTCGACATGCGCAAGTCGGGCGTGTCGAAGTCGAAGGACCGGGCGCCGAGGCGGTGCGCGAGCTGAGGGAAGAAGCCTGGCCGTGTGACGCCATCCGCCATCCGGGTGTCGAGGAGCCGCTCACCGGTCGCGCGGTATGAACGAAGCATGACGAAGGCAGGGACTGCCCACGACGCACACGCAACACCGCACGGATGCAACCGCGGAACAAGGTGGATCGTGCCCAAAATCTCGAGCCGAGAATCGCGAAAGCCCGCCTTTGCCCTTTAGCGGAATCGCGAACCATGGAGCCGACATCGGCACCTCCGCGATCCACACGCACCCCGCTCGCACGCACGCTCAAGCTCGCGCAATAAAACACCCACCGACCACCCCAGCAGCCTAACCAGCAGCCACCTGCAGACATCCTCGTAGCGGTATTGTACGTAACCCGCTGGCGTCCAGGTACGGACAGTAGCCAGAACGACCGAGATGATCGCCGAGACAAGCGAGAACCCGAGATACACAATCTCAGAGATTATCTCGGCGAGCTCCGGCGAAGTGCCCAAGGCACGAGAGGCAACCGAGGATCGGTCGGACCCAATTACAGAGTATGTCCCTATAGCATAGTAAGATGCTACCGTGTACCTATTCACAGGTCAACCTTCATAGAGCTTGAGCGCTCCACACGAAACAACCATACTGGGCAGCTTTAGTTCTAGGTGTTCAACATACCATATGCGGAAGGGCCGACGGAAAAGGCATCCTAATTCGCGGCAAAAGTCGCATCTCGCACAAGGCTCGGACGCTCGGTTTCTTCCGCTTTCTCCGCCCCCTTGCCTTCCCCGGAGACGATGTGCGCTCGTGCCGCCTCTCTGTCGTGCCGCCTCTCGGCTCGGCGGGGCTCGGCGGGCCGCTTTGGGTCGGTGCCTCGACTCGCCTGCACCATCTTCCTCGCCATGATGGTGGGCATCACCAGCGCACAGAGCCAGACCATCTGCACAAACACGTGCTCCTACGCCAACGATGGCACATGCGACGATGGCGGCCCGGGCGCTGAGTTCACCGGATCTTGCGCCTACGGCACCGACTGCGCCGACTGCGGACCTCGTCAAGCCGCCATTTGCACAAACACGTGCTTCTACGCCAACCAGGACACATGCGACGATGGTGGCCCGGGCACCGAATTCACCGGATCTTGCGACTACGGCACCGACTGCGCCGACTGCGGACCTCGTCAATTAACGTTGACACTTTGTTCATCTGGGACTGAGTGCGGCGCTTGTGATTATGGGCCTGTCAGACTTACATCTCCTGGGACCCCGAATCAGTGGGCCAATGAATACTACTACAAGACCACTTGGACTTATACTTGCAGTGCTTGTTCAGGAGTGGCCAGTGGAGGAGATTTGCCCATTTATCAAGCATATGATGTTACTGGGCTTAATGTCTATAATGTCTACCTGTGGTTCGACTGCTCGAATGGGAGATGGACCCGGTCCGTCGTCAACGCTGGTGCTGACAGCGAGACTTGCCCCTATAAGTTTGCCTGTGCTGGCCCTTACCCCGCGGGTACGATTATTGATCCTGCGTGGAGTTCATGCCCGTACGGTGGCGCTCCGATCTGCCCAGCGCCGTCTCCCCCCCCCCCCCCCCCCCCCCCCCCCCCCCCCCTCCCCCTCCCGACTCCGACGAGTTGATCGGTTTTTTGGCTTTGATCATAATCGGTGTTCTCCTTCTCGTCACTTTTCTCTGCGGTGGCATCTGCGTGTGTCTTGGCGTGTGTGTGCTGCCGATATGCTGCCGACCTAACCCTAACCCAGGGCCCAACTCCCGGGCCGGGCTTGAGATGAGGGAAGTGACTGTGCAGGGATACGACATGGGGCGCGTCGTCGTGGGCAGCGTGCACTCGGACTCCCGGGGATGAGTCGCAGCAGCAGCAGCAGCAGCAGCAGCAGCAGCAGCTCGCTGTGAGGCGCGGTCGGCAACATCCCTTCATCCGGGGCGAGGGCTCGGTTGCCGGCGGGAAGGTCAATGAGAACGTCACAAAGAGAAGATTGCTGACAAGGTCGCGGAGATGTTCAACTAACATAAGGCAAAGACGAGACCCGGGTAACGGATGTGGCCGGGGGGAGCGTGTTGGGAGCGGCAAAGACGAGACCCGGGTAGCCGATGTGGCGGGGGGTTAAGCCGGGGGGAGCGTGTTGGGAGCGTGCACACTCGATGGTTCCGATGCCGGGCGCGTCGTCGTGGGCAGTGTGCACTCGGACTCCCGGGGATGAGTCGCAGCCGCAGCAGCAGCAGCAGCTCGCTGTGTGGCGCGGTCGGCAACATCCCATTAATCTGGGGCGAGGGCTCGGTTCTCGGTTGCGATGACACATGTGAAGATCGGTGGCAGGTCGTAGACCGTCTGTGTGATCTCCGAGTGCTTGCGTGATCTGGCATCCATGTGCATCTGGGTCGGGAGCGGTTGCAAACGCAGACAGCATGCCGAACAGCATGATCCCCGTGCACAGCAGCCAGAAATGGTGTGGGGCGAGCGCAGCACTTAGCAGTTCCACGTCATGGGGAGAGTCAGCGTTGGGCTTGGGGCGACGTGCAGGGCGAGGTGTGTGCATAAGTGGGGATAAGCCCAAGTGCAGGTCACCGGTGTGAGCGGTGTGAGAGCGGACGGGAAGTTGGCGCGTCAGCGTCACGCGCGACACGCTGACACCCCGCATGCCCCAGGCGAGGACGGAGTGCGCGAGTTGCGAGACGTCCCGGGTGCTGCAACCTGCATGGGCACTGTCTCCGTGTCTCGGGGGTTACGTCTCTTCTGGAAACCCAGTTTCCGATGGAAAATCCCCAGCTGTTGGGGAAAATCGGAAAAAGATTCGAACGAACTCCTAGATGGACAAATGACAAGGTCCGCCGAGCTCTGGCAAGGGGGTCGGAAAGGTGGAGCCCGGCAGCCGCCCCTCGCCAGGGTGGTGTTCTAGCCGTCCCGATGGTCGCCCACCGCGAAAAAAGTCCTCCGTCCCGAAGGTCAGTCCTCTCTTCACAAGAAAGTCGGCGTCACGTCGACGGCCAAGAATTTCTTGCCCGCCTCGGCCATCTCCTCTACGGATAAGTGGGCCCACGCGACCTTGGTGAACGATTCGGTCGACATGCGTTTGAGCTTGGCGACGTCCTTTTGCGCGGCCGCTTTCGCGGCGATCTTCTCCCTTTCCGCCTTCTCTCTGACGATGAGCATGGTGCACGGCGGAAAGAGGACCTCCTCTTCTTGCTGAAACTGCGAGATCTCGCTGATCGAGGCGCCCACATGAAAGCCGCTGTCGCTCTCGGGCTTCGGGTGCAGGCACCAGAGCACGTTCGCACCGTTGGACTGCATGTACCCGACGGGCGCGTCGCGGCTGCGCGACGTGGACATGAAGGCCATGTCGACCGCGCAGACCATTTGTCCTGAGTCAGGCACCCAAAATGCGGGCTCGAGCTCCCCACGCACGCTACGCCAAAGCTTGAGGTGTGCCTCGTCGGGTTTCGTCACGGCGGCCAGCTTGCGGATCGCGCGGCAAATGTGGCCGACCGTGGCCGCGAACGTGAGCCCCGGGTGCGAGGCCACCGTTGCACGGAACTCGTCGTACAAAGGCGCAATCTGGCGCAGGAAGGTGTTGAGAGGCTGGTAAGCGGGCCCTGAGTAGAGGCGGACGGCAAGGACCTCGTCAAGGGTGAGGAAGGCGTGGCCCTCGTCGAGAAGGACGCCATGGCCCTCCTTGCGCCGCTGTGCGATCATCTCGTTGACCTTCGTGCGAAAATCCTCGGGCAACTTGCCGTGGTTGTTCTGGTCGCGGTGGCCGGGGGTGCAGTTGGGTTTGGACTTGGCCGGTCCTTTGACGTAGGCCCATTCCTCGGCGAGGGTGTAGCTCCTGCCCTTCCAGTCTGACCAGCTCATCTCGCGCATGAACTCATCCTCCATGGTGAGCAGCGGCTTAGCGATCAGATCGTCCAGCCCCTTGAGGAACGCCTCGCGCTTGTTGTAGCTCAGGGTGAGGGCGATGCCGCACATCTTGCTCCCTTCGTCTTCACTCGTCCCTAGACCCTTCCGAGGCGGCTGGTAGGTGGCGGTTACGATGATGAGGCGCTGCCGCGGGTACACGGGCGCGTCGCCGGGGTGGGCGGGCGCCTCCCAGGTGCCCGGCTCCTTGAGCTCCTTGAAGCGGAAGAGCGTGTTGGGCGGGAAATCTCCTGAGAAGAGTGAGGTGATCACAGCAGAGTGTGAGCCCTGCTCGTCATCGGCACTACTCTCGAAGCAGATGATGTCGGAGTGCTTCGCACAGCCCGCCAAGGACTCCCCGGTCTCGGGGTCGTTGTAAAGCACCATGAAGCCCTCCTCGGTGAACAGCTGCGGGTCCGCCGTCGCGTGCGTGAGAGACGATGACGTGAGCCCACGGAAGCCGGTTCCATCGGGCTCCATGACGAACTCCCAGTTGGGCTCGCGGCTCTCTAGGCCGTACAAGCCAGTGCGATTCCAATAGAGCTTCGAGTACAGCTCCTTCTCCGCCTTCTCCGCCGCGGCGCGTGCAGCGTCGCGCATGCCTCTCGGCAAGGGTGGAGATGGCGAGGAAGGGTCTTCTCCGTCCGCATCTCGCCTCTGAAGGAAAAGGGTCTCGGAGAGGGCATACGTGGACGCCGCGTAGCACGGGTCGCCGTCCTTGAGCGCGCGCGCGAGCGCCTCAACGCAGGTGAAGAGCATCGTGTAGCACTCCGCGCGCTCGTGCGTCCAGCCCATCTGCTCGAGCGCATACGTATCGGCCTGCACCCATTCCTGCGACACGAACTTGTCGAAGTTGTCGTACTCGCGCACGTATGCCTCGTCCGCCTCGACGCTCCCCTCGCCCTGGCCGCTGAGCCGGTACGACTCGGCCTTCAGCTGCACCCACTCGTCCTGCCACTTGCGCTGCGGCGGCGGGCCGATCAGCTCGGGCAGCGTGCGCAGGTAACCAGCTCGTGAGGTCTTCGCCTCAGTCGGCAGCTTCTCATTGAGCAGGACCTTTATGCTCTCGACCTTTTGCTGCGCTTCCATGAGGTCTTTTCGCAAAACCTTCAGTAGATCGCTGCCGCTGCTGCTCTTCTTTGGGATGCCGGACATCGCCACCGACCCATGCAGCCTGTTGATCAGCCGCTGCTGCTCCGCAATGTGCTGCTTTTGCTTCTCCGACTCGGCGCGCATCCTATCGAGCTCACGCAACAAGTCCGATGGAGAGGACCCCCGCGGGGTCGTCTCCTTCTCTTTTCGCGATGATATTGGGTGAAAAGACATGGTGGGAGGCATGATGCTCAGCAGGGGCTTTCTGATGCTCCTCCAACTTTTCTCAATTCCAAGTTTTGGGCGGGTGTTCGTCGCGTCGTGACGGGCGCCTCCTAAAAATGGGGCTCCCATTCACGTACACGCTAACCAGGTGGTTCAGAGCATACTGGATCTTATAAAACCCGCAGCCGACTGATGCTACCGATCAGGCTGCACTGATTACCTCTGCCAATGGTACACGGGACAAGCCTCTTAGGCACTAATTATGCACAGCCGAGCGAGATCGGTTCACTGCCTCCCACCTCGGCCCTTGCCGCCGCGCCGTACTCTCAACCTTTTCGGTGATTTAGCGTCGTTCTTAGCGTCGTTCTTAGCGTCGTCAGTGTCGTCGCCGAGCGGCTGCACCATCGTGGCCTTTCCGCTGTCCGAGTCCGCGACCACGTTGAGGGTGGACAGCTTGAATTTATGTCCGACCGTTGACGACTCGTCGAGCACGCGCACGCGTACCACGCACGAGGCGGACGCACCCGTCACTCGTATCTGGTGGGGTGCGAAGACTGAGATGTTGCGGTCTGTGTCAATCCGATGGCCATCAAGGGTGCTCCCCGGGCAGCGGCAGCCGTGATGACACGAGACCTCCGCGCGTCCCATGCCACCCGCGTACGATGTCAGGTAGCCAAGTGTCACTCGCACCAAGGCCGCATCGGCGCCCTCCTTCGCGTGACGAACACCACCACCGCCGCCTCCGCCGCCGCCTCCGCCGGCGCCTCCGCCGCCGGCGCCGACGCCGCCACCGCTGCCGCCACCGCCGCCGTCCGCATCGCTTGCCGTTGTCGCAACGATGCGCGTGTCCACGGGCAGATCAATGGTGGCGCCGGGCGCAAGCGCAAGAGCGCCGGGGGAGCGCTTGCCCGGCACGCCGCCCCGGAACGCGTGGTAGCAGTACATGAACACAGGCGGCGCGGGCACCGCGGGCAGCGTGCGCGGGCAGGGGACTTCCAGATCGGCATGCATGCATTCGTCGAGTTGCATGCTGCTGCTGCTGCAGCTGGCTGTACGCCACGCAACGGGCGCCATGCGCTGGTACGCTCCGAAGCGGCCGCGGCCGCCCAGCCGGCCGAAGCCGTAGCAGCGCGCGTGGCCCACCTTCGCGAGCCTTGCGGGCATGGGGGGGGGTACAGCCATGAGAGTGGTCATCAGTGGTCATTAGTGGTCATCAGTGGTCCTCAGTGGTCAATTGTGGCCACTCATGGTCATCAGTGGTCATCAGTGGTCATCAGTGGCACTCACTTAGCGGCCATGGGGTATAGCGGCGGCGGCAGTCGGCCCCAATCGTGCGCAGGTGGTGGCGGCGGCGGCGAGGGCGGCAGCGGTGGCGACATCATTTGCGCAAATGTAGCCTGGGTCGCGCTGGGCCGGAGCAGACCCGACGTGAGCACAGACGCAAGCGCATGCTCCAGCCAGTGCGTCAGCATGGCTGCGAGCAAGTCAACCCCGAGCCGGCCGGTACTGGGATGCAGCCCGTCACTTGCCACGTCAAGCAAGGTCAGGCGCGGCGGCGAGTACATGAGTGGGGCGAGCGCCACGTCAAGCAAGGTCGCGAGTACATGAGTGGGGCGAGCGCCTCGAAGTACGAGAGGCACGAGACGCGGTAGTGCTGGCATAGGCGCAGCAGGTAATTCTCCATCCTGTGCCAGGCGGTGCGCTCGTATTGACCCCACAGCGTCAGGTTGCGCGGGTCGCGGCGATGCGCCCACTCCCGCACACTGAGGAAGACAATCGCTGGCGGCGACGGCACGTCGAGCAGAGCCCGCACGATGGCCTCGACAGCCTCGGGCGTGGTCGACTTGGCCATCGAGCCGAATTCGAGCACCACCAGGTGCGGCCGTCGCGGGATGTGCGAAAAGAGGCACTCGGCCAGCAGATCTGCGGGAGTCGCATCGGCCGCACCGTTGTGAATGCGATGCGCCGCTGGCCAGGTACGATTAATCGCCTCGAGAAAGCGCACAAGGAAGCCCTTGATGAGCACGCGGTGCTGATGCGGCGGCACAGGGTTGTATAGCCGATCGACGCCGCGGTATTCCATGCACCGCTTGGCGGGCTGGTCTAAGCAGCCTCCTGCCTGCGCCACTGATGCGCCGACCACCGCAATGTCCAGTGCGCCTCCCCCAAATAGATGGCGTCCAAGCCCAAGCAGCGATGAAGCCGGCGCGAGGTGCACCAGCGAGCGCTGGAGTAGCTCGGGGTCTTGGAGCACCTCTAATTTGGGCGATGGCTGCACGTGATGCTGAATCGATGTTCTCGGCGGCGACGAGAGGTTCAATCGACCCGCGCGCATGATGGCCGCGGAATTCTGTCGAAAACTGACGAAACATCTCTCGCGCGCACGCATGTGTTTCATCGCTCTCCGCCCGCATATGTTCGTTTCAACTGTTCGCCACGCCGCTTCTGACAGTCTTCTGACCGTGTTTTCTGGACGGGTGTGAACGTCGCGCGGCAAATGGCCGCAGCGCGGCTCGTGGCTCAGGCTGCGGCCGCGTCGCGAGCGCAGCAGGCTGAGTTCCGCGCCTTCACGCGCGAGTGGAACCACTCGCTTGAGATGCTCGAGCGCTCCCTGCAGTCGACTGTGTCGACGAGTCACGGTGGCGCGCGGCATTGCGTCGATCGTGCCGCGCGCTGCGAGCACTTGCTGCGCGGGAGCGGTGCGGGCAATGGCACTAGCGTGAGCTGCTCGCGCGCACTTCGCCGGCGCTGCGCGCGCGCGTGCGGCGTGTGTGAGCGTTCGCGGCGTCACCACGAGCATGCGGAGCCGCCACGGTCTTCCTCTGCGTGCTCGCTCGTGGCCACGCGCCACATTGCAAAGACTGGCGGCGTCTCCGTGCGTGATTGGATGCTGCAGCTTGAGAAGGCGGGCCAAGCACGCTTCTTTGGTCCGGTGACGTGGATGCGCCACCGTGGACGCTGCGACGGCAACAAGCTCTTCTTGCACTGCTGCCACCCGTCCGACCCCCGTCCGGTGAGCGAGTGCCAGCAGGTGCCCGTGACGGAGGCGCGCTCGATCGTCGTGCGGCAGCTTGCGGGAAACGAAGGCAGCGGTCTCGACAGCGGCGGCGGCGGCGGCAAGGGCGGCGTCGATGGCGGCAAGTGGCGAGCGGCCGTGGCAGCAGCTGCGCCCTCACTCACTTACGCTCTCACTCTCCTCGAGTTCCATTGGCCCGACTCGGCCCTTGGTGCGTGGGGGCCGTTCACTGATGGCCTCTGATTGCCTCTGACTCGGCCCTTGGTGCGTGGGGGCCGTTCACTGATGGCCTCGGATTGCCTCTGACTCGGCCCTTGGTGCGTGGGGCACGCCGTTCACTGATGGCCTCTGATCGCCTCTGATCGCCACTGATTGTCGCCGATGGCATGCATTGCAGGTAAGTGGGGTGAACCCTTCACTTTTTTGCAGATGCTCCCCCGGATGCGGCCAGCGGTGCTGCCCGGCTGTCGCGTGGTAGTGACGACGGTGATACGGGATCCTCTCACCCTTTATCCGTCGCTACAGCGTCACCAATACGACGCGATGCGCGAGTATGGGCGCGAGGCGCTCCAACAGCGCTGCGCTTGCAACCTGAGTGCATGCGACGTGCTCGGATTTGTGGCCGCTTTCCCAAACTTCCAAGGATGGCGACTCACCTCACCGCGCTGGCTGTACCCGCCGCTCGAGCACGTGGGGCATGAGCCGATGCGCCGCGCCGCGACGCGCCTGCTCGATCGTCTGGATCTTGTGGGCGTCTTTGAGCGTCTCGGCGAGTGGCTGCAGCTCGTGTGTGAGCTCGCCGCGATCTCGCCGTGTCCGCCGCTGCCGCACCTGAACGCCAAGCACTCGACGCGTAAGACAGAGGCGTGCGAACCGCCCGAGCCTGGGGCGCTCGCGGCGGCGGTGCGCGAGCACGCCCTTGCCGACGTGCAGCTGCATGCGCACGCTGCTGCGAGCTTCGAGCTCGCGCTCGAGCGACACCGGCGCAGCGCGTCTAGGGTTGCGCGACGACGGCGTCATGCAATGGCCTAAAAAGCCCGCGCGGTTAGGGTTTCCGACCATGTCTTAGACATCGTCAAACAAAATTGAAAATAGAACTCTGATTTTTCACCTTCCATTTCGTCTCGTACCGGTCAAATTATTCACTAGCGCCGCGCGTAGGGTTAGGCCTTAACGTCTAAAAGGTCGGGTTCTTACCCGCGGAGTTTAGGGTTAGTCAAAAAATACAAATACACTTGAACATTCCCGTCCTGGAGCTACTTTAGCTGGAAGTAGATTCTACTTCTAGCATTAGGGTTGGGGGAGATGGCAAGGGCTTGATGTACGAGACTGAGAGCTCGTGACGCGTGCTGACAAAGCAAACGGTGCCCGGGCTCAGGCTGCGAGCTTCTAGCTCGGCCGCGCTGACGGCGCAATCGGCGCTGGCGGCACTGGTAGTGCCGCTCTCGACGCTGACGCTTTCAGCGCTGACCGACACCGGTGACGCTTTCGGCAAGCTCGCTGAGGGAACTGCGGCGAGCGCCGGCGTTGCCGACTTGGTGGGCGAGCTGAACCGACGGCCCATGAGCCGCGCCATGAGCTGGCTCACTCGCGACGAGCGCGGCTCGGAAGCTAGCTTGCATCGTCGGGTTTCGGCGGGTTTCGTCGAGTTTCGTCGAATGTCGGACTCCGAGGCTGCGACGGCGGCGGCGTGGCGGCGAGCGGTGCGCTTGCTCGGCTTTTGACCGGCCATCCAAATCACGAGCCTGTGCTGCGCCTCAAGCTCTGCCGGGGAGAGCTCTTTGGCCCCACCTGCCAAATTTGGATAGTTCTGGTTTGAGGCGCCCGAGCCGGGAGAGTCCATGGGCAGCGGCGCGCGCGAGCCAGGCCTGTAGGGTAGTATATTACCGGGGCCCGGCCGCTTTTTCTTGCGTCGCTTCTTGGGCTTCAGCGCCTCGCTCGCCGTCGCCGCCGCCGCTGCCGCTGCTTCGACCGCGTCGCGGATGCCCTCGTAGCTGGAGTTACGACGGATGGTGACCGCGAGGCTGCCCGACTCGGCGGTGGCGGCGTCGGCAGGCACGGAGATGGGGCTCGGCAGCATCGCCCTCCGGCGTGCGGGTGGCTCGAGCTGCACGCAGAGCATGTAAGCCTTATGTGCGCTCGCGTGCGCCGGGCGGACCCCTGCGTCTGCCGGCGGCTGCAGCGCGTACATGACGATGCGGATCGCCGTGTCGCGACCGATGACCGAGCCAATGTCGACGGTGCCCACGGGCGTTCCCTTCACCTTCCACGCGAAAGGGTCGATGCACGTCGAGAAGGTGCAAATCGTGTACGTGCAGTCAAGCCGAATCCCGATCGGCCTGCCGCCCTTTGGGTGTGTTCTGCCGCCGGTGATGTCGGTGCCCAGCGTGGGGGGCGCCTCGCCGTCGGGCGTCTCCACGACGATGTCGCAGCCCTTAAAGTACGGCGAGACGAGGTGCGGCATCTCGTAGTCGATGCCGCCCTTGGCCGAGCCGAAGGAGACACAAATGTCTGGCTCGTAGGAGCGTACAAAGTTGAAGAGAGTGTTACAGACGCCGCGCATCAGCATGCTCAACCGGAGCACCTCGGAGAGCTCCAGACCGATGAAGAAGCGCTCGGGCGTCCGCTTGAAGCGGCCCTGCAGCTGAATCTCAAAGTAGCGCCTGCAGAAGGTATCCTGCGTGCTCACATGCACAGCGGGGTCGCGGACGAAGAGAAAGCATGTCCCTTCGAAGTAATCGTTGGATATGTGCGTCGGTCTGCCCGCCCGCACGATGACGGGCTCCACCGCGGAGGTCTCCGACGTCTCAAAGCGGGCTAAATTCTCCATCCGCTCTTCACATCCAGAACGAGGCCGTCGCTCTTGGTGTCCTTGGTCGGACTCCGTCATCAATTATCACAGTTTGCAGACCAAATTTAGGACCAGAAGAATTATATGTAATTGTGAACACCAAAGTTTTCGCCATGAAGGTATGAGAATCCCGAGCTCGCGCCATGCCTTTGTCCGTCTCGGAAGACACAAGCACCAATCTTTGAGCACAGACCAAAATACATCAAGTTTCGCAGCGGCGTGCTCCATGCAGGTGTGATCATGATTAATAGAAAAGTTCCCGGACCAACCTGACACTAGCGTGGAGCCCGTGTAAAATACGCAGACCTCTGATGAGGGTGTGGGAGGTCAAGACTCGGCGCGCCGCCGCACCACCGCGCCGAAGACGACGGCGAACGTCGCGCCTGCGGCCGCGCCCGCCAAGATGTACGCCGTGTAGTCCGCGGAGCACGTGGTGCGGCGCGCCTCCGGGTCGGCGTCATGGTGCTCCGCGAGCGGCCCGCACAGTGCGATCGCCTCTCGCTGGTCGATGAGCCCGCCTTCAATCCAATGTGCGTCCATGCTCGCCTCGCACTGGATGGCTGAGAGCAGCCGGAATGTGGCTGCCGCGCTCCACGCGCGCCCTTGCTGGTTGACGGCTGCAACCCTCACGCCGTACTCCGAGCCCGGGTACAGATCAGAGAGCACGACGCTCTCGCTGCCCACGCCCACCCAATCAGGGTGCCAGTGCACCTCGACCGAGTCCTTCACCTGCCACTTGACGACGTAGTGCGTCGCCAGCCCGCCCTCGTCCGGCATCGCATGCGCCCAGCTCAACCTCGCCGATTCGTGAGTCACTGCGATGCTCAGATTGCACGGCGCGCCCGGCGCGGCAAGCAGCCATCCAGCCGATGTCCTCGGCGCTGCCGTCGGCGGCGGTGATGCCCTCGGCGGCGATGCCCTTGAGGTGGAGCAGCCAGGAATCAGCAGCATCAGTGCCAGGCGATCCATTCCAGCCAAGAGCGGCCGCGAGCGTTCTCGCCATCCACGCCTCGCTGTTCTCATCCTCGGCTCAATGTGCTAGGCGCTCACTCACGCTCCACCGTGAAAAGCTGTGAGGTGCGAGCGTTCACACCGCGCGCAAGAGTGCCCAGCAGGTCCGCGAGCTTCACAGCGAGATCACACTATTCTCTGATGTCACACCGCGCCCAAGCATGAACACAGAAGAGAAAGACCCGATTATTAAACAAGCCTTTCAGTGCTCAGATCCAATTGCTCAGATCGTGGCCGCGGGAGCCGGCTGCGGCGCAGCAGGGCAGGCCCAGGCGGCGGTGTCCTGGATGAAATATGGATGGTCGGCCGGATGGTCGTACTGTGCAAAGTGCTCCGGGTTCTTGCGGTAGCACTTGGTCCCGAAATTACAAACTTGCTTGCCTGGGGCACGCTCGTAGAGCGGCGCGGGTGGTGCATGAGCATAAGGGAGCGGATGCGTGGGCAGCGGCTGCAATGGCAACGGCTGCGGCACTGGCGCACAGGTCGTCGTCGTCGGCTGCCCACTCCAGCCATTGACAGTCGATGGCTGCCGGGGCTGTAGAAAAGGCACTGACAGTGTCGTCGCATATGGCACTGGCAACGCTGGTGGCCCCGGCTGCGACCACGACTGCGACCACGGCTGCGACCACGCCATTCCCGGCGGCGGCGGCTGCGGAGCCTGCGGCTGCGGCAGCAGCCACTGAAAGACGGGAAGCGGCGGCTGCGTCGGCTGTGTCCGCTGCGTCGGCTGCAGCGGCTGCGGCGGCTGGGGCGGCTGGGCCAGCTGGGCCAGGTTCTTGCGCTTCGCAAGTGCGGCCGCCTTGTTCGCCTCCAGCCGCTCCCTCTGGGCCTGGCTGAGCGCACTGCCTCTCTGACTTCCGCCCGGACTACTACTGGCGCCTGATGTGGCGGTGCAGTTCGCTCTGGCCGCGGCTTGTGTGTCTCCAATGCTGGCGTAGAAGCGCGCGACGCGCGCATTCGCCGTCACCTTCTTTGGGTCGAAGGAGAGTAGTCGCGTCGACTGGAGTGAGACGACACGCGAGAGGGCCACGTAGGCCATCCCATCATCGAAGCAATGCGCAAGGTCGACCTCGGCTGCGGGGAGAGTCATGCCCTGGCTCTTGTGGATCGAGATGGCCCACGCGAGCTTGAGAGGTACCTGGTCGCGCCGCGCCACCTTCTTGCCCGACTGCTCCAGCTCCCAGGAGGCAGGCGTGACGAGCATACGTAGCTTTTGAGGCCGTGCGAGCGTCCCCACCTCGAAATCGACGACAGGGTACATGGGCAGTTGAGCCATCGAGGCCACCTCGGATGCGGCGGCGGCGGAGGTGGCGTCGGCGAGGGTGGCGTCAGACGCGCCGGCGCCGTTCGCGGTCGTGCATGCGGCGCGGGCGGCGGCGGCGGTGATCGCGGCGTCGATCTCGGCGGAGCTGGGATCGCACGACGACGAAGGGGTGGAGGAGCACTCCGCCGCCTCTGGTTCGCCGAACTGCGACGAGAAATCGAATTGGCGAAGGGCGGCCGCGACCGAGGCGGCGGAGGAGGCGGCCAGCCCGCTGCTGCTCGTCTCAGTCTGGTTGCTGGTGGGAGGCGCGGGCCTGCTCGGATAGCATGCATCGTCCGACATGGACGACGAGCAGCTGTCGGCCTCCGTCGGTACACCCGCCGACAGCGGCAGCGAGGCCAGCGCCGCCTCTGCTGCCTCTGCTACCTCTGCTGGTTCCGCTGCTGCTGCCCCCGCCGCCCCCGCCCCCCCCGCCGCCTCGGACGCCGCCGCCACCCCACTCCTCTTCTCCCTCTGCGCCGCGGCCACGGCCGAGACGGCCGCAAAGACAGACGCAGTCATCGGGAGATTGCGCTCCAGCGACGAGATCGCACCCGAGATCGCACCCGCGGCCGGCGCCGGCACGGCTTGACGGAGAGCTTCCCTGAGCGCCTCGAGGCGGCGGTGCGTCTCGAGATCACGCTGCATCGCAGCCGCTGCGCTCGGGTCAGGTTCGAAGCCCACCACGACGCCGCGCGAGCCGTTGACGAGCTTGGCACCCGTGTCGAGATTCTTGAGGAGCATCACCTGCGCGCCGGGCTTGAGGACGAGCGCCTGCGGCACAAGTAAGTCCTTGAGGAGCCAGGGCATCGAGCCCGTGTCGATCGCTCTCCACACGCGGGGCTTTCCCTCGAGCACATGCAGACGCGTCGAGTTCTCCTCCTCGGCTCGCTCGTTGTGGGGGTAGAGCTTGGTGGGTACGACGGCGAGCGCGGGCGGGTTGGCGACGGCATGCTGGAGCCGTGCGACCGAGAACGGCGAGAGCTCGGCCTGTCGCATCTCATTGAGGAGATCGACGAACGACTGGTCGGTCTGTCTGAAGACGGTACGCAGCAGCACGACGTTCTTGGCAGCGAGCGGCCACGCATTCGCTTCGAAAAGGAAGGAGAGCTTATCGCGCAAAAGCCCGACAGGCGGCAGCTGGAAGAAGTCGCCGCACAGCACGAGTTGAACGCCGCCGAAGCAGCGCGTCTTGTCGAGCAGCCGGCGGCCGATGGCGTCGAGCTTGTCAAAAAGTGAGCCATCGAGCATCGACACCTCGTCGATGACGAGGCATAGGCACTGTTGCCATCGCGTGGCCGCATGCTTCGACATCTTGCGAAACAGCTCGTCCGCCGTGCCCTTGCCCACGCCGATGCCGCTCCATGAATGGAGTGTCGTGCCGCCGATGTGCGTCGCCGCAATGCCCGTGGTGGCGGTGATCGCGACGGCGTCGTCGCCATGATGCTGCCGGAGGGCTTCGATGATCTGGTTGAGCGTGAAGCTCTTGCCGGTGCCAGCGCCGCCCGTGAGGAAGATATTCTCGCCCGCCATCGCCAGGCTGACGGCGCGCTGCTGCTCGGAGTTGAGCTGCGACTTGACGGAGGCGGCGGCGGCGGCGCCTCCGCGATGGAGCTGCGGCTTCGCGGCGGCGGCAGCGGCGCCTCCGGGGTCGGGCGGCGCCTGGCGAATGTCGTCCATCAGGCGTTCGAGCTCCTCGAGCTTCGGCTCCGGCTTCACCGTACGGCGCTGCTTTGCTGCCGGCGGTGGCGCTGGAGGCAGCGGGCTGTTTCCTAGTGCGTCGAGGTCGATAGCGTTCGCAAATCCTTCCGCATTGCGCTCCTCTGCCGTCCGCGCGCCGACAAATGCGATCTCGTCCTCGTCAGGTGAAATCGGAGGCGTGACCTTTGGCCCAGGAGGCATGAGGACCAATACCGCATCGCGCTCGGCCCATGTCACCTCACCGACGCACTCGAGCTCCTCGTCATCGTCGGCGCCGGCACATACGCTGGCATCATCGGCCGTGCGCTGGCGCTTGGCATCGCGCAGCGGCGCGGAACCTGGGGCATCGCTCGGCTGAAGTGAAGAAAGCAGCATTTCGGTGTCGGTGAAAGCCGCGCGAAAAAACCCCGATTTTCACGGTTTCGTCGCTGGCGTTCCGTGCCCTCAGTGCCACGAAGGGAAGGCGAAGTCCGGGTATTTGATCATGCGTGAGTGAGTCGTGTTTTCACAGTGTTTTCACAGGTCGGCCGTCACATTGCACTCGCGGTGATGCTTCTCTCCCGCGACACCAGCCATACGCCTACGCCTACAGACGGAAGCCTGTCACGGACGGTCAGCTTCGCCGCACCCACATTTGCGGTCCTAAGAGGCCTCGTCGAGGTGCAGACGACGCCGCTGCTCGGCGTGGGTGCCTTCGGCTCGGTGTACTATGCTGTGCTGGTGGAGGGCGCGCGCGCGGTGGCGCTCAAGGCCATCTCCAAGGAGCGCACGCGGGCCGCCGCGCAGCGTGGGGGGGCGCAGCAGAGCGCGCAGGAACTCCTGTACGGCGAGGCGAAGCTGCTCGAAGAGCTCGCTGCCACCAAGCACCGCAACATGCTGCGCTTCCACGGCTGGTGGCAGGACGAGGGCTTCGTGTACGTGGCGCAGCAGCTGTGCATGGGTGGCGAGCTACCGGAGTGGCTCTCGCGGCAGCCCGCGTACTCGGAGACCGTCGCCGCCAAGGTGATGTATGATCTACTGCAGGCGCTCACCCACTGCCACGGCCTGGGTGTGGTGCACCGTGATATCAAACCGCAGAATCTGCTCTTTTCGTCAGCAGCGCCCGACGCGTACCTCAAGCTGGCTGACTGGGGCCTCGCCGCGCGCTGGCGCCCCTCGGACGCCCCGCTGGCCGAGTTCTGCGGCACGCTCGACTTCGTGTCGCCCGAGATGCTCGAGGGAGCGTACACTGCGACGACGGACGTGTGGGCGGCGGGCGTGCTGCTCCATCTGCTCCTCTGCGGGCGCAACCCGTTCCGCGGCCCCTCATCCGCCGCCACCGAGCATCGGTGCGTGCCGCTCGATGCACCTCGCTGCCCGGCCGGGGCGCCTCGCGTCGGCCGTGATGCCTCGCCTCTCCTCGGCCTCCTCGCACCTTCATCGCACGTTCCTCGCACGTTCATCGCACGTTCCTCGCGTCACTCCACGCTGTCTGCTTCCCTCCCTCATGGCGCCGCACCTTGTCCCAGCGCCCAGCCTGCTCACACGCTCCCCCTGCCCCCCTCTCGCCCGTACTCCCCTTCGCGCCCGTGCCTCCGCGCGTGCAGCATCCGCACCGCCGCCTCGCTCCAACTCGAGAAGAACGAGGCTCTGCAGGGTGTCTCCGACAGCGCGCGCGCCTCGCTGCGTGCGCTGCTCGAGCCGAGCGTGAGTGCGCGCCCGGTCGCCAAGGAGGCTCTGCGCTTGCAGTGGCTCAAGATGCGCAACGCAGGCGTGGAGGCGCCCATGCTCCGTGCCGTCATCCCGGCAGAGATCCAACGGCTCTGTGACCAGCTCGACCACAATGGCGGCGTCTCACCCTCCAACTCGGATAGGTCGGGTGGGTCGGCGCCCGACACGCCGGCGTCGGGAGCAGAAGAGAGCTCCGACGATGGCGAGGTGGTGGCGGCGCAGTTATCGTTCGAAAAAAAGGGCAGCACGGGCAACCAGCTCGCACAGATTCAAATCATGCCGCGCCGAGAGGTCAACAGCACGCTCGCCGCCGGCGCCTCGCGCATGCTGCGGGACGCCCTACACGCCGTGCCCAACGCCCTCATCGCGCGCCGTGCGGAGCGACCCTCGCCCAGCAGCACGCGCATCGCCGCCCCTGCTTCCGACACGGTTGTGGAGCCCGCCGCGCCGATGCCGCCGCCGCCGCCGCTGCCGCCGCCGCCGCCGCCGCCGCCGCCGCCGCCGCCGCTCGTCTCGCCCGAGTCGGTGCAGCTGCGCTGGCTCCAGCAGATGGAAGGCCCTGCGGAGGAGGACGCTCCCTCCGATGAGTACGACTCGCCCATGCTCAAGAGCAAGGTGCTTGCTGGGCGAGTCGCCGTCGCCGCCGCCGCAGCGCTCGCACCGGCCGCCGACGCGAGAGGCAAAAAGCCGCCGCCGCTGACGCTCACGTCCGCCCAGGTGTGGACGGCGCTGCCGCAGCTCTATGACTTGCTCGGAGGCGATAAGGGTGTCCTCGTCGCCAAGCGTGCTAAGCCGATCGCCATCTACCATCACCACCTGCCCCTTGCCATCTACCAGCCACGCCAGCTGTGGGTCTCTCTGGAGGAGATCTGCCTGTACTACGCACCGCTCGCCAAGATTGCGCGCCGAGCGCGCTGGCGAGCCGACGGCGGAGTCGCGCGCACGCCGCCCGGCGCGCGCACGCGCAGCCTCGTGCGCTCGCCGCGCGCGCTCTCGTCCTGCGGGCCGTCCGCCGCGACGGCCGAGGAGTCCTGGGACGCCCCGATCGCCCACCACGACGCCCCGATCGCCTCCGGTCGTGGGTGGCCGGCTGAAGGTGGCATCACCTTGCCATCGCCGTTCGGCACGCCCGAACAGACGCCCCCTTCCACCCCGGGGAACAAGGCCGCCGTCGGTGCGAATGAGGCGGCTCTTGTACGCCTTGACCTACGCAAGTGCAAGCGCATCCCGCTCTCGGAGATCTTGTCGGTGCGGCTCACCGGCGAGGCAACCCTTGTGCTCCAGTGCCGCAAGCGCGTCTACTCGTTTCGATTTCCGAAAGCGCAGCGCGCGACCGCGACGCAGCTGGCGGCGGTGCTGCAGCCGACGCTGCTGCTCAACGACTCAGATGCCCCGTCCTCCGCCCCAGCGACGCCCAGTAGCCGCGTCAGCAGCCCTGTCGCCGCCCGTCCAGCGCGCGAGCAGCAGCAGGGGCTGCAGCAGGCAGTAGGGCCACTCTCGAGCACGGCAGAGCAGAGGGATGCGCGGGCGCCTCGCTCGCCTCGCTCGCCTCGCTCGCTCACAGGCGCGCTCATAGGCTCGCCTCGATCGGTAGCAGGCCTCGATCGGGCGTTGCCCAAGACAGCGCCCGCCGAGTTGGCCGACGCGCCCAATACAGCGCCCGCCGGTGCGCCCGCTCAGGCGCCCGCGGAGGCGGCCCCAGCGGCGCGCGCCTTGCGCAAGGCGCGGCCGTTTTGGGAGCTCCAACAAGAACGGCAGGAGCTCAAGCGACAGCAGGAGAAGGAGCAGGAGGAGAAAGAGCAGCAGGAACCGGCCAGTGCTGCTGGGCAGCCTGCTGGGCAGCATGCTGGGCCGCCGGCCAGTGCTGCTGAGGAGCCGAGCGCGCTAGCAGCGCTCGCGGCGGCAGTGGATGAGCAACCGCCGATGCTACCGCAGCCGTCGCCGCCGCGCCTATCGTTCCCCGAACCGCCGTCATCGCCGCGCCCCGAACCGCAGTCGCCGCCGCGTCTTGCCTTCCCCGAACCGAGCGCCGTCCGTCATAAATCCCCCGGCCCTCGTTCCGCGAGTGCCGTGCCAGTGCTAGAGCAGCCGCAGTCGCCGCCGCCGCGCCTATCGCTGCCGCCCGACCAGCCGACGTGCAGGCCCTCGCTCCAACTCGATTCCCCACGGAGCGATGAGAAAGCCGCCGTTTGGGAGGTTGAGGAGCTGCTCAGGAAGGCGCGAGGCGCACTCAGTGGGGGCGCAGGCACGAGGTACACCGCCGCGCCTGCGCCACGGCCACCGGCGCTGGACGCAATGGACGCTCCGCCACCCACGCTGCCGCACGCGCTGCCGCACGCGCTACCACCCGCGCTGCCGCCCGCCCACTCGCAAGAGCGCTCGCTCATGCCCAGGGCAGGCGCGGGCGCAACGGACGCGAGCGCGAGGGAGCTTCCTTTCGGTCCCTCGCGTCCACCCGATCTCGCCACCAGAGCTCAGCGAGATCTCAGCGAGATCTCGCGTCCACCCGATCTCGCTGAGCTCACTCGCGACGTTGAGCGTCGCCTTCGGGATCCGATGCCACGGCTCATGACGCGTCATAGCAAGCGAGGTGCCTTTGAACTCTCGACTGTGAATATTCACAGCAGCTCCGCAGCAGATGACGTCCCTCCGGTGCCGCCCGCCCGCCGCCGCCCCGATGCCCGTCCCTCGCACTCATCCATCACCTCCCCCTCTTCCGCCGCCGCCGCCGCCGCGAGTGCCTTGGCCGCGGTACAGGCCGCCGCGCAAGCCACATCGCAATCACCGCCACCGCCCATTGAGCCTGTGACGCTTGACCCTGCCGAGCAGTGGCGCCGGCGTGCAATCGAGGCGCTCGGAGCGCCGTCGCGGTTCTCGAGCTCCCAGGCCCAGGGCGCAGTCGTGGCTGGCAGTCGGCCGCTCAGTCCGCGCACAAGCCGCGAAGAAGTGGGGGAGGGCTTCGCGGCGGCGACGCCGCCGCTCCATAGGAGCTCGAGCAGTAGCAGTGGGGAGGGCTCGAGCTCGCAGTGGAGATGGCTTGGAGATGGCTCGAGCTCACCACGCTCGCCATCTGTGACGAATTCGACCGCTGGAGCTTCGACTACGAGCGTCGCGCGCGAGATGTTGATTGACTGGGAGCGTGTACGAGGTGACACGTCCCAGCAGAAGTCGGTGCGCGACATGGTGCGAGTCCTCTCCTCCGCGATCTCGACGGCGGGCAGCGCACCCGCGATCTCGACGGCGGGCAGCGCACCCGCGATCTCGACGGCGGGCAGCGCACCCGACGGCGTGGTACGATTGGTGCCGTTGCGCCGGCGTTCGTTCGAGAGGCAGGAGGAGCCTAAGCCGGAGCCGCCGTCGCGACGTCGCATCTCCGCGGAAGGACTGAGCCGGCAGATCTCGATCTCGCAGAGCCAGGTTGACTCGCAGAGCCAGATCTCGATCTCGCAGAGCCAGGCGTGCGCCGCGCCAAGCGCCGCCGCGGGCACGGGCGAGGGCGGTCAGACGGCCGCGCCCGATGAGACGAGTACCTCGGGCGTGACCGCGTCGAGCAGCCCGACCCTGAGCATGCTCCGGCAGCGTGCCTCGCATACCTTCGGCTCAGGCAGCTCAAGCTCGATCGTCACGGTCACACCTCAGGTACCGGGACCGAGAGCGGTGCTCGGCCTCGGGCCGCGCAACGACTCATCTCTCTCTTTTGACTCAACCTCATTCACTTCCGTTGAGTGAGATAGTGTCCGGTCGTCGGAGTCGCACTGGCGCTACTGCTCACCGCGTGCCCACCGCGCACACCGCCGTTTGTGCTCTGTGGGATTTCTCTGCCGTAACAGTAGCCGTAACATGTCAGCCGTTACAGCTGAACATCGCATGCAGTATCGTATGCATGCCGTACTTGGGTTGGTTCCCTTCTTGTCGAAGAATACGCGTACTGGCGACTCACGCACACAGTAAGCTCTGTATGCCTGGGAACCCCGGCCCTCGCCACGTCTTGATGCGCCACGTGCGCTGTGTACGTTACGCTGCCGTCGCGTGCCGTGCGGCTCCTGCCTCGGTTGGCATGTCGTTTACTTCATACTTGAGCTGTGCACTCGAGTACGAGAGTCTTTGACCCAAAGGGGTTATGGGGAGATAGTCTTTCTGGATTCTCACACTATCCCCACCACCTGATTTTGAACTGAGGGAGAGAGCGAATCCTAGAAAGATGTCTCGCCGGCCGTGGCCCCATCGTCGACGCGCTCCAGGCAGCAGAGCCAACGCACAAATGCACCGCCACCCATCAAGGCGGTCGGCACGCCGTGGAAGTCGGCACGTCGCGAGCGGCGCGTCGCGAAGCGCTGCTTACGCCCATGCACCAGGCGCAGGTGCGGCCGGTGCGCGGACGGCAGCCGCTTCTCGAGCAAGGCCTCGAGGGAGAGCGACACATCGTCGCCGCGGGCAGGGACGAAGAGGACTAAGCGGCCGCCCGGCGCGAGCACCACCTCAGCGAGCTCGAGCACAGCGCCCGTGATCTCGTCGGAAGGTTCGGCCGAGGAAGAGCGCTCGGCGACCACCTCGCCCTCACGCAGCACGGGTGCACCCATGCCATACGGAGGGTCGCATAGGATCGCGTCGTACGTCGTCGGCGTCGTCAACGCTCCAAGGGCGCGTTTCGTCAGCACGTCGCCCTCGAGCAGCTGCGGCGCGGGCAGCCCGTGCCTCGCAAACTCCGCAGCGGCTCCTTGGAAGGCGGCCGCGTCGCAGTCCACGCCGACCAGCTCCGTCGCGCCGAGCGCCGCCGCCGCTAGCAGCAGCCCACACGAACCAGCCGTCGGGTCGAGCACCGTCAGAGAGCCCCGCCCGACCCTCGGTGATAATCTCGGCCCTACCCTCGCGAGGTTGGCCATCACGAAGGCGATCTCCGGCTCCATGGCCGTCGGGCCGCGCCCGAGCCGATCTTTGAGGGCATACTGGCCCAACCAGCCCGTGTAGGAGCGGCGGCCCGTCGCCAGCCCAGGAGCACTCGTACCGGCCGCGGGGCCAGTGGCGAGCCGCCATCCAAAGTGAACTCGGCCGCTGCGCCCCTCGCGCACGAGCACCCAAGGCTGAGTGCGCTCGCCATGAGAAAGAGCCGGTGCAGCTGCACAGCCAACCGCAGCAGCACCGGCGCGCCACGCATCAAGCATCTCGTCACGACAAGCGCGACGCAGGTCGGGCAGCGATAGGTCCACAACATCGACAGCCGCAGGAAGCAAGCCGAGCTCCCGCCTCGCAGCAGCACCGGCACCAGCAGCATCGTCAGCAGAAGCGACGATGCAGTAAGCGCCATGCGCAAGGATGGCACGGCCTACTGCCTGCTGCAACGTGCGCTCGCAGACGTTCTGAGCCCAGAAAGCCTGAGGATCCTCATCTTCCACTTGAAGCTCGGCCGGACTGAGTGTGCAACCGGCGGCAAGCGCACAGAGCTCGAGCCGGGGAAGATCATAATTCGTCTCTGGCCCGAACCCGTACGTGTGCCTTGAGCGTGCGCGAAACACGACCAATAGGTTTCGTGGCGCTGTCGGCGCGGCAAAAGCGTCGGAGGCTGCCACAGCGAGACCGAGCATTCTTTGCCCTGTACTCTCCGTCGCGTTGACGCGCGTGGCGGGCGGGCGACGCGACCCGGCGAGGAAGGAGAGCGTAGCCGCTTACTCCGACATTAACTCCCCAGGTGTGAATAGATCAGTCGGTGGCCCGAAACTACCCCTCGACTCCCCGGCTGTGAACGCGCTGGCTCTTTTATCGTGAAACAAAAAGCGGGTCCGTGCGGCCCCTCAAAAAATGAATATTTTGGGGGCCGCACGAAAGCCTTGTAGGAAGAGTAACTACTTGAGTAGTAGTGAGTAGCCTTAGACGTCGCACGCGGAGTCGTGCGCAGAGAGTGTTCTAGACAAACAACCCCCGACTCACGCCTGGGAAACACGCGCTTGCGGGAAATGATCGCGATTCCTCAGAAGAAGTTCGCGCCCGATTAGGCAATCGGGGCGCGGTGCCTGGGTGCCTCGCTCCGGGGGCAACAAAGGGGCTAGGGCCACACTCAGGGGGCACACACTGACACGTGACGGAAAGGACCGTCCAGCGGGCTAACAGCGGGCAGGGCCCGGTCACGGCCGAGCGGGTCGCATTCGATTCGCCTGAACTGGTGAAGCCTAACTAAGCATTTCCTTCGGACGCGACTCCAAGGCGAAACCGCGTTTTGGCTTCGCAAGTCCCCTGATTAACGAAGCACCAGTTTCCCGAAACGAAACTTCGGAACCCCAATTTCACGCATGGAAACTCATGGAATGCGCACGCTCCTCGCCCTGGTGCTCGTGGCGCGCAGCCACGCGTACCTGCGATCTGCGACAGCATGCACGGGCAACCAGGTCATTGCGACCGAGTCGGAATGCCAGACTGCGGCGCTAGCCCTCAACGTGTACGGCTACAACACTGGCGCGAACCCCGGCGCGGAATGGCCTGCGGGCTGCTTCTTTCACGGCACGACCGCATACTGGAGCACGCAGACGGGCACGAACAGGCCGACCCCCACCGATGGATTCAGTCCGTTCCTGTGCCGCTCAGGCTTTGCGACGTCGTCTACATGTTCTGGTAGCTCCACCATCGTCGCGTCAATTGCCAGCTGCATGGAGGCCAGCTCCGTGGTTGGCTACTCCTGGAATTCCTACCAGCGCACGACGCAGTGCGCGACTGGCCCGACGGCCATGGCGAGCGTGGCCGAGTGCAGCAACTCCGGCAACATTGCGTTCACCACCTTCTCGTACAACTCGGACGTCGAGACGGAGTGGAGGCAGGGCTGCTTCATCCACAACTCCAACGTCTTCTCCCAAATGAAGCGACAGACTGGCACGAACGTGCCCGCTCCAAGTGACGGCGGCGGCGCTTTCATTTGCCGCAAATCGGATACAGTCGGCACCGAATGGCCGCAGGGCTGCTTCGTGCACAACGCCAAGGTTTACTTCCAGCCGAACGCGCAAACGGGCGCAAACTCCCCGTCCCTGGGAAATGTACCCCCGCGCCGCAGACAAACCCATTCACATCCCGCGCCGCACACACACCCATTCACACCCTACCTCAAAAGCTCAACGCAGAAAACGTTCCTCCCCCCCCCCGCCCCACACCCATTTCACAGGTGTGCTCGACGGGCTATGGCAGCGGCGCGAGACAGGGATTAAGTGCGGACAACGCCGCTGGTATGGTCGTGTTCCTGTCCGTGGGCGGGTGGTGCTACCGCATCTCTGTCCGCGATCGCATCCAGCAGTTTGGAGACCAGGGAAGTCCTGCGGCGTGTGCGAACGCCTGGCCCAATGCTCAGGGATCTATCTTGCTCGGTACGTACAATAGTACAACCGGGTTCGTCCACTCGTACGCCAACGGCGACGGCACGTGCAACAGCGGCGGCGGACGCGCTTCCACGCTCACGTTGATTGCAGATTCGACGGCGACGAGTATCACGGGCACCAAGGTAGAGGGTCCTACCTGCGTGTATGCATTCACACTAACCGGACCCGCATCCCTGCTGACCGTCTCGCCGCCGCCTCCGAGGAGCCCGCCAGCGCCGTCCCCTTTGCCTTTCCCACCACCGTCACCGCCTTCGCCGTTGCCTTCGCCACCGCCTCGTCCGCCACCGCCTTCGCCTTCGCCGTCCCCGCCCCCTCAGCGCCTTGATGCGGACCGCGCTGCAAATCTGGTGGTGTACGCTCTCGCGACCGGGTACTGCTACCGTGTAGCTGTCCGCGATCGCATGCAGCAATATGGGAATGCGGCAAGTGCTGCAGCGTGTGAGAGCGCCTGGCCCAACGCTAGCGGAGGTTATCTTCTCGGTACGTACGTGCAGACGAGCTCGTTCGTCCAGTCGTACGCGAACGGTGATGGCACTTGCAACAACGGCGGCGGACGCGCTGCTACGCTCACGGTGATTCAAGATGTGCTGGCGACGGCTATCACGGCTACCGTCGTAGAAAACCCTACGTGCGTGTATGCAGTGACTCTCTACGGGCCCGCAGCCTTGCTGACCGTCTTGTCGCCGCCTCCCTTCTCGCCATTTCCGCCGTCGCCGCCGCCACCGTCGCCGTCGCCGCCGCCGCCGTCACCGTCGCCACCACCTCCCTCGCCGCTGCCTTCGCCACCGCCTTCGCCACCACCAGCGCTTCTTAATGCGGACTTATCTTCTAATCTGGTCGTGTTCCTGTCCGTGGGTGGGTGGTGCTACCGCATCTCTGTCCGCGATCGCATCCAGCAGTTTGGAGACCAGGGAAGTCCTGCGGCGTGTGCGAACGCCTGGCCCAATGCTCAGGGATCTATCTTGCTCGGTACGTACAATAGTACAACCGGGTTCGTCCACTCGTACGCGAACGGCGACGGCACGTGCAACAGCGGCGGCGGACGCGCAACCACGCTCACAGTGATTTCAGACGTGCTGGCGTCGACTATCACGGGCACCATCACAGAGCCGCAAACTTGCGTGTATGCCGTCACTATCTACGGACCGGTAGCTTTGCTCACCATCTCGTCGCCGCCTCCTTCACCTCTACCTTCACCGCCGCCGCCGCCGTCGCCGCCGCCGCCGTCGCCGTCGCCACCACCTCCTTCATTCCCTCCTCCCCTGCCGCCCTCGCCCTCTCCCCCCCCACCGTCGCCTTCCCCTCCTCCCCTGCCGCCCTCGCCCTCTCCCCC
>Ga0210242_100812_pt1 | contig 26787 bp, 18 predicted proteins | sample ChrtobMeP5a_16mM_FD_155445 | JGI IMG/M metagenome (GOLD analysis project Ga0210242, IMG submission 155445) | Chrysochromulina tobin associated microbial communities from unialgal haptophyte culture, Seattle, Washington, United States - P5a_16mM | ecosystem: Host-associated > Algae > Haptophytes >... | reverse complement strand
TTGCGCGGCGCCGCCAGTCCAAGGACCTTGACCGTGGGCACCTTCTTGAGCGCTGTCGACGCGCGGGAGCCCCCCGACAGCTTTCCGGCTGCGCGGGCGGTCTCCTGCCGACGAGAGGACGAGAGGATGAACGCTCGCGGAGCGTGTCGAAGTTTTCCACGTGTCGAAGTTCCCTCGAACGCTTCATAAGCCCTGACGCCTCGACGCCTGACGGCCATGGCCGAGTACCTCATCGGCCCGATACCCACCAAGAAGGTGGATGGGGCTAAGTTCGCCTCTACGGCGCAGCTCATGCGTGCGTTCACGCACCATCTTTCGCTCCACTTGGTCCCATCTCATGGGCAGTCGTTGACGGCTGTCGAGCTCGAATCGCGTGTGTTTGTCTCGCGCAGAGAACCCGTGGAATGCCATGTACAATGACCGGGTGGGTGGCCTTGGCGACTCGGTCGGCATGCGTGCTGGGGCAGGTGGTCCAGCCGACTGGAATAATCCGCTTCAAGCAGACCGGTACCGCTGGGATGGGAAGTACTTGCCCGGATTCAGCCACAAGCCGGGAACCAATCCGTTTGCCTGGGTCGAGTCGATCTCGCAAGCGCAGATGCTGGAGCAGCAGGAGCTTGAGCGGGACAAGGCGATTCACCACGAGTTGATGCGCACTGGGAAGCTGCTTCGCACGGAAATGAAGTCGTCAGACGTGAAGCTGACGCCGACGACGGAATCCAAGCGCCTGGCGCGCTGCGTAGAGCTCGAGAAGAGGCTCGGTGTCGACAAGGTGGTGCTTGACCCCATGAAGCTGCAGATTGACACCACCGCTTGGGGCGTCAACGCCGCACAGGACATGAAGCGCGCCAATGCCAGCTACGATGGTGGCGTACTGCCGCGTGCGCGCGACAAGACCAACACAGCGTAGAGAAACGAGCGCCTGGGCACGCACCGGGCATGCGGCACGGTAATGCTGGCGTGTAATCTACGGCGTCGTGGTGGGTGCTGCGCGCGGGCGGCATCGCGAATGCCCGCCCTCCCCGCGGCGTTGTTTTGAGTCGACGCCGGACCGACGGAGACCGTTTGCGTTGTGGCTTGTGCCGTGATGTGACCCGTGTGCCGTGAGCGACAGTCCTACAGTCCCATGTCAAATTTATTGAATCATCTATCATGCCATGTTGTTCCGTGTCTCGATCGCGGATCAGTTTCTGTTTACCGTGCCACGCGCCGTGTTTCCCGGTCTATCTGGTTTATTTTTATATCCGCCAGTTCGCACCCGGACTGCCGCGCGCGCACCGCCACCGGCCCCCGGGACGCGCGCCGACCGCGACCGCCGCGGCGCACCGCCACCGGGCATACCACCGGGCAGCGCGCACCGCCCGTTGGCGCCGCGCCTTCGCCGCGCCCGCGCGCCAAGCCCCGGGCAGACTCCCGCGCGCCCGGATGGCGCGGACTAAACGGGCGAGACCCCACACGCACACCGCGCGACCGCGCATCCGATCCAAAGCCCGCCGGCGCTGCGCGCGGTGCGTGCGTCGTCGCGCGCGGCGGCATCGATCGCCGCGGACGCGGCCGAGAATGCCACGCCGTCCCCACCGGCGTCATGCCACCGGTCCACGACCCGACTGCGACTTCCGTCCCGTCTCCGAGACACATGTCGGAGACAACGCGCACACCGACACGGCGCACGCTTCCGTTCACACACCCCACCCGACCCGCGCGGACCGTGCCGCACACTTACGCTGTACGACTGCACGACGGATCGACACACACAGCATCGACACACAGCACTCCGCTCTCAACGTCAGCGCCGCCACCGGGGCGCATGACAACCACCTCGCGGTACTCGCTCGGTTCAACCGTCCAACAGCCTGTTCAACACATCGCCATCGCATCGGGGCATCTGGACACAATGCGCATCTGGGGCATTCTCTCTGTTCTCATGGGAGTCGCCTGGAAAGATGGTGGCTCTTTTCCCCCCTCTCTAGTCCCACGCACGGATCGGATTGATGCAGTGCTGGTTGCATCCATGGATTGCCGATCCGCGTCGACGGGGCAGGCTTAGCCCAGGGCAACCGCATTCATATCGATGGTCGACAAGTCGATCTCCTCCCCATCCGGGCCCTGGGCGAGCACCTCCGCGCTCGCCATCGCCTGGTACTTGGCAAAGTTGCGGCGGAACAGCATGGCCAGCTGGGCCTGGGTAGCCTCGTACTCGGCCTTGTTGGCCCACGAGCACGACGGGTTCAGAATTTCGTCGGGCACGCCGGGGCATTTGGTCGGGTAGTTGAGCTTGAAGACTTCGTCCGTCGCCAGCGGAGACTTTTCGAGTTCACCCGAGTGGATCGCATCGACGATCGCGCGGGTGTACTTGAGCGGGCAACGGCGCCCCTTGGCACCACCGATCCAGCCGGTGTTGAGCAGCCAGGCCGTGGCGTTGTGCTGCTCGAGCTTCTCGGCAAGCATGGTGGCGTACTTGACCGGGTGCCAGACCAAGAACGGCTCGCCGTAGCACGCGCTGAAGGCGGCGATGGGCTTCGTGATGCCCTGCTCGGTGCCCGCCATCTTGGAAGTGTACCCTGAGATGAAGTGATAGATGACCTGGGCGCTCGTGAGGCGGGAGACGGGCGGCAGCACGCCGAAGCCATCGCACGTGAGCAGGATCACGTGGTTCGGGTGCTTCCCGACGGCCGGCAGCTTCGCATTCGGGATGAACTCGAGAGGGTACGCGCAGCGTGTGTTCTCGGTGATGCTGATGTCATCGTAGTCGACTTTGCGGCTGACCGGGTCGTACACGACGTTCTCGACGACGGCGCCGAAGCGGATGGCGCGGAAGATCTCGGGCTCGGTCGCCTCGGAGAGCGCAATGCACTTGGCATAGCATCCGCCCTCCACGTTGAAGACGCCGGTGTCCGTCCACACGTGCTCATCGTCGCCGATGAGATGACGGCGGGGGTCCGCGGACAGGGTCGTCTTACCAGTGCCCGAGAGGCCGAAGAAGACGGTGACGTTGCCGGTGGCCGGGTCCTCGTTGGCCGACGAGTGCAGGCACAGCTGCCCCATGAGTGGCATCTTGTACATCATGAGCGTCAGGATGCCCTTCTTCATCTCGCCCGCGTACTGTGTTCCAAGGATGACCATTTCAGCCCAGGTGCGCCCGAAGCGCTTCGAGTAGCGGCCGAGGTGCAGGTCGACGGTGCACGACGACGTCATGCCCTCGACGTAGCGGTTGGCAGGGAAGGAGCCCGCGTTGAAGATGACCAGGTCAGGCGTAAAGGGGGCCTTCGCCTCCTCAGGGGTGAGGTCGACGAGCATGTTGCGCATGAAGAGGGCATGGTACGCACGCACGCAGATGACGCGCACAGCGACGCGGTAGCGAGGGTCGTGGCCAGCGTAGCCGTCGACGACGTAGATCCTCTCGCGCGTGTTGATGTAGTCGATGGCGCGCTCGCGGTTGATCATGAAGGCATCCATCTTCATCTTGATGTTCACCGGGCCCCACCACACGTTGTCGGTGCTATTAGGCTCGTCCACGACGCGCTTGTCCTTGGGGGAGCGGCCGGTCTTGGCGCCGGAGAGCACGCTCAAGGCGCCCGTCTCCGTGAGGAAGGAGCCCTTCTCGCGCTGCAATGCGGCCTCCACGAGGATGGGAACCGTGGCGTTGTGGATGATCTCGGGATGGCCAACCTCCTCCCTGCGGGCAGATGGAGACGGCACGCGGGCACACTGCTCATCCGCGGCTCGCGCATGCATGACTCTCGTTTACAGCGCGGTGAGAGCAGGCTGTGATGGCGGGGCGGCTCACTTGGCAGCCAACACGTGCGAGCGGCTGTTCTTGTTGGCCTCCTCAACCTCTGCAGAAACGGCGTGCGGGCACGTCCCCGAGAGAATGGCGCGGATGTCGTCGATTGATGAATGCGTGGTGGGCGGCGCGTCACCGCACATAGGATACGCCCGTGCTATGGTGGACATGGTTGCTTGATGTGACGGAATGCCTTGATGAGACCCTTTCCTCGTGCGCCGCGTTGGGAAAGCGAGCCCCATCAGTGCAAATTGGTACAATTGGCGAACCTCGAGATTGAACCTGGGGTTTCCTAGGATTTTGAATGACGGATTTCGCGCTCAAAATTCTCGTGGGCGGCCTAAGCAAGCAAGCAAGTTGGATACAGGGGTATTCGATTGCGCTGGGGTACCCGCTGCCTCGTATAGGTACTTGAACTTGATGTGTTGTTTGTTCGACTAATCCAATTAGAGGATAGAGCTTGCTTCGGGCGGCCTATAGTTGCAAGTTCAGGCAGCCTAGGCCCTAGGGCCCTATACGGAGAAATTTTCGTTTGTCAACCGTCACTCTTCCGTTCAGCCACACGAAATGTGCATGCAAGATACGTCAACTGATCGAACATGTCATGTCTTTCAGTCGAGTCTTATTCACACGAAGTACGCGAGATAGGTGTAGACGAACATTTCCACGAAGGCCTTGTTGTCGAGGAAGGAGATGTGCGCGGTGCGCCCGATGGCGGCGTCGAGCTTCGCGAGGATTTTGTCCTCGGGCGGGTCGCCAAAGTGGATCTCGACGTGCACGAGATTGACCTCGGAGAGCGGCCCGAGTAAGTTGTGGACCATCGAGGCAAAGATGTGCCCGTTGCGCACGTCGTGGATGGCCTCTTCGCAGAGCTGCACGCGCGCCGAGTGGTGCGGCACGTACCGGTCCTCGATGGAGGAGACGAGCAACACATTCGTGAAGAGGCCGAGCACGGGCTGCTTCGAGAGCCGATAGAGGAGTGTCTCTGACGCCTCGGGCTTATCCTTGAGTGAGAGCTCCGTCAGGCATTGCGCCTTCTTCCAGCGGCGTAGCCCCCACATGCCAAGCTCGACGAGGGCATTGGAGCCGTAGAGCATGCCCAGGTGCGGTCCCGAGAAGGAGACGTACGTGTGGAGGAGCGGGCGCAGACCCTCGAGGTCAGGGCGCGAGAGGGCGACGCGGCCGATGATGGCGCCAAAGGAGTGGCATACGAGCGAGACGCGCGAGCATGAATGAACGATGTTCTCGCTGCGCATGAAGTCAGTAATCTCCTTGGCGAGATTGGCGCCGAGGGTCTCGAAGGAGGCATGCGCCGTATGCTCCTCGTTCGACTGCGAGCATAGGAAGCGCACCTTATCCTTCGTAGGCAGCAGAAGAGCCAGCAGGTCACGCATCGTGCGCAAATCGTAAGACGATCCGTGGAAGCCGTGCACGAAGACGATCAGGTGGATGCCGGCGCTCGCGACGGCGCTCGCGGGCGGCGGCTCTGCCGGCGCGCGCTTGATCGTCGCGGCGCCCGTACCGTCCGCAAGCGCCGTCGCGAGCACCGGAGGCCACGGTATCCACGAGAGCGAAGGTGTCGGCTCGCATACGGGCAACGGGCGTGTGATCGCTTCTTTGGCCGCGTAACGCTGCTCAAAGAAGACTGGCTGCTGCGTCGCGTGCCAGCCAGAGTCACGCACGGCGGGCGGCGGCAGCGACTTATAGTAAGCGGAGTGGCGCAGTGCATCGGCCATGAGCGTGGTCGTGACGCTGCGTTGGTCGGCGCGCAGGTACGCACGCTGCTCGAGCAGCTTGGTCTCGCGAAAGACCGACTCACCGTAGCGCCGCGAGAGCTCTCGCACGTATCCTGGGCCGAGCTGCGAAAGCAGTCGGTCTGGGTGGAGTAGTGCGAGGTCGAGTAGAGCATGCCAACGAGGCCACACCTGAGGGAGGCAATTAGAGGCAATTAGAGGCAATTAGAGGCTCATTAGTGGTCGAGTAGAGCATGCCAACGAGGCCACACCTCCACTGCCATCGCCGAGAGGAGGCCGAGTGCCTTGGCGGCCCAGGCGCGGGGCTCGAGCGGGGATGCATTCACGTCGACGAGCGGCGCCACCCGCAGCGTCTGCACCACCTCCTCGATCGCCTCCGACAGCCTAGTGGGGTCGCTCACCCCGCGCCTTGAGGCAGCGACTCCATCACCCCCGCCGCCGCTGCTGCTGCTGGAGACTGCGCCGGCGGCACCGCTGCCGCTGCCGCTGCCGCTGCCAATGCTGCCGCCGATGCTGCTCCTGCTGCTACCAATGCTCCTGCTGCTGCTGCTGCTGCTGCTGCTGGCGGCTCCGCTGGGTTCAAGATGGAGGACCACGCGCCGGATAAGCTCTTCCCTCAAGATATGGCCTCCCTCCGACGCGAGCGCGATCCCGGACATCTCCGGCACGGGCGCGGCCGGTCCCGGGGCGATCGACAGCTCCTCCTCTCCCATATGAGGCAACTCCCTATTTCCATTTCCATTTCCATGAGGCAGCTCCGCCCCCGCCCCCGACAGCGACGGCGGTGATGCGCCGTCCGTCACCTCGCTCCCCATTTCGATCGTGAGCGACTCAAGCGTCACCGGCTCGGCCGCCGTCTCATCCTTTCGGGTCCTGATGGGAGGCTGCAGAGCTGACGTAGGCGTAGCGGCTCCCGAGGCTGCGCCCGTTACGGCGCCCACGCTGTTGCTGTCCGCCTCATCTTCGATAACCCCCTCACCTTCGATCGCCCCCTCACCTTCTGGCGCGCTCGCAGCCTCAGCGGCGGCCTCCGCGGCGGCCTCAGCGGCGGCCGTCTGTGCGAGGACGCCCGCGAACGCGGGGTGCGTGAGTGAGAGCCCCGGCGGCAGCTGCAGCGCGGCGGGCATGGGCGAGAGTTTGTGCTCACGCCCTTGCGCTCTCGCCAAAGCGGCCGCGTTGGCGGACGCGGCGAGCGCGGCGGCGAGGCTGTTTGCGGACGCCTTGGTCGCGCCCGGCCGTGGCGCCGCCACTCCATTTGAATCGTCCTCGAGCAGCGACATGCGCGCGGAGAGCGCGAGGCAGGCGCGGAGCTGTGCTGCGAGACGCCGGTGCAACGCCGTGTGCGCCTTGCTGAGGAGGAGGGAGGGCGGCAGCGACGCGGGAGATCCAACGGCCAACGAGACGGAACGCGCGCTCATGGCGGCCGCGCGTGGCGCGCCCAACCCGGCGCTGGGCACGCCCAACACGGCGTTTGGCGAGCCCGTGCCGGCGGCGACGGCCGTTGCCACTTCCGAGGAGGCTGTCTCGTCAGCAGCGGCCTCCTCCGCCGCTTCTCTCGCCGCCTCCTGGAGGGCGAGCCTTTGCTCGTCTTTTGTCTGATGCAGTAGGCCAAGCACCTTCGCGAGCGCTGCACCGTCCCGGTCGCGGCTCACCTGATGAGGAATGCAATCAGAGGTCATCAGAGGTCATCAGAGGTCATCAGAGGTCATCAGAGGTCATCAGAGGTCATCAGAGGTCATCAGAGGTCATCAGAGGTCGCGGCTCACCTTGGCTGTTCGCGGCAGGCTCATGTGCGCCGTCGCGGGCGTGGTCGGCGGCGGAGGCTTGCGCAGGGGCGCTCGGCGGGGTGACGCGAGCAACGGCGGCGCGCGGAGGAGCTTGCTCGTGATGGGCGAGGCGTGAATGAGCATGGGTAGGTAGCAAAAGTGCCAGTCGGAGAAGGTGATCGGATAGAGCGCGGACACGGCCGCTAACGGCATCGCGATCAGGATCGTCTGCGTTGCTGCAACGGTGAAGTGCTTGAGGCTTTCCTGCTCGACGCGCGCGAAGTCGTCGCCCGGATCGAATGTGGTGGTCGACCGCGCGTGCATCAATTTGACCGTGACGGCCACATGCTCGATGCCGCCGCCGCCGCCGCCGCCGGTCGCATCCGTCAACGGCACGAGCTCCTCGCCAAGATCGACGTCGAGAAACGAGAGATCGAGGCGCATGCGTACCATCGTACGGAGCATCACTTCCTCCTCGCAGAAGCGCACGCGAAAGGACGGCGTGCAGAACTCGCCCGTCGCGTCGAGGATGTGCGCGGGCAGCAGCGCCTCCTTGCTCGCCACCACGTCGGGCACGTTCGTGTTGGCTTCCGACGGTGCCTCGAGCAGCGCAAACGGCGCGCCCTGCCGGCCCGAGTGCGCTCCGTGAGCGCTAACGCGCAGCTGGTAGATGCCCTGCGAGAAGAGGTCGATGTTTTTGAAACCGACGAATTGCAGAGCCAGCTCGACGCCGGCCACAACCTCATCATCCGCGATCAGGTTGGGCATGATGTTGAAAGGCGTAAAGGAGAACCCAAAACAGGCAGGTCACGAAAAGACCGGTACGCGTAGACTGCACCAAAGCACTACGTAAACTTTACAGCGCAGCGAGTTTGGGGAAAATGGCCTCGAACGTCGGCAAAGCTCACGGCGTCCGCCCAGGACGTGTAGTGTCCGCAGGCAGTCGGCGCTGGCCTTCGAGCGCAGTAAAGTGAGCTACCGGTAACGATGCCGAGCTGGCTCTGCCAGCACCCGGATGGCTGCCAGAAGAAGGCGCAAGACAAGCAAACGATGCGCTGCGTGAAACATGGCGGCGGACGCCGCTGCGAGCATCCGGAGTGCACCAAGCTGATGCAGCGCGGAACGAAGCTCTGCATTGCGCATGGTGGAGGAAAGCGCTGCGAACACCCAGACGGCTGCGACAAATCAGCGCTCGGCTCCACAAGTCTGTGTGCAGCGCACGGCGGTGGAAAGCGTTGCGAACACCCAGACGGGTGCAACCGGGCGGCCCGTGGCTCGACCCGGCGGTGCATTGCGCATGGGGACAATTCCAAGCGGCCACGTCTGCCCTCCGCGAGCACTAGCCAGAGCACGCCCGACGCGGTACTTGTGGGCGCCGCCGTCGCTGCTCACATTGCTCACGTTGTGGCGACGCATGTCGTGGCCATGAATACCACCGAGGCCTGCGAGAACTGCGAGGTGGTGACCGCGCAATCGCTCTGCGACGCGATGGGCGACGCAACAGACGCCGTCCCGTTATACGAGGCCGGCGTCATCTACGCGACGGCGGCGGCGGGGGGCGTGATGAGCGATGCTGGCCTCGATGGCCTACCATCGGCTTCAAATTCAAGCTTCACATTCAGCTCCACGGTCCAAGAGGAGATCGCGCAGGCTCCAGAAACGGCTCTGCCGCCGATAGCGCACGCGGCGGTGCTCATCGACGGCTGATATCGGTGAATTCAGGCTTCGGCTAGGGGGTTGGGCTTCGGCCTTCGCGCGGCCAGGTGCCGCGGTGGCCGGTCGGCCGGTGTCCCCGAACATCCGATATATAGAAATATACGACGACATTAAAACCGTTCCGGTTGAACACGAAACTAACACGTTCGAGGTTCTAATCCGGAAATAAAAACGCCGACTCGACCCACACCCGCGAGCACGGCACCACCGCGGGCACGGGCCACGGCACAGTAAGTTACATGAAACACAGTTTTGACGCGCACATCTCTCATGCACAACGCACGACGGCGCGGCCGACGGCCGCGTAAGTCGTGGAAAGTATGTCATGGCACACACGACCCGTCGACGATCAGCAATCACATGCCCACGTGCCACGAGAAGACGAGATCGTGCAACCATTTATTCGCACGGCAGAGACAGGGACGTAGGGCCAGCGAGGCACGCCCACCCGCCACGATGCGCGTGCGCTCACGAGAGAGCAGCGACCGCACCCGCGTCAGGTACGACTCACAGCCCTCAGCCATGCCATCAGGCTGTGGGAAGTGTTGAGGCCCGACGCGCCCGCATAGGAGACGAGTCCCAGGGGCGTCTCGCAGCCGGACACCTCGTTGCAGCTAGCCAAGAAGACCACCGCCGTTGCGGCTCTGAGCCGTTGCGGCGCTCAGATCCGTATCGGGCGGGCACACCACTGCTCGCGCGTCATCTGCTTCTGAAAGCTATGCACCTCGATGTGCTTCTTAAGCCGCTCGGGGATCGGCCGGGTGATTGCTGCACCAGCGGAAGCCGGCCTCGGCTTCTTAGGGGCCTCGTCGCCCTCGCGCAGCACCTGCATCGCCGACTTCGGGCGCTCCGGGCCCACGTAGTCGGCAGCGAGTGCGGGATTGGGCGGCGCGCCGCGCAAACCGGACAGATGCAGCTCCACTCGCCCGGGTTGCGTCGACATGTTGGTCACGCTGGTCGGCTTCGGAATCGTGTCGGAGTAACCCATGCCTGGCTCCCAGTGCGACGGAAATATACCGTTGGCGGCGGCGCGCGTGCCGCACCGGTTGATCGGCAGCCGTCCGCTCTGCCGCTGGAAGCGGTGCTGCCCAATTCCCAGCTTGGGCCTGGCTGATGTGTAGAGAGGCTGCAACATCGAGTCTTTTGCCTTTTCGTAGTACTCGGGTCCATTGCCCTCGACACCGAAAAGGAAACGTGTCATCGCGAGGTTCTCCAGCAGCTTCCCGTTGACGCCCTGTTTCCGGGTGATCTGCCGCTCAAATTTGACCCCGGTGGACGCGCTGGACGGCCGCGTCATCGAGTCATTCGGCGGCGCTGTTGGCCGCCAGTTGCTCGGGAAGGAGCCGCTCGCGGCCGCCCGCGTGCCCGCCTTGTCGAGCGGCAGACGACCGACAACGTCGCCGAAGCGCCGCACGCGGCCACAGTCCCTCGCGTTCGACTGCGCCTCGAACTTTGGATCGTAGAACAAGTCGTTCGTTTCCCCACTCCCTTTCAGCACTCTGCACATAATGTTGTCCTCGAGCAGCTTGCCGTACACAGCCTGCGCTCGTGAGGTCTGTTTCGCGAAGGGCGACTTGGCGTACGTTGGAACTGGTGCGCTCTTGGGGCGCTCTGGCTTGGGACCAGCCGTCATAACTTCGAACGGCTGGACGCTTATCCTCCCTAATTAGGGACGTATCTTTCTAAACAGCCGGAACCAGATTTTGCACGGACCTTTGCAGTTCAGGCTATAGAGGTCAATGAAGGAAAGAGGACCTGCTTTTTCGGGGCAGTGAGGAGTCAACAAGGTACAGTAGTCTAACGGCCATGTCTGACATCTCGCCAGTCCCTTCGACGGTCCCGTCCGAGTACGACGAAGAGTACGAGGGCGAAGAGTACATAGAGGAGGCCGACGACGACCTCGATGGTACGCCAGAGGTGATCCCAGAAGCGGAAACCCACCAACCCGACGTCGACGTCGTGCTGGCGGCGTACACAGCAGCCATCGCCGCCATCGATGATCGTAACCCGCACTCGCCCAAGCGAGGCGTCAAGGGGATTGGCCTGCCTGCACGGCCACCAACACGAGCCGACAAGGGACCCGCCACGCTCAAAAGGAACGGTAGGAGGACAAAGAAAACGGGCGGCAATGAGCCAGAAGTGACGGTGGATGGCGTGGTTCGGTGCGCGGTCCGTGTCGGCACGCAGTTCTGGGCCGCGGAGCGCGGCGGCTACATTGTCGTGCGCTGCGCACAGAGCGGTAAGTTCATCGATCGCATCCTTCCACACGGGTGGGAGCAAATCTGGTCGATCACTCCCGTCGGGCCGAACCATGTGTGGTGTGGCACGGAGTCCGGCCCCATCTTGGTCTTCGACAAGGGAAGCCGCAAGCTCGTGCGCGAGCTGCACAAGCACGCGGGTGGTGTCCACTGCATCGCCCAGGCCCCAGCGAGCGCGAGCCGTGGCTTCGTGTGTAGTGGCGGCGCCGACTGGAAGCTGATCATGTGGTCGCTTGACGGCAAGTTCATCCGGAGCTTCGCCGGCCACACCGGCGGCGTGCGCTGCGTGCTTGTGCTGGGGATGAGCCTCTGGACGGGCTCTGACGACGGCAGCGTGCGTGTATGGGACGCGGCCTATGGTCTCTTCCAGTTATCGTGTGAGCCGTGTCGCGCGGTGCTTACCGGCCACACTGGGGCGGTCCACTGCTTGCTTTCCCACAGCTCCGGCGTGCTCTCGAGCGGTGCTGACGGAGTGGTGCGCTGCTGGAAGGCGGGCGGCACGCACGAGTGCCTGCGCGAGGCGCCTCTCGAGTGCGGCCCGGCGTATGCCATGGTTCCCATGGGCAAGCTCATATGGTGCGCGGCGCACGACGGCGTCCTGCACGCATTCGACGGGGCGTCGCTGAAGGTCGTCGAGGGCGGCGCACGGCGCGCACACGCGGGGTTCGTCTCGGGGCTGTGCGCCCTGCCCGCGCGCACGACGCGCCAGTGCTGGTCGTACTCGACTGCTGATGGCAAGCTGTGCCGCTGGCGCACGGACGAAATCGAAGCACAGCTCACCTCAGAGCAAGCCGCCTCGCTCGCTCAGATCGCGTCATCGCTCGAGAGCCAGCTAGCGAGCGGGCTGGAAGAGCGGGCGGCCGAGCAGTCCCGCCACGCGGCCGAGCGCGAGGCGGACGCCGCGCGGCTGGCCCAGATGGAGGAGGCGCTCGCCGCGGCGCGCGCCACACAGCAGCAGCTGCTCTGTGAGCTCTCTGCTAGCATGGAGCTGCAGGAGGCGGACGTGCTTGAGGCGGAGCGGCTGCGCAAGCTCCTCGTCGAGCGCGACGCTCACCTCGCGGAACGCGACGAGGCGTTCGCGCTTCTCGCCGCCCAGGCCGAGACCCTGCGAGCGGCCGAGGTGAGCGCGAGAGAGCAGGCGGCGGCTGTCGCCACGCAGCTCGACGATGCGCGCGAGCTGCTTGCGCAGTCAGGCGCGAGGCTGCGGGCGGCTGAGGACATGGCGCGGCGCAAGATTGGTGCGGCCGTGCGCACGTGGCGGCAGAGGCGGGACGGTGGCGAAGCCGCCATCGGCATCGCCACGCGGCCCATGGGCGACATCGACGTCTGGGCACCGCTGGAACAAGAGGCAGAAGTTGAGGAGCAGGAGGTGGAGCTCAACGTCAAGCGTTGAGCGGGGGCCGCAGTCTACCTCGACTGTGGAGTGTGGTAGGTTACTCTTCAAACCGTGTTTAGCTATATTCGTTCCTAAGTTTCTTATTTCGATTCTCAATTTAACCCGTACCCTAACCGTACCCGAGCAAGCGATGCTCGAAATTTAAGGTTATTATCTTTTAAGCTCACGGACGGTGGGTCCATGATGGGTGGGTCACGATTTCCTATTTGTCGTATTCGAACATCGAAGACGTTACGATTCGTGTTACGGCCCTTAGCCTTCGCGCGGCCCCGTTGATGCGTACTACTACACTAAATAGAAAACCTGACGTGACTCGGCACGTGAGAGTTGAGCGTCGCTCCGCGTTTCGCTTTCGGAGAGAGACGATTCGTTAAAACGCCCCGTAACTTGGTAACTAGCGCAAACCTATAGCGAAGGCGAAGCCGTGTGCGATTGTGAACCCCGTGCGATTCAAAACGCGCCGAAGTAGCCGGATCTGTCGGGCGCAATGACGCGCTTAAGGGGCTCGTAAGGGCCGCCGCGCTCGTACGGCAACGGCAGTGGCAGCAGCACTTGCGCAGGAAGCATCGCGATCGCTTGGGCCTCGGCGACGTCGGGCGCGGCGCCGCGGCGGTCGGACGAGGCCCACGCATCGGCATAGTGCACAACGTCGGTCGGCTCCTCGATCACCTCTTCCTCGTCCTCGGAGTCGTGGCCTTCAAGACGCTTCGCACGCCGCATCCGCTCGTCGATCCCGAGCAGGCGAGATCGCATCTCAGCGGGCGCGCGGTCGATGGCGTCGCCCGCGACGAGCGGCTTCGACCGAAATGTATTCGGCTTGGGCCACGCATCGCGCGCGGACGGCGCCTTCTTGGCACGCAGCCGGCCGCCGCGCTCGAGGAGCGCCAGAGCAACCGCCTCGTCACCCGCGCCCAAGGCGGCATGCATTGGCGTCCACCCGTACACATCGACGGGCGTTGCGGGCGAGGCTCCCGCGGTGAGCAGCTCGCGCACGACGGCGTGATGGCTGCGGGCGGCCGCGAGGCCGAGGGCACTCTCGCCCGAAGGGTGATGCAGGTCGGCCGAGGCGCTGGCCGCGAGCAAGCTGCGAGTCACTGCCGCGTGACCCTCCGATGCGGCGAGTTGCAGTGCGGTCCATCCGTCTGCCGAAGGCTGGTTGACAGGTGCGATGTGCTCTAGGAGCAGACGGACCCCCTGGTCCGTGCCGTGGAAGGCGCACGTGTGGAGCGGTGCCCAGCCCAGATTGTTGCGCGGCGTGAGCTGCTCGGCGCGCACGCCACGCCCCGCGCCCAGCAGAAGGACGAGCATTCGCGTGTCAGCCGATGTACGGGCGCTCAGTTGCTGGCAAGCGAGATGGATAGCCGTGTTGCCCTCATGATCGACAGCACCGCGATCGATCTGCGGCTGCTCGAGGAGGAGCGCCACCATCTCGAGCTTCTGACTGAGCACGGCCACGTGCAGTGCCGTGTTGCCGCTCGCTGACTTCGCGTTCAGCGCCTCCACCGTCGCGGGCGTCAGCCGCCGCAACACCGTTCTCGCGAGATCGACGTTGCCCTCGCGTGCACACACGTGAAGCACACTCTCGCCGCCGCGCGTGCGCCCGAACGCGAAGGCGCCGTGGTCGAGCAGCAGCTTGGCAACGCGCGCGTGCGACATCGAGGTGCCCGACATCGCCAGGTGCAGAGCCGTCTCGCCCTGGAGATTGCTGGCGTTGAGGGAGCGCGTCCGCGCTTCCGACGAGGTGGCGTCCTTCATCTCGTTCAGGAGCAATTTGGCGATGGTCTCCAGGCCGTCCCTGGCCGCGTAGTGCATCGGCGTGTCGCCCGCAGAGGAGCGCACGTCCGCGCGCGCGCCGCACTGCAGCAGCAGAGCCGCCACCTCGGTCTGGTGGCGCCCGATTGCCCGATGCAGCACGCTCTCGCCCCCGGCATTGAGAGCCTCGAGAGCCGAGCGCAAGTTGGCGCTGCCCCTGTGTGCGGTGAGCTCGTTCATGAGCGTCAGCGCTACGAGCGAGTCGCACGCGAGGTGGAGCGGCGTGTCGCCGTGTGGGTCGCGCGCCGAGAGAGACGCGCTTGCCCGGAGCAGCTCAGCTATCACCACGTGATGGAAGGAGCCCTTGATGCCCGCGGCCGCCGCCACGAGCAGCGGCGTCAGCCCATGCTTCTCGTGCGGGTCGGGATTCGCCGCGTGGCTGAGGAGCGCGCGCGTCATGCTCACGTCGCCCTTGGCGGCCGCCAGATGTAGCGGCGTCTCGCCTGTGCCCGCCGCCATGACATCGGGGTCGGCGTTGGCGAGCTCGAGGAGCGCCGCAACGATCGAGGACGTGCCGCGCATGACGGCAACATGCATGGGCGTGAAGCCCTTGTACTCGCCTCGTTGCAGCATCTCGTTCACGTCCAGGTGCTTGATGCCGCCGCGCCTCAGGTGGATGATCAATTGCTGCACTCGCGCGTCCACGATCATCTGCATCAACTGCTGCTGCTCCTCATCGATGACGGGTCGTGGCACAAGCAGCACCATGCCTGGCGAGGCTTGTGCAGACGGGTGCAAGCGGCCGCGGCTGGTGTGAGGCAGATCTACGTCGGGCATGATGCTTGCCCGGACGATTGGCTTCCTGCTCCGGCCCGCGATCAAACAAGGACGCCGTCCGGCCCGATCAAACACGCGAAGTGAAAACGTTTCCCTAATTTAGGAGCCTTGTTCTGACGTTTCACACTCAGGCAAGCAAGATGCACGCGAGAGGACTTTCACCGCGGACCCGCGGCTTCATGCGCGAGGGGGGAGACAGCTAAGCGTACTCTTCTCTCATGCCTCATGGCGCGGGGAAGCGGATCTTGGGTGACGAGTTCTTGACCGCCCGTAGCGGCACGCCGCTCGGCGGCTCCATGCCGACACGACGCTGTAGCCCCGTGCGAGAGTACTCCACGTGCAATATGCCCTGGGACTGCGCGTGCTGCATCGTCAGGCGCGGCTGCACCGTGGCGTGTGACGTGGCGTGCCGCCCGCCAGCGCCAGGCTTGCCCTCATTGGACTCGGCAGTCCAGCGAGTCAGGGGCTCGCCCCCCTTGGCGATGACCGGTAGGATCGAGGCGCTGCGCACGTGCGGCAGTTGCGCCAGGTGAGCTTCACCACGAGGGTTCGGCGCCATTGGCGCCGGCGGAGGCGCGTGAAGCTCGGTGACCGTGAGACGATCGAGCAAGTCTCTGTGGAGCGCCGCATCGAGCGCCGCATCCTCACCAGCACTCGCTACCGCGCCGCCCTCGTCGGCGCCAGGATAGATGGCTGTGTGGGGAACCATGCTGTGGGGAACCATGCTGTGGGGAACCATCCCTCGGGTCCGTCCGTGGCCGATTGCTGCTCGTAGTTGCACGAGCTCCGCCATACAGATCCGCGCGCGCCGCCGCTCATCAACGAGCGCGGCCATCCGATCTCGCGCAATCTCGCGTTCGACGCGAAGCTGCGGACACATGGGGCATTCGGAAGGCGATCAGCGGTGCAATCAAGTCCAATCCGGTGCAATCCCGTGCAATTGAGTGCAATTAAGAGCAATCAAGTGCAATCAAGTCCAATCCAGTGCAATCCCGTGCAATCCAGTGCAATTGAACTCCTCAACTCGCCCACCTCATGGCGCAGACGCTCGGCCTCCGCCTCCGCCTGGTGCAGTCGGGCGACATCGTCCGCGTGCTGCTTGACCAACTGCGCATGCGAGGCACCGAGAGAGTGTTGCTCTTCAGTGGTCTTGCGTAGCTTCTGCGCTTGCTGCCCCTTGTCCTCCTCCGACTGCTCGAGCTGCCACTTGAGCTTCCATAGCTCCGCCTCGAGACGAGCGCTCCGCTCGAGCGCCACCTGCGTTGCCCGCTCCGCCTGGGCATCGACGTGCACGGCCGATGCGCTCAGCCGTTGCTCAAGCCACTCGAGGCGCTGCCTCTGCTCCTCAGCGGTCGCAACGAGCCCTGAGTGTGCAGCCGCGAGGCTCTTATTTTGCTCCGCAAGCGCCTCCGAGCGGACCGCGAGATTCTCGCTCGACTCTCGCGCCATGCTCGCGCGGTGATAGGCCTTCTCGATCTCCTTTGCCGCCCTCATCTGCTCACACTGGTTGCGCAGCTCCGCGTTGCGCGACGCCGCGACCGCGACTGCCCACTTGACGGCCGCACTTCTGCGGGGGGGCGGGAGTCGATCCACGGACCAATGGTCAGCAGCATAACACAAGTGTGCAGGGGATCGGGAGCCAGCGACGCACCCGCGGTGGATCGCGTTGCGCTCGCGGCACACGAAGCCGCAAGCGCGCGCCCAGCGGCCGCGTGCGCGAGCCGACGTGGCCGCCTTGTAAGCCTCGACATAGGCGCACGAGACGTCGTACATGTCCTCCTCGAGGCTCGCTATCTCCGCGCGCAGCGCGAACTCATCGACCGAGTGCGCGCGCTTCACCAACTCCTCTGCCTCATAGAGCTGGCGGATGAGCGGCACGAACTCGTCCGCGCCCGGTACGGCGCTCGGCGCGGCGCTGGACTCGGTCGTGCCCGTTACGGCGCTCGTCTCGTCGCCACGAAGATCGCCGACCAGAAGCGCGAACTCGCCCAGCTCGAGCGTCCCGTTGCCGTCGGCGTCATACTTGCGCACAATCGCACTGAGCTGCTCCTCCCACACTTCGGCTGAGAGGCCGAGCGTGGCTGCGTCGAGCCCGAGCTCCATCAGCGCCGCGCGCAGCTCCTGCAGGTCGATGGAGCCCGAGCCATCGCTGTCGTACCATGCGAACACGCGCCGCACCCCTTCATCGGCTCCGGCGGCGGCCGCAGCGGCCACTGCTGCCGGCACATCTGCCGGCGCGCACTCCGCTGCCGTCCCCAGAGCCGTCGGGCCCTTCAGCACGTGCAAGGCTGTGCTAGTACTCGGCTTGCGGAGGGCGGCAGGGCTCATCGACGGGCTGAGGACAGAAGGGCTGCTGCCTTGGAGCAACTTGCCCGACGCAGAGCCCTCAGCGCGGTGGTTACTCTCCTTGGCCTTACCGGCGAGCGCCATCTCGAGCGTGCCGCCGCCTCCACCGCCACTCCGCACCGACGAGGCGGCCGGCTGGGCTCCTAGCTCCTTAGCCTTGGCCCTCATCGCCTTCGCCATGATCGCGTTCATCCTCGAGGAGCCCTTCTTCTCGAGGGGGAAGGTGTGTGGCGAGGATACGCCCCCCGCCTCGAGGGCCGCTTCAAGGATTTTCACATGGAGCTCGAGGTGCTTCACTTCATCGGCACGCTTCGAAAGCTGCGCATTCAGCTTCTCAAAGCCCCTGTGCTCGCGCTTGATCTCCTCCGTGAGCTGCACGATATGATGCGCCAGTTCTTTCCTCTCGCGCTGCAGCTTGCCCAGCACGAGCTCGTCAGTCTTCTTCTCGTGCTGCATCTGAGCCATCGAGCTCTCGAGCATCGCGAACCTGATGAGGGAGGTCATCAGAGGTCATCAGAGGTCATCAGAGGCCATAGAGGCAGTCAGAGGCCATAGAGATCATCAGAGGTCATCAGAGGTCATCAGAGGTCATCAGACATCATAGAGATCATCAGAGGCCATCAGAGGCCATCAGAGGTCATCAGAGGCCATAGAGATCATCAGAGACCATCAGAGGCCATCAGAGGCCATAGAGATCATCAGAGGTCATCAGAGATCATCAGAGGTCATCAGAGGTCATCAGAGGCCATCAGAGGCCATAGAGATCATCAGAGGTCATCAGAGATACTCAGAGGTCATCAGAGGCCATCAGAGGCCATCAGAGGTCATCAGAGGCCATCATAGGCCATAGAGATCATCAGAGGTCATCAGAGGTACTCAGAGGTCATCAGATGTCATCAGAGGCCATCAGAGGTCATCAGAGGCCATCATAGGCCATAGAGATCATCAGAGGTCCTCAAGAGATAATCAGAGGTCATCAGAGGCCAACAGAGGCCAACAGAGGCCATAGAGATCATCAGAGGTCGAGCTGTCCCGTCTCGCGAACCTCTCCACCTGCCCAGCCAGCTGTCGCTGGAAAACGATCTCAACCGTCTTGTGAATCTTGGCGCCACCGCTGAGCGCGTCAGCGCCGCTCTCAGCGCCGCTGGATCCGACAGACGAGGGCACCGAAAGCGAGGCGTTGCACCGCCGGCGCAGCGCCTTGGAGGCGCTCGACGCGCCGCCGCCGATCACATCCATCAGCATGTCCAGGTCACCGCCGAGGGCGAGCACGCCGAGAAGGCGGAGCACCTTGGCAGCGAGACGCGGGTGCTCGTCACCCAGCTGCTTGAGGCGCTTGAGCGTGAGCACGCCGAGGACCGAATCCATGTCGGCGACTGCCTCATCGACCACCGGGACGCCCGAGATCGCGTACGATGCTCCCACAATGTCACCGACGCGGTGGCGCTTGGCGCCGTGCGTGATCCCGCCACGGAGCACGAAGATGACAAATTCAATCGTGCGCCCCTTGAGGAGGACGGTCATGCCCTGCTCGACGGAGTCGACTTCGAGCGCCGCGAAAAGCAGCGTCAGCTCTGCCTGCGGCCAGCCGCGGCTGCTCAGCTTCTCTTTCGACGGCTCAAAGACCGACATTCCGAGCACGCCCTCAATCTTGCTCCGCCGAATAAAGGGCGAGGCCTGCGGAAAGACCGTGTGAAGGTAGCCCTCGCGCGCAAAGGCGAGGAGGAGCTTGAGTGCGAGCTGTGGCGACTCACTCGCGACCGTGTCCACGTCCGAGAACTTGAGCACGGCAATCGATCCCGAGATCGTCGCACGCATGTCACACCCGCGCTTGCCGCCACGGAAGAGCGCCATTTCTCCGACGACCGTGCCCGGAAACACGGTGCCGATCACAGCACCGTTCGGCAGCACTGCCTCGAGCTCGCCCCCGAGCAGCACCCCCGTCCACGTCGCGTCCTCGCCGCACCGTATGATTGGGTCGCCGTCTTCAAACTCAATGAGTGAGAGGAAGGGCAGCAAGGTGTCAAGCTCCTGCTCGGAGAAGCCACGAAAGGATGTAGAGCGCGCCTGCACCGCAGAGAGGCGCGCGCGCTGCACCTGAAATTTGGCCTCGCTGTCCGCATTCGCAGACATCTGCGCGCGATGTGAGTTCGCGCAGTTCGCGCACGACGAAGTTTTGGGATTTTTGGTCGCGCAAAGTTACGCCCAATTCTCCGCAGCCTTTACAACAAAAAGGAACACTCAACTTCGGTGCGCGAGCATCCCGAGACAGCTCTAAAAAATCTCGCTGCGAGAACTTTTCAGATCGTGCTCGTGCGCGGTGCTCGGATACATGTGTAAGGGGTCCACAGAGGTGGTCCGGTCGGGCATTCGCCGCAGGGGTAGACCAACATGATCGCACTCATGTTTGTGGTGCCAGCGATGAACATGTTCCATGGGCACGTATCTTCGGCCAAGACACGGCCCGCTGAAGCTCTCGAGTTTGTAACTGGGAGCAAGCCCTATCAGGTGCTCTCCCAACAAGAGATTCCCTCCAGCCTCGACTGGCGCAACGTAGACGGCATCTCCTACGTGACGGCCGACGTCAACCAGCACATTCCGCAATACTGCGGAGCATGCTGGATCCATGGCACGATCGCGGCGATCAACGATCGGATCAAGATTGCGCGCAAAGCCGCCTTCCCGGACGTGATGCTCTCGCGGCAGGTCATCGTAAACTGCGTCCCACCGCATAACAAGAGCAAGCCACCACCCGGCTGCAACGGCGGCGACCCGTGGATGATTCATCACTACCTGAAACACCACAGCATTGGTGATGAGACATGCCAGCCGTACGAAGCCAAGAATGGCGTGTGCGATGGCATGGGCAAGTGCCGCAACTGCAACCCCATGCCCAACCTGGCGAACAGCCCGTGCTGGTCCATCCCCTCGTACATACAGTACGGCGTGTCCGAGTACGGAGTCGTCTCGGGCGAGACGCACATGCAGATGGAGATTCTTGCCCGCGGGCCGATCGTGTGCTCGATGGCATGCGATGAGCAGTTTATTTACTCGTTCAGCTCCAACATCGCTGAGAATGACGGGGTGTACATCGACCCAAGCAAGACACCCAAGACGGCGGATGACATCGACCACGACGTGGAGGTGGTCGGTTGGGGTGAGTCGCCCTCAGGCATCAAGTATTGGGTCATTCGCAATTCTTGGGGCTCATAGTACGCTTGCCCGCCACGACGCTTGCCCGCCACGACGCTTGCCCGCCACGACGCTTGCCCGCCTCTCCTGAGCCGCCGAGCGCGCCGCTTCTCGTGACGAATTCTCGAGAGGGGAGAGGCGAGAGCGTGCGCATGCATGGGTGCATGCTCTGAGCGCTGAGCTAACGGGCCCACCACCAAGCTTGCCACTCGGCTCGCCACCCGACCTCCCCCCCTATCTCCCTCCCCCCATTCGCTCTGGTCTCACCCGCAATGCGACGGCCGACTCTCGCCACCTGCAGCTGGGGCCAACATGGCTGGTTTAAGGTGAAGCGTGGCGAGAACCATATGATGATCGAATCGGATTGTGCCTGGGCTGTCCCGACCTCCGACAACCTGCAGGACGTCCTGAGCGGCAAGGTGGCCGGCGACTACCTGCAGGGACTCTCCGAGCCGAGCGCCGTAATGAGTGTCTCCACCGGCGTATTCGCTGCCTTGGAGCCCAAATCATCTTCGAGCCGCGAGTCCTTGGCGCCGTCGTGGGCAGGCCTTGCGATCCTCGCCAGGGCCGAAGGGCGGACCAGAGGGTCGGAGGGCGTCCTCTCATATAAGGACGGCGACGAGCCGATACGTTCGACCCACACGCTCGCTGCCGTTGTGCTTGGCGTACTCGCTGCCGTTGGGCTTGTTGGGCTAGGCGCGGCCCTCGCGAGCTCCAAGCTCCGGGCCGCCTTCCAAGGTGGGTACAGCAGCGCGCCAGCCGCTCGGCCAGCCGCGGAGTTGCAGCAGGGGGAGCAGCCATATCTCGCGTACTAGGAGTTGAGGTCACCACCGCCACCCGGCATGCGCCTGGGCTGAAGGCAAGGCACGAGCCAAGGTGTGGCTGCCGAACGTGCTGAGCGATGGGCAGGCAGCGTGAGAGAGCGTGTGTGCGTGCGGAGGGGATGATTCTGGATCGGATTGACGCCTATCGATCTCGGGGGCGTCAAGAGAGCTCGATCGGACCGGCTTAGGGTCGGCAGGCTAGCGCATGCAGCGACTGTACTGAAGTCAACCCGCACCTTGACAATCGCCCGATGTCCCGCCCGGGGACAAGCAGCCATGTTGTGCGGTGTATGAGTGGGAGAGTGTGTATACTGTAATTGGGCAATTCTGGAGGATTAGAAAGTGTATAGGAGAACTCGATGCGATGAGGAATTGAGCTCGGCTTGAGCTCGGCCGACGTGTCATGGGGCGGGCATGTTGCGTCCTCGCAGCTCGGTCGCGGCATGCAAAAACTTTTTTCGAACTTTTTCGCCGCGCGAACCAAACGGCTTCGCTTTCTTGTGAGGGTCTCTCAAAATGGAGCTGGCCGGCGCAGTGACCCTGGCGACGGATGGTGTCCATGACCGTGCAAGAATTGGCGCGGAGACCAGTCGAGCCACGCAGTCTGTCAGGGAGCGCCCACGTCCGCCATCAACCGGCGCATCTACATTTCGATCAGGCCGTACCACAACCAACAGTAACCTTCCTGTCACGCATCTGCTACCCATCACTCCGCCAATTGACAAGTCTGTCTACATTTCGGTGCCTGAAGCCATGTCTCCCACGCCCATGCTGCCAGCGCCTCGACCAACTGCCACGGACAGTAGCAGCTGGCCCATCGACGTCGTGCTTGTCCATACGAGCGATGACGAGTGGAGGCGCTCCGACTGCTCTTGCTTCAGAGCCGTGCCATCTGAGCACGTGGCTGCGCGGCGCCGCGCTCTGTGCGCGCGGATGCGCAGCCTTGGCATGTCGGTCCAGACGGAAACCACGCGCGACGGGCACCACGTGCTGCTACTTCTTGCTGCGCCCGAGTCGCTGCTCGAGGAGATGGCCGAACGCGTGAGCCTTGAGAAGAGCTTGCTCAACGGCGGTGGCTTCGCTTGCTTCAACCGACAGCGCAGGGCGGCTTTCGAAGCGTCCGCTGAGGGCTGGACGAGTCAGGGCTGGGGAGGCGTAGCCGCTGCCACGGGCGGAGCAGCCGTCGCCACAGGCGGCGCTTGGGCCTCCACCGTGACGGCCGCCGTGCAGGCTTCGGGCGGCGCCGGCATCACGCGACGGCCGAGCCTATTCACGTCGCTCGAGCGCATACGGCTGGTGCTTGCCCTCCTCGAGGGAAGCAAGGACGAGGGCGGCTGCGCGCTGCGCTTGGACGAGGAGCTCACGAACGGGGTGTTCACGGCGGTCGTGCCCGTTCACGACCCATCCGCGAGTGTACGGCTGCTCCTAGCGTGGAGCCATCCCTTCTCGTTCTGGCCCAGCCAGCCCCTCGATGAAGTGCGCGACTACCTCGGCGGGGGCATCGCCTCCTATTTTGCGTTTGTGGAGCTGCTGGCCAAGGCGCTGCTGCTCCCTGCGGTGGCCGGCGTGCTCCTCACATTGCACGACGCCCTCGTAATCGGCCGCATGGACAGTGGCGGACCTCTGCACGCTCTCTTCGCGCTCCTGTTGCTGCTCTGGATGTGCGCCTTTGCTAAGCTGTGGCGCAGGCGCGAGGCACGACTTGCCTTTCGATGGGGCCACGATGATCCGTCTGCACTCGAGGGCGGCGGCGCCGAAGCATCGTCGGCTGCGGTTCGCGCCGTCGTTTGGGCGCAGGCGGGAGAGGGGTCCCTGTCAAATTCAAATGGGCGCCTAGCCATTAGATCGACACAAGGCACGCGCCGTGGCTTCATCGGCGAGGCGAGGCGTGGCTTCTACAGCACCGACGGGCACTTTGTCGACGTCGAGGAGGCGGACCCGCACGCTCGTATCGCGCCCACGAACCTCAAGTTCACCCCGGAGCAGCGGCGGTGGCGCGTCTGCCTCTCGTGGCTCCTCGTGCTTCCGATTGTGCTGCTCAGCGTCGGGAGTACGACTGGACTACTAACGCAGCGCACCTTGATGCTGGAGGCCTCGCTCTACGAAACGCGCAAGGTCGTCATCCTGCTACCAACGCTGCCATCGCCCACGTCGTTCATTTCGTTAGGTTCATTGCCATGGTCAGCGCCGTCGTCGGTCTCACGCTCGTCCCTGCTTGCACCTGGCCGCCGCCCTCCACCGCCCTCGACGCCGCCGCCAACAGCTCCGCCGCTTGCACTCGCCTTCCCCATCGCGCCTGAGTATGGCCCAAAGCTGGCGGCCGCCTGGGGCGGCTCGCTTGTCGGCGTCTTCATTGCGCTCACAAACCCTTTGTACGCAGCCGCGGCTCGCCGACTCGTCGAGTTCGAGAACTTTCGCACCGAAAACGAGCACCACGCCGCGCTCATGAAGACGACCTTACTCTTCCAGGCGCTCAACAGCTTCGCGCCCGTGCTCTGGGTCGCTTGCGCCAAGGTCCCTCCCGTCGCGCAGATGGCCGGGGCAATCAGCCAGGCGGCGCACGCGGCACTTGGGTCGGGCGTGCCCTCCAGTGCGCCTCCTCGTCTCCCATACTGCCACGATCTCGCCCGCTTCAACCAGACGGCGTCGCAGCTACTTGCCGAGGGTGGCGGATTCAACGGCCACTGCCTAGACGAGCTCACCGTGCAGCTAAGTGCGCTGCTCGTCGCCTATACAGTCGCCTATACAGTGCTCACCAAGCTGCTCGAGTCTGGCGTCATTCGCGCGCGCACGCTTCTCAGCGCGTGGGCCGAGCGGCGCTCGGCGTACGGTGCCCACGAGCGCCTCGTCGAACAGCAATCGTTGGCAATCGAGCTGGCTAGGGTCGAGGCTACCGAACGTGCAGCGGCGGCAACGTGGGCCACTTCGCAGCAGCAGGCTGCGTTCGAGACAAAAGCGAAGGACGAGAAGGAACCGGACGAAAGAGAAGTCGAGGCGGTGGCAATGGCGACGCCGACGGCATCATCATTTTCATCATCATCATCTGCGCACGAGAGCTCAATCGGCCTCCCTCCTCCCGCATCGTTCCCCCCGCCTGTTTCCACTCATGGTGCCAACGGCACGCGTGCTACCATTGGCAAAGGCAGTGCATTGGCTGGCGGAGGCGGCCGAAAGCATGCGGCAGGCCTCGCCTCGGGCGGGGGTGCTGGTGGCAGCAGTCATGGCGGCGCACCTCAATTCCTCTCCAGCCGCCTTCAGCCACGCATGTTGTGGGGCAGCACTCGGCTCGAATCGGTCGTGCTCTTCTGCCTGCGCTGGTCGCGACCGAAAGCACGAGAGGCTTCCAAAGTAGCCCTAGCCAACGCACGCGCCGCCGTGGCCCTGCGCGAGCTGCGCCCGATGAGTTACTACGAGAACCAATGGCGACTCGAGCCTCATGAAGGCGTCTTTGCCGAGTATAGCCGCGTCGTGGTGCAGCTCGGCTTTGTGGTCCTCTTTGCGCCAGCTGTGCCACTCGGCGCACTCGTGTGCTACCTCTCGCTGCTCTTCGAGCTGCGCTCGGACAGCTACAAGCTGCTCGCGGAGACGCAGCGCCCTGTAGCGATGGATGTGCGCGGCGGGGGCATGACGACGGGCACATGGCGCCACGCACCCTGGATCCTGGCTGTTCTCGGCACTGTCACGAACGTGATCTTGCTCGGAGTCGCCTTGCCGCAGCTGCGCGAGTGGCTGCCGCTCTTGATGCCATTCGGGGCGACCGCCAGCACCGGGGCGACGCCTGGGACGACCGGGGCCACAGAGACAAAGGCTGGCGAGGACTCGGATGTGGTGGTTGCGCTGTATGTGTGCGAGCACCTGCTGCTGCTTGGCATGTATGGCGTGCATGTCTTGGTGCCCGATGTTCCCAAGGAACTGTCGATCGACGCCGCAAGGCTTCGCTGGAAGGCAGATCTGACGATTGCGGTTTACTCGGAAAAGCCGCCGCAGCCACCCTCGGAATGGAATGATGCCGCCATCCCGGCAAACTTCTGGGAGGCTGCGCCGCGCACGGCTGCCGCTGTGCTGCAGCAGCACCTTGCTGACAGGTTCACGGTGCCGTCTGCGCCCCGCCAATCGACGGCGAAGCCAAAGCTGACACAGGGGCCGATGCTGGGCCGCGGTGCGATGCTGTAGAGGTTTAAGTTGTAGGTATTGAGAGTAAAAAAAGTGCTAACGTAGCAGATCGGCCTCAGGAGCATGAATCCGATCCTATCATGAAGCCCTGTGTATTATTACCTAACAACGCGCATAAGGTCGACTATAAAACCACGCCGAGTGACCACCGCCGGCCGCTACGCGTCCGCAGCGCGTGCCTTCATCTCGACCCCGACCGCCTTCGAGCAGACGCGGGGAGGTGCTCTGGGAGCGGGAGAGGGGGCAGGGTTGGGTTCGCAGGGGGCGGCCTCTTCTGACGGTCGGCCGCTGCGGGTTGTCACCGGGGCGTGACCTCTGGTTTTGCTCGTGCGTCGGTAGGTCGTCTTGGTTGTGAGATTCGACTTCGACTGTATGTCCATCTCGTGTGTGACTCGGTTTCCCCCGGTGTTTTGAATCGGAGTTAATTAATTAAGTGATGTGGTGCCGGACTGCCGGTAGGAATTACTTATGAATGTAGAATGATAAAGGCCGCGAAACTAACGGCGTTCGGGAATACATGCGAGAAAAGTGACTGCTGGACGGTCCCCATGGGTAGGGATTTATCCGTCATGCCGTGGCTGCCTCATCGCTCATGCGGGCTGCTGGAGGCATTGGCACGGTCACGTCGGCTGCGGAGGCGCACTGCGGGTGCGGGGGGGTTTGTTATCGAGTTTCGGGGGGTTTGTTATCAGGATACGTATCCTGATGTATTGTGATGTATCCTGCATGTATCCTGAAGGATACATGTATCTCTCATGTATCCTGATGTATCTCAAATGTATCTTAAATGCCCTGTTACATTCCAAGAGAATACATGTATCTTGATATTTTGCATGTATTTTACACGTATCCCAAACGAGTCCAGGATACATTTTGAGATACATATCAGATACATCAGGATACATGTATCTTGGGCGCTTCCTTGGTGTCACACTGGATACATGTCAGGATACATCAGGATACATGTATCTTGGATTCTTCATCACGAT
>Ga0210242_100808_pt1 | contig 26839 bp, 32 predicted proteins | sample ChrtobMeP5a_16mM_FD_155445 | JGI IMG/M metagenome (GOLD analysis project Ga0210242, IMG submission 155445) | Chrysochromulina tobin associated microbial communities from unialgal haptophyte culture, Seattle, Washington, United States - P5a_16mM | ecosystem: Host-associated > Algae > Haptophytes >... | reverse complement strand
CGCCGCCGACGCCCTCGCCGCCGACGCCCTCTCCGCCGCCGTCCTCGCCCTCGCTGTCGCCGCCCTCGCTGTTGCCGCCCTCGCTGCCGCCGCTCACGCCGCTGCCGCCCTTGCCGCTGCCGCCCTCGACATCCTCATATCCCATTGGCCGATCATGTACTTCGACCGTCATTCGACCCTTTTCGCTTTTGGCTAGGGATAGCGGGTACGTCGGTACGTTTAACTTCCCGGAGAGGACCTAGACGAAGTTCGTTTGGGATGGGTCCCAACTGTTCCCAACACACCCGTGGGTGGTAAGGAACGCACACACAACGAAACAGCGCCCTCTCCTTTGAGAATTCGCGAGAGTTGAGAATAAGACGATGAAGTACTCTGGCACACGACACGCATACACATCGCTCGCGGTGCGACTGCGCTCCTCTCGGCGACCTCCTGCGGCCACACTTCCACTGAGAGCCGCGCGCAGCTCGGCCCGTAGCTATCGATAGCCGCCGGGAGCGTGGCCAGAGCCGAAGAACAACGCCCGTCCTGAAGGTTCTACCACTGCAGTCAGCTGGCTGCTCTCGACGTGGTCATGAGCAGCAATTTGACGATATGTGATGGCAAGCTCAGGTGGCCGAATGTTCCTTCGATCAGCAGGCGACCAAACGTAAGCAAGAGATGCTTCAGCAGGCGAAGATATGCATGGAATGGCGCCGCACATGCACATGGCGTGCAAGGAAGAGCAGGAGGACGGTGATGGAGAGGTGGCTGAAGGTGCGCGCGCGCTTATGGCAGCCACACCTTTCCCGGCGATCGATTCCGACACCGTGTGCAGCCTGAGCCACTCGGGACGGCTCCAGGATCAAAGAGAGCGCCAGCAAAGGGCGCCGAGGACGTACCGAGCCTGAAGGCCGGCCGCCATGAGAGAACGCCGAAACTTGATGGGAAATGACGAAGCAAAATATGGCGCATCGATCCCAACTTTGACTGATCGCTGAAGCGGAACGCTTCCGAATGGGCCCAGACCGAGCACAGATCCCTGATCCTCACCACTAGGCCACTCTTTGGTGTAAGTATCAGCCGATCGCGGCGGTCGTCGCCGGGCACCCGAGTGACGGTGCACGTGTACGGGCCGGCGAGGAGCAGAGCCGACGAAAGACGACGTCGCAACTCGCGACGCGCCTTCTCCCCGGGGTAACTGCAGCCACACACTGCAGTCAACACCTTGGAGCACGTTCATGGGCCCGAGACGCAGCATTCGCATGTCGTCGTCGGCCCATGCAGAGCGACCTGGAATGGTGTGTATTCAATAGCTAGAAAAGATAGTCGTGGGCTATCTGCACTTCCACCTTGCCTACCCGGCCGGCCAGTTGGCACGCTTCCTCACCAACCCGGGGTTCCCGCACTTCCGCGCCGCACTGCGGCATGCATGACTGCGCTCGCACTCATTAGGGTAATTTTGGAACTCAGCCCTACATAAATCAATTAGTGCCAAGGCCCCCGGGGCGGGGGAGGGTGAGGAAAGAATGGACAACGGTGGAGCCAGACAGTGAAAATAAGCTGGTTCGAGTCTCAGGGGGCATTTCCCGCGCTTGCTTTTTTAGGCGACATTGGGGTTTTGGGCTGGTTTGTGAACTAGAGTATGGCAGCTCGTGGAACGGTTGAAAGCGACCAACATGGCGTGTCACACCGGTAAATTCCAAATTGGGTTAAAGCCAATTACAATTGTAACGGTAGGGTTACAATTGTAATTTCAAATTGGGTACACAGTGTAATAGATTGTAACGGTGTAATAGGGTTAAAGAATGCTTGACCCCCCTAGACTATGCGCTCCCGCCCAAGAACCAGACGCGAGTACCTGCGCCCAAGGAACCGGTGATCTTGATCGACGCGCCGATCGGCACGCGCATCAAGGTGTTCTGGCAGGGCGTCAAGAACCAGCCCGAGCTGGACAAGTGGTACGAGGGCACGATCGTGTCCATCACCACGCTCGTGAGCACGTTGGCTTTGCCGCAGACGGCGCATGCGAGACCCGATGTGCCTTTGCCGGTCGAGCCCTTGCCAGGGGCGCCTTTCCCGCCTTTGCCTTTAGCGGGCGTGGATCCTTTCGCGGCTCCCTTGCCTTTTCCTTTGCCCTTTGCCGCGCCTGTGTACGTGAGCGCCGTTCGCGATTTTCAAGGCCATGCTCAAGGAAGAACTTAGGAAGAACTTGCCTGAGGGGGACCTCGGAGGCATAGAGGTCGTTGAGTCCCGAGAGGCTGAAGACTGGTGTTTAGACTGAACAGGGTCACAAACACTCTCGTCTCTCCCACAAAGATTCCCCGGTACCTCGCCAGAGCTCCCGTATACCTCGCCGGATCTCCCGTAGGAATCCCCCGGTATCTCGCCGGAGCTCACCGCGTCTACCGGTCTCTAGGTATGATTCCGATAGCATGGTTGCCTAAAGGACCCACACCGGGGGAAATGACCCCCCTACCGCTCGCAACTATTTTTCATGTTTATAAGGCCCCAACCCTACACCTGTTTGGGAATTGAATGGTGTTGAATGGTCTTGACCCAAGGGGGAGTGGTCTACTATTTTTCTTGTGGTGTTTATAAGGCCCCAACCCTACACCGGTTTGGGAAATGAATGGTTGACCCAAGAGGGAGTGGTCTACTATTTCTCATGTTTATAAGGCCCCAACCCTACACCTGTTTGGGATTGAATGGTCTATCTATTCGTCGCCAGCTTCGTGCATGGCAAGCGCTCTCTCGATGTCGCAGAGGATTCCGTCGTCTCCGACGCGCACCACAGGCTGGCGGCGCACTCGGCGCTGCCGGGGGTCGCGGTGGATCACAGCTGCGGGGTGGCGGGGCAGGATGACCTCGGGGTCCGGGTGGAGGTCGAGCAGCTGCCCTTCGAACGGATTCGCGTCCGCGGCGACACTCTCGTGGCCTTGCGCACTCGAAAAGTCGACCACTCGAGCGCGTGGCTCGACAGCGGCCCTTGCCATCTCGAGCTGCAGATCGAGCTGGTCGCCCTCACCATCCGCAGCAGTCTCAGAGCGCCCGCGCCCAAGCCCAAAGTCGACGGCGGGCCAGCGGCGGCGCACGGGGCGCTCATCGACGACATAGTCACCGGCTGAAAGAGGCCCGCACGCGCCGCTGCCGGCCTGCGGGCGGTTGAGCTCCGCACGCCCCACCTGGCGGCTGAGGGAGAGCGCGCCGCCCACGCCATCGTGGCGCATCGCACGGCCCGTCTCACGTCCCACCTCAAGGAGGAGTAACGTCCCTTCGCCCAACGACCCTGCGCCCCTCACGTCCTCGGCGCCGCCGCCACGGCCGGCAGAGAGCCCAAAGTTGAACGCGGGCGGGCGGCGGGCGCCAGTGATGGCGTGCACAATCCACGCGTGTGCGGCCTCGTACGTGGCCGGGAAGGGCATCAGCGCCGCGAGAGTGCTCCGCTCCAGAGCCGCCCCTCCCCTGACCCGGGGGTTGGACGCGGCGCCAAAGTCGACGACCATTGCATGCGGGCGCACCAAGTTGAGGGCGGGCTCGACGTCGTACGTGCCCGGCCCGGGCAGCAGCAGGTCGATGAAACGCCCGCCAGGTGCGTTCGGATCGAGGGCCACCGTGCGAACGCTGCCACGGCCAGTAGGCAAGCCCACCGACATGTTGACGAGCGTCCCGTGGTGTGGATGGAGCAGGTCGTAATTGGGGTGGAGCTCGAGTACGCAGCCCTCTGGAAGCAGCGCGGCCGCGGCGGTGACCGTTTCGAAACGGCGTTGGCTCAGCACCCCAAAGGGGGCGCCCGCTACGGCGCGCTCGACCGCCGCGTATGTGGCTGCCAAGACATCGAGAGAAAGCCAGTCGACGTCGCGCGTGGCCATCCCGCCGAAGGCAAGCGCGTCGGCCAGCGCGACTTCGTCCGCTCGAGAGCGCTCACGATGGCGCTTCGGTCCGAAGAGAGGCGTGGGCACATGCCGGCGCAGGTGGGAGCCTTCGGGTAGCAGGAGCACTGGAGCCGTCATGATGGACGGCGCGAAGCGCGAGCGCGGCACGAGCGCCTTGCGAGGCGCCGTGCTGGGCATGAGCCACCGGATGACCGGCGCCTTGTGGAACCGTGTGGAGAGCAGTGCCTTGAGCACATCCAAATTCAGAACGTCCCCTTCGAAGCGCTCGTTACGGCGGCGCACCGAGAGCGAGAGCGCCGTCGTGGTGGCGTGCTGCTCGCTGCCCTTGGCGGAGTGCTTCTGGGACGCCGCCTGACGAAACCGGACGGCGGTAAGATGGCTCCAGATCGCGACCGCCGAGCGGTGCAGCGCAAGCTCGAGGTACGCCCGAGCCGCCTCCATCGACCGATCTTGCGGCACCGGCACCGGCGCGCGCGACGGCGAGTGCTGTACCGAGCGCAGCCGGTTCGGGAGCTTGCCAAACTCGTAGCTGGGTGCGCGCGGCTTGAACCGTAACGGCTCCGGCTCCAGATTGGGCGGGCGGCGCGCCACGGACGTGGGCACGGCCGGGTGCTCACGTAGCGGCGGATGCCGGGGTGCCACGTTCGCGGGCGGCTTATAGACCACGAGCGACGACGAGCGACGCAGCACGGCATCCGCCGCGCCCCCACCAGGGACGGCGGGCCTCGCTGTGAATGTGAATGCACTCGGCTCTCCTCGCAGCAGTGCCTCGAGCTCGGCCGATCTCGCCTTCCATTGACGAAACACGTCCGACGCGCGGCTCACAGTGCTCTTCGCCTCCGAGGCCCGTCGCCGGGGAGCCGTCGACGGCAGCTTGCCAAAAGAGCCGCCGATCGTCGCTCGCTCCACCAGCCCATAATTGACCTCGTAAATGCCCGGCCCACCAGCGGTGCCGCCGCCGGCCTTTGCCTTCGCCTTCGCCGCCGCCTCCACCGCCTCCGCCTTCGCCTTCGCCTTGGCCTTTGCCTCCGCCTTGGCCTTCGCCGCCGCCTCCGCCTTCGCCTGCGCCTCCGCCTTGGCTTTCGCCTCCGCATGCGCCTTTGCCTCTGCCCCTGACCTCTCCCTCGCCTCCGCCTCTGCCTTGACGATCGAGGGGGTCGCCGGAGGCGTCGTCTTGGGCGAGGACGCCGTCTTGGGCGTCACAGGCGGCTCGCGCCCACTGAGCTTCGACCAGGCGGCCCCAGGACACACCGGCGCCGTGTCGAGCAGGTTGCGCGGCGCGTAGCTGGCTGGACCAGGCGAAGGCGGCTCACGGCGCCGGTGGCGCGAGCGCTGCTCGGTCGTCGGCGTGGCAGCGCCGGAGCCGTTGGCGGAGGGCGAGGCAGCGGCCGAGGCTGACGGACCGAACGAGGGGCCTGAAACACTCCGTTCGACCAGCGAGCGCTTCGGTGAGTAACGTCCGGGCCCGAGGCGCGCCTGCCGCTGCTCCTCGCGCAGCTTTGTTGAGTGTTTCGGCGCCGTCCGCTCCGGCGCCATCAGCGCAGTCGGCGCACGAGGCCGCACCGCTGCAGCCGCGCGACTGACTTCATCCAACGGTGCGATGTCCGTGGCCGCATCCGAGAGCACTGTGGAAGCGGTGGGCGAGAATGGCACTGACGATCCAGCACCGGCCCCTTCCTTGGCGTCCTTGCCAGTGCCGAAGCGCGGCGCTCGGCCGATGGCGCCACCTCGCACAGAGAGGCTCGATGAGTCATAGTAGCCACCGAGGGAGCGCGGCGGCGTCATGGGCGGCGGCTCCTCGCCCATCCCCGCGACGCAGTCGGCGCCGTCGCTGCTCGAGCTGGTCACAAAGCGAGCGCCGATGCCAAAGGACGCGGCCGGCGCGCGTTTCGTCACGAGCTCGAGAGAGGGCTCGTACGCCCCTGGGCCAAGGAGCGCCGTCCCGGGCGCGTCGCCAAGCGCCGTACCGGGCGTTTCGACCGTGCCGTCTCGAGCGCCGTCCCGAGCGCCGTCTGGGGGTGGTGCCCCGAACGAGAAGGCGGGCACCGCGCGCCGCACCACCTTGGCCACGGCCTCGAGGGCGTCGAGGCCTAACGGCGCGGGCGCCGTCCTGGGCGTGACCCTGTTCCCAGGCTCCCTAGGCGCTGAGGAGAGGAAGGGTGCGCGATGTGCGAGCTCGGCAGCGCGTGCAGCGGCGGCCGCGGCGTCGGCCACGCGCTCGGCGAGCGCGGCCGCCTCGGCGGCCGCCGCCTTGGCTGCCCACTCCTTGTTCGCCGCGTCTTTGCGCGCCTCCGCTGCCGCACGCTCCGCCGTTGTCGGCGCCGCCATTGCCACCGCCGGGGACCGTCGAAACACCAGCCCGGGAGCCGGCACGTCGTACGTCCCAGGGCCAGGCGCAGGCGGCGCCTCCGCCACGGGCCACGGCGCGCGGTGCGCGTCCGCAGACAGCTCCGAGGGTGGCGGGCCGAAGGCCACGGCGGCAGCGCGTGGCTTGATCGCATCCACGTTTGGGTCGAGCGCCGAGCGCTCATCAACGGGTGGCGCCGCCCGTTGCGTTCCCGGTGCGGTTCCGAAGCAGCCGCCACGGATCGCGGGCTTCAGCACGTCCGACTCCTCGGCCGACAGACCGCATGTGGAGAAGGCGGAAGGCGCCATGGAGGCCAGTGCGGACCCGCGAAATTGCTCTAGAGCGGAATGACACCGTGAACATGTGTGAAGAAAGGGGTGCGCGCGCGCGACAGCACGTCTCCAGAGGGTTGAGCACGAGCGCCAAGTCGTTCTTCGTACACCACACGCAGCAGCTCATAGCGGCTGCGCAGGTGGGCGACGCGATGGGGATCCGGATGAAGATCACCGAGATGAAGATGCGCCTTATTAAGGACGCGCTTAAGGCGACCGGGCGGGGCTCTACGCGTTAAAGCGGCCCGGCCCGGCTGCTGATCGAGTATGGCTTTGGTAAGGGGGTCCAGGGGTCCCCAGAGCTAGGAAATTCCTAGTGGTAACCGCATCCGTATGTACGCCGGTCCGGTGTCTTGGGTGTCGAATTATAACCATTGGCTATGAAGAAGATGCGTCACGCGTGGTGTTGCGGGTCGCAGCAACCTCCACGTCAGCGGGGCAGTGGCCCTCTCGTACTTTTATTATTTTCTCGCCGTCGGTTTGCGCGTCGTGTTGTACAATATGGTAGATTGGTAGTTTGTGTGCGACCAGATCAAGGAAGAGCTCATCAACTTGCTCATTCATTCGGATCGTAAGTACTACGACCTGACCGCCTTCCGGCCTGGCCGAGGCCTAACCCTAAACCCGCCGCGTAACGCCGCACTACCTGTGGTTGGGCTCACGTCTAACTCGTGGTTAGGCTCCCGCCTAACTCGTGGTTCCGTACGTTTTTACTAACCCCCAAAATATAACCCCCTAACCCTAACCCTAAACCCGCCGCGTAACGCCGCACTACCTGTGGTTGGCTCCCGCCTAACTCGTGGTTCCGAACGTTTTCGCTAACCATAAAAAATAATAAACCCCTAAACCTAACCCTAAACCCGCCGCGTAACGCCGCACTACCTGTGGTTAGGCTCCGAGACGGACCGTTGTAGGGGACTGCGATTCCCGATTATGGAAATTGAATAGAAATCTAGAATGAAAGTGGGTGTGGGTGCGCAAAACGCAATGCCGTCACCTTCGCTTGGGCATGGGCCGACGTGATCGGTTCCGAAAAGGTACACCTCCGCATCAGTGCTGCTTTGGACGCCCTCCAAACCGCGGTCACGCCGGAGGTTCGATGCTGGGCGGCAGATTTGTCGAAGGGCAAGGGCGGCTCAGAACCGAAGCTCTGCGTTGTCACAACGCCAGCAGCCTTCATCGCAGCGTACCTGCGCGTGCCTTTCAAGCACGCGTACGAGGTTATCGACGATGTGCGCGGTTGCCATCCGTTCCTCGATCTGCCGATCTACTCATCGGCCGAGTATGAGGCGACGTGCCGAGTGCTCTGCACAGCGGCCTCCAATGTGTTACGCTCGGTGGCAGGCCGGAACGGCGTCGCGACGAATGAGCAGCTGGTAGTCGACATCCTACTCCTCGATGTAAAACGACCATTCGGTAGCGCTGGGACGGGCAAATGTTCGAGGCGCGTCGTTGTGTGCCGGAGCAGGAGCCGGCGAGCCCACGTGAGCCACGTGAGCCACGTGAGCGGGGGGTCAGATGAGCCAGCCAGCCCACGTGAGCCACGTGAGCCCACGTGAGCCCCACGTGAGCCACGTGAGCCACGTGAGCCACGTGAGCCACGTGAGCAGGGGGTCAGATGAGCCAGCCAGCCCCAGGTGAGCCACGTGAGCCACGTGAGCAGGGGGGTGAGATGAGCCAGCCAGACCCAGGTGAGCCACGTGAGCCACGTGAGCAGGGGGGTGAGATGAGCCAGCCATCCCCAGGTGAGCCAGGTGAGCCACGTGAGCAGGGGGTAAGGTGAGCGGAGCGTGCAGCGTGGGCCAGCTCGTCGTGCCTGACCACCTGGGCTCCCCCCGACGAGGCCGAGGTGTAGATTTCGAAGGCTGGCTCACGTGGGAATGCGACAGCTGGAGCCGCGCCGAGCACGTGGCGTTCGAGGCAATCGACTCGTGCATCGTGTGGCTCACGTGAGGATTTAAGGTGATTTTAGGTAGTTACACGTGCCGAGGTGTCGAACCACCTGAGCCAGGCGGCTTGGCTCACGTCAGAGTGGGCCATCTCTGGCGTGTGAACGTGAAAACCGTCTGGGCAAATTTCTGGTCACTTTTAAACTTTCAAGCTCAACGGCATCATCGCCCCCGCAAGTGCCAAAAAGTCTGGCGGCGGCGCGCAGCGCAGGCTGATCGCGACGCCCGTCATCGGGTGTGGAAGTGTAAGCTCAGCAGCATGGAGCATCACGCGATCCACCGGCGCCCTCCTCGATCCAAGGTGCGTGCCGTAAGCGGTGCCCCTTCGGCGTCGTTTCGCGCCGGGCCCGCCGTACTCCGCATCGCCGGCGAGCGGGCAGCCGAGCACGGAGGCCATATGCACTCGGATCTGGTGCGTGCGCCCTGTCTCGATCACGATGCGGCTCAAGCTGTGAACGCCGTCGTACGCGACCGGAGTGACGACGCTCCGCGCCTCCTTGCCGCCATCCTTGACGGCCATGAGCCCCATCGTGTACTTGCTCATCTTGCCGATGGGCGCGTCGACGACGATCGGTTCCATATTAGGGAAGGCATGCGGCGCACCTTCCATATTAGTGCTCCGAAGCTCAAAGCTCGCGGCGAGCGCGCGCGCCGTATCGGGCGCACCACACCGCTCGGCCGCACGGATGGCGGCGCGCGTGCAAGTGGCCTCGTCGACGCCCGGGAGGACGCGTGCGAGCTCGAGCAGCGAGATCGCCGCCTCAAGCTCGCCCGCACGGCCGCACGCGCTGATGGCGGAGCTGACGCAGTGCTCCGTGGCCCCCACACCGCCGGCCGCCTGCATCTGGCTGACGAGCTCGACGGCGCGTCTCCACAACGGCGGCTCTCGGGAGCACATCCCAATCGCGACCTGGAAGCACATGACGCTGGGAAGCAGGCCGCGTGTGCGCATCCTCTCAAGCAGCGCAAGGGCAGCTTCGCGGAGATCTCCCGCCTCGGCGCCGTGCACGGAGGCCCGACGGTCCGTCACGCGATCTCGTCGCGCGCTCGCCAACCTCGACAATCTCGTCAACCGTGACGTGGTTTCGTCAGCCTCACGGCTGACGAAACTCTCTCTTGTGCACGCTCGATCACACGCCTCCAGCGCGGCGAGATAGCACGGGGCGCCCGGCCGCTGCCCCGCCACGTAGGCGTGCTCGAGGATCGCCAGCGCGCGGCTCCCATCCTGGCCGCAGCCTTTGATCTCGCGCACCAGGCGCTTCTGATGAGCCTCCTCATCAGCGGCAATCTCCTCAGCGGCTACGTCGACGTCGTCCTCAGCATCGTCCTCCGTATCGTCTTCGACGGCGGCCGGCGCGTCGCTGCTCAGCGTTCTCTGCATCGGCACGCACCTGCCCGCCTTGTCGATGGCCGCTTCCACATTGGGCACACACCTGCTCGCCTTATAGTTGGCCGCTTCCAGCGCGCAGAGGCTCGCAGAGGGGCGTCGCGAGGGCACGCCGACGCCGAGCGCGATGTACGCCTTGTGGACGCGGCGATCTCGGAATGCGGCATCGAGAGCGCGAGCCGCTTGAGGATGCTTGCCTATCGCCAGCAGTCCTGAGGTGTCCTTGTCTAGACGGTGCACGATGCCTTCGAAAGATTCCTCGCTGCTCCACGGCCAAGACGGTGTGCCATACTGGCCGGATGCGGAGTTGAGGTGGAACACGACCGCATTCTCCACGGCATTGTGCGCGAGCTGGACGGTCATCCCAGGCACCTTGTTGATGACCAGCAGGTCGCCGTCTTCGAAGACTATCTCGAGAGGGATATTCTTCGGCACGACAGATCGACGTACAGCTGGCTTGAATCGAAGCACAACCAGTCCTCGGTTCTCTCGAAAATGCTGCATCGCAGCCCTGACGGCCATGGGGCTGCCTCCGCGCGCAGCTGCAGACAGCATCCACGCACTGGCCGTTGCGGCGGCGAAGGCGACGAGCATTGGGTCAGATAGCCCAACACGGCGCGAAAACGGGCGACTTCTACATGACCAAGGGCCAGCCAAAGTGTGTTGCATTTTTTATCCTCGTGTACATTGCGTTAGTCATCAGTAGATTGATTCACACGCCTCACTCGTCCGAGCACTTCCTCATCACCAGCAGACTCGGACTTCCTCATCACCAGCAGACGTTTTAAAATCACTGTGTATGTTAAAATCACTGAAAGAAGCATACAAGGCAGTGATGATCAGACAGCGCAACCGTGCCATACAACGACTGTGCAAGCTCCTGTCCACAAATACGGAAGCTCACGTCCAAGCTCACATCGATTGCGCGTCGAGAACCTGATCAAGTACCACAAGACTAATGTAGTCTTCAAGCTCTCGCGCAGCGAGCTGAGGGCTGTCTGTGCATCTCCGTTCAAACAGCTGCTATTGCACGTAACTTCACACCGGAGGAGGAGGTCGAGGCCTTTGCATTGTATTAAGCAAATTAGGCACCTCAAAGAAGGTCATGGATGTGTCCGCGATTGAGGTCATGGATGTGTCCGCCACGCGGACGCTGATGCACAGATGCTGGCGAAGACGCGTGGGCATACGGTGGAGAATGGCGGGGTGTACATCTACGACAACACACGCGAGGCCTCAAAGTGCAGCGAACAAGATCGCAACTTGAGGCCTCGCGTTTAGGGCCTCAAAGTGCAGCGAACAAGATCGCAACTAAGGAGGTCATGGATGTGTCCGCGATTGAGGTCATGGATGTGTCCGCCACGTGGACGCTGATGCACAGATGCTGGCGAAGACGCGTGGGCATACGGTGGAGAATGGCGGGGTGTACATCTACGACAACACACGCGAGGCCTCAAAGTGCAGCGAACAAGATCGCAACTTGAGGCCTCGCGTTTAGGGCCTCAAAGTGCAGCGAACAAGATCGCAACTTGATGAGACCGTTTGGCTTCGAGAGGCTTGTGATTTCAGGAGCCGCGCATCCGTACGTACGATGGCACTTTGCTCTGCGCCGATCTGGCCAAAGCTCGTCCGGACCTTCCCAGAGCCAGCCCTTCGACAGTCGATAAATTGCTCGGGAACTATGAGACGCAGCTCCAGGCTTTCACCTTGGCTACGTGTCAGCCTTCGACTCGCAGCCAAGGTGTTGGGCCGTACCGGGTAGGCCAGCGAGTCTTTGCACGCTGGGGCGTTGGTGACGACGAGCTGTGGTGGGGAGTGACCATTCTGTGTGTAAGAAGTACTTCAAGCAGACGAGGATCAGATCTGATCCGCCAGCGGTCCTAGTTGCTCCTCATGTGGATGCCTGTGTGAGCGCCGAAAGGCTCAGGCACGATGCGTTTGCGCGACAGTTTGGCGACCTAACGGCGGCGGAGGCCAAGTCCCTCTTGGCGCAGCGCAGCGCCTTGGCCGAGCTCCGTAGGATGAGAGTGGGACGAACTCTGGCTTCGTCTGACGACATGTCGATCGCACTTTCGTGTACGGTGCAAGCGGCGATGGCATATGCGCCGACAGCAGAGGGCGTGCTTGCGAATGCAGCCATTCTCTGCAAAGTGTTGGCTGGCAACTCCGACGCAGCCCTTCGACTTGCGCCTTTGGCCAACCGACTGAAAGCTTGCGAGCTAAATGGGCCAGCCAAATTCTCACTGGTCTATGAGCTCGCACAAGCCAACGTCGAGGCCGAGCACGCGGCGGCGGCTCTCATTGCCAGGGGCGTCCCGGGCGTGCCGATCAACCACGTCATGGCTGATGCCTGGGCGAGGGCGGCTGACTTTGGGTTCCATAATCCGAAGTTGAAGCACGAGGCAGAGGACAAGTACACGGCTAGCCACTTCCCACGCACCGGGTCGGATCCGGCATTGCACACCAACCAACTGCCGCGCAGCGGCAGGTGGGGGTGCACTCGGACGACGGGGAATCGGGGATGACTATGGACTCCTCATCTACACGCGGCCACGCGGCCAGTGATGGAGTGCCCCACTGCAGAATGGTCGTGGCAGTCATTAGGCGAGGATCTCGAGGTGGTGCTCCGGAGGGGGGGGTTAGCCTTGGCCCTCCTTCTGCGTGGTGGCAGGGGTGTGGCTGTGTGCAGAGGGGAGGCAAGAGTTCATCAACCACCTGCAGATGGTGATCGAGCTCCATAATCTTGCAGACCTCCACTTCCAGCGGGGAAGCCGTGCATTCTCCGCCGCACTCTATTGGCATCCGTTGCTAGCAGAGGCGGTAGGCGAGGAGGTGGAAGGCATAGACAAAGTACAAGAGGAGGATGAGGTGGAGGACGAAGACGAGGATGAGGAAGATGGGGAAGACAGCGATGAGATGGAACAGGGCACCAAGAAGTTGCGAAATGAGCAAAAACTGGAGACGTGCCCGAAGTGCGATACGCCGCTCATCGAGAAATATGAGATCGCGCTCATGCACATGAGGGCGGCGACCCAGTGGCGCGCGAGATGGTCATCGGCGACGCCTCTGATCAGGTGCGCTGCACCATTTGCTCGGAGGTCTGCGTGCACGTGCCATGCCCGGTGCCTGGCTTTACACTGCCATGCCCGGTGCCTGGCTTTACACTGCCATGCCCGGTGCCTGGCTTTACACTGATGGACAGCGAGCTGTTTGGGCAGAGACTCAGCTCGGCTGCCTGAGCTCATAGTCTGTGGGGTCGTGGCATCTGGGTCATGGCCGTGCTGAGAGAGTTGGATGGCCACAGATGGACGCACCAGGCCTTTACGGATCGATCTGGCACCTACTTAGGAAATCACCCCTCCCCCCTTTCCCCCCTTTCTTGTCAAGTTTCTCCCAAACACGGCTTGCTCGTACGTTTGGTACGAAACGAACTTTAGTTCGGGTCCCTGAGCGTTCTCCCTCCGGCCAACCCCGCCCAACACCTGGCATCATGCTCAAATCGGAGGCGCGCAGCAGCGCACGCATCGAATACCTATCCAAGGTCGCCAAGCAAGAACCGCAGTACGAGCCACCTCCTTCGACCTCACGGACACGGTCCACTCACACCAGCGGCGCGCCGTCCACGCGGCGCAGCAAGACCTCCCGTGGCGGTGCGCCCACGTACATGAAGTCCAAGGAGAAGGCCGGCGCGCGTTGGAGGTCGATGCTCAGCGAGGACGAGCTCGAGACCGTCATGACCAAGGACAATATCAACAGCGGCCGCCAGTTTAGCGAGCTGCTTGAGAGGCTCCAGGAGGAGCCGATTCGAGAGATGGCGCGCCAGGAGATGCTCAAGGCCCGCGCGGAAGCAGCCATCAACCCGAAGCCGACCCACACGCCCAAGCCGGCGCACTGGCGCAAGAAGACGTTCACGTGCGACGTGGGCGCCTCGACCGAGGCGCACGCCCTCTTCGAGCAGCTCGCAGCGTCGCCGCCGCCGCCGTCCGCACCGCCGCCGCCGGAGGCCGGACCCAAATTCGGTTCGAAGCGCGAGATGAGCACCAAGGGGCGGGAGTGGCAGCTCGAGAAGCAGCGCCAGATGCAGGAGCTCCGCAAGCTCGCGGAGCTGCGCTCCTCGTACAAGGAGAGCGTCGCCGTGTGCAACTTCGAGCACCGGAACAGGCAGATGGAGTACATGCGCACGCCCGCGCACGAGCTACGGACCACGGCGACGGACCGGGCGCGGGCGAAGGAGAAGGCGAAGCGCGCCAAGGAGGAGGTCGAGCGCGCCAAGTCGCGCAGCATGGACAGCCGGTACGTGGTGGCGCAGCAGGAGGCGGAGGCACGTGCAGCCGAGGCTGTGAATTCACAGGCGGCGACGGCGGCGGCGGCTCGAGCGGCGGCGGCGGCGGCGCAAGAGCGTGCAGATTTGGAGGGGACGCCGGCGGTGGACGATGTGATGACGGGAGCGGCGGACGATGACATGCCGCCGACGGCGGACGATGTGCTGCCGCCGCCGGCGAAAGCGACCGTGTCAGCGGCTGCCGACAGCGCCGTTTGGTGAGAGTGCGCGTTGGCGGTCGACACGTCGGCACGTTATTTACGGTCTTCTTCATGGTACGCATGACGGGTGATGACGTCGCATGTGACTTGTTAGTCCTTGTCCATGATCTTGCCTGCGAGCTTGTTTTCTAATAGTATTAGTAATTCAACCCGGGTCCCGGAAGCGGTCCCAGAAGCGGTCGCCCCAGGCTCGAGCTCACACCCAGCCGCGACGCGGAGGTGACAGAGAGTCAGACCGGACGAGAGTACGGCTGTCAGTACATAGCGCGTTAGCGGTTCAAGATCAAGTGCGCGCGAGTGGCCCACCATTTCTCAACCGTCACCGGGTGCTTTGGGTGGGGTAGCCGACACTCGTCCTCAGCGACGTATTCGAGCCCATCGAGGAGTCGCTCGACGAACCTCTCGGCGTCAGGATGATGTCGACGTTCGTGTGCTTCGACTCGACATGAAGCTTCATGGCCTCGAGCTGCGCGGTGGCCGCCTGCAACGCGCCGCGCTGCTGCTGCAGCTCGTCCCACACGAGCGAGTAGGCCTCGGTGAGCTCCCGGAGTTCCGCCTCGCTCTGTTCGTACGCGCCCCGGAGCCGCTGCCGCTCGCCCGACTCGGCGCTCAATCTCGTCTGGAGCTCGGCCAATTGCTCGACCGATTTGGCCGAGATGGAGCGGAGCTGCGCGCGCAACGAGGCCACCTCCTCCGCCACCTTCGCCTCGGCGGCCGCCGACTCGCGCTCCCAGACACGCCGCCCCTCGCCCCGCGCCGTGTTGGGCGCGGAACCGGTCGTCGAGCCCGAGGCGTTGTGTTGGGCGCCGCCCGGGACGCTGCCTGGGGCCTCGCCCAATACGACGCTGTCCCCTGGTGAGCTCGCGCCCTCCTGGGCGCCCACATGTTCGAGCTCCATATTAGGCAACTCCGCGCGCTCGCGAGCACGCTGGAGCGACGCGCGCTGCGCCTCGGCCGCGTTCAGCTGCTGCTCTGTGCGTGCGTGCGAGAGCTCCGCCCGCAGCCTGATGGGGGAGGCAATCAGAGGTCATCAGCTGAGGTCATCAGAAGAGGTCATCAGAGGGCAGGCCCTCCACCCGCTCGCGCTCGAGCACCTCTTCTCCGCGTCCTGTGCCGCCTGGCTCGCACTCAGCTGGCTCTCGAACATGCGCTTCATCGACGCCATCTTGAGCTTCTCAGACTCGAGGAGCTGACGCTGGCGCTGCAGCTCCGACGCGGCCGCCCCTGTCGCGAGCTCGGCGTCGGCACTCGCCGTCTCCGCTCGCAAGGCGTGCACCTGTGGGGAGGGGGGAGGGGCGCCGTGGTGAGCCCATGGGCGCCGTGGCGAGCACTGGACGACGCGCCTCGGCTCTTTTTCCAGGCGTGCACCTCCGGCTGTAGCCGCAGGACGGTGTGCTGGGCCTCGGGTTCGGGGTCGGCTAAGGGGTCGGGGTCGGGTTCGTCGGGTTCGGGGTCGGGGTCGGGGTCGGCTGACCTCTGACTGGAGCCGAAGGATGGTTTGCTGCGCCTCGGACGCTTTCTGAGCGTGGGCTGCGGCCGCGTCGGCGCGTGCGGCCACCGCGGCATCGAGCTGAGCTTGGAGGTCGGCCACGAACCTGATGAGGGAGGCAATCATCCTAATGAGGGAGGCAATCATCCTGATGAGGGAGGCAGTGAGACAAGAAGCGATCCAGCGGCGGAGAGCGGCCGCGTACGTGATGAGGGAGGCAATCATCCTAATGAGGGAGGCAGTGAGACAAGAAGCGATCCAGCGGCGGAGAGCGGCCGCGTACGTGATGAGGGAGGCAATCATCCTAATGAGGGAGGCAATCATCCTAATGAGGGAGAGCGGCCGCGTACGTGGCAGCGTCCTGTTCGCGACCGACAGAGTAACGAAGCTCCTGCTCGAGCTCGAGGAGAAAGGCGGGAGCATCGGAGTCCCCATCGCCGCCGCCGGCCCCACCGTCGCCGCGCTCGCTGCTGCCGCCGCGCTCGCTCGTGGTGGCGCTGGGAGCAAAGGCGGTCAGGTCATGCACGCGTCCGTCCGCGCCGTCGTCGTCGAAGATGCTGCGGCCACCAACGCTGCTCCGGCCGCCGCCACTGCCGCCGGCCGCCGCGTCGGCCGCTGCGTCGGCCGCCGCCGACGACAGGGCATTCTTGGGCGAGGGCGTCGTCGTCGTTTCGAGTGCTGGCGGGAAGCCCGTGCCAAAGCCGCCCTTGCGCAGTCCGGCAAGGGGGGAGGGGAGCGGCGAGGGGAGCGGCGCGGCGGCCGCGGAGGCGGCGCCGAAGCCGCCCTTGCGCGGTCCGGCGAGGGGCGAGGGCAGCTGCGAATGCATGCGTGACGAAACCCTCGATCGAAGCGACGGGGTGAGCGAAAGTGTCGAGCCGCCATCGCCGCCGCCCCCAACAGACACAGAGCCGCCGCCGCCTGTTGCGAGGGCCGCTTGAATCCGTGCCTCGAGCTGCCGGGCTCCCGGTGAGCCTGCGGGCGCGCGCGCGATGGCAGCCACGACCGCCGCCTCGTACCTGATGAGGGAGGCAATCGTCCTAATGAGTGAGGCAATAGGGAGGCAATCGTCCTAATGAGGGAGGCAATCGTCCTAATGAGGGAGGCAATCGTCCTAATGAGGGAGGCAATCGGCCTAATGAGGGAGGCAATGACGGCCGCCGCCTCGTACTCGGTCCTTCGTGCATGCGTCTCGCCGAGCCGCTCGCGTAATTGGGTTGCTAATTGCTTCTGGGCGAGGCACTCGTGGAATTGAGCCTCGGCGCGCTCTCGCTCGGCCTCGAGGGCCGCCTGCAGCCGGCGGCATTCGGCCGAGTGGCCCGTCTTGAGCGACACGATCGCGCGGCTGTACGCTTGCTGCAATGAGGGCAATGAGGAGGGCAATGAGGAGGGCAATGAGGAGGGGAAGTGGGAGGGGAAGTAGGAGGGGCAGTGATCGCGCGGCTGTACGCTTGCTGCTCGGAGGCGAGAGCTCATCAGGAGGTCATCAAGAGGTCATCAGGAGGTCATCAGGCGCTCATCAGGCGCTCATCAGGCGCTCATCAAGTGGTCATCGAGTGGTCATCAGGAGGTCATCAGTCGCAATCCATCACAATCAGTCGCACTCCATCGCACTCCATCGCGCTCACCTGCTCGGTGGCGAGGTCGGCCACGAGTACCGCATGCTCGCGCCGCAAGCTCTCGAAGAGAGATTCGAGCTGCGCGATCTCGCTCTGAGCTCGGGCGAGGCTCGCCTCCGCTGCTGCGCGCTCCCGCGCCGCCGCCTCCGTGGTATCCGCCAAGCTGCGCTCGAAGGCCTGCGCGGCATGGGCGGACGCGAGCTCCCACTCCGCCTTCTCCAGGGCATGTGCTTCGAGGGCGAGGGCGGCTGCCTCGGACGCCTCGCGCTGGGCGCGCGCGGCGCTGGCGGCGTTGGCGCTCGCGACGGCGCGCGCCTCGGTGAGCTGACCGCGCAGAGCCACCACCTGCGGGAGATCATCATGGGAGGTCATCGGAGGTCATCGGAGGTCATCGGGGGATCATCGTGAGGTCATCGGGAGGTCATCGGAGGTCATCGGAGGTCATCGTGAGATCGTCGGAGGTCATCGGTGGGACCTCACCTGCGCCTTGGCCGCCTCGGCAGCCGCCTCGCTTGCATGGAGGGCATGGGAGGCGACCTCGGTGGCAGCCTTGGCGCCAGCGAGGGCGGCGGCGAGGGACGTTCGTTCGCGCTCGGCGATCTCACGCGCCGCCTCGGCAGCCGCCACCTGATGAGGGAGGCAATCTTAGGTCATCAGAGGCAATCAGAGGTAATCAGAGGTCATCTTGAGCTCGGCCACCTGAGGCCATCCGAGGCCATATTAGGCAGCCAAGTTAGCATGCAACCTGGCAACCAAATCAGAATGCAATCAGGCAACGGCGGTCACCTGGTCAGCCGCGGCTGCAAGCTGCTCGGCGCTCGTCTTCTCTGTCCGTTGAACCTCGCCCTTGGCCTTGGCAGCGAGATTCTCGAGCTCAGCCAGATCCGCCGCCTGATGAGAGGAGCAATCAGGCACGCTCAGGTGCACTCAGGCGCCCTCAGAGCCATATCAGTGCCCCCTCGCCATGCATACCTTGGCGACCAATTCGGCCTCGAGACGGTCCGAGATTAGGAGGGCAATCAGGAGGGCAATCAGGAGGGCAATCAGGAGCCATGCGTACCTTGGCCACCAATTCGGCCTCGAGACGGCGGCTCAGGTCATTCAGAGCGCTCTCAGCGGCGGTACGGGATTGGACGGCCGCGGTCACCTCCCTCGCGCGCTGCGCCTCCGCGTCGGCCGCACGCGCCGTCGCGAGCGCCTGGGCTGCGAGGGCTTGGGAGGCAACCTGAGCGGCCTCGTCCGCCGCCGCCTCGGCCGCAATACGCGCCTCCGCGGCCGTAGCTGCAGCGCGCCGCGCGGCTACTTCGGAGGCGAGCGCCGTCGCGAGCGCGACCTCCTGCTGCTGGAGCTCATGACGCAGGGCGGCCTCGCCCTCCGAGAGCGCCTCTAATTGGCGTCGCAATCGAGCCTCCTCGGACGCCGCGCGCGCACCCTCCGCCTCCATCCGGGCGCTCGCGGCGGCGCTCGTGCGCTCGAACTCGGACGCGCTGTCGTGGGCGAGCTGCTTCAGCCGACCCACCTGCGGGATGAGGGGCCAATAGGAGGGCAATGAGGGGGCAATGAGGAGGGCAATGAGGAGGGCAATGAGGCGGGCAATGAGGAGGGCAATGAGGAGGGCAATTAGGAGGGCAATTAGGAGGGCAATTAGGAGGGCAATTAGGAGGGCAATTAGGAGGGGAAGTAGGAGGGCAATTAGGGGCGCTGGGGTCGCCAGCCCACCTCCTCACGCGCCGCGGCCAACTCGGCCTCATAGTGCGCAATCTCAGCACGGAGCTCGGCCGCGTGCATGCCCGCCTTCGCCTCGGCCGCCGCGAGCTGAGCGGCGCCCTCCTGTGTGGCACGGAGCTGGGCGCTCCTCTCTGCTTCGGCCTCGAGGAGGGCCGCTTCGGCCGCGGCCTCCGATTCGGTCGCTTGATGGCGCAGAGCGGTCGCCTCCCTCCTTGCTTGCTCGAGCTCCTGCGACCATCAGCGGCATTCATTGGCACACGTCGCCCATCTATAGCAGTCCATTGGCATTAATGGGCAACCAAGGCCATCAGCCGCCATCAGTCGTCATCAGCCGCCATCAGCCGCCATCAGTCGTCATCAGCCGCCATCAGTCGCCATCAGTCGTCATCAGCCGTCATCTGCCGCCATCAGACGCCATCAGCCGTCATCAGACGCCATCAGCCGTCATCAGGCGGCCATCAGACGCCATCAGCCGCCATCAGCCACCACTCACCTCCGAGAGACGCTCGAGCATCTGCTCCATCTCCGCCGCCTTGGCCGCCGCCTTGGCCGCCTTGGCCGCCTCCGCCTCCGCCGCCTTGGCCGCGGCGGCGACGAAGGCTCCCGCCTCGGCGCTCACGCGACTCGACTCGCTCTCGAAGTTCTCGAGGCGCTCCTGATGAGCACGCAATCAGGGCTCATCATCAGGGGCAATCAAGTGCAATCAGGGATCATCATCAGGGGCCATCAAGTGCAATCAGGGCTCCCCCCTCAGTCGATCACCTGATAGGCCGCCGCCGCCGCCTCGCTCGCCGCACGGAGGCCGAGCGCCTCGTTCCGCTCCGCTTTCCAATGGTCGGCCATCCGCTGAGCCTCCTCTGCCGCACGCGCCGCCTCGCGCAGCTTCTTACTCAGCCCGGCCTCGCTCGCGCTCGCGACGGCGCTCGCTTCGATCTGCGCGTGGCGCAGATTCGTAATCTCGGACTCGAGCTCGCGCGCGGCCGCCGCACTCGCCTCTTGCCGCGCGACGGCCGCTGCCAGCTCGGCGCGCAACGAGTTCGCCTCGGCCTCGTACCTAATGAGCGAGGAAATCGTCCTAATTAGGGAGGCACTCGTCCTAATGAGGGAGGCACTCGTCCTAATTAGGGAGGCAATCGTCCTAATGAGGGAGGCACTCGTCCGAATCAGGGAGGCAATCGTCCTAATGAGGGAGGCAATCGTCCTTAATGAGGGAGGCCATCCCCCCACAGCTCGGCGCGCGCAATCAGTTCGGCTCGGCCTCGTACTTGGCCTTTGCCCTACGGATCGCCGCCTCGTGTTGCGGCTGGAGTGCGTCGAGCTCTCGACGCGTCTGAGCGAGCGTGGCCGCCTTTTGGCGCATCGCCTCGTCACGACGACGCTCACTCGAGGCTCGCACCCGCAGCAGGCAGCCCAGCACTGCCTCCACAGAGCCCACGAGCGACGACAGCTCAGAGGGTGCTGCGTCCGCGCCCGGGACGGCGCTTGCGCTCGCGGCGGCGGTGGCGGCGGCGGCGGCGGCGGCGGCGGCGGCGCGTAGCTTGCGGAGGGGGACGGCGGTTTCGGCATCGAGGAGCGTGCGTGCGTGCGGCGCCGCCGCCCGGAACGCGTCCGCGGTCGCGAGCACGCACGAGATCAGAGGGCCGAGGGAGTGCACCTGATGAGGGAGGCCATCAGAGAGGCCATCAGAGAGGCCATCAGAGAGGCCATCGGAGAGGCCATCAGAGAGGCCATCAGAGGCCATCAGAGAGGGCGAAGGAGAGCGCGCACCAACGCGCGCATGATGGCGGCGTGCTCGGAGGGTAGAGCAGCGAGAGCTGCTGCCTCGCGCGCCAATTCCGTCTGCACGAGCTGTGTGGAATGCTGACGAAGCAGCGCGTTCGGGGGCCTGCCGCGTGCAGAGAGGGGAATGGCGCCCTCGGTTGCCAAATTAGGAGGGGACGCCTCGCCATCGCCGCCGCCAGTCTCGTCAATTGCGAGAGGCGTTCCTAATATGGCAACCCCGTCGCGAGGTGAGAGCTGCTCCTTGAGACCACTCAAGCTCGTCACCCGCTCGCTGATGGCGCTCGTCATCACCTGATGAGGGACTCACTCAGTGTCACTCGGTCAATAGGCTGCCAACCGCTCGCTGAGGGCGCTAGTGTCCTCAGCTGATGAGGAGCGCAATCAGTGGCACTCAGAAGCACCCAGAAGCAATCAGAGGCGCTCGTGTCCTCACCTTCCATGCCTGCGCGTGCGAGCGGTAGGCATTCCCAAGCATGCCCACGCGAGCTTGGAGCTCGGCCAGTCCGCTGTCCACACCGAGGCTCCACCCGACAGCCTCCTCCTCCTGCTCCTGCACGTCATCCTCGCCGCCGCCGCCGCCGCCGCCGCCGCCGCCGCCGCCGCCAGCAGCGGCCTTGGCATTGGGAGCGGATGCGGGCGGCGGTACCGGTACATGCGGCAGGTCGTGCAGCGAATGCTTGATAAACTCCTCAAGCGCTCGCCGCTCGAAGCGCTCACGACAGCGCGCCTCAGCCAGCGCGGCCTGCTGGGCATGCAGCTGCACCGCTCCGCCGCCGCCCACCTCCACCCCCGCGAGCTCAGCGGCGGCTTGAGCGGCGGAGAGGCCACCGGATTGCTCAGAGGCGGCCAAGAGGGCGGTGAGTTGCGCATGCATCGCTTGAAGCTCCTCGTACCTAATGAGGGGCGCAATCAGAGGAGGCCATCAGACGCCATCGGCTGCGTGCATGCATCGCTTGAAGCTCCTCGCACCTCTCATCTTCCTCGTCGCCCTCCTCGTCGCCCTCTTCGGCGCCGCCTCCCTTGGCACCGCCCGTCCGCGCGGCGTTGCGCAAGGCCTCGAGCTGCGCCTGCAGCTCCGAAACGTCGGACGTCATCAGAGGTCATCAGAGGTCATCAGAGGTCATCAGAGGTCATCAGAGGTCATCAGAGGTCATCACCTGCAGCTCCGAAAAGTCTGACGCGCGCTGCTCGAGCTCGAGAAGGAGTTTCTTGTTCTCCTTGTGCAGCTCCGCATTCCGCACCTGATGAGGGTGGAACGCAGCGTGGCACTCGGGGAGGTCATCAGAGAGGCATTGAGACAGGTCATCAGGGAGGTCATTAGAGAGGCATTGAGACAGGTCATCTGGGAGGTCATTAGAGAGGCAATCAGGTAGTTTAGAGGCAATCAGGTAGTTTCCAGGCAGCCTCCTCACCTCCGCATCATCCTCAACTGTCTTGGGGGGCGCGAGGGTGATCGTCGAGGCCGTGCCCGCGTAGTGCAGCGTGTTGCGCGTGTGCTTGATCGCCGCAGCGGTGGGCGAGATGGTGGCGATCATCAGCGAGTACGCGTTGCCCAGCAGCGACGAGGCCTACGCGCGCCGTATTGGGCAGTCGGAATGGAATGTTGCCATAATAGGGTCGGCTTGGAAGGAGCAATCAGTGGCCATCAGCATGCACTCAATATGGCCATCAGTGGCCATCAGCATGCACTCCATGGCCATCAGCGATGCCACTCACGAGCATCTTAGTCAACGTCTCCTCCTGGAAGACCGAGCGCGTGTGTCGCTTGAGTGCGAGGTGCTCGATGGCCTTGCGCAGCGTGAAGAGTGACTTATTGATGTCCGCCGCCTCCCGCAGCGTCGCGCCGTTCGCGCACGTCTCGCGTGCGTCCTCGGAGCCGGCGAGATCGACGAGGTTCGCGCGCGTGACGCGCATCGACGCGCGGCCCGGCTGCGGCACGTAGCGCACGTCATCAGGGGTCGTCAGAGGTCGTCAGAAGGTCATCCGAGGTCATCCGAGGTCATCCGAGGTCATCCGAGGTCATCGAGGGCATCACCTGTGGCACGTAGCGCCACGTCTCCTTATCGACGCGCTCGAGCTTGTACACCTCGCGCTGCCGGTGGACCTGAAGCGAGAAGATGCAGTGCGAGCGGCTCGATTCGGCGTTCAGGGCGTGGCTCGCCGTGTGACGAAGCCGGAGAGATTCTCGGAGAGCGTCTAGAGCCTCCGAGGCACTCTTCACAGTGCGCTCACCCCCCCGTACCCAGTAGCAGCGCGCGCCCTCGGCGGCGGCGGCGCGTCCAGGCGCGGCGGGCTCGAGCTCGAGCGGGAGCTGCGTGCCGTGCGGGATCCAGCCGGCGGTGGCCTTCTCGGAGCCGAAGCGCGTCCGCTCCGGGGAGAGGAGGTCGTACACACGCCCTTCGTAGACTTCGAGGATCGTCACGCCCACCTTGACGACTCGAGCTTCGGAGAGCACCGAGGGGGCATCGGCCGCCTCCGCCTCGCTGAGCACGAGCGCGGCAGGCGCGCTCGCTGCCTCCGCCTTGGCGCGCGCCGCCTCAGCGGCTGCCTCGCCGAACACGGCCTCCACGAACCGAGGCACCACTCCGCGATCTTCGGCCGCCTCGCCGCCGATGACCGTGTGCGTCTTGCCGGTGCCCGTTTGGCCGTAGGCGAAGAGCGTCACGTTGTGCCCCGCGAGGAACTTGGCGGTGAACGGCGCGACGAACTGCGCGTACACCTCCTCCTGCGTGCTGTACTCATCGTACACGTGGTCGAAGGTGAAGCTCTTGCTCGGCTTGAGCGCAGAGCTCGCGTCCGGAAACGACCGGCGCGGCGAGGCACGCGGAGATTCGCTGCCGGGCTTGTCCGAGTCGTCGGAGCCACCGGCGATCGTCACCGTGCCTTTGCTGAGCGTCAGCACACCGCCAGCGTCCTTGGCACGCTCGTGCGGCAGCAGTGGACGGCAGCGTACGGCCACACGGAAGGCATTGGAGTCGTCTCCGGACGACGCGGCGGTGCTCTTGCTGCCCGCCTTGCCCTTGCGGCTGGGCTTCTTCGTCGGGCGGGAAAGGGAGGGCGACGGGTTGCGCTTCACCTCCGGCGCGCTCATCGCGTTTCAGAGAGACGGTGGAAGGCGCAAAAAAAAGGGTCTTCGCAAGTGTGATCACAGCTCCAAAAAGCTCTCGTTCTCGTTCACGTTCTTTGCATCCGGGCAAGACGCACAACCACAGGTCCCGTGGAGACACAACGTGGAGGGCGCAGTGTAATAAGCTCTCGACGACGCGCTTAGATGGGATGTGCTCGTGCACAGGAAGCGCGGCTTACACGGTGCATAATCATGTGCATAATGCGATCAAGTTATTTAGTAAATACCAACCCATGTGCCCGACACAGCGCTGATTGACAATCCGGATGCCACGCGCAGAGGCGCCTTTTACATCGTTTTACGGGCCAATTAGATGAAATTGTTGACAATACATTAGAATGCTTGATATGCCAATTGGCACATGCACTAGAACATGCGTATCGTATAAGTAAGTAAGTAAGTAAAACATGCCAACAGGCAGCGCACACATGCGTATCGTATGGAATAAACTAGCACTTTCGTTAAAAAAACTACACTTATCCCTCCTTCGTCCTTGGGAATCCGCCTGCCGGAAAACTAGTGAGCGGAGGGGAGTGAATGGTCTGTTAACGCTCGGCAGCTTACATTACACTCAAGCAACGCAACCACACATTCAAGTCCCTCTCCAGCCCACTCAGGGGAATGTGAAGAGAACACTGAGAGGGGAATGGTGAATGCCAGTACAATCTTGGACGCGCATCGAGGCTGGCGCGCTCAATCGTCTCCTTGTTGCTCGGCTTTCTGCTAGAACGTTTGGCCTGGTTCTTCGGGTTCTTTCAAGTCGTCCATCAGCTCCTCGTTCTGCAGCCACTTGAAGAGATCAGAGCGTAAGGACACTGGCGTCATCGTGGGCGTCTCGATGTCCGGAGGAAAACTAGGAGAGCCGCTCGGGGATTGCGGCTTGCGAGCTGGTGCAGGGGTGCTATCGGAAGCTGCAGCAGAAGTTGAAGCCTTTGCGGGACTCGCACCTCCTTGTTGCAGCTCCCCCCCAAACGGCTCTGACTTGTGTTGCAGCTCCCAAAAAGGCTTTGACTTCTGCTCAAAGGCAGAGGACCCAGCTGCGTCCTCGTAGGCCGAGGACGCAGCTGATGAGGCAGAGCACGCAGATATTGGTCGGCTGAGGGAAGGCCGAGGCGACGCCGTTTCCCTCAGTCCGGCTGGATTCAGCCCACTTTCCGATCCACCACGGCTACTTTCCGATAGGAGGCAACTGGCCAAATTCGTGTGAGTCAACCAATCGGCGGAGCGGGCACCCAAATTTACGAGGCTCAACTCTGCGCTCTCTGGTCTCATGATATCTGGGCTGTCAATTGTTTGGGCTATTTGGGCTCGAGCGGCCGTTCGTAGCTCCAATTCAGACAGCCGAACTAACGGCGCTGAGGCTCGTTGCTCCGCGTCTCGCTTCAGCAGGCGGACCAGGCGCGCTGAGTCTTGTCGCTCCATTTCTCGCTCCAGTTCTGCCAGCCGGACGTGCGGCGCTGGGGAGAGCAGTTGTGCGGGTGGGCTGGGTGCCGTTAGGAGCCGGCTTCCTGTTCCTGTGTTCGCGTGCTCATCTTCGAACCGATTGACCGGGGCCTCGACCTTGTTGTGAAGCATCGAGACGGAGATTATCCCCGGGTGCCGCCACCCGGGTGCCGCGCCCGCAGGCGCCGTCATGACCACCTTTTCGACCCTGCCCGGGAGGGAAAGCTTGAGCTTCATTCCCGGCCTCACGTTCGGCGGCACCTCGAGCCCATACAGAGTCGGCTCCGTGGCCTCAGCCTGCTCGGGCATTCCGGGCTCTCCCGAAACCTCGAAGAGATCGAGCGGTCGCACAGACCGTGAGTGCTGGTCGCGCCTGGGCTCGGCACCCTGCCCTCGCGGGGTCGTGAGTTCCCTTCGAGGTGCTGTCCATTCCACCGTATCTGGGTTGGACAATTTGCTATTAGGAGAGCTTGAGTGCAAACTCGAGGGCGACAGGGACACAAGGAGCCGTGCTGCGGCCCGGATGCGCTCGCCCGCCCGCCCGAAGCCCACCCGCAGCTTGAAAGCAACCTGCTCGCTGTCAGCGAACACGACGCGCTCCTCTAAGCCGCGTGGCCCCACCGTGGACTGAGTCACTTCTGGTGTAGCGTTGTGTGGGGCACGTGCAGATTGCGGGTGCACTCGGGGCCGAGAGGGCGCATCGGAGCCCAAGCATTGCCCCGCAGTAGGCGCGTTGCCTTTCGCGGGAGCCACCGATGAGTTCTTGGAAGCTCTGGTGCTCTTGTTGCCTCTGAAGCGGCAGTATGCGGGGCCTGCAAGCAGAATGAAACCACCTAGCACTCCGAACACGATCAATGCCGCATTGATGCCTGCGTTGTCAGACATGACGCCCGATACCCGGGAAAGTGCCGATGTAGAGGGGGGTACGTCCGGTGGGCTTAGAGGCGGCGACCGTGGAGGAGGGAGCGCGGGAGGCGACAGCGGCGGCGTTGACGGAGGTGGGCCTACTGGAGGTGGTGGAGATGAGGGGCGCGATGGATGCGGCGGGAATGGTGGTGGCGATGGTGGTGGTGGCGGTGGTAGCGGTGGCGATGGTGGCGGTGGCGATGGTGGCGGTGGCGGTGGTGGCGGTGGCGGTGGTGGCGGTGGCGGTGGTGGTGGCGGTGGCGATGGTGGTGGCGGTGGGGGTGGCGGTGGCGAAGGTGGAGGTGGAGATGGTGGT
>Ga0210242_100807_pt1 | contig 26897 bp, 18 predicted proteins | sample ChrtobMeP5a_16mM_FD_155445 | JGI IMG/M metagenome (GOLD analysis project Ga0210242, IMG submission 155445) | Chrysochromulina tobin associated microbial communities from unialgal haptophyte culture, Seattle, Washington, United States - P5a_16mM | ecosystem: Host-associated > Algae > Haptophytes >... | reverse complement strand
AGATATCGCCGTGCAGAATCCAAATTACGCGCCTCTCCCTGCAATTTGGAAATTGGAAGACAAAATACAGATTCCAAATTCCGAGGCAGCTGTTTCTGTTTACGCTCCTGCACTGTCCCTTCATCCAATTTCACTCACAATTCGTCCATTTGCTCGGAAAGCTCGGTCTCTACGAGCGGACTCGCGCGGGCCCTGGGCTCTCCGCGCGCGCGCGCGCTACGAGATCGCCACGGGCCAATAGGATAGTTCATGATAGTTGCCATGTTCGAGAGCCCGGATGGAAACGTTATATGCACTCAGCTCCTCAAAAAGTTACATGCAAAGCTCCTCAAGAAGTGTACAACTCTAAACAGTGTCTAATCCGAGTAATTGCGGCGTGAAGCTATAAACCATACAACACTTCTGTCGCATGTTAGTCGCGTCGTGTCGCTAGATGGGTGGCCAGGCCGTGGTACAGGCATGTTGATCTATCAGTTAGAGTTACACGAGTCGCGTCTCGAGAGGCATTTTTGATTTCACATCTAGGAGTAAATATGTTATAAAAATGCATTGATAAATATGCCGTCGTCAACCTAGATGTTATATAACAACCTGTTTAGAGTGTACACATGTTCACATGGATACGGCACAAAAACTACTCCTCCTCTCTGTGTTGAGTGCCATGCTGGCCATTGCCACCCACTCGTCCTTCGCCGGATCGTACCGCTCGACGGAGCTGAACGGCAGGTTTTGGCGGCCGTTAAAGCCGCCCATCACATACAACTTGCCATCAACCACCGCCGCCGCCGAAGGGCATCGTGCCATGGACATCGGTGCGACTGCCTCCCAGGCATTCGTCTCCGGATCGTACCGCTCGACGGAGCTGAGCTGGTTTTGGCCGTCAGAGCCGCCCATCACATACAGCTTGCCATCAACCACCGCCGCCGCCAATCCGTCTCGTGCTGTGGACATCAGTGCGACTGCCTCCCAGGCATTCTTCGCCGGATCGTACCGCTCGACGGAGCTGAACGACGTTCCAGCTGCATCATAGCCGCCCATCACATACAGCTTGCCATCAACCACCGCCGCTGCCGGAAAGTGTCGTCCCGTGGACATTGGTGCGACTGCCTCCCAGGCATTCTTCGCCGGATCGTACCGCTCGACGTACCGCCCGACGGAGGCGAACGACGTTCCATTAGTGCCGCCCATCACATACAGCTTGCCATCAACCACCGCCGCCGCCGAAGCGGATCGTGCCATGGACATCGGTGCGACTGCCTCCCAGGCATTCTTCGCCGGATCGTACCGCTCGACGGAGCTGATCCGCCTTCCTTCTGCATCGCCGCCCATCACATACAGCTTGCCATCGACCGCCGCCGCCGCCAAAGCGGATCGTGCCGTGGACATCGGCGCCATTGTCTCCCACACATTCGCCATTGAGTCGTACCGTAAAAAGGTGGCCAACGGACCACTGCCATCGCGCCAGCCCACAATGTAGAGCTTCTCAAAGCCCATACGACGGCGCGCCGAGTCGCCATGCAGTGCGCCAAGCAAGGACTGACTAAGCATCTGCATGCCAGCGACGGTCAAGAGTAGCGGCTCGTTGTGCACCGTCTCTTGCACAAACTCGCGACTCAGCAGCGGGAAGCGCACCAGCCGAAGCAGTGCAAGCGCGTCGTCCTCGGCGGGTGGAGGCGCCAGGGCGTGCAGCCACTTGACCGCTGCCGAGTACACAGCCTCTTCATCAGCCACCTTGAGCCGGTCGGAGGCGAGCAGCACGCGCACCGTCTCTGCCGGCGCGCTCAGCCACGCGGGCGTCGCTGCGATCTGCTCAAAGTGGCGAGTCGCTGCCGACACCGCGTCGGCCGCGAGCTGGCTCAGACCCTGCCGGTCGGCGACGGCCAAAAAGGCGAGGGCAGTGGTCGCGCTCAGGTGTGCACTCATCGCCTTGGCCGCGGCGTCCACGAGCGGTGGAATCTGCAGATAGGCCGCCGCCTCGAGCACGACCATCAGCTCTGCCTCATCGGCAACTGTGCAGCTCCCCGTGTAGATGAACTCGAGGCATGCGGCGAGCCCTTGCTTCGGGACCTCGGGCAGCGATAGCGGCCGACCGGCGGTGTCCGCCCACCGCTCGCCGGCCAGCAGGCGCTCAAAGTACTCAGAACCCGAGGTGATGCACAGGGCGTGAGCGTGGAAGGCGGTGCCGTCCGCCGCCACCACCTCCACGTCGGTGAGGCGACCATCGCGGAACTTGGCGATGGCGCTCGGCTTCTCGGCGAGGCCGCCCACGAGCTCGATCGATGCGGCGGAGGGCGCGTCGGCGGAAGCGCGGGCGCGCTTGCGATCGGAAAGCATTATAGAGATGACTCCTGGGTTTGGGGACAAATTGCCGCGCACCCGGGGAGGCTCGACTAACCCGTAGCCGTGTACGCCGGTCCGGTGTCTTGGGTGTCGAATTATAAACATTGGCTGTGAAAAGGCCCGGCGGCTGATCGAGAATATAAAGTCAAGTCAAGTCAAGTCAAGTCAAGTCAAGTCAAGTGAATAGATTAGAAGGTTAGGCCTACTGGCCTCCCTTAGGACTGCTACGGCGCGGCGACCCTGAACACGGATGGGTACACACGCCCTTACACTCGGAAATGTACCAAAATGTGCATGCACACCCATGAACCGAGAAGCGCGCCGCCTGCGAACGAGCGCAGTGAGTGGAACACTGACCTATCTAACACACATCTGCAGGGGTCGGGAGGGTGGGCGCTTGCCATGGACCTGCGCGCTCTTGTGCGCCAGACCACGAGAGCGAAGCCAAAGCGAAGATACGCGAGCGGCGCGCATTCCCAAGGTTTTCCTCACAGCCCTCTTCACGCTGGACGAAGGTCGACTCCCTCGACACCCTCGTACTGTATGAATACCGGTACCAGATCCTTGAAAACTTCGCACGTCAAGATATTTACCGTACGATGACTACGCCTTCTACATCTCTCTACACGAGAGACGAGTTACGACTAAAGCACCCACAGTCAATCACACGAATCACTCATCACAATTCGTCCAAAAGTTCAACTTCTTCTCGGGATGCGCACTCGAGCAAGTGCTCCTCCACATGCGTGGCAGCGACGACGTCGTCCGCCTGTGACGTTGCTTCCACCGGCGTCACCCACTTTAGGAATGCGAGGTCGCTCCAGCCTGCCCACCTGAACCGCTCGCCACACGGCCAGCCAGCGATCTCGAAGCTGCGCGACAGCACGCGCGCACCCGGCCGCAGTGAGGCATCCAACTTCGGTCTCAGTGCTGCATTGAGAAATGGGTTGAGGAACAGGAAGACCACAGATGCGTGTGAGAGGTCCACATCGAACAGATCAGTCCGTTCCACGCGTGCTCGTGAGCCTGCGGATGAGAGCAGCCGCTCGGCCTCTGCGGCCAGCGCGTCATCGTGCTCTACGCAAACGACTTGCGCACCGAGATTGACAGCCTCCAGGGCTACTCGACCGTCGCCGCAACCAAGCTCGAACACGGTGTCACTTGAATTGACACCGATCCATGACAAAGCTGCTGCTGCAGCTGCGTGTGGCGTGGCGACCCAGGCCACGTCGAGAGGGTCCGCCAGGGTAGGTAGGTACGCCAGCAGCATGTTGAGGCAGAAAACCCGCGGAGACGGTCGCTTTTGGGGCGGCGCGCCCGGCGAAGCCGTGGACGTCGCGACACGTGCGAGGTCTGTGAGGCGAGTCGCGCGATCCGCGCGCGTGAAAGGCCGCCAAAATCCTCATCTTCCGAAACACACATTTCCCGACCTGTAGGGAATCGGCCCGGCGCGGCGCGCCGGCTCTCACGCTCGGCGTGGCTTCTCCCATTCACAGAGAAAGGAGTGAGAAAGGAGGGGCTGCTGCTCACTTTCCCGTCGCTCGCACGCCGTCGCCTCGCTCGATCGCGCGCGTCGCATTTTTGCGCCGCGTGCACAGCACAGCCGGTTTTTGCAGTCTTGCCATCACGTGGGCCATGCGCCTCCCACACTCTTACCTCGACGACGAGGCTGCTACACGATTGCTACTAGGCGAGATTCTTCTGCGATAATGCTAGAAAGGTGCACGCACTGAAATGACCTTCGAGCCTTTGTGCTCCCTGTTGCCACATGCGCATGCTCGGGAATGAAGACACCCAAACACGTATTGAAAATCCGACCGTGCGACGTTGCACGATGAGGTCGCTTCTAGACTCGACCCGACGCATCGCATGGATGGCAGTCGGTCCCCCCCGCTCGGCCATTATCATCATGCATAAGGTGCATGCATGAGCTCACCGCTCGTGTTCGCCACCCATGGTCTGCCTGCCTGCGCAGGGATAAGTGGCCGCACCCACGCTGTCGTTCAAGTATATGCTCGCCTTAGGCCCTAACGGCAAGCCAATCAACAGGCGGATGCGCAATCTGTCACGATGGCCTCGATCGGGTGTGCCGTGGCACTCAAGAGCCAGAACCGCTCCCTCTCCTGAGCTTCACAGTTGTAACTTCAAGGGGCTGGGAAGAGCGATCAGGACAACGGTGCCCGTATGCCACCGCCTAAATTTTAGTGTCTAGCAGTACATGTATGCAGCGAAGGCGCTATGCGTCGTCCACGTGATGTGTTCGCGAAGTCGGAGCGGGCACAACCGCTCAAATGACCGGAACGGCGGGTCGGCGGCTAAGTACGAAGTAGCTATAGAATTAGAAAGGGTTGTGCTTTGGGGCCGGAACCTTAGATATACACAACAGGTACCTTATAAGTGGCGCTGGGGTTCCAATGCGCTGGTTCACATCCTTATCACATCCATCGGGTTGACCAGGTGGCGCCCTATTTTACATTCGTTCCCGCGCGCACGGCTCCTGATCGTTCGGCTATCGCCGGTTCATTTTCTTTTAGCGCACGGCTACAGCTCGGCTCAGTGCATGGCTACAGCTCGGGCTTGAGCTGCTTGAGCTGCGACTTGAGCTCGGCTGCCTTGGCATAGTCCTCGGCTGCGACCGCTTGCGCGAGTGCCGCCTGCAGCTGTGGGACACGTGCCGCGTCTTTGAGCTGCGCCAGCACGTTCCGACGCTGGCGGAGCCAATGACGCACATCGGGTTTGAGCGAGTCGGCGGCGGTCGACTTGAGCAGCGAGCTCAGCCTCGTGATCTCCGCGTCCAACTCCTCCGCCGTCCTGCTCTTAAACTTTTCCGCAAAGGCGATCTCCTTGTCGGTGCAGCCCTTGGCGGTGGCTAGGACGCACGGAGTCCCTTCCACGAGCTCTTTGATACGGGCCTCTATTCTGTAGTAGTGAGCTGTCCCCACGTCCGAACGCATCAGCGCGTTGAAGCCCTCATTGTCCTCAAGCAACGGATCAGCTCCAGCGTCGATCAGAGCGGTCAGCGTCTGAAGGCCGGCTATGTTGTCTTCCGTCGTCTGACTGCTGAATTGATAATCCGCTTTCATCGCAAGGTCGTTGGCTCGAACCGCTGCTAAGATGAGCGCAGTTCGACCAAAACCGTCCCGGAGGTTGACATTCGCGCCAAGGGTGACCAAGTGGCGCACCATGTCAACCCGTCCTTCCATCACCGCTGCTTGCAATGCAGTCTTGCCCTCCTTGTCGCTCGCATCCACAGATACACCAGCCTGCTTGAGAGCCTCATTCACCAGTTTCACGTCGCCCTTTGCGGCCGAGCGCACCAAGACGTCCTGTGCCAGATCCTTTGCGGACGTTTCCGTCCGTGCTACGGCCAAGAAGAGCAGAAACACACGAGTGGACTTCATGCCTGCCACGTCACGGGGGTACTAGAGCAAGGACACGAGAGACCCTCTGTCCCCCGAATGCGCTTCACCATTTTTGGCAAGTTTGCTTTGTTTTTCTTCGAATAGGGCGAATGGAGAGCATGTGCAGAAACGTGTTTCGCATCACGATTCTTCGATGTGTTTCACCGTGACAGTTTCTAACCGTTGCATGTCGTACCGGTAACCTCCATGAACGCGCTTGTGACCATTGCCAGCTTCGCTCTCACGTCTCCGCATGGGCTGTCGCATTCCACGATTCGACCGCGGCGATGGTCTCTGTCTGCCATCGACAGCGGATCATCACTGGAATCTGCGGTCTCACGCGTGCACGCTGCTGCAGCCGCCTTCGGAAGTGCTCACGAGCAAGCTTCGAAGGAGTGGACCACAGCTCTTCTTCAGCAGTCGCGCCCTCAGTCAATAGAAAACCTGATGGATCGTCAGATCTTCCTATTTGACGACCTCGACCAGTGCCTGCCACTCCGATATGCTATGGATGCTCTGCTACGATTGGAAATGGATCGGAGCCGTGCTACCAGCGTGCTACGACCAATCATCGATGTCCGCATCGAGAAGGCGGGAGTCGACGTTCGAGCGCTCGCCGCCGAATTTGGCTTGCGGCACGCGCGTGTGCGCTCAACAGCCGATTCGCTGCGGCGCGTCCACCTGTGATCTTCGTTCTGCTGACACGCTGCGTGTGAGTCTCTCCTTCTCTGCTGGTGCGACTCTCTCGCTCTCCGTCCCTCTTTGGCGCGCTCCTCTTCCAGGCGGCCGTGGAATGGACGGAGCGCGTGTCGAAGGCAAGACCCGAGGTGGTGAGCAAGGCGGCGCTCCTTGACCGGCGCGTCCACCTCTTCGACGAGTGCCAGATGCTCCGCGGGATCGGCAGCGACACGGCAGCCAAGGGGCGGTGTGAAGAGCTCTCCGAGGCTGTGAACGAGCTGCTCGCGCTGCACGAGCAACACGCCCTCGCCGCCGCCGCCGCCGCCGCCCCCGCCGTGTCGGAGGCTTCGTGGCTCGAAGGCGACCCAATGCCAGCGCAGCTCGCGGCGTGGGGCTGCTCAGAGGAGCTGTGGGACCGTGTGAAGGACAAGAAGGCACTTGTACGCCTGGCGGCCGTTGCGTCGGAAGCCCGAGGCCGCCGGCGGATCGAGCGGCTGAAGCTCACGGTGATTCCGCGCGATGAGGCCGCCGCGCGTGCCGCGGCGCGGGCGGCCCGCCGAGCCGCCCGCGTCGCCCCAACCTCTGCAGAACGTCGAGCCGCTCGTCGAGCGGCTCGACAGGCGAGCGAAGCTACGGTCCAGCCGGCTCAGCCCAAGACGGCCTCAGCTCGCCAGGCAACCGAGGGGTCGGACGACAACGAGGGCGAGCTTGGGGCTGTCAGCCGTGCAGCCCGTCGAGCCGCGCGCCGCCGTGCGAGCGTGCCCGTGCCCGCCGCAATGCCCGTCGTGCCCGTGCCTGGCGAGGAGCGTGCCCGTGGCGAGGAGGGCACTGCGGCGGCAGTTGACGTTGCGGCGGCGGACGTTCCGGCTGCGGCGGGCGCTGCGGCGGCGGGCGCCTCTCGGCGCATCGATGCACCTGGCAAGGGGGGCACTGCCGAGCTGCCGTTGGCGGACCGGAGTGGCATCGCGGCACCTAGCAAGGTGCGAGCCGAGGACGGCGCGCAACGGGCGAGAGGCGCACAGGAAGTTCGACCAGACGACTGGACGTGCGAGAGCTGCGGCGCCCACGTCTTTGCATCGAAGAAGTCATGCTACCGGTGCGGCGCACCTCGGAGGCGTGCCGGTGTGACTCACAGTGAAGAGTACCGCAACGCCATCCCGCCACTTCTGCGCGAATGGGGCGTCGACGAGGCTCTGTGGAGTCAGGTGCAGGACAAGACTCGGCTGCGCAAGCTTGCAAAGGACGGAGACGAACTGAACGGGCGCAAGCGAGTCGCTAGCCTGAGGGTGAAGCTGGGCTTGGAATAGACATAGAAGCAGCGTTCTGAAGCTACCGGTATGTGTGCTTGAACCCGAATTTTTGATATTAGTTCGTAGTTGTACATAATCATAAAAACAGTTATTAAAACACACCGTAACCGATCAAATTTAACAAAAGAAACACACGCCATGGACTTTCATGCGCTGGGGCCTGGGCGATGCTCTCTAATAATTCCGGATTAGGGCGGGCTTCTTGCACAACACAAGGGCGAGTATTAACAGCCAAGTTCACAGCCATTTTGTCGAACCGCGGAGGAACATGTCTTGCGCAGTCAGCTCGCTCGCTGGCTCCGGCCATGCCGGCTTTGAGAATCGACGCGGAACCGCGTCTCAGCTTAATAACCCCACCAATCTGACGATTACCACCTATGGCGACGTTTTGATCGCAGACTGGGGCAATCACTGCATTCGGAAGATCAGCCCGTTTGGCGATGTGACCACGTTTGCAGGAACGGGTGTCACTGGCCACGTTGATGGGCCACGTGCGAGCGCAGAATTCGCAACTCCATGTGGTATCGCAGCCGATAGCGCCGGTAACGTGTACGTGGCCGACAATCATTGCATTCGGCACATCTCGCCCGACGGCGAGGTTCGAACGATCGCTGGCCAGCCAGGCACCCCTGGGTTTGCCGACGGCCAGGGAGCCGCGGCCATGTTTAATACGCCACTTGATCTCGCCATCGACGGCGAAGGCAATCTCATAGTTGCCGATTGTATGAACCATCGCATCCGGCGCGTCACGCCCCAAGGTGATGTCGTCACAATTGCCGGCGGTCCGCCTGGCAAACTCAACGCGATCGGCGAGGCAGCTCGATTCAATGAGCCAAAAGCAGTGGCTGTCAGCCGCTCTGGAGACATACTCGTCTCGGACACGAGATCAGGAACATACTCGTCTCCAGCACAGGTGACAAGACAGTCTTCGCCGGCAACAATGCTGGCGCTGGCTACAGTGATGGCGCCCCATCCGATGCGCTCTTCCAGAACCTCACGGGGATAGCGATCGATGCGGAGGGCAACATCCTGGTGTGTGGCGGCGATCACCGCATTCGTGTGATCGCTGCCGGCGTGACGCCGCCGCGGATACTGCCGCTGCCGCAGATCCCGCCGTCGAGCCGCGTGGCGCAGATGGCCGCGCTCCTATCCGATCCAAGCCGCGCAGACGTCACATTTGTCGTCGAAGGTGAGAAGATCAAGGCACACAGTGTGCTTCTCGCGGCGCGTTCCGAGTATTTTGAACGTATGCTCTGCGGTGGCTTTGCGGAGGCGGGCAGTTCTGCCGCGGGCTCGGCGGCGCAGATCCCCATCCAGAACACGACGCCCGCCGCCTTCCGCGCGCTCCTCCGGTACCTCTACACGGACGAGCTCGCCTTCTCAGAGGACGATGTACGCGCGCGCGCGCGCGCTCACCACGGCGCTCATCGCTGGACCTGAGCGGGGCACCCTGAGACAAATAGCTTGCACACCCCCCCCTGCCACCCTCTGCGGGCTGAGCCACCCTCCCTACCACCCACCTTAATTTCACGCAGGTGGTGCACGTCATGCACAAGGCACACGAGATCGATGAGCGGCGCGTGTACGCGCACTGCCTGCGCTACTGCCAGGAGCATCTCGCGCCGCCGAATGCCATCGGCTGGCTCGTACTGGCGGACAAGTACCATATGGCGGAGCTGCGTGATGTGGCCTCCTCATACGTGGCGCACAACATGCGACGCATCCGCATGGTGGCGCGTGACTCGATGCATCTGCTGGCCGCGAACCCCACGCTCATGCTCGAGGTGCTCTCGCAGGCGCAGTCCTGAAGTCAAAGACGCGCATCGAGAACGCCCTTGCGGCCTTCTCACTTCCCGCGACGAAACTGACTTGTATGGTGAATTCCACTGTGAATGAATTCCACTGCGCCTAAAAACACCCGTCGCGCTCCCTCCGACGCCAAACCGCTCCGCGTGCGTGCGGCGTGCGCCGCGAGTCGCGCTGGACAAATTGCGCCGGACAAAATTGCGATCCACGTGATGCCCGTGATGGAACCCGACCTAAAGAAGACGCCCGTTAAAAAGGCTGCAGGATCGTCGAAGCCACCATCAGAGCCTCCGCGGCCACGAAGGCCTGGCGACTGGCACGTCAGGTCTGAGGTTGTCTCCGCTCAGGGGCCGCGGCAGACGATGGAGGATCGGCACACAAACGCGGACGATGGTTGGGAGGCTGGCGTGGGTCGTCAGGCGCACCGAATCGTGGGTTCCAACACGTGGCCCCAGTGCGCGTTCTATGGCGTCTTCGACGGGCACGGCGGTGCACGCACCGCCACAGCCGTGTCCCGCTCTCTCTGGAGTGATTTGCAAGGCCGCCTTGTACGCTACTGCGAGGCGGCGAGCGGCGACGGCAACAGCGGCGGTGGCCTTCCTGCCACGGACCCGGACGGCCCGGAACCGGCGGCCGAAGCCCCGCCCGTGGGAGCGCCAACCATTGAGGCGCCCGACGTGGCGACGCTCACCGAAATGTGCCTCGCGTCCTTTGCAGCCACCGAGGCGGACGTGATCGCGCAGGGACGGCGCGGCCGTTGGACGGACGGGTGCACGGCGGTCACATGCCTGCTCTTCGGGCGCCACCTGATCGTGGCCAACCTGGGCGACTCACGCATCGTGCTCTGCACCGGCGGCAAGGCTGTGCGCCTCTCGGAGGACCATAAGCCTTCGAATCCCAAGGAGCTTGCCCGCATCCAGAAGGCGGGCGGCTTCGTGCGCTCTGTAATGGGGATCTCGCGCCTGAACGGCGACCTCTCCCTCTCACGCGCCTTCGGCGATGGCGAGTACAAGCGCCCAGCGTCCCGGAGCAGCCCGCCAGCGCGCAGCAGCCCGGCCCTGAGAGCGAGCCCGCCATCTCTCCGATCACAGAGTAGTAGCCCACCGCTTCGCGCGCAGACCCCGTCCAAGCTCAAGGCTGCGATCGAGGCCGCCGGCGGCGCGCCGGCGGCCGCGCCCTCGCCAGCGCCGGGCAAGGGCTTTGCGCGGGCAACTGGCGCGACCGCCTCGTCGCCTGCCCCATCAGGCAAACTGGCCAGCAGGGCTCTGCGTGGCGTCGCGGGCCGAGGAGGTGCAGGGGCGGCGTTGGCCGCGGCCTTGGCTGGAGCGGAGCTGGTGGCGGGCGACGGCAAGGAGAATGGCGAGGGCGGAGGCGATGAGATCAGCGTCTCGAGTGCAGGCAGCGAGAGCACTGTGAGCTCTCACTCCGGAGCACCGGCGCCGCGCTCGGCGCCACCGGCACCGGCACCGCCGGAGCCGGAGGGCCCGCTCTCCGCCATCCCCGACATCTTTGAGCGCAAGCTCGATCCGGCCGATCAGTTCCTGCTGCTCGCATGCGATGGCGTGTGGGACGTCTTCTCCGATGAGGTCGCGGTCAAGCACGTGCTCAGCGGCCTGAGCGGCAGCGGCAACGATCCTCGCAAGGCGGCTGACTACTTGGTGGAGCAGGTGCTACGCTCGGGCAGGTGCACCGACAACGTCACTGCGCTTGTCGTGCTGCTCAAGGTGGAGCGAGCCTGATGGAGACCTGCACACCACGAAGCAAGCGCTCACCACGGCGCTCTCGTGAGGACGGCTCGGAGGGGGATGCGGGACAAGGCGTGTGGGAATGGAGACGGGAGATCACACTTCACGGCCCCCACGGCACGCGCGCACGCGCATTGAGACCGGGCCCTTTGCACTTTGGGGACGGACCCACACACGTAGGACCCACAGACGTCACCTGTTGCGCGCGCGCGCCGCCGCACAAATCGGTGTCTTCACATGCGCGATACAAAGCCAAGCGAAGAGACCTCGGATACGGTTCAAATTTCGAATGTTCAATACAACGAAACGCGCCGCGAGACGGCTGCTGAGTGCTGTGCCATCCGGCAATGGTCCGAGGGCGTCAGGGCCCGGCCCGGGGCGCGCGAGCAGCCTCTCGTGGATCTGAGTCCGCCCGGCCCCGTCGACGCCCGAGCGACCCGGGACGTGTACGGAAGCGCGAAGCGGCGCCCGGCCGTGCGGAGGTGGGAGTCCCCGGAGAGGGACAGACGCGCTTTCGTATTTTCTGACTCGCTATCGAACGTGGCTCGTGACGTTTAACGCGGATGGCGCTTGGCGGCCTCCGAATCAACGAGTCGACCGAGCCGGGGAACCGGCCGGCCGGATCAAATTAAGATCAAATTGCGAAATTCAAATTGTTACATCCATTGATGAGTGAGAGACTACTCTAGCCGATGGCAGGCAAAATAAAAAGAACGGTACATTCCCAGCGCTTCCTCGATGGATGCTTGACGAGATCCTGACGAGATCATCATCGCCAAGAGTGAGAGTGGGACCCAGTTTCGCGAACCCTGCACCCATGCGTCCGCGGCAAACAGCTCTTGCGCTTCACCTCTCTCCGCGCCCTAGCTCATCCATGCGCTCACGCCTCGGTGATGAGGATCGTGTTGACGACGACGGGTTCCTTAGGTTTGTCGCCCGGCCCGGTCGGTGTCTTCTCGATCGCCTTGAGGACGTCCATGCCCTCGACGACCTTGCCGAAGACCGGGTGTTTTGAGGGCGTCTTCATGTTGAAGTAGTCGAGGAAGTCGTTGTGCACCGTGTTGATGAAGATCTGCGAGCCGCCCGAGTTGGGCTGTCCCGTGTTCGCCATGCTGAGGGTGCCCGGCAAGTTGGAGAACTCACCAATGAGCTCGTCGGGGATGTTGCCGCCCGCGTTGCGCGTGACCGTGGTGCCGTCCGGCAGCGTGAAGGAGGTGCCGCCCTTCGGCCCGCCCGTGCCCGCACGCGGCGACTTCGGGTCCTTCGAGTATGGGCAGCCAAACTGGCACATGAAGTTGTTGATGACGCGGTGGAAAGTCAGCCCATCGTAGAAGCCCGTCTTGGCCAGGTCGGCAAAGTTGCTCGCCGTGATTGGCAGCTTGTCCATGAAGAGCTCCGCCTTGATGTCGCCTTTCGTCGTCTTGAAGGTCGCAAACGTCGCCATCTGCGCCATCGAGGTGCGCGTCACCGCGCTTCGCGCAGTCTGCCGACACAGGAGCGCACAGGCGTGTGAGAGTGAGGGTCGAGGGCAACCAGAGGAGCACGGGGCTGGTTCGACGCCGCGCTGCGGCGCACGAGCAGCGCCGAGCCGCGCAGGCTTGTCGCGGCGATCGTCATCAAAGGAAGCATGTTCCGATTTTCGGCTACGAGGTGAGCGAGATTATCGGGGAATCACAGTTCACAGTGCGAAGCGCAGTTTTGTCCCATCGCGAAGTTTGAGTTTACATGTTTCAGCATCGGACAAAAGGAGCCTCCCTCTTCGCGTTGCGATGTCAGACGACGACGAGACCGAGGGCTCGGCCGTGCGCCGGCGTGGTTCCGACGAGCCGGCATCGGCACAACTTGCCTCTGCGCCGTCCACGGCCGGCCCTCCACCTGCCACCCGTCGGAAGCGCAAGAAGAAGCCGGCGGGCTCCAAATGGCTCAACCGGCTGCTTGCGATTGGCTGCTGCGCGTCGCTGATACCTCTCGGCCTCGAATTCTGGTGGAGCCTGCGGCCCGATCACATGGGGAAGCCAAAGAAGGACGACCCGTGGGTTCGTGTGATCGACGCCGCCCCGCCCGAGGAGGCTCTCCGGGCGCGACGCAGTGAGCGAGCCTTGAAGCAGTTCCGCCACCACCCGCGCCACGCGAGAGTGCGCGCAGATGGCACGATGAGCGACCTCGACGAAGAGGAGCGGTTCGTCCCGCAGAACGTCACCGAACTCTCGGTATCGGCAGTCACCTTGGCTGCTGCCGCTGCCGCCGCTGCCATGGCCGACACACTACCCTCTACGACCTTGAGGAGCGCAACCGCCGCCGCCGCCGCCGCCGCCGCCTCCGCCACCGAGCAGCAGCAGCAGCAGCAGCAGGCCGCCCAGCTCATGGCCGATGTGATGCCGGGAGCGGCGGCGAACGCCTCGAGCCCGCGCACCGCGACGACAGGGGTCGCACACGCTCTTCGGCAGCGACTCGAGCAGAGGGGCGTGACTGGCCTTGATGTTGAGGATGACCTCATCACGTACTTCCGTGAGGCAGACCGTCGGATCGACGCGGCGCTCGCGAATAGGACGCTCGGCGCCAACCGGACCAGCGAGCGGCGCGGCGTGGGTGGCATGCATCGCATCTGGCGGACGGTGCCCGGTGGTGTGCACGACGTCATCGAGGGGGAAGGGGACGAGCGGGTGGTCTACTCCGTTGATGCGCTGCTGGCGCCGACGACAGCGAACGGCTCGTATGTCGTGGACCCGACGGACGCGCTCGACCCGCTCACGCTGACCTACCTCAACCGCAACCTCACCTGGGTCGATCGTCTCACGCCCTTCCGGGTCGTGGTGGCGGTAGTCGAACGGATGCCAAAGTCCGAGGTGGCACGCCGAGCGTATGAGCCTGATTGCATGCTGACTGCATGCTGATTGCATGCTGATTGCATTATGATGGTCTCCCTCATCAGGTGGCACGCCGAGCGTATGCGACTCAGATCCTGCGCCACTGGTACTACGGCACGCGCATGTATGAGCGTTCGGCACTCGTGGTGCTCTCACGCGACGGGCTCGTCGAGATCGCTGTTGGACGGCAGACGCGAATGGTCTTTGATGAGGTCGTCGCGCACCACTTTGCCGTCCGTGCGATGGAGATGCTCGCCCGGCACAACGCGTCCGAGACAGAGCCGTCGCGCGCGCTGCTGCAGGAGACGGCTCAGAAGCTTATCTTCTACATCTCGTTCACCGTGCGCTCGCGCACGCAGGCCACCGTCGTCTCGATGCGCTCGATGTCCATGTTCATGATGTTCTTCATGATGATCACCATCTCCGCGACCAAGCAGCAGCAGGCACGCCGGTACGCTGAGCTGTACGGGTACCGGCACGATCCGTACGGGCGCGGCTTTTACCTGGGCCCGGGCATCCACGGCCGCGCGGACTTTTGGGAGGAGTTCGAGTCGGGGCGCCGTGGCGGCGTCGACGAGGCCACCCTCGAGCGCGCCGAGCAGGAGCGTAACTTCTTCCGACTTCAGCTGCTGAGCATCATCTTAGCCAACCGCCAGCAACAAAGCCAGTCCAACGAGGACGACGAGGAGGAGGAAGACGAGGAGGAGCTGGACGACGAGGAGCTACTGCTTGCCCAGCAGGACTTTTACGCTGAGGAGCGCAGCCGTTCGTGCGACGACGGCGCGCCGCGCACGGCGGCGCGCCACTGAGTGGAACTCTCAAACTACACGTTGCGCTGAATGGATCTGTGAACTGTGTGATCATCCTGCACTAAAGTCGACCCGAGGGGGCCGCCGGCAGCGTTCGTATACAGCCCGTACTGAAGCCCGGCCGGTGCTGATCTTCTCAAAATTAAGTCACGCGATCGGTAAGTGTTGATCACATACTTTCTGGCGGTCGGCAGGCGATCTTTGCGTGTGGTGAGCGCGGGAGGACACCGACGAAACTGACTTGACTTTGCGTATAAACTTGCGACTTCGGTACTTGTAACAGCCCGTGAACTGCCTCGTGCCTGTTTCGTGCGTGCCCTCGAACCGAGCCGTCGCGGATGCCGGCATGGCGAACATCGGATACGAGCATCGCCGGAGCCGTGGAAGCGCTGCGCGGCGTGCAGGCGGTCTCGCGGCACTTTCACGGCTTCGACGATTACGAGGTGCGCGTGCTCGCAAAGGCGATGTCCATGGTCGAGTTCCACGAGGGTGATTCCATCATCGAGAAGGGCGAGACGGCATCTTGGTTTGGCGTACTGCTCTCGGGCACGGTGCATGCAGTCATCGCCCCAGACCTACGCTTCCCCATACATCGTGGCGAAATCCTCGGCGAACAGAGCTTATTCTCGCAGCCGTCGACGCGATCGGCCAGCGTGGTTGGTGCGACGGCCGGCATGATGGGCCTCTTTACCTTCGACGAGCTGGCAGCGTTTGTGCAGGACGCGCCCGCGCTTGGGCTGCGACTGGTGAGCTTGCTTGGGCACGCAAGCGCCGAGAAGCTCGACGCCGAGCGAGCCATCGCCGTGCGCGACGCAAGGCCCGCGCCGATGGCGCCTGCATGGAAGCAGCTCAAGCAGCCGACCGAGCTGCTTCGGCTCTTCACCGAGGTGGCGGGACGCTCGCGCGACCTGAGCACGCTGAGCGCGGCCGACTGCGAGGCGCTCTTCTCGGTCGGCCATGTGTTGCCTTTTGCTGCCGGCGAGGAGCTCGTGGGTGCGGGGCAGGAGGTGCCGTTCGCGGCGGTCGTGCTCTCAGGCGAGGTGCGCGTGGCCGATCGGTTGCTGCGGCCGGGTGAGACGCTGTGTGAGCGGCGGCTCCTCGAGGCGGGCTCGCTCGCGCAGCCGGAGCGCGTCGTCGGGCACACCGATGGTACTCTTCTCACCTTCGGCCGCGAGGTGCTTCTTGACGACGTGGATGGCGGCGCCAACGGCGCTGGCAGCGGCGCCCGCATCACAACGAGCGGAGTAGGCAGCAGTGCGGCGAGCGCGAGCATGAGCGCGGGTGCGCCGCCGCCGGGCGCGGGCGGCGCCGAGCGGAGCAACGGTCTCGCGCGCTGGTCGCCGGCGCTCGTCTACAAGACCATGGTCGCCTTCACACAGGCATCTCTCCGAGAAGCGCGCTCGGACATTCAAAGCATACGCGCTGCCGGCAAGGGCGCCAAAGGGGATGGCTCGCCCCCTTTGGCCACGGCGGCGACGCCAGCTCCGGCGGCAACGATGGCCGAGAAAGAGCCGGGGCCCAAGAAGGGCCAGAAGGGTGCTTCGGCTCCGAACGAGGCGGCAGCCGGCGGCAAGGACGGCAAGGATGGCAAGGATAGCAAGGACAAGATCGGCTCTGTCGGCGCAAGCGGCAAGGAGGGCGGCGGCGGCAAGGAGAGCGGCGGCGGCAAGGAGGGCGGCGGCGGCGGCAAGGAGTCGGTGGCGGCCAAGAAGAGCGCGGAAGTGTTCCTGCGTAAGCGAGTGCACGAGCAAGACCTGCGCCACACGGAGGAGAAGGCGCGGAGCGCTATTGAGCTGGCGGACTTGCAGGGCGAGAAGAAAGCGCTGGAGGCACGGCTCGAGAAGTTGCTGAGCGAGTTGCAGAACGCGCGCTTCGTGCTGCAGGCGGAGCGCAAGCGCGTGGCGGCGGTCGAAAAGGCGAACGCCGAGCTGCAGCAGCGTCTCGATGAGGAGAACAGCAAGGTCGCTAAGGTCGAGACCCGGCACGCTCTGACCATCCGGTCGCTCGTGGCCGAGCAGCAAGCAAGGCAGCTCGAGGCGCGCGAAGCCAAGGCCAAGGCTAGCAAGCTGCTGCACGAGCTCGAGGCGGCGCGGGCCGAAGCGGGGCTAACGGCGGGGGCGGCTTCCGTTGGGCGAAGCGTGGCCAGCACCGGTGCCCGTGGTGGGGCAGCGGCTGACGAGGCGCCGACAGCGGAGGCGAGCGCGGCGGCCGAGGCGGCGGCGGCGGCCGAGGCGGCGGCGGCGGCCGAGGCGGCGGCGTACGCTGAGCAGCTCGGCGCCTCAAGCGCTCGCGAGTCGCGCGGCGCACTCGAGCTTCAGCTGCTCGTGCAGGAGCTCGCAGATTGCGAGCGTCATCCAGCGGAGCTTGAGCGTGCGCTTCGTCTCGCACACGCCTCCGAGCATGAGGCGATCAAGAGTGCCAACCAAACGAAGCGCTTGGTGGAGGAGATGAGCGCCGACTGGCAGGCACAGTGCGCGGAGTTGGGCCGCCAGGCAGAGGCGGCGGCCCAGCAGCAACAGCAAGCAAAGAGCTGCTCGGCTCTCGATCGGCTGGTATTGGTAGTGCGGAGCGCGCAGTTGCAAAAGGCGCGCATCGAGGCGAAGCAGGCGCTTTCCGTCAAGGATCAAGCCATGAGCGACCTGCAGGGGGCCGTCCAGAAGCTGCACCCTCTGCAGAAGAACATGGCCACGCTCCAGACGGTGATGGGGCGCATGCAGGCCCGCCTCGACGAAGCCGCAGCCTCGATGGAGGAGCTGCGCACGACCAACAAGCGGATGCGCACTGGCGCGCAGGCTCTAATGATCGTCTACCTGCGCTCACTGGCCCTCGCACGCCGCGCGACGGCAAAGAATGCGCAGGCGCTGCGAGCGGAGACGAGCAAGCTTGAGGCGACCGAGGCGAAGCTCGCGCAGCTGCTCGAGACCCATGCGCGCACACTTGACGAGAACAGCACGCAAGTGACCCTATTGCACGCGGAGCAGGCGCGCCTGGTCGAGGAGCATCTGGCGGCGCTGGCTCGCGTCGAGGGTGAGCGCGATGGCCTGCGCGAGCAGCTGATGCACGAGGTCGAGCGGAGTGATAGGCTGAGCACCGAGCTTGCCACCGAACGCCAATGCTATGAGACGCTCGCGCAACTTCTGCTGCTCAGCCAGGCGCGGCTACGCACTTACGAGGCGAGTTTCGGCTCGATTTCCAAAGCGGGAGGCACGAGTCCGCATGCGCTCGGCGCCAAGCTGCTCATCCGACTCGACCCTGCGGACTACGCCTCGAGCCGAGCGCCGCAGCGAGTCCGACTGCTCAAAGCGCTCCAGCTCGAGCTGGATGGCTACGCCGCCGCCGCCGCCGCCGCTGCCGCCGCCACCGCCGCCGCCGCCGCCGCCGCCGCCGCCGCCGCCGCCGCCGCCTCCGCGAGCACGGCACCCTCGGCCGTACCAGCCCCGCCGCCATCTCCTCGCGAAGGCCTGGCGCTCTTGCCCGCGCTCGAGACGGCGCTCGATGCGATCGCCGCCTCCTCGAGCTCGGCCTCGTCCATCATGCCCGCCTCGAGCGTGCCTACGGCGGCGCCTCCCTCGATGAGCTGGCCCTCCCGGGAGGCACGCCCCTCCGTCAGCCGAGGAGGCCTCTCAAGGCTCGGCCGACCGTCCGTCTCGGCACGTTCCATGCGCCACGACGGCGCGCGCCACGAGCAGTCGCCCCGGATGAGCACGCCGGCGGATGCGGTTCTGCGCCCGCTGCCGGCGTGTGTGCTGCCCGCGCCGCCCGGCGCGACGCTCGAGGAGGCGGCGACCATGCTGCAGCCGGAGGCCGACCCGCACGCGTGCCTGCACCTCACCGCACGCAAGGCGCTCCTCCCGCGGCTCGACGGGCTGCCCGCGCCCTTTGCGGCACGCTCGATTAGTCACATCATGCACGGGCTGCTTGAGACGACGACCATCGAGGAGTTCCTTGCCACCGCCGTGCCGGGCCGCCACAGCGCTCTGGGCCACTCGACCTCCCACAACTCCGTTGCGCCCGAGCCGAGGCCGCCCTCGGAGCCACGCACGGGCTGGCAGCCGGCACCCCCCTCCAAACCAAGTCCGCGCCGCGGCATGCCGCTCCCGCAGTTTTCGCCTCGGATAGTTGTTTAAGAATAAGTGATTTTGGCTCCAGCAGATCGTTTGGAGAGGAATCAGCTTTGTGAAGGTTGACGTTGCTTTCGTTCTGGTGAACGTTCAGTACGCCGTGGATCCCAAAACATACGCGCGCGGTGCCCAAACTTCTGTGGGAGGCGCGCGGGGCGAGCTGTGCAGCGAGTGGCTCACCCTCCCTGGCATCCCCGCTCGCGTGCGAAGGTAGGGGGACCCGCATGGGCCGCGAGCAAGCTTCGGGCGACCTCTCTCGCAATTTCGTCGGGGGCACCGTGCAAGAGGTGGAAGATGGCGCGAAGGCCCGCGACGGCGAAATATGGATGTTTGTCTCGGCGGACTGGGAAGACAAGAAACTCAAGCCGCCGAACTGCAAGCTTCAAAAAGGCATGGAGATCCCGTGCTACTGCCAGGTCCTTGACGGCCTGCTCATGGCCACCTGCATCGTCGTGTTATCCGGCAAGCAGTGTGGCAAGCTCCACCTGGGTCTCGTCGCGCACTGCCGCGAGTACCTGTGGTCCGTCACGCCGCCGTCTATGACGAGGCGGTTTGTCGAGGGGAGCGGCACGGTAGACTACCTCACCATCATCTGGTGCATCGACGCCGACTTCAAGCTGTACCGCAATGTGACGAGCAGTGTCGGGGTGTGCGAGCACCAGGCCTACGATGGGAGCCGATGGGACGCTTTCTGGTACATCTATCGTCGGGGCGACAACACGCCCGCCTACTCGCACATCGGGCTGGACACGAGCGCGATGCTCCGCACTCAGACGCATGTCTCGGGGAAATTGAAGGAGGCCATCGACCTCGTCCCCAAACTCCGGGCGACACTGCCACCCCCCTCGCCGAAGCAGAGCTTCTCGATCTCGGGCGCGCTCGGCAAGTTGACGAAGCAGATGACGAGTCTAGTCGGTCTTTCCCCACAGAACTCAGATAGGGATCCTGATAGATGAGTTGAACGGGGAGCACTGGCTTGGGAAGCGTATGGAACGCTGAGCGGCTCCACTTGTCTCGCCGCACATGATCCTCTTCGAGCTCGAGGTTCGAGCTCCGCTCGCGATGACGTATCTCCTCGAGCTCGAGGTTCGCGATTCGCGATGACGTATCGCGCGAGGGCCGTGTACAGACACGTTCGTCGGGCGGGACACGCACGCATACATGGTCGACTTGGCAGTCCAACTACAGAGCACTGCCGCAGTCTTACAGAGAGTACAACTGTTGGGTGTGACGCGTTGTGGAGCTGGAAGGGAGGCGGGGCACAACATGTGCTGTATCAGGATGGCCGATGGCGGTGCATCGTGCATTATGGCGGGCTTTGGTCATATGGTGTTTCGGTTGTGCTTCCTTGATGTGGTTTGAAAGCGTCGTATCAGGCGTTCTTTTCGAAAAAACAGAAAAAACAACACTCAAGTTTGCCCAAAACCTCGACGAGTTGGTGCCAAAGCGCACATCGCGGTCGACTTCCTGCCCGCCAAAGCCGCCTGCAAAGATGCCGATGGAGGAGGGCGGCCGGTTTGTTCCGCAGCTGGGCGTGTCCGCGAACGAGGGTGCCGCGGGCACTATCTCGTACCCGACGCCGCTGCCAATGTCCGTCAACCCGTCCACGGATGCTGAGATTGACGGCATGCCTGACTACAAGCTTGCGGTCAACGGCGTGATTCCCGGCTATGCCGGCCACATGCCCCGCGCGCGCGACAAGTACGCTGGCTCGACACACGGTGGCCTCAACTCGAACCCGTTCACCCCGCCGGAGAAGCGTGGGCCGCAGAAGGGCTGCGTGCGCGAGGAGGATGTGATCCCGGAGCGGTTCGCGCAGTACATGGCTGAACGTGTAGGCGTCAAGGCTGGCTACACGGGCTTCCGCCCGGGTGGCAGGGACGTGTTCAACGTGACGGCGTACGGCAACATTCCCCCGGACATGGAGACGGGCATGCACTCGCGCTCGTTCGAATGGCGCCGGGTGCCCCAGCAGGAGCCCCCGGATTTCCTCGACACGGTCGGCGGCGTGGTGCCCAAGTACACGGGCCACGTGCCCCTGGCGATCGAAAAGCACGGCACGAGCCACTTCGGCAAGACGCACCCTACGGGCGGCTCGCCGGTCCCCCTCGCGCAGGCGGGCCACGGTGCCGTCGACACGACGAGCGGCACCGGCTTCAAGGACTGCCAGGTCGCTTTCGCCACCATGCCCGGCTACCAGGGCCACATTCCCCAGGCGCGCGACTCGTACGGCACGTCCTACCACCACCCCCCGGCGCGTAAGTAGGCGAGTCGCACCCCCCAGCCGGCCGCCGCAGGGGTCGGCCGTGTGCTGTGAAGGCGCGGATGAGCCAGTACCGTAGAGAAGGGCTCGTACTGGGCGCGAGGCGTCGTGCTGGGCGCGAGGCGTGCTGAGGGCGCGCGCGTGCAGGCGATTTTGGCGAGCTGCGTTGCGGGCGTGTGCGGGCGTGATGGCGCATGCATGCAACGTGTCCGGCGCGGCGTGGCGTGCAGCCCGCACACCGATGGTGCTGGCTAACGTAAGTGTGTGATGATATGCATTGTTGCGGCGAGTGTGCGTGTATCCAGGCTGAGGGTGTGCGTGAACAGAGAGGGCTGGGCTGAGTGTATGAGCGTGATCAAGGGTCCTGATGAAAACAGCTGGTCCAGCTTGCGCGTTTCACCCGGCACACGGGACGAAGTGTGCACATTAAAGTGTCACACTGGTCCCTGACATGGTCCCTGAGTGTCTCCCTCGGCGTTGAAACCAGGGCGCCCTGCTCAGTGTTCCCGATCTCGGGTCTGGGTCTCGCGAGCGAAGCGGACCGAGTAGTGTTGCGCGGGTTTGACGATATTGTCGATAGCCTATCCCGTCTTCAATATCCCTCCGGCCTCCGCTCTTCTTTCGAGGCGACAACACTATGTGCCGTCTATCTGGTATCTCTTCTTCCACCCGACCACAGGAGGAGGTGGGTCAGTCTCACCTATCACGATCTTGCGCAAAAAAGATAAAACTGATTTGACTCGCGTTGACCGAGGTGGGTGCGGAGGGGTGACGTGGGGTTTCCTATCCTTTTTGGGGGGGGTTCCTATCGGATACGTATCCTGATGTATTTCGATGTATCCTGCATGTATCTTGCATGTATTTCGATGTGTCCTATCAAGATACATCAAGATACATCAAGATACATCAAGATACATCAAGATACATTTGTATCTGTCACTTTGGCATGATGATGGCATCGAAACATTCCCTCAACCCCCGAGATATGTATCCTGCATGTATCCCGCATGTATCCCGCATGTATCTCGCATGTGTCCAGCATGTATCTTGATTACCACTGAGGATACATGTATCCCGCATGTATCCCGCATGTATCCCGCATGTATCCCGCATGTATCCCGCATGTATCCCTTCATATCAGATACATCTCTCTCCGGATGCCTCTCCGGAAGTCCGGATGCAGTTGAGATACATGTATCTCACTATGTATTTCTTTATGTATCTCGGATGTATCCTGTATGTATCTTGATCACCTCTGAGGATACATGTATCCTGCATGTATCTCGCATGTATCTTGCACCTCAGATACGTACCTCTCTGCATACATTTGAGATACATGTCTCTCATGATGTATCCCTGATGTATCCCGCATGTATCCTCTATGTATCCTGGAACCACTGCAGATACATGTATTCCGCATGTATCCCGCATAAATCCTTGCATGTATCCCACATGTATTCGTCATGACGCGTCCAAGATACATGTATCGTGATTTTGTATCTCGGTGTATCCTGATGTATCCTGATGAAGAATCCAAGATACACGAATCGTGATGTATCTTAATGTATCTTGACATGTATCCAGTGTGCCACCAAGGAAGCGCCCTTTGGGATACGTGTAACATACATGCACAATGTGAAGGATACATGTATTCTCTTGGAATGTAACAGAGCATGTAAAATACATTTGAGATACATCAGGATACATAAGGGATACATGTATCCTTCAGAATACATGCAGGATACATGCAAGATACATCAAAATACATCAGGATACGTATCCGATAGGAACCCCCCCCCAAAAAGGATAGGAAACCCCCCCGCACCCGGTGCGGAGCCGTCCGTTGAGAGCTTGAGACTGTGGTTTGGAGCGCGGGGGGGGTTGACTTGCCCCAGCCTGGCCAGGCAGTACTTGAGTTGACCGAGGGGTGCGGGGCCGTCCGATGAGACTTTGTGGTTGCGGGTGCAGGCGCGACGAAACTGCTGCCACTCTGCCCCTGGGAAACGGCGCCCGGACTTCCTTGTCTTCCTTCCCTCTGTGGTCGTCACGAGGGCATGCCGGAACGCAGCCTTGCGGCTTCGCGGATGGTCCGCGCGCTTCGCCATGAAGCCTCTGAAGCCACCAAAGCCTCTGAAGCCAGCAGGCCCGCTGTGGTAGCCTCTCGAAGCCGTCCAGCTCGTGCAGCGCAAGCGTTATTGCAACAGTCCCTGAATGAGCCCAGCAGCTTGGCAACGCCAGCATCCTCCTCAGCAAGTCCTGCGTCGGCGTCGACGACGCCAGCCAGTTCTTCAGATCCATTACGAACCACTGCTGCCGAGCGGCAAGCACTGCGCGGACGGTTGTTGGGCGGCGAAGAGCTATCACCTGTGCTCGAAAGTAGCAGACGAGGCGGCGCCTCTTCAAGTACGACAAGCGTCGCCACTGCCCATGGTACTTCAAGACGGCCAGTACCCACTGCTGCCTCACGGCGACTAGCAGAGGCGGCGGCAGCCTCCGAGACGACGCAGGATCCGGACGAGCCACCAGCCGCATGCACGCAAACGACATCAGGATCAGCCGTACCCGCTGCCTCTGCCGCTCCGCCCGTGGCGAGCACATCCCGCTTTGATGCCGCTGCACGGTCGGCGAGAGAAGCAGAGGCTGCTGCGCGCTCGGCGAGAGAGGCACCAAGGCTTCAAGCGAGCGCGAGCGCGAGTGCCTCGGGCGTGACAACGGCTGCGCCTGCGCCAAGCCCGTCGATGGCCAGCACGGATGCGGACGAGGAGCCTGCAGAGCAGGCGCATGCTGAGCGGCTTCGCATCCTCATGACGATCCGACGGCAGGCTTACCTCATCGAGGTGATCGAGGAGCTCAACATGCAGATGCGCATGGCGGTGGCGGCGCGCGAGGCCACCGAGGAGGAGGAGCTCATGACAGCGCTCGCTCGCTCGTTGGAAGAGACGCATGGTGGTGGATACGTCTCGGCGCCCGCCCCTGCAGCGATCAGCGGCGCCAAGCTCGCCTCTCTCGACGCGACACTCCCCTCGCGCCCTTTCCACGAAGCGCGAGGCTTTCTCCTCGGCGGCGAAAGCGCTCTTGGTGGCTTCGAGTGCGCCGTGTGCATCGCCGAGTTTGAGGACAAGGACGAGTGCCGAGTGCTGGGGTGCATGCACTGCTTCCACTCCTGCTGCATCGATAAGTGGCTAGGCCGGTCAGAGGCGTGCCCCACGTGCAAGCACCCTGTACTGCTCAGCTCATGAACGGCTTCTCTCGCCCACGCCAGCAGCGTTTTCGGGTTTGATTGTTTTAAACTGCTCGTGACTGGCTGCCGCCTGGTGGCAGGTGGGCGAGCTGCGTACCCGCGGCTACACGTATCGCCGCGCGGGCGCGTGGCGGGAGGGGTGTATAATAAAAGATCCCCGAACCTGAGGTTGCCAACCTGAGGTACCCCAGATATACTTGTGTGCCACAATGTGAAGATTAGTGATTACGTGTCCGTAACCGTAATCCGTATCCCGCGCCGACCCCCTCCCGAGACCCGCGGCCTCAATTGTACTTTCTTGTCGCCAGTCGGACACGACCATGCACACCGCTCTACAGACTACACGGAGGAATCCTGAGAGGACCTCCCTGACTCGTGTGTGGTAGCTCGCCACGCCCCTGCGAGACACACGCGCCACGCCCCATGCTGCCATGCATCGGCGCTGAGCGCCCGCTCGGAGCGCCCGCTTAGAGTTCTGTGGCGTCGCCACGGAGCCCCAAGGAGCCGCCACGGAGCCTCTGAAGCCACGGAGCCACTGAAGCCAAGGAGCCGCCACGGAGCCCCTTGATGGGGCCGTTCATCAGCCGAGGAGTCCCTTGATGGGGCCGTTCATCAGCCGAGGAGCCCCTTGATGGGGCCGTTCATCAGCCGAGGAGCCCCTTGATGAGGCCCTTGGGCTCGTCGACATGCATGTAGTCGCGGAAGATGAACTGGTTCGCGGCGCGGCCGAGCTGCTCGCGCTCCTTGCGGGCACGGCGCGCGACCTCCATCGTCTGCTGTACCACCGAGCCCACCTGCGCGGTGCACAGGCTTGCAAGCACGCCTAGCTCAGCGAGCTGTGCGTGGATTGGGGGCACCTCGGGCAGCAGCGACAGCACGGACGCGTTGGCGTTCTGGGCTTCGAGCGCGCCAGCCGGGGTGGGCACGGGCGCGGAGGCCGGCGCCGCCGCCGCATCCCATTGCCGCAGTGCCGCCTCGAGGTCGTGGACACGCGCTGCCAGCTGAGATTCTGTTGCGCTCAGGCGAACTGCCGCCTCGTTCGGCGGTGGCGCGTGCGTGACGCCGAGGCGCTGCAGCTCCATCCGGCACGCATGCAGAGCTAGGTCCATATTTGGGAGCCGCCGTGCGTGCTCATCGGCCGTGAACTCGTCGCACACCTCGAGCAGCGCATGCAGCACTTCGGAGGGCACACTTGCCAGCATTGATGGCGGCGACGGCGGCGCGGCTGGGACGGTGCGTCTCACAGAGGGAGGCGGAGCGACAGCTTGATGCTCCGCTGGGTCCGCAGCCGCCGGCGTTGATGCCATGGCAGCCACGGCGGGAGCCACAGGAGCCGCGGCGACGGCTGCAGCAATGCGGACTGTGTCGGCGAGGGCAGAGCGATCCCTCGAGGCCGCCGGGGCGGGAGTGGAAATATCGGCTGCGGAGGCGGCGGCAGACGATGGTGCGCCAGCCTGGCCCGCTCCAGCCGCACCAGCCGTTGTGTCAACCTTCCTACGCTTCTTGACCCACGACGGCGCAGCTTGCGCTGACGCAGGGGCCTCCTTGCGCACGCCCGTCGCGGGTGCCGCAGCGGCTACGTCCGAGTCGGTGGTCTCCTCTGCTGCCGATCGCCGGGAGCTCCGCGCGCTCCGTGGGTTCTCCGCGACCGCAAAGGCGACGGAACGACGCCGACGGTTCGCCTCCATCTTGATTTGAGCGGCGGAAATGCCTTCACGTTCACACCCGGGGCGGAACACGGGAAGCGGAAATCCCGATCTGTGGAGCTGTCGGGTCCTTTCCGCGTGGGCGGTGTCGATCGAGCTGCGCTGCGAGAACGCATGCATCATACTTGTCATATCATCACCCTTCCACCTCACTGTTTCGCACTTCACTCACGATCAATACGCAATAGAAGCTGCCTGTCCTGCCAACTCGCAGCTGCGCTCTTGCACGTACGCCAATTGACCCGCGCGCTCACTCACGAGTAGCATGACCTCGCCCTCGCCGTATACCTCGGGCGACGTGTTAGGCGACATGAGCAGCGGTGATGTGAGCAGCGGCGATTTCGGCAGCTCACCATCACCGCTGCCACCACCTCCTCCACCATGTTCGCCGCCTCCTCCATCACCACCGCCGCCACTGCCTCCACTACCATCGCCGCCCCCACCGTCGTCGCCCTGTCCATCGAGAGCGCCTCCGTCTCCGCCACCACCAGCACCGCCGTCTCCGTCACCGCCACCACAGTCGCCACCACCGCCGCCACCACCACCGTCGCCACCACCACTGTTACCGCCACGTCCGTCGCCACCACCGCCGCCGCCACCACCGCCGCCG
>Ga0210242_100800_pt1 | contig 26995 bp, 10 predicted proteins | sample ChrtobMeP5a_16mM_FD_155445 | JGI IMG/M metagenome (GOLD analysis project Ga0210242, IMG submission 155445) | Chrysochromulina tobin associated microbial communities from unialgal haptophyte culture, Seattle, Washington, United States - P5a_16mM | ecosystem: Host-associated > Algae > Haptophytes >... | reverse complement strand
CGCGTGCGAAGCGCCGCGGTAGTGTTGCGCGGGTTTGTCGACTTACCCCTCTTTGCTCAAGGACAACACTATGTCTTCTATCTCTCCTGCACCACAGGGGGAGGTGGGTCAGTCTCACTTATCACGCCATACTGGTTCGGGGTCCGATGTTCGGGGTGAGCCTTCGGCTGCAGATGCAAGAGGTGTCCACGTGAGGCACTCGACGCTTCAGTCTGTTACTGCTACTACTACGACTCAGACCCAACCACACATGGTCCAGCCTTCACCGCGTACATCCCCTGGAGGTGTCACCGGCGCCGCTGGTCGTGATTTTGCGAACCAATCTGTCCCAATTTACGGTCTCGACTCTCGTATGCCATCATCGGCCTCTTCGAAGGGCGTGACACATTCCCACGCCTACGCGACACCAGCTCCTCTTGCTTGTGCGTTTGGCAACTCTACGACGGGCACTGCCTCTGGCGCGCCACCCCCTACGACCGATGGCCTCGCATCGACTCGCCTGCAATTTCCCACCACTATCGCAAGCGAGCGTTCTTCGTCCATCACCTCGCCATCTTCTCTCGGCACCCCGGCTTCGGCCACTTCGTTCAACATGGCCTCGGCCACCCCTTTCGTTCAGCGCACTGCGCAATCTGTTCCTGTCATCACTACTGATGGGGTCATCGCGACTCGTTTGCAATCTTTTGTCCCTGCAGCACGCGACAGCGGAGAGGTCCATAGAGGGTTCAACGATAAGGTCACGGATAGCGTCGAGCTGGCTAGGGGTAACCTCACAACAACCAGTTGGCCCAAGTGGATAGGCGCGAGCGCGAGCCGCATTGATGGCCTGAACAGTTTCGTGAACAACCTCCTCTTGGATTGCCAAAAGGCGGGCAGCGCTCGGAGGGTTGGACAGAGTTGAGGACGCTAGTAACGAAGACTCAGTAGTAGGAGAGGCGGGGCGCCGAGCAGGCGGCGTTGGGGGCAGGCGGCACGCTGCATCAGTAGTAGTAGAAGTGAAGGTAACGGGCAAAGCACACTCGCTTGCAATAGGGACAGCAGATTGCAGACGAGTCGAAGTGTGTACAACTGGAGGCGGTTGAGGAGGTGCGGCCAAGACCGTGGTGTCGTGAAGGGTGCCACCGGGCCCATACCAAGGCATCCAGGACAGCTCGACAAGTTGGTCGTCTTCACGTGTATACCACTTACCAGTGCTCACTGAAAGGAGACGTCCATGCGTGTCCGCTAGCAGTGGGACAGACGTCTCAGGGCAAGTTTCGCCTGCAATGAGGATGAACCCTTCCAATAGCTTGGTAGCAAAGCGAGAAGAGAGTGACTGATTGGAATCGATTGTTGGTTGCGCAGTGCGCTGAACGAGAGGGGTGGCCGAGGCCAGATTGCCGAGAGAAGATGGCGAGGTGATGGAAGAGTCGCGCTCGAGCACCTCTTCATCATGTCCATCACTACGGACGCCATGCTTCTCCTATTCCAACGCTATGGACCTCCGTTGCAGGATGTTGTGCGTGCTTTTGAGACCGGTAGGTGCGACATCAATTCACTCAAGGATTCGCTTATTGGTACGCACGCTACTTTCATACTTGATGGCTGCGACATGCCCCCCCCCTGCCTCTTCTCGTTCCATCTGTTCCTCGTTCGCATCCTTAGCGAAGAGATGTTAGCAATTAACATGGGCGACGTACGTTCCTTGAACCTACGTGGCGTGCCCGATGATGCTTGGGACACTATTTTCGAGCGTGCACTGGATATCTGTTTGGACCACACTTCCGGAGTCGTCGTTCCCTATGGCTCTCGTACACCACACCGCAAGTCCATTTACGCGTCTGTCATGGCTGTCGTCCGACTCTCAATTGATATGTACCATGCTGATACCGCGCGCCGAACACCACGTGCCCGCCCCGCCCCATGCTCCGCACGTTCCGAAGTGCGTGACACCGCACGTGCTGACGATGTGCTGCTCGACGATGGGCGTGCCCGTTTGACGTCAGTCGTGAACTTAGAGACGGGGTTAGAGAAGGTCTGGGAGCGCGTGTTGAACTCACGGCCCTTCAGTAGTTGGATACAAACTTGGTGTAGAAGGGTCGACCATGCGACGGGCGAGCTGGTCGAACCGTCCACACGACCCGGTGCAGGGGAGCAGCCGTACCAAGCGGGTTGAGTCATGAATTGATCGGCAAAGCACTCGCGAACAGCAACCTCGAGAGTCAGACCCTTCAAATCGAGCCCACGCGGGGGTGAAGGGGGAGGCTCATCAAAAGGGGAACCACGGTCAGGGGAAATGGAGCCTGTTGGAGGTGGCGAGACACCACGAGCACGAAAAGCCATAGCGACAGCCGCATCAACCCGAGCAGCGACAGCCGCAGCAACTCGAGAGTCAAACTCAGCAGAGGAAACAAGTGGCTCTGGAAGTGGTGAAGCAGTGGGCGCGAGTCCGGGGGCACCGGAAACAGGTTCGGCGTCAATAGGCTCGGTGCCTGGTGCAGAGGCATGGGTCGCACGAGTACCATGAGCGTGAAAACGGTAGGCGCCTGCAGGATGCGAGACAGAAAGCTCATATGCATCACGATGAGAAGAGTCGGTTGACGAACTCGAAACAGGTGGTGCGTCAGTGCGCCCGGCGGTGGGTCGCCCCGACGGGAGGTCGAACGAGACAGATGGAGTACGGTGGGCGGTAGCGCTGGCAGGGTCACGTCCGCGCGTTATCCTTAATGACCCGGAGTCTTACCGCCTCTGCCGTCCAAACCTTCACGAGGCCCTCGCCCGGTTGTATCTGACCAAGGGTGTGAACGACACTGCCACAAAGAAGGAAGCTACCCAGTATGTCATGCAACAACTCGAATCCGCCCTTCCTGAATCTCCACCGAAAGGGTGCTTGCATTACTCCCTGGACGAGATCCGGCGGTTCCTCTTGCATTCCATGTCCCATCGCGACGACACTGATGACGAGACTTCTACGTCCCTCATGCAATTTCTCCACATGCTCGACAACTATTACCTCTCGCAAACAGCCTCGGACCCGTACAATGAATTCTCTTCTATGCACTGGTTGCACTCCGTCCCTTGGGTAGCATATGTCGTTGATCTCAAGCGGTTTGCTGAACGGCACCGATTCTTCCAGCGGCTGAACTCTTCTGGCCACAAGGGTTCCGCCCCGGTCAACATGGACTCTACCCAAGTATTCCTGCGTCAAATCGTCCAGACTCTCCAGCGGTGCATGGGTGAAGACGGTAATGATTCCGTCGCGGCCGAGCTTTTTACACTTTACTCGGCAACTCTTCTCAACCTTACTCCGCAACAACTGCTTGACGACCTGGAGAAACGCCCTAAGCTTAAGGAGGCTCACCGCTCGCCTGCGCGCAAAATTGCCGACCTTGCGCCTGCTGTGCCTGCGCCTCGACGCGCCGCTGCCGCCGCATACACGGAACATGGGACTACAGACCACGCTGATGTTGATGCTCTGCGTACTAACTGCGCGCGTTTACAGGCTGAAGTTGAGCGGTTGAGTGCTCTGACTCTGAAGAACCAGCCTCGCCCTGCGGATGCCGCGTCTTCACCCCCTCCGGGCGGCGGCGACGTCGATATCGATGTCTTCTTCGCTGGAGCTGGAACGGACGGGTTTGAGTTTCCTAAGTTCGGACCAGCCAAGCCTCTACCCAGCGGCATGCGAATGTGTCTCGACGTGCCCAAAATTCAGCAAGCGGGTGTCCTCGCGGGTGTCGACTTTGGTGAGCTTTGGAATCGTAACCATAAGTTCGGCCTCGTCTCGCACCTCGAGTGTCCGATGTGCCCACGTCTTCCGTGGTTCGATAAATTCACAGAGTGCGTTGAGTACAAGGACCTCAAACAATTGTTGCCTAATCCAGACAAGGCTCCTTCCAAAACCAACAAGACCCCTGCGCACGTCACAACCTATCATTACAAATGGCAGTGCCAAGGTCTCAAGAGGTTCATCAGTCAACATATCGAGACTCACCCTAACGACGCTTGGATGAAGACGCATATGGACGGCTCTGATGTTTATGCTCTCCTGCGCGCCTCCTACGACCGCCAAAAGGCTCAAGCGGCCGCGACGGCTGGAGAGGACAGAGTTCCGGGGACTCCTCGATCTGGACGACCTTCTCCAAAGGCCGCTACTCCGAAGCAGGCTAACAAGAACGATGGTGACCTGGACGATGACAATTGACTTGTGGGGGAACCGGGTTGCGCTGATGGCTCCTCTGTGCATCTTCTTCCTCGAGCTCCTCGCCCTGCGCCGCCCTCTGTACCGTCTCGTGCCCCTGTTCCCGTTCCACTGCTGACGCCTGTGCCTTCCTCTCTGGCGCCTACGTCACATCCTTCACTCGCTCCATCACCCGCCTCCGTGGTCACTTCTCTCCACGTTGGTCCAGGTTTCGTCAACACTAGTAGTACGTGCTACGTCAATGCGATCCTTCAGTGCCTTGTTCACGCACCGCCGTTGGTATCCCTTCTCGCCACTGGCGAACATGTCCGTACCTGTCGCCTCCTTCGCCGTCCTGCCAAGGGTGCTAAGGGTGGTCGACCAGTCACTCTCTCCTCGGGGCGCGGTCGCCGTCATCCTGCTCCTCCTTCTCTGCCGCCTTTCTGCTCTGCTTGCGGTCTTGCTGGCATTCTCACCTGTCGTGCCGCGACCATGGTGCCCTCTCTGTTTATCGACAATCTGAAGGCGTTCTCGACGTCTTTCACGCCTGGCCACCACGAAGATGCCCACGAGTTCTTCATCAGCGTGTTGGATCATCTCAATCGCCATCGTAGCCTCGACACCGATACTTTTGTTGTTGGCGACGTCACTTTTGTCGACTCTGTGTTCGGCTGCTCGATCCATACGGTCTATGAATGCCCGTGTTTGCATTCGCCAACGTATATCGAGCCGTCTTACGCCATCTCTCTCGGCCTTCGCCCGTGTATTGTTGACGCTCTTCGCGACTTCATGACGGAATCCATCGAGTCCTATACGTGCTCTTTTTGCACTCGTTCTGGTTCTTGCGCTTCGCGTTCTTTCTTCGACCCTACCGCACTCCCTGCTGTGCTCACTCTGCATCTCAAACGCTTTACCAATGACAGTCTGAAACTCACTACTCACGTTCAGTTCGATGAGACCCTCGACCTTAGTCCCTTCACTGTTGACCAAACGACTGCACTCTATACCTTGTTTGCTGTGGTCGTTCACACTGGCGAGCGTCTTTCCAACGGGCACTTCTATACGTTTGCTCGTGCCCCTACGTCACCATCCCCCGCTGCACTTCCCTCGTCTTGGTATCGCTTCGACGATGCCAAGGTGCTACCCTCTACACTGACGACGGTCCTTTCCTCTACGGCGTACATGCTCTTCTATGTTCGCATTTCTCCTGTCACGCCTCTCTGTCCACCTCTCGCGAGCGTCGCCCATGTCGGCGCGGACGTCCGTGCCGGAGAGGGGGGACACCCGGGGGGGACTCACGATCGCTTTTCGCAAGACAAACCTGCGTTTGACGAGGCTCAAGAAGCTCAGCCCGCTCGCAGTGACGCTATCGAACAGCAACAAATCAACGCAGCCATTTCAGCCTCCCTTCTTGAAGCTTCTCATCGTCCTCCTGCCTCTATTCAAGATCGACAGGGAGACAATTTAGCACGTACCGAGGTTCACAACGCGCCCAAGTCAGTGGAGCCGGCAGCCGTCACCGCACTCCCCGCTGGAATACCAGTGGTCAACAACGCTATTCTCGAGGCTACTTCCCAACCCTCAGGCGATTCCGAGCCTCAAGACAATCAACAGTGCGCCTCGTGCTGCGTATGTGGGTCATCCGAGGGACCTTTCCTTCACAGCTCTCTTCATGGCGGCCAACCACTAGTTGTTTGTACCAGAGCTGGCCTACCTTTGCCACCTCTCAGCTCGCGCCCACCCAGTGACTGTGAATCGTGCATTTCAGTCATACGCGAGACGACTCCTATGTTCAACAGCCTCGTGTTCTCTATCTCCAGTCCTCCTCCAGCTTCGGACGTCATCACCCTACGATGCGCTGCTACAGGATCCCCCGACGTCGATTCACTTGTTCTCGTTGAATCAGCTGAGTCGCCTCCAACTCGACGTGTTGTACACAAGTCGCTTCCTAACGGGCTCCCGTCTGTACCTCTGATGCTTCACGGGTCGATCAACCCTGTCTTTATGCCTTGGCCTCGCCCCGATGGAGAAGCAAGTGCCTGTGCCGTCCGTTCTTTCCGGCGTCGTTGGGCATCCAAGCCTACCCCTGCCCCTCTTCGTTACAGCAGCGCATCAGAGCTGGCGGACACTTTTCAGCGTCTTCTATCCCTCGAGGCCGAGGCGTCTGAGTCGGCCGCAGTTGATTCAGGCTTATCCCAAGTAGCTGTTCAATGGGGACCGGGCCGAGACATTCGCCCGACAATTTATTTCCCCAACGCACTACCCAAGGATTTCAAGATTAACACTCGTGTCGTTGTCTCTCTTCAAGCCGCTAAGGGCTCCCGTCTGACCACCCTTCAGTCCAGCAAGGCATCTCGTTCCGGAACGGTTACCCACGTGGCACAGTCGCCCGTACCTATGGTGGGTGTCTCTCTCGACATCCCTGAGAAGACTGCCCCGTGGGAAGAGCACACGTGTGACTCGTCTACACGCTTCAGTATTTCCAAGGCGTGGCAATCTGTACCCCACGACCGTATGCTGGCCGCTCTCAGCAAATTCGCTCAAGCCCCTGGTGTCATTGGTACGAAACTTCGCGCTCTTCTTTTAGGGCACCACTTACCTACTGTCCAGGCTTCTACTTCACCTCCGCTCCCAAATACCTTGAACACATCTCAACAGTCTGCTCTTCAACATAGCCTCTCGTCTGTCCTGACTCTCATCCAAGGCCCACCTGGCACTGGCAAGACGGCTACGTCAGCTGAGATTGTTCGCAATTGGGTCGCCTTGGGGTATAGGGTTCTCGTCGTTGCACAGTCGAATTCGGCAGTCGACAACCTCACCCTCGCCATCTCGCGCCTGGGTGTCAGCCTCATTCGCCACTTCTCATCCAGCGGGCCACCTCCCGATTTCCCATACGAACTCACAGCTGGGTACCATCTGGACACTAGTCCGTTCGCAGGCGACGACGACAAGAAAGCAGCAGAGCAGTTCGCGTGGTACCACAAGCTTTCGAAGGACGTTGAGTATTTAACGGAGACCGATCAGCTTCGTTACAGGATTCTTCTGAAGCGCGCTCTCTCTCTTGCGCTCAGCTCGGTACCTGTCGTCTGCTGTACGTGCTCCAGTGCCGCGGATCCTGCGCTTCAAGGCCGACACTTTGATTCCTGCCTTATGGACGAAGCCACTCAAGCGTTTGAACCTGAAGCGTACGTCCCACTTGTGTCCAGCGGTATCCAACGACTCGTTCTTGTTGGTGATCCAAAGCAGCTTGGTCCTGTCGTCACTAATCCTGCGGCTGCCGAGTCTGGACTGGGTACTTCTCTTTTCGAGCGCCTTCTCCTCTGTGGGTACCCTTTCACACTTCTCGACACCCAGTACCGCATGCACCCTTCGCTCGCCAAGTTTGCATCTCAGCAGTTCTATGACTCGCGCGTCGTCAGTGGTGTAGAAGCGAGTGATCGTCTACCAACTCCTGCATTCCCCTGGCCTGTTCCTACCGTACCGTGCTTCATCGCTGACACTCGTTGCCCAGAGTCTCACCAGCGCACTTCGTACGTCAATAAGGGAGAGGCAGACGTTGTTCTCCATGTTATACACGTTCTCCTCTCTACTGGTGTGAATGCTGCCGATGTATGCGTCATCACACTCTATGCAGCTCAAAAGGCACATTTGCGCCCCCTGGTGGATCAAGCTATGCAGGTTGACACCGTGGACGCGTACCAAGGGCGTGAGTGTGACTACGTCATCATCTCACTAGTCAGGAGCAACGATAAGCACTCTATTGGGCATGGTAGCGATTCACGTCGGATGAACGTCGCACTCACGCGTGCTCGCCGTGGTCTTGTCATAGTTGGCGATGTCCCCACGTTCTCCGAGTGCGCACTATGGCAGAACTTCTTCACAACGTTCAACTCTTGCATTGTCTCTACGTCTTCCTCGCCTTCTGGCGCTTTCTCGTTTGCACGCCCTTCGTCCACGTTCTTGACCTCAGTCGTAGCTGCCTCTGCACCCGTCACGCTCCAGCACTTTTGCCTCGCTTGGGACGGTCGTTATGATACTATGGATGCGACGGCACGCCTTCAAGTCGAGGATAGGCTGGTTCAAAAGTTGAACCTCAATCGCCCCGCCCCTCTGTCCTTCGAAAAGAAGCCAATTGGATCTGTCTGGGAGTTTGCTCGTGATCTTCCCACTGGCCGTCGGCAGCTACATAACACGCGTCTTGAGGACCTGTTGTTCGCACATTCGCAGGTGTTCAGGCCCCAAGTTCGCCTCACTCTACCCGAGCTACTCGTTTGTTGGCCACCGGGTAAGTATTCCGGACTTCTACCCGCTACTGCATATGTTGCCCGCCGCTTTGGCAAGTCTACAGTCTACTACCTAGTGGTCGACACTCGACAGCCTGACATCCTTACAAGTCATGTGCGAGACCTCGTGTCCCTTCTCACCACTGTTGAAGCGCGCTGTCGTACTGAAGCCTTCACGGCTCCAACTCAGTCGTGTCTGTCCTGTGACGAGGAGTTCGACGACGAGTTTCGTCTTGCCTCTGACTCTGCTCTTGCTTATGTTGGATTCTCTTTGGACGATGCACCTGCTGGCATCTCACCGGACAAGTGGGCCCACGCGGCCACGCGTGTCGATGTACAGGGTGAGTTCCTACATGGGGCAAAGATCACGCGCTCACTCGCTGTTCGCGCTGAAGGGAGGAGAGGTCACACTTATCTCTTGGCTGCCATCAATTCTATACAGTGCTTTTGGCGTACGCGTATCGTCGGATACTATCAGTCTTCGCACGTGCGCACATACTGGAAGCTTGCTAACTCCCTACGCGGGCGGTGCGAGGCGTGGAATCTCCGCGATATCACAAAGGGTTGCAGCTCATGCCCCTTCTGTACTTTCCACGCTCTACGACTCTCCCGTCGGTGGGACATCCTTTGCGTCCCGTCACCGACGGATCCTTCTCTCTACGAGTTCAAAATTACCCTCACTGGCCGTCGTGTCAAAGCAGCGTGTAATTCAGCACGCATGGCGTCTGCTGTTGCTGCTACTGCATCGGGTGGTCTTCTTCACCTTGCTTCGTTTCATACGTCTGCGGACCATTCGGCAGGTTACGTCTCTCTCCATCCTCGCAAGAGCTTCAAAGGCACCCTGTGCATGAAGTTTTGGCGCCGTACAGGCCATGCACCCACTGACTCTGCTAGCGCTGCTATACGCTCCGGATTTCTCATGTATCGTGCTGTCCGCCTCATGCGTTGTGGTTACGGCACTATGGCTTGCTATTTCCCGGTTCACTGTGCGGAGTCAGGTACAATCAGACGGGTTACTCACATGGCCCACTCCAACGACTTCCGCGCGCAAGCAGCTGTTGCCCGTGAGGTCACTGACTGGTACAAAACGCGATACGTCTCCACACTTAAGGCCTCTCTTGATCCCCTTATTGTGTGTGGCTACTTCTCACCGGGAGGTCACGCCGATGGCGTCCGTCGTGCCGGTATCCATGCAGTCGGCATCGATCTTCAGGACAATATAAGCGAGGCGCGACGCTTCTTCGAGGATGTGATCCCAAACCGCGATCCACGCTCACCCGTTGTCACCTGCCACGGCGGTTCGGATGCGTTGAGCCAAGAAGTTCGCGACATGGCCGTTAAGGCGCACCCTCGCACGCAGGAAGTCATCGGTGACTTTGACACGCCACCGTGTCAGTTCTATAGCACACTTCGTGCCCTTCCCGCTCGTACTCACGGTACCCCGTTACGCAGCGCACCACTCGGCCCGTCCCTTGCACTCAAGGCCACCATCTCGCTATGCCAAGCTCGGTATGAGAAACGAGTTCATCACTCGGTCCGAAGCGAACAAGGAATGTCATACTTCGTCGAGACTGTTTCTGGTGGCGCCGTCCAGTTGACCCCCGCTGTAGGTTGTGACCGTGTTCGAGGCATTGACTTTGGGCTGCCTTCGCACGATGAGCACCTCATCTACTTCCCCGCGAAACACCCTGTCATTATTGACAAACCCCTGGTTGATGGTGGTCGCTATCTGCAATCACGTACCTGTGCTGGTAGCAGTCGCCCCCTTCCGCCACGTCATCCGAATGGTTCACCAATAACTCCTCCTTGCTGTGTTGGCAACACGATGTCTGGATACAATGGTTCTACGGCTACCCACAGTTGTTCAGCTGCCTCGCGCCTTCTTGGCATCGATCCAGAACATAAGATAGAATCACGCCAGCGAGTCAACAACGTGTTCCCACCTCCTATGTCCGAGCTCCTCGCTGCCCAGCTTGCCATGTGGGGAGGGTGTAACATCCGACTATCACTGCCTGTGATTTCATATGATCAAGCGCAAATAGACTTGGAGTTGAACACGTGGCACTTGCGCCTGGTCCAGGGTCTTATGGCTACACCTCGTGTATCTCCACCACCCTCCCTCACTGTTTACGTTGTGTGCTTGACGGCGTCCCAGCCCGGCTCCATCACAGTCAATCAGCGAGGTGATCTTTGCCATGCACCTGCCGGCACTCTTGGCATGTTTCTCACTCAAGTTCATCAGGCCTTTGCCCTAGTCCATCCGGACGTTGACTTTGGTATCCTCGCTCGTGGCGATTCCAGCTATAGTGGTAGTGTCTATGCCACTGGTGTCGCTCGCTTCGTCCCCTCTCCAGATACGCCTGATACCGTCGCCTTTCGCACTAATCACCTGTACTCGCGCGACTGCCTTGGGGGCGTCTTCGACTCTGATCGCCCCCTCCCTGTCAAGTCTATCGAGGAGCTTTTTGCTTTTGACCCGGACTTTGACGATGGCGCTCGCACTAGCGGTTCTACATTTGCGGTTCCTATTGACGACTTCATCGAGCGACATTCACTTCGTGCAAACACCCCGTCCGACCCTGACTCGGCGTCCTCCCGTTTACAACTTAGCATGCTCGAGTGCGCCGTTCGGGCACCTGATGAGCGTGGAATCGATGATGCTGAAGAGTCATACTCAGAGTTCCGTCCTGGTGTTCGCCCTGTACGTCATCCGCCTGCCGTGTGTGTCGCCAGTCAGGAGACTGTGGATGCCGTTGGCCAAGATGCACCACGACTCGTCTGCTGGACTGGCAAGGACATCTCTTTCCCATCTACTGTGACGCTCCCTACACAAGAAAGCCTTCGCGCCAAGTATGTGGCGGCTCGCCGGGCGCGTAACATCCCAACATCTCATGACGAGGACTTCTTTAACAAGGTCCCGGAGGCAAAGGATTACACCACAAGGCCTGTCCAAGTGCAGATTGATGTCGTCGTTCCGCATACGAACGGCATGTTCATGTGCATCGCCGATACCGTCACTACTGCTCGACCCTTCGCGTGTATTCGGCACGTCCAGCGCCCTAAAATGGGAGAGCCGTTCACGCCTTACTCCCTTCCCCACGCGGAGGCCTGTGCCCGGCACATTGGAATGGACGCTAACTGCAGCGATGGCTCATTCCTTTTCGCCATCACCTCCACGCTTCAGCGTGACGTCCCCCAGGTTGTCGTGTACGACGTTTCCTTTGCTACGGGTGGCGGGCATCTCGAGGTCACCGCGTGCCTCTGGCGCGTGCCGCTTGATACCCTTCCAGTGTCTGCACTCAGCCTTCTCGCCGAAGACCAAGGTCTCACCCCTGCAAGTGTCTATGCTGTTGCGAGTGGGGTCTTACAGAGCTATCTGCAACCGTCTTGCTTTGTACCCCACATGCTTGGCGTTTCTGTGTCCGACGTGACCACGTTAGTTGTCCAACCTGCAACGTTGCCTCGCTCGACACTTCCCCGCCCCTGGATTCAGCTATGGTTCACGCTCGACGTCTTCCACGATGTAGTCTCTCTCTCCAAGACTATTGAGTCACGCTTCAATACAGGGGCCTATTCATGGGTGCAACCCGGTATGCTTCTATGCTGCCGTTTCTCTTCTTCTAGTCCGTGCGCATGGTTCGAAGTAGAACATGTCAAGTACTTCACAGGCTACGCGGCTCCTGCACGTGAATACGGTACCCGACTTCTCCCTCATGTTCCGAACACATCTTCCCTGACGGAGCCTGAACTCGAGTACTATTTCTTCAAACTTCGGAGGAATGTGGACCCGCTCCAGTGGCGCCCGCGAGTGTCGAAGCCCGCTTCTGTAGTCTGCTGGTCCTTGGCGCCTTATACCTGCTGCCCTCCGACTTCGTGTTCATCTCTCGTCTCTGACTCTCCGCGCTTTCCAACCTTCACACGAGACTGGCATCGTTTCTATGCCGCCATATCCGATCGTACTCCCAATTCAACTGCGACGCCCCTACGCTCGCCTTCACCTCTCCTTGCACCCGATGGCGCACCCTCGGACGATGAGTTCGACGAGGCGACGTGTGTGGCGTTGGAACTGGAGTTCCGACGGGAGGAGAAGCGGAGGGGCGCCCGACTTTTCGATATGCCTGGCCTTCACGACCTCCGCAATCGCCTGCATCTCACATCTTCCAACGTCGATAATCAGGCTTTCATCTCAGCCGTCCTACGTATCCAGTGTGCCTGGCGTGGTCACTTTGTTCGATCTCGGGATCGTGAGTACGCAAGATGGTCACTGAGGTACGAGACGTTTCTGCGGAAGGCAGTGTTGGAAGGACCCCGACCCCGACGTTTCGACGCCTGGCGCAGAGACTGTGCCGCCCGCGCTATTCAGTGTTCTTGGCTCCGTTACCTTGTGTTGGCAGTGAAAACACAACCAGCAGTTGCTCTCGAGTCTACCTTGAGGCTTCGCCTACGTTTCTTCTCTTCTATGTCGCGCAGTACTCTCCGTACCCGTCATGCACTAGTGCAGCGCTTCAACTCTTCTCTTCCCACACTCTTCCTTGTCGCTCGGAACAGCTTCAAGCGCAGGCTCGCCTCTACGTGTGCCAACATTTTGTCTGACATCGATGCTATTGAGGCTGGATTTCATGCCTATCTCGTGGCCGAAACCGCTTCGACAGGCGCCACTGGTGTCGACACTCTCCTGCGCACCTTGTGCTCACAGGTTGCGAGCCGCATGCGTAATGGTGTGAACACACAGTTCGCTACAGTGCAGGAATCCCCGACGGCGGCTCAGGTACCAAACTCATAGGCGGTGACGAGTTCCGTCGCTTGCTGAAGCTAGGTGCTTGCCAATCTGTGAAGCCTCTTACCACCTCAGTGAAGGCAATTCGCGGAGTCACTGGACGCACGAGCATCACTCAGTGGGCTTCACTTACCCTTAATTTGGGTGGATTGCTTGTACACCTCACTGATGTTCCTGTCATCGAGGGCCATCATGGCATCCTTCTTGGCAACGATGTACTTGGGAAAGGTAACTGCAGGCAGTTCTACACCCCGAAATCACCTACTAGCGTGTACGATGGGTACTACCTGTTCACATCGGATGAAGGCCAAGTCATCTCTGAACCTGTCTCTTTCGTCTATCGGCGTTCCTCTGTTGACCGCTTTGTGAAGAAGAGTTTTATCGCTATGCCTATACCAGAAACTGATCCTGCTGAGATTGCTCGCATCGCAGAGGTGGAAGCTCGCACTGGATACAGTGCCACTGCCCGCGTCAATCCTAAGTTAACAGTCGGACCAGGTGGCACCATCTCTTTGTCCCTTAACGTTCTTCGACCCCTCACGTTCGAGGAGGAGTCTGCTATCAAAGGAGTAGCTCCTATCGCGTACACTGACAAGAGCATCGAAGTACCAGCCTGGAGTGAAAAGGATCTTTGGGTGCGTGTCCCATCGTGCTGTCCTAATGGAAGCCAAGTCGTCCTCATGCCACTCGACGACACCCGAGCGGCAGATCTTGGCGTCCTAGTTGCTTCGTCAGTTTCGACAGTCAACCATGAAGGATATGTGCGACTGCGCGTGATTAACCCCAACTTGCAAAGAGTACGTATCCCTCTCCTCTCCCCGATCGCGCGTTTCATAGTCGATCCTATCTTGCTTGGTCTGCACACGCCTTTCACCACCGAGGAGATTATGAAGAAAGTGAACATCAACCCGGCGCTCTCAGCAGCTGATGTCAAAGCTACTGAGTCGATGATCAGCAAGGTGAGGCGTCTGTTTCAAGAAAAGCTTGGATACGCTCATGGATATAAGTGCGTCATTCCCACTAGTCAGATCGACTCGGGTGAAGCCCCGCCGCCGAATCGACAACCGCGCAACCAGAGTATTGAAGAGGATGCGGCACTGAAAAAGACATTGGACAAGTTGGCCAAGGAACGGATCATTGAACCGGCTCGCAGTCGCTTCAGCTCCGCGCCCCAGCTCATCCGTAAGCCCGACGGTACTTTTCGTGTTGTCCTGGACTTCCGCGACCTCAACAAGTACACTGACAAAGATACGTATCCGCTCCCTAATCTCGAAGGGAACCTCGCTGCACTCGGTAAGGCCAACTGGTTCACTACTCTCGACCTCCTTCAGGGCTTTCATCAGATAGAGGTCGATGATGACAGCAAACACAAGACGGCCTTCACCACCAAATATGGTCAGTTTCAGTTTGCTCGTATGCCTATGGGTCTCACGTCGTCACCAGGTACCTTCATGCGCATTGTGGACGCAACCTTGCGTGGTCTCCCGCCCCACATCGCCATCGCGTACATGGACGACGTCATTATCCCTACTTGTGGTACGTACGAGGAGCACATGCGCGACGTCCAACGTGTGTTTGAACGCTTCATCGAGGCTGGCTTTGCTGTGCGCTGCGACAAGTGCTACATTGGCTACACTGAGGTCCCTTACTTGGGATTCAAGGTCGGCCAGCATGGTACTCGACCCATGGAAAACAAGACAGCTCCTATCCTGAGTATTAAGTGTGAAGACCTTGGCTTCGATGCAGCAGCCGCCCATCGTTATAGCGGCATGCTCGGGTTCTATCGAAAGTTCATCCCGAATCTCGGCCCTGCACTCGAACCGTTCGACAAGCTCAAACAAAAGGGTGCTGATGTCGAGAAGATCATGAGTTCACTCGTATTCAAGGCCTCTTTTGCGTACACTCAGCACGCTCTCGCTAACGTCGTCGCACTTGCACGTCCGGACTCCAGCAAACCCTTCTACATCGACGTTGACGCGGCTTCGAGCTGTGGTATAGGCGCCGTCCTTAGCCAGCGTACCGACGAAAACGACCCTACCTCCCACCGCCCTCTTGCGTGTTGGTCTCGCCGTTTCATCCCCGAAGAGACACGATATGGTGTTCGTGATCAAGAATGCCTTGCGTTACGTGAAGCGTGTATCCAATGGCGCCACTACATCTCGGGCGCGCGTACTATTGTGCGCTCTGACCACAGATCTCTGCAATGGCTTCTGTCAACCAAGCACCGTGAGGGCACTCGTGTCAATGGATACGCCCTCGACCTTCAGTCCTACGATATTGAGATCCAGTATGTGCCTGGTAAAGACCACCTTGTGCCTGACTGCTTATCGCGTCAAATTCCATTGCACCGCACTGAAGGAGGCAACTTCGAGTGCGGGGACTCGTCTCGCCCGCCTATTGCCGATCGACTTGAAGCGGCGCTTTGGGTGCGACCCGTGGGGGACGAACCGGGGGGCCCTGTGCCTTCGCCTGTGCCTGTGCCTGTTCTTTCAATTTCCACGCCGCCATCATATCTCGAACAACTTCGATCCCACTCAGTACGGCGCGAGGCTCATCGTGTTGCTCTAGTCGTCCTCCAAGTCCAGGCTGCTAGAACTGAGTGCCTTCTTGAGCAGCGCGGCAGCGACCTTCAGTTCCCCGCTACGATGTACGATCCCAACTCTCGGTGCGATTATAGGTCTCAACTGCACGCGTACCTCTTTCGGGTCTACCCTCAATCACACTGGATTCATCACGCATTGAAGGGCGCAGTCCCGCTCAAGCGCCGTCAAGGTGGTGGGTTAACACACTACTTCATCGCAGTCCTCCCACCGTCTTCTGTCTCTGGACTCGTGAGTGCTGTCCGCCTTATCAGCCACACGTCTTTCACCGATCTGAGTGGTGTATCGTCAGCATCTATGAGTGAGGTCGATGACTCTAAGATCCTCCGCCTTCTGAGTTCAACCCTTGAGCACGGCCACCCCCTACGTCGTCTTGGGTCTATAGCCACCCGTGTTAGCGACATTCGTGCCGAACTGCGAACGGTCGTCGAGCCAGTACAAACACTTGCCATCACTGTACCTCCTAGCATCCCTCGTCTCTCGACTTCTCCTCACGGTCCAGCCTTCTGCGACACCCTTACAGATATCGCAACAGCTATGCAGATGCTCGATGAGCGTCTCAAGGCCTTTCCTACTCTCAGCATCTCTTTGGATCTCGAGGGCCGCCTCGGTGGTGCTCACCCTCACGTCGCCTTAACGCAAGTCTGTGTTGATGCTGTTGACGACGAGCACCCCGCTCTCATCTATGTCTTCGACACTCACTACTACGGTAATGCCGTCTTTGGACCGGGTAGCCCACTCCGCGCATTACTCGAGAACCCTGCCATAGTCAAGGTCATGCATTGCTGTCAAGGCGATGCCAGCTCACTCCAGATCGAACATTCTTTGGGTCTTCGCGGTCTATTTGACACGGGCATCGCTGACTCCTTAGCTCGATCTCTAATACCGAGTTCCAAGCGGGGGCTCAAGGTAGTACTTGAGTCTGTTCTTGGAGAAGGCGTAGTGCACATGCCGCATAAAGACGAAATGGAACACTTTGCAGCGAGCTACGGCCTCACTCACGCACAATTGTGGTCTCACCGTCCCTTGCCCTATACCGCCTTCGAATATGCCTATCAGGATACGACCTATTGCAACCGGGCTTACCTCCTGCTCCGTGCGAAGCTAACTGAACTTGGGCTTCTTGACTTGTGCTTCCAGCTCTCTACGCAGCAAACACTCGAGTTCCACAAGGCTCCGCCGCACACGCTCTATCGCCCCCCTGAGCGAGCTGTTTTCGCACTCACAGATGGGACGCACGTCGTTATGTTGCGCTCTCATACTGAGGTAGCTCATGCAGACCGAGTAACTATGGCCCTGCCCACAGCTGCTATCATCCCCCCAGGTAATTCTTCGGATCAATCGTGGGATCCCTTGTCTACGACGTGCCTCCTCAGTGGAGCGAAACGTGGCTGGGCCTCTGTGATGGGGGTACCCGTGAAGCCACTGACGCAAGCCATCAACTCGCACATGAAACCAGTTGTACGCATAGCTGACGCTCTACTTGTCATTTGCCGCGTCACCGACTGCCTTGCAGTACTCCCTTTGCTTGTCGATACACTCCCTACTCCTACGGCCGCCGCGAGCGAGGTTGTCCTTGGGAGCCTAGTTGGTGGTCCTCCCCCTTCTACCAACATGCACGACAAGCTCTGTTTCGACTACTTGCAGCTCTACGTACAGCAAAAATCCCGTTCTACATCAAGGGCCCTTATCACGTCTGCTTTTGTCTCTTCTATTTCGGACGCCTCTCATTCTGCCGCTGAGGACGACCCACTCGTACCTGCTGCTGATTCCCCATCCGCTGTTTTGGTCGCGCGTTCCAGTTCCACCCGCCCTGTGGCTGCAACGATCATCGTCCATGATGGTACTCTGGTGTACGCTCTCTCTGGTCCCAAGGCGGAGGACAGGTTATCGTTCCCTAGTCGCAACTTTGACAAGAGCCCTTCCCCGTCATCTTCCGACCCCTCAGTGGATCAAGCAGAAGAGCTTTCTAGAGAGCTTTGGGACACTGCTAAGACCGCATTCGAAACCTTCGCCGGTAGCGCTCTCCTCAAGACAAGCAACAGCACGTCTCTGATGCCAAGCTTTGCCATCATGCCCCTCACTGGTGCTTACTTAAACAAGGCACTCAGCTTCGAATCGTGCACGGTCCTTGGCGACTTTGTTATCTCTCCGGATGGCACCGCAAAAGGTGGGTCGCTCACGCGTTATTTCGCCGTCTCAGTGTCATCTCTTCGCCGTTTCATTGGCACCGAGCACGAGGCACGGGGTCTTGCAGCCTTGCACACTGACTTCTACGCCTCTCGCAAGTGTGGCTTTGAACTCACCCCTTCTCAACTTAAGAAGTATCCGTCTTGGGGATTCTATGACCTCAGACACACTGCACGCTTCGGGAAGGTCGACAGGGAGGCCTTATCCATTCTCGCTTTTAGCCTGCTCCCTCCCCTCAGCCCAATTGAACGCCCTTTGGGTGCCGACCCCGCGTTTGACGCACTCTTCGCGTCAGCCTTCTTTGTCTTCTTGGACTCTCCTGATCTCACCGAGGACGCTGTTCAGTCTCTCACTGTGGAAGCCTCTTCCTCACCTGAACTTCCCAACCTCGCGGCGATTCGGGAAGAGCAAGAGCGTCATCCTGCCACAGCACGCATTATTGACTGGCTCAAACTCGGAACCTATTCGGCCGCCTGGACTGACGGTACAGCCGCTGAACGGAATGAGTTAAGCAAGGAACCCTTTCATCTTGCCCCCTGTGGTACCCTCCTCTATGTTAATCCCACAATTGCGTCTGGTGGTCCTCGGTCTGGGGCTTCTCGCATCGTACTTCCCCCGCGTTACCAGGATGTCTTCCTTAAGTTGTGCCACGACAGGGCAGGTCATTTTGGAGTTCAGAAGACACTAGACCTCCTCCTCCAGCGCTTCCATTGGGGTAGTGATACTGACATGCGACGCTCTGTCAGTGAGTATGTCAAAACTTGCAATGCCTGTCAATTTGCCAAGGCCCCTCGTCACAATGCAAGCCCCGCGCAATCACCAGATAACGGTCACTTCCCCTTCGATGTTGTCGGTGTTGACGAATTCTCTGTGGGTGACGGTCGTGTGGTCGACAATTATGCAAGCTGCTTGGACTTCGCTGACTTCTTCACCCGGTATATTGTCTCAGTTCCTATCGAGGGCACCCTCACGTCGGAAAAGGTGTATGATATCCTCCTGTCTCGCCTCATCCAAGTCCACGGGTGTCCCCGCGAGATACGCAGTGACCAGGCTCGTGTCCTCATCTCCGACGCTCTGAAACACCTCTACACGTCCCTAGGAATCTCGATGGAATTTGGTAGTGCCTATACGCACAACGTGGTTTCCATTGTCGAGCGCTGGCACGCTACCCTGAATCAAATGCTGCGAGTCCGTGATGTGGAAGACAAGGGCGTCAAGTGGTACAAGGCGCACCCCCTTTTGGTTCTTGCGTATAACGCTGCTACTCACGCTGTTTCAAAGTATTCCCCTTTCTTCCTGAACAACATGAGATCCGCTCGTCTCGGGCTTGACTCACTCTTCATTGATGACGTATCGCTCCCGACTGATCTCTCTGAGTTTGTGGCCGCCCGTCTCCGCGAACGCCAAGTCGTTTGGGACGCGGCGAATCAGTCACTCCAGCTCAACTCCCTACATGCCAAGCAACGTCTCGATCTCGCACGTGTGACTGACATCTCATTTCAAGTCGGAGACTCTGTCTTAGTGATGCGTGGATCTTACTTCGACTCTAATGCCGTACATCCCAAGGCCGACGCTATCTTTGATGGACCGTATTGCGTCACACAAGTCCTACCGCATAACCGTTATACGCTCGAGACTGCGGGTGATTGCCGTGAGCTCGCTGAGCACGTTTCAGGGCGCCGCCTCATCCCGTATCATCCTAGGCATGACCTTTCAATCCAATATCAAGTTGATGGCCGACCGTCCAGCCCCGACCAGCTTTACCCTGTTAAGTGCATCATTGATAGGCGTGTCACAAAACCACGCTCTAAACTGTGTGCGCTTATGGGTGCTTCACCGGATGACAAGATCTTAGAGTACCGCGTGCGCTGGTTGGGGTTCAGTTCGTCGTATGACACTTGGCGCGCACGTTCAATGCTGACGTCCATCCAACCTCTGCTGAACGCTTATGATGCTAAACACCCTCTCCCCGCTACGTTTGGTGAACCTCCAGCACTCGCCCCACGAGTTTCTCCTGAACCTTTACCTGCTCCCCCTCCAAGATTTCAAGGCCGCTTCCGCCACCACCCTCCTACTCGTCTTCGTCCTGTCACTGAGGAATCTTCAAACGAGTTCGACAGTTCAACAATGCAGCCCGTACCTGTCGAATCCCCTCGCCCTGACCTGGAGTCACAGCCGGTTGAAGACACTCCGCTTCCCCCTCCCGTGGTTCATGGCCCCCCGTCAGCCCGTCTCGCTCGCCGTGCTGCTTCCGCCAAAGTACCTGGGACGTACTTCACCGAAGTTCAGTCTGACACGTGGTTACAAGCGGCGAAGGCTGAAGCTGAGTTTGACGCGTGGGTACGAGCGGAGGATGAACCCTCCGGAGAACTCAAGGATCTCATTGACAGGACCGCTACAGCTGTCGCGCATAAGGGAATCGAGTTCGAGGAATGGCTAAGGGCTAGGCACGCTAGGTTCCCTTTCTTGCACACCAACGGACATTACCATTCGTACTACTGCTCCAAGCTTGCTGAGCTCAGCAACACGGAAACCGCCTAACCCTGTCGCGTGGCTCCAGCTTAGTAAGGCTCCATTCTCTTCATCTCGTGTGTTTCTTCCCCGTCGCGTGGCTCCAGCTTAGTAAGGCTCCCACAGCCTACTAGCCTCCCGCCATTGCGTTCACATGCCCCAGTTGTGCGCCGACGGTGTCTCCTTCTTGGCCGGGCAATACGGCTCCGGATTGGGCACTCCCCACTCGCGCATCTCCCACCCGTACGCGAGTTCACGCTCCTCGTCTGAGAGTGTCCACTCTTCTTCTTCGTCGCCTTCTTCTTCCTCTTCGCCATGATCGATCTGACAAACTGACAAACTCGCGTTCTTCGCTTTCCTCTTACGCCTCGGCTCCATCCCTGCTCTGCCAAACGCATTCGCGCTGAGTGATCAGGCGGGCTCAATCTCCATCGCAATGGCTTCGAGCTCTATGTCGCACCTCCCACAGTCAGGCGCATCCACTTTCTTGGGTCGCTTCTTCGACACTTGGCCTTTGCTCCATTCCTCGGTTTCAACCTTACCGCTTGTTCCCTTCTCCACAAGTTCGATCGCCTTCGTCGTATCTCCGTTCTCGTGCATCGCCTTTCGCATGGCATATTCCTCATCGGCCTTCTCCTTTGCGGCGTCGCGTACCGCTGCGTTCCAGGTCTCGAAGTCCGTATCGCTGAGTTTGCTGCCGCTGGTGTCGGTTCTCTTCATCGGTCCCTTCCGCTTGTGCTTTGCCGGACTTGGGCTCATTCCTGCGCGGACGACACCCGCCGCGCTCAATGCAAACTAGCAAAAGGACGTACAAGGCTTCCAGCGCGCCCAGCCTGCCATAGCCACAGTCAGATCCGCAGCCTTTCAGTCGAACAGAATGGCTTCCTTTTCCCATGCCTCCACGTGCATTCCGCGGATCAACCCAGTCGACTGCAGCGCAATTTCTTGCGCACCTGCAATGTGTTCCCATGACACCACCGATGTCATGTCGTTCGGCGCGCACTGCTCAGCCTATCTCGTCAATGCTCTTGCGCAAGTCACGCTCGGTGCTGCCTTTGTCGCGACGTTCAATTGCAACGCGTTGTGGGCGCTGTTCTACGTGTGATGACGCTCTCAATTAACGACCCCTTACCGTACCTCTGTCGACTGTGCACGTGCTGTTCTACCTACACACGCATGTACCGTACTACTCGACGCATCACTCCGCCGTCACTGACTCTCACCCTCTATGTCGTCGTCACTGTTCATGTTCGCACATTATCCTACGCGCTCACTATCGCGATCTCGTGTCTCCATTCTCCCATCGCGAAGTTGCTCCGTCAGTTTACACGCGCGCCACGCGCGACATGTTCGGTAGGTCATCGTCACTCTCGTCACCACCTGGTTCTGCGGCCTTCTTGTTGGCTGCGTATATCGTCAAGGCAAGCAAGTGACCGTTATCCCGCGCCAGCTCGAGTAGCTTCACCGCGTCACTCGACTTCGGATACCTCTCCTTCATGGCTGGCGTCATGTTGTGGTTGAAGCTCACTAAGTTCGAATGAGCATTTGCACTCAAGGACCACAATGGTAGCCCGTCCGCCTTCTTCATAACCTCGTCAAACGCCAGGTACACGTTGGCGAGCGTGGGCGAAGTCTCGACAGTAGCAATGGCTTTAGCATCGGCTAAGCGTTTTGCAAGGGACGTGAGCGCCTTCTTGCGCTTCGCACTCTCGAGTAACCTCAGCATCGTCCTCTCCTTCGCGGGTAGTACGCTTTCCTTCGCGCCTTCTTTCATCTTCTTGTTCAAGAGCCCCACCACTTCAGCGACTTTCGAACTGACTTCCGCTCCGAACAACTCTTCCCCGCTCGATGCGAGGGCCTTTAGCTTCTTGTAGGTCTCATCGGCACTGACGAAATCTGGATCCCTCGTGAAGAATCTGAGCATGTTCTCGAGGATGTCTCCGTGATCGTTCTCCGGAAGAAACAGCGTCCCCTCCTTCAGCTTTCCGTCCTCTCCTTTTGTGTCCTTCGTCCTGGCCCTCGTGCACACGTAGGCCAACAACCTCATCTCCTTGCGGGTCTTCGGGAAGTGCTCATCGTCCTGTATTGTCATCCCCGAGGTCATCTTCACCGCCACATCGTGCGACAGTTTCTGCCTCTGCTCTTGCTCTCGGATCACCGCGGCACGCGCTTCTTCACCTTCGCGCACACGTCGTGCACGCTCCTTCCCCCCCGCAGCTTGCATTCGGAGCAGCTCGGCGTGCCGTTCATCCTCCGCGTGCTGCAGTTCGTGCCCAGCACGCTCCCTCGTTCCCGCTGTCCGCTCCCTCTCTTCGCGCATCTGCCTGTCGACACTGACTCCGTGTCGTGGTTGCACGTTCCTCGGCCTGTCGTGTCCTCCGCCATTACCTTCACGCCACTGCGAATTCCCCGGATTGCCGTACGGACGAGGGTTGTGCGACAGCCCATACTGAGCGCTGCTGCTGTATCGCTCACGCCGGTCATCGCCATCTTCGCGCCTCACGTCGCCTTCTCCGTTGCGGCTGCTGTTCCCACTGCCACGGTCAGTGTACCAGGCATTTGGGCGCATACGCCGGTCACCGCCATCGCCGTTGTATCCCGTATCATCGCGCTCGCGCGACCTATCACTCTGCTGCCGCCCGCCACATCGCTGCCACCCGCCTTCGTTTCCGCGCTCGCTGTCGCGGCCTGCGTACCAGTCTCTCGGGCCCTGCATACGGTCGCGACCGTTCATTCCTGCGAGTCGTGGCGCATGACGCTCTCAGTGAGGTTGGTCAAGAGGCGTACAAGGCACTCGGTGTGGTCCTTCCAGTCCTTCTGCTGCGTCATCTTCTCAATCGACATCATCGCGAGCCTCACGCCACCGCTGTGCCCCCCCTTCACTCCGATTCACTTGCGGAACTGGCGACTGCACGTATCCAGTATCAAGACCGCTGCCTTCACGCCGCTGTGCTGCATGTGCTACAGTTGCTGGGCTGCTCGCATCACGTACGCAGTTCGCAGCTCCTCACCTGGCTCTCCGTCGCTCTTCTTTTCCGCGCTTGTCCAAGGACTTCGCTGTTTTCGACGCGTCGCCTCGCGTGATACACTGATTACGTTGGTAATCACTGGAGTGCTATCGCACAACGGACATACCTTGTCTGTACACGCTCCATCCGACTACTCCAGCCAGACACTCGACTGTGCATTCGACTACACCATCTCGTTTACTATGTCGCTGCTGTTTCATCGACGGATTCGCTCTTAATCGCCTTCCTCCCCCCCTTCGTCCGCCTTTCTCTTCCGTTCATACTCCTTCATGAATGTCTTCCAGTTGAGTTCTTCGAACCATCCTCTCTCACTCGCCACTTCGAGTATACGGATCGCGTACGCTGCTTGTGGGAACTTCTTCTTCATACCCGGCGTATCCATCATCGCGATAAACAGCTTGCGGTTCGCCGCTGCGGATTTCGGGCTTATGGGCCACAGCCGTCCACCATGCGGCAGCGGCCTGATGAGCTCGCTGTCAAATCTAACGAACACCTCCTCCTTCGTGATGTCGACCCGTTCAATCTCGTCGATCAGGAACACGCGCGTCGAGAGTCGCATCGCAAGCGCCCACAAGTGATCGCAGCGCCACATACTCAGTTTGTCCTGTCGCCTCGTGTTTTCGAGAAGTCGCACTATCGACACCATCTCCTTGTTCGGATACAACAATACGCCTGTCGGCGTATAGCGCACGCCTTCTTCGACTGTCTCGACCAGGACGTCATACACTTCGGCGATCTTACGTCCGAGCTTCACTCCGAACAGCATGTCGTTGGAAAACGTGAAGTCCTCGAGCCTGAACGCGATCTCCTCGAAGGAAAGGCAGTTCGCCATGACGTACTCGAAGATGTGCAACTTGATGAGGTCGATGGCGCCAACTTCCCGTACACAGGCTATGTCGCTCTTTTTGAGGCAGAAAAGCAGCAGCCTCATCGACTTTCGGCCTTCAGCGAAGTCATCGTGTTCCCATCCCTTGATTTCTTCCGCAGCATCGTTCACATACTTCTTCACCTGCTCCTCCATTCGCTGTTCTTCTATTTGTCTCTCCTTTCGTTGATTCTCGAGCCGTTGCTCCTTGGCCTCTCTGCTGCAGTCGTCGTATCCGCCACTCGGCCCTAGGTCTCGACCCCGCTCTTTCTCGCTCATGCCTGTGGCGCACAGCGCGGCACGCGTTCAATGCCGGTGCCCACGTCGCAATCGAGGCACTCAACACGCTCATTTTGCTACTCGCATCGTTGCATCTCTTTCCCCGATGTGCAGTCTGGCTGTCTCCTGCAGTCTGCAGCCCCCTTTCACCCGTGTGCTCCCGCTCGTGCACATCTCAATCAAAGTCACAGTGGCGAATCGCTGCGATGTGTCGTGCTGCATCCACCGGCTCGTTTCTCCGGAGCCCTCGCCGCTCGCACCTTCTCAACTCGAAGCTCCGCACAGCCCTTTCGTGCTTTCGCGACGTCCCCTTCTCGCTGGCGGCCACGCGCAGCTCGTTCTGTTTCTTCGCGAATTACCACAGCAATCATCCCTCACCGTCGACTTACCGACTGGTGTCGCATTGGGACTACCTTATGTACGGCCCTGCCCTACACACGGTAATCACCTGCGCCACTGCACCCCATTCGCGCAATGCTCAAGGGTGCATACGCTCCGCTACGACCCAGCTTAGTAACGTAATATGTGGGACTGACTCACTGTGCCGAGGTCGACAGTGACTGCCGATAGTGTCCCCCGACAGCCGCTCTGTCGTTTTACTATTTCTCGAACCCCCCCATTCCGCTTGTCGTTTCATCCGTGTGTGTCGCGTTGTACCGGTGTGTGTCCTGTGGGATCTTTCGTGGAGCGTGGCTCCTCGGAGTGGTCACGCGTGCGAAGCGCCGCGGTAGTGTTGCGCGGGTTTGTCGACTTACCCCTCTTTGCTCAAGGACAACACTATGTCTTCTATCTCTCCTGCACCACAGGGGGAGGTGGGTCAGTCTCACTTATCACGCAGGAGCCGGTGCCCGAGGGCATCTTTGACAGCGTGACGCTCGCAGCGAGCGCAGGTAGGCGAGAAGGTCAGCGGGCGGGCCCTCGCCACAGACGGCGCGAATGTTGATCTCCATCGCCACGCGGGCACGTCGCTGCTGCTCCCCCTCCATCGCCTTGCTCGCCTGCTCGAGCAAAGTCTCCGGCACGCCGGCCAGTCGCGCCGCCCAATGTGGCCTATACCTTCTTCACAGCGTCCTGGAGAAAGCTGACGGTGACTGGTAGCGGATGGGGCATCCCTGATGACGATCCATATCGCGCAGCGGGTTATTGATGGAATGAAAGGCGGCGGTCGAATAGATCCGTACAGAGGCTACATCGGCCAGCGAGAGCCCGGCCAAGATCGTGCTCGGCGTGCGCAAAAATTATTCGAGCCGCATCCCTCGCCGGCCGCCGAGTTCCCGTCGTCCATCAAAACATATCCCAGCGCTCAGGCCACCGAATGTGGTTCTGCCCTGCATCCACTCTTCCGTGATGGATGCCGTGAAGCTGTGGTCGCCAGCGGCAGAGAAGGTTTTGAAGAGTGTGTGCAGCGGCGGCAGTACTGGAGCCATGGTCGCATAGCAGCAATTCCGCCAGCGGCGCCCAGCACCCCAGCTGCTGTGGCGGAGAGCTTCATCATTTGCAGGAGCGCTTGAGGACTTTTGTCTTTACAGCTGACCTTTCCTAAAGCAAGCTCGTAGTCAGCAAAATTAGCCGGGCTGCGTTCCCTCGAGGAGCGCGCAGCGCGCCGACGCGAAGCGCACGTGGACGGGCCGATGACCTCAACCACGTGTCTTCTCGCGCTTGCGGACATGCCTCCTCCAGCGATTATGCCCAAATTCACAGAGGTTGCCCCGGTTGCCTCTGTCTCTTGGCATGTCAACCTGCTCACGGACACTCCGCGGTCGGCGCCGGGCGGCTGGTGGCTCCTCCGGTCGCGACAAGGTTACTCCTCGCAAGACATGACGCTCTTCGGGGGCGATGGGCAATCGGCGCTCGTTGGAAGGCAAAGCGTCGCCATCTACGCGTGAGCGGACGGACAGAGGCGTCGAGCGCGCCGTATCCCACGACCATGTCGCGAAAGCTTGAGAGAGCGCGCGCCCAGAGCCTCCTGCTTTTTGAAGAACTCGTCACAAGTCGTAACTTTCGTGGCGGATCTGAGGATCGTTAGTTCGTTACAAACATAATAGCAGGCCCGTTCATCGCTGCATCTGTTGTGTTAACATTCACAGGGTGACAAGGAGCGAAACTTAGATGGAGATTGCCGAGCTTTGGGAGTCTTGGGCTCATCTCACCCCACAAAGGGTGGGCTACACAGCCTTGACGGGATGGCCAGCATGACTGTATCGGAGACCCTCGCGCGCGTCGCGATGGCCAAGGACAATTACACCGTTCTGGGCGTCGACCGGTACTGCCAGGACGAGCAGCTCATCCGTCGTGCGTACCTCAA